>ERZ651776.4515-NODE-4515-length-12792-cov-4.148801_pt1 | contig 12792 bp, 9 predicted proteins | sample MGYA00514761_ERZ651776 | MGnify/ENA metagenome assembly ERZ651776 | reverse complement strand
TATTTGGGCCAAGTATTTCCAGAATTAATAGCCACTGGTAAACAGGATATATTCAATTCTTCATAAATTCTACTTGAGCCCTTTTTAAACTTTGTTCGGTCATTAGGTTGCAACCTTGTTCCCTGAGGAAAAATTATTAATGGTCTATCTGAAGAAAAAATTTGTTTTGAGATATCGTCAAAAACATTAAGATTATCCTTTGATATTTTGTTTCTTTTAATTGATATTGAACCAATTTTTTTTAGATACCATCCAAAAATAGGTATCATCAATAATTCTTTTTTTAAAATAAAAACTGGGGAATTAAAAATTGTTTGTAAAAAAAATGTTTCAAACATTGATTGATGTGAAGCTGCAATAAAAAATTTTTTATTGGTGATTATATTTTCTTTTCCTTTAACTAAAATTTTAGTAGATAAAAATATTTTAAGACAAAAAGAAGTCCAATGACCCATTAACTTTCCACCCAATAAAACAATTGCTCTTGGCAGTAATAAGCTAGGCAAAAAAATTATAGAAATAAAAATTATTCCTAAAAAAAAGAATATTGAAAATACTATATTTCTTATCATTCTAATTAAAAACTAGACTAATTCAGATAGTTTTTGTCTTTTATTTATTATTTTAATTTTAGAATTATGAATTAGTAATTCTATTGGTTTAGGTCTTAGATTGTAATTAGAGCTTAAAGACATACCGTAAGCACCAACATCATATATTACAATTAAATCATTTTCATTTAGTTTTTGGTAGTTTTTAATTGTCAAAAATTTATCTGTTGTTTCACATATAGGCCCAACAAATTCATAAATTTTTTTTGATTTAATCTTTTTTTTAACTATAGGAATTATTTTATGTTCAGCTTTGTATAAAGCAGGTCTCATTAAATCATTCATTCCAGCGTCTAGAATTATAAAATCTTTTTTATCACTTTCTTTAATATAAGTAATATTGGTAATTAAAACTGCCGTATCACCAATAATAGATCTTCCAGGTTCAAATATAATTTTACAACTATTAACTTTTAAAAATTTTTGAATATAGGAATTATATTTTTTTAAATTAAGTTTTTTATTATTGTGAACATAATCTATACCCATGCCCCCACCAAGATCAACATATTCAAATTTGTGATTACTTTTTCGAATGACTTTATCTAAAACATTAAGCATTTTTAAGTAGGGTTTGTGATCTAGAATTTGGCTTCCAATATGAGCACTTAAACATTTTAAATTAAGATTTTTGGAATTTTTTATATAATCTACAAGTTCTAAAAATGTTTTTTCATTTACACCGAATTTATTCTCTTTTTTTCCAGTTGAAATTTCCTTCAAAGTTTTTGCATCAGTATTGGGATTAAGTCTTATACCAATATTAATAGTTTTTTTTTTAAGTTTTGCTATTTTTTCAATTTGTAAAATCTCACTTTTAGACTCAGCATTAATTAAAAGTATTTTTTTATTTATTGCATATTCTATTTCTCTGGCAGTTTTACCAACTCCTGAAAAAACTATTTTGTTTGGGCTAATTCCAGCAGAAATTGCTCTTATTAACTCCCCCATAGAAACGACATCAGCTCCAAAACCAAATTTGCTGATCTCATTTAATAAATATTTATTAGTATTGGATTTAACTGCAAAACAAAACAATGGATTAAAGGACTTGAAATTTTTTTGGAGATTTTCAATGTTTTCTTTTAGTCTAGAGTATGAATAACAATATGCCGGAGTTCCAAATTTTTTTGCAATTAATTTAGCCTTTATTTTTTCAATGAAGAATTCTTGTCCTAAATATTTCATAGCACCACTTTAAATTGGGTGTCAAAAACTTTGGCATTGAATCTATTCCCTCTGTTTTTTATATGCATTGCTAAGCACTAGTAATATGATGTTCTCAGGGTTTATTCCTAACTCCTTCAAGTAAATCTTTATTTAAATTGTTTTTTGAGTCTGTCTTATGCAGGACTGAAATATCTCCTGTAGATTCTAAAACTACAGCCTCCACTTGTTTAAAATCCAACACATTAGCTTCTCTTAGTTTTGCAATTAATTGTGTTTTCTCAATCCTAGCGTATTTTAAATTATCATACATAATGTGATCTCCATCCATTAGTAATAATGGTTTATTTGATATTGCAGAATTAATGGTAGGAAATTTTCTTTGTAGATAAGAAAATATAAAAGTCAGTCCTAGAAGACTTGCAATGGCAATAGAACCATGTACGATCGTTGTGCTAGAGGTCAGGGTTGATGAAATGATACTTCCAATCGCGACTGTGAATGCAAAGTCATACGCTGTAAATTTTGCAAATGATCTTAATCCAATGATTCTTGTTAGAAGTATAATTACAATAAAAATTAATACACTACCAGCAATAGTTTCCCAAATAGGGTCTTTTAATTCATAAATCCATTCCATAAGTTTATTTTTTTCAGTGTGTGATTACGTGTTTGTGTATGATTTAGTTGCGTGGTTAAGCAACTAATTTAGGAAATATAAATCTAATCGTAGCTAAAGGAAAGAGCAAAAAAATAGCGTTAATCGTTATAGTAAATAACCTTTTAAAACAGGAATTTGCAATAGCAAAATCAGGATTAATATATGATGATAGACATAGAAGTATACTTGTAATAAACTAAGTGAATTTTACTTGTTTTTTACCACAGTTCTTTGTTGTGGTGCGTTTTTTACTTAATTACTGTATTTCATCACAAGTCAAACAGATTTTAGATGCTTCCTCATAAACTTCTCCAGTTTCTTCATCTATATCTTCATCTTCTCTGTTTATAAATATTACATTTCCTTTGCAGCCTTCTTTATTGCAATCAACTCTCTCTACTTCAAAATCCTGATGACATACCAGACAATTTACATTGGATGAGTCAGGTTCGTTAGGAGTCAAAAAGGTATATCTGAAATTTGGATATTGGCTAACTTGACCATCATCTGTTACCAACACTCCTTCTTCTCCGGTACAGTCTGGACATATATACCTTCTTGCTTTGAAATCGTGTTCGAAGTGTCTATTCATTTCTCCACGTCCTAATAAAGCTTCTAAATATTCCAAATGAACATATTGTTCCACTCTTCCAAACACGAAGACAGGTTCTCCCTCAAGTTGAGCAGGATGGTCATAAAACTTATCCTGTAAAGCGAGCCAAAAAGAACCTTTGCCACAAATCAATGTAAACGTTTTGAGTATCATTGTCAGAATTGGTTCAGGTGTTAATTTATCAGCTCCAATTCCGTGTACTAACTTATTTCTTAAGAGTCTAACTTCCTCAAAATGATTTACCAAGTCTTGATTAAAATCGGTAGTTTTAATAGTGGCAAAAAATGTTCTTAATAGTTCCTGTCCAGAAATTGTATATAAATCAGCAAAATCACTGTCTTCACTATCAGGTAAGGTTTTCCAGTTTTCTCGTTTTTGTTCTATTAATAATAAGGGCGTTTTTTCTGAAATCTTGGATTTTAACAAAGCTTCCAGAGCTTGATGAGTCAGAATTACAGATGTTTTTAAAACAATTTCGTTATAGTCCCAAATATCTGCACGTTCAACACCTTCTTCTAACTCCTCATTATCTACTTTGCAAATGCTCTTGTATGCTTGAATAAGACATTCAAACGCTACATTTTTATAATCATCTGCTGTTGGTAGATTTGTTATCATTTGTTTTTTATTTATACAAAGTAATCAGATTTCCATTGACTTATCAATTCTCCGATACTTTTTGTGCTTGTATTGTCCGATATCATATTCAGTTCCCTTAATCGATAAATTACACTTGTTTTCGAAACGCTGAAATGATTTGCTAATTTGCCAACAATTCTGCGAAATTTCTTTTGATTGTCATAATTATCATCGAAAATCAGATTGTGTTTTGCATTTTGGTATTGCCAAGCTTTTGCAATTATTGATGCCTTTGGCAATAAAAGAGAAGCTGAAAAATAATTTGCTTGCCATTCAACCCAATGCCTTGGATTTTCAAGTCGATTTTTTCCGATTTTAAAATCAAATTTTGAGTCAGAAAAAGAATTCATAATCTCTTGATTAATTCGTAGTTTTTGGTGCAATAAAAAATGTCCAAATTCGTGTCCAATTGTAAAAAGTTCTCTTGGTGTATTTACAATTTTTTTACTGATGCCAATTGTTTTTTTATCAATGTCACAAGTCCCTAAATATTTGTTTTCTTTTGGATTGAAGTTAAAAATCTCAATATCATATTGGGACTTTAAGTATTCGGTCAAATCTTGAACACTTAATCCATAAGCATTTACTAAATATGAAGTGTCAAATTTATTTAATTCTTTTTTTGAGATTTCATCAATATCATCTTTTGATAATAAATCTATTCCATAACTAATTGTAGATTCGGCTGGTATTAAGGAACTTAATATTTGTTTATCGACTACTTTTGATAAAGACTGAACTCCTTCGTCAATTAAATCTTCATTAAGTGTATTTTCTAGAATTGGAATTATATTTTCTTCTTCTATGTTTCTTTTGTATAGTATGATATTGAAATTGTCCTTTGACTCTCCTTCGATGACCATCATTTTTTTAGCAGCAGCATAATCATAAGCACCTTTTTGAAGAGGTGAACTAGTTATTACGATAGCTTTTGCGTTAACTCCACTCGTTTCTTCGATATCAGCGTAGAATTTTTTGATTTCGCCTTTTGGTACTCGGTAGTCATAATTTTTACACTCAATGAAATAAATCATTGCGTATTGGTCAGCATTAGGTGGCCAAATTTCTATTGTTAAATCGAACTCGACATTTCCAGAGCCTCTAATGTTCGAAGGGTACTTTTTTTTGGTAAAAACCCTTGCATATTCTTTCATTACTCCGATAAGTCCGTCATTCAGAATTTTTTCGATTATTCCAACCGCTTTATTTTCTAAAATGTCTCCTTTCGCAGTAGTATTCATTGAATTTTGTTGATTTGGTCAAATGTTGCACAACGGCAGTCTGTCTAAAAACCTTATTTGGATCGCTGAGAATTCCTTATTTGTAAAATTTTAAAGACACCTACCCGAATACTAAAGTTATAAAAATAGGTTTTTAGACAGTCTGACGGTTTTGTGTATGATTAGTGGCGTGTTTAAGTACCTAATTTAGCAAATAAAAACTGAATAGAAAATCCGCGAGGATTTTCGTAAGTAGGCGAGAACTAGCCATTGATTATAGGACACGTTGTTCTACACCGTTTTTATTCTTTCAGTTTTGTTACAATTCTTTCAGATTCATTAAAGATCTCGTCTGGAATTCCGTGTTTTTGGTTACATCCTCCACAAGTATTTTGGTCACTCAATTTATGTTCTCTAAAAGCTTTAATTGATTGTTGAATTTTCGAATCATATTGATATTTAATTAAAGAAAGAAAATAGTCTTTGTCCGTTTCTGAAATATTTTCTAATTCTATTATATCAATCTGTTTATTAATAATCTTTAATAAATTGACTAATTCGTTTATTTTAGGATTTCGGTTTAGAAAAACCTTATAATCCTCGTGATGATTTCCTCCGTCTTTTATTGATTTTAAAAACTCATAAATTCCGTCAGCTCCAGAATAATTATACTTGTAATTGTCCTTTCTATACGAAAACGTGAAATCATTTAAATCCGCTCTAATTATATTAACCTGTTCAGTAATGTAAACAAGTTTTTTTCTATTCAATTCTTCTTCTTTTTGGTCGTCAAATTGGTCTTGAATTAGTCGATTCGCTTCGATTTGAGCTTTTAACGCATAAAAGACTAAAATTGCTCCAATAATATTTACAATTGGTGCAGTAATTCCGCCTATCGTATCTCCAATCTGTCCAGTTTGTGTAAAGTCAAATGATTCCCAAAATGCTTTTTGAGTTGCAATTAATGGTGCAACTATGCAAAGAAAAATTCCAATTCCAATAAACCACTTTGCGTTTTTTAGTGATTTCGCAATTTTGTCAGTTTTACTTTTTCGATTGTTTTTTTCAATGTTCATTAATTATCTCGGTGTTTTTTCAAATGGTGTAGAACAACAATATAATAACAATTGCTATTATATCCTCTATGTATATAGTTACAAATCTATTGAATTTTATTATATAAATATTTGAAAAACAATTAAATACGCATTTCCAGTTTTAACCTATTTATTAAATGTAAATTAGTTTATCTAATATAATTTTTCTTACGGGTTTCCGTAATGGAGGAGAAGTTTCTAATCATTCCACAAAAAAAGCCAAACACCTACGGCGTTTGACTTTTTTTAAATACCCTAGCGGTTGACTATGAGCAGTTGGGAGATATGTCCATTTTTCGTTTCAAGAGATTCTCCTAGAACGATTGAGGTTCTAGTTTCTAAGCATGAGATCCCCGTTTTTAAGAGAGAAATTCATGTTTTCAAGGATGAGATCTCCGCCTTCACAGGAATCAGATAATCGTACTCTGTCCCACAAAAATATTCTGAAAATTACGGTTTGGATCTTCTGGGTTTAAGATATAGTCAGCAATAAAGTCACCAACTTTGGAGGTGCCAAAAGCGTTTTCTGGATTAATATCTTCGGTGGTAAAGTTGAGTTCTAACGACTTTTCAACTGCGTCTTCTACCAGTTTTGCTTCCTTATGTAAATTCAAATGACGCAAGAGCATCGCAGCACTTAAAATACTCGCCAGGGGATTGGCAATATCTTTGCCCGTAGCTTGTGGGAAACTACCGTGAATCGGTTCAAACAACGCATTGTCTGTACCCACAGAAGCCGAAGCCAGCAAACCAATCGATCCGCCGATGACACTTGCTTCGTCAGAGATAATATCACCAAATAAATTTTCGGTTAAAATCACATCAAACTGCTTCGGGTTCAGGATCATTTGCATCGCGGCATTATCCACAAACAAAAAGTCAAGTTCCACGGTTGGATAGTCTTTACCAATTTCGGTGACTGTTTTACGCCATAAACGAGACGTTTCCAACACGTTTGCCTTATCAACAAGCGTGAGTTTTTTATTTCGCGAAAGCGCCTCTTTAAATGCCAAATGCGCAATCCGACTAATCTCTTCCACCGAATACGAACAAGTATCTGAAGCCACTTGTCCGTCCTCACTTAAATGCTTTTCACCAAAATAAATCCCACCTGTGAGTTCGCGATAAATCGAAATATCCGTCCCTTCAATCCGTTCCCTTTTTAATGGCGAACGATCTATCAATTGCTCATACGCCTTTACGGGTCTGATGTTACAGAACAAACCTAACGACTTCCGTAAACGCAACAATCCTTGTTCTGGACGTACTTTGGCGTTCGGATCATGATCATATTTAGGATCTCCAATCGCTCCAAAAAGAATCGCATCGGCAGCTTCGCAGATGTCAATCGTTTCTTCTGGTAATGGATTTCCTGTCGCATCAATCGCGCACGCACCCATTTGCGCGTAGGTGTACGTAAAATGATGATCAAAGGTATCTGCGATAGCATCAAGCGCTTTTTTGGCTTGAGCTGTCACCTCGGGTCCTATCCCGTCTCCTGGTATGATGGCAATATTGTAGTTCATGGTTCACGCCCTGCTGACGCAGGAATCTCTTGGTTTAAATGTTTAAAAGGTTATGAGTTTAAACGTTTTATCTCATAACTCAATTCTTTATTAATAACATTCCCCTCTATCAAGAGGGGTTAGGGGTGTGTATTTTTTTACTCACTCTATTTTAAGTTCAATTTCAAAAAGCCAACGACTAACGACCAACAGCCAACGACTCATAGCCAACAGCTTTTTTACACCTCCCTCAATCCCTTTAGTTAGTTTAAAAGTTTAAATGTTTTTATCTCATAACTCAATTTCAAAAAGCCAACGACTCATAGCCAACAGCTTTTTTACACCTCCCTCAATCCCTTACTTCGGCAAGCTCAGTACACCGCCTTCCTAGGAGGGAAGCAAAAAAGCATTTTTATTCTCTTAAAAAATAGAATATTATTCTATTTTTAGTATTCAATTTCAAAAAGCCAACGAATAGCGACCAACAGCCAACGACTAATAGCTAACGACCAAAAACCACTCGCTCCTTCTCAAACGCTTCAATCGCCTCTTTTTTACTCACTAAAAAATCAATATCATCGTAGCCATTTATCATACACACTTTCTTGTAAGGGTCTATGTCAAAGTCCGCTTTCGTACTTCGACCTTGCACTTCGACAGGATCAGTGTGACACTCAGCATGAACTCCAGCGAATTCAACCACCTGATTTTTTAGATCGATGGTGATTTGTGTATCTGGGTTTTCTTGTACAGTATCTAGTAATTGCTTTAAAAATTCAGGGGTGACTTGAATGGGTAATAATCCATTATTAAGCGCATTCCCTTTAAAAATATCTGCAAAAAAGCTGGAAATAACGACTTTAATACCAAAGCCAACAATCGCCCATGCAGCGTGCTCACGACTAGAGCCACAACCAAAATTATCGCCAGCGACTAGAATCTGTGCGTTTTTATACTGTGGCATATTCAACGGAAAACCTTTGATCAATGATCCATCTTCTGTATCATATCGCCAATCTCTAAAGACGTTATCACCAAACCCTTTCTTATCGGTTGCTTTTAAAAAACGAGCAGGAATGATCTGATCGGTATCTATATTTTCTATAGGTAACGGAATCGCTGTGGTGGTTAATTTGGTAAACTTTTCCATTACGCTAGTATCGTTTTTGTGATGTCTACTATTTTTCCTTCGATGGCGGTAGCTGCTGCTACGAGCGGACTTGCGAGTATAGTTCTAGAACCTTGTCCTTGGCGTCCTTCAAAATTTCGGTTGGAGGTAGAGACGCAATATTCGCCTGATGGGATTTTGTCGTCATTCATTGCCAGACAGGCAGAGCATCCAGGTTCTCTCATCGTAAATCCTGCATTTTCAAACACGGTAACGAGCCCTTCTTTTTCTAATTGTTTGGCAACTTGTTGTGAGCCAGGCACGAGCCATGCATTTACATTCGGTGCTTTTTGTTTTCCCTTTACATAGTTGGCAGCCACCCTAAAATCTTCGATTCGTGAGTTGGTGCAACTCCCTATAAACACATAGTTGATGGGCGTGTCGAGCAATTGCGATCCGCCTTTAAAGTTCATATATTCCAATGCTTTTTCAAACGTCATATCGCCTGTTTCTGGAATATGTTCGTTGATTTTGATACCCATTCCAGGATTGGTTCCGTAGGTGAGCATCGGTGCGATATCTGCCGCGTCAAAGTGATATTCTTTGTCAAAAGTAGCATCGGCATCGGTAGGAAGTGTTTTCCAGTAGGATACCGCTTTCGCGAAAGCGTCCCCTTGCGGCGCAAATTTCTTTCCCTTTATGTAGTCAAACGTGGTTTGGTCTGGCGCAATCATTCCGCCTCGTGCGCCCATTTCAATACTCATATTGCAGACCGTCATCCGACCTTCCATCGACATTTCTTCAAATACATTTCCTGCATATTCGCAGAAATAGCCAGTACCAGCATTGGTGCCAATTTGTGAAATAATATACAAGATCACATCTTTAGGCAAAACCCCTGGGGGTAATATTCCGTTGACACTAACACGGAGGCTTTTAGGTTTTTTGAGCAACAGGCTTTGACTAGCAAATACCTGAGCTACTTGGCTAGTTCCGATTCCAAAAGCAATACTCCCAAAAGCACCGTGTGTACTGGTATGGCTATCTCCACAAACCATTGTCATACCGGGTTGTGTGATGCCTAATTCGGGCGCGATTACGTGGACGATGCCATTGTATTTATGCCCTAAATCATATAAGGTAATTCCGTGTTTCTTGCAGTTTTTAGAGAGTTGCTCTAGTTGGTTTCGCGAAAGCGGATCCTCCACAGGTAAATGCTGATTGATCGTCGGCGTATTGTGATCTGCGGTAGCCACAATCTGATCAGGACGCAAAATGGGAATGCCTCTTGCTTCCAGCTCATTAAACGCTTGCGGACTAGTGACTTCGTGAATTAAATGTTTGTCTATGTATAAAATCTGAGGCCCGTTAGGTATCGTATCGACCACGTGTGCATCCCAGACTTTATCAAATAAGGTTTTTCCCATGTTGGTGTCCGCATAAGCGGATTTTTTTGCTGTTACCTACTATAAAAGTAGCGATTTTTAATTCTATTTGCTAGGCTATGAGTTTGTTGTGTTGAAACTACTGAATTTTTATTCCCGCGTAGGCGGGAATCTCACTCTTACTTACATAACCTATCATTTTAGTCATCTCGACGGGAGGAGAGATCACACAGGTAACGCAACGTTATTCTTACTGTTATGTGATTTCTCATCGCTCATTCTTCGCTCTGTCGAAATGACGTTCTATTCTCAAAATAGAGTGTTACTCTATTTTAGAGTACTACTCTATTTTTATGTATTCAATTTTAAACCAACGACTACCAGCCAACGACTACCGACTACCAGCTAACGACTAAAAAATAGCCAACAGCTATTTTTAAACAAGTGCTCCTGCTTGAATATGTACATTTTCCATAATCTGATGAATATCTTCATCACGTACTTCTTTCTGACGATCGGCGACGGATAGGAAGTTATCATACGCAACATCTAGTTGATCTTTGGTGAGTTCGTATCCTATTTTCTTAGAACGGTAGGCGAGGGCTGCACGGCCGCTTCGGGCGGTGAGGATGATAGCACTTTCGGTCACTCCTACATCGGCAGGATCCATAATCTCATAGGTATCACGGTTTTTGATCATTCCGTCTTGGTGGATGCCTGAGCTATGCGCAAAGGCATTAGCACCTACAATCGCTTTATTCGGTTGTACGGGCATTCCCATTTTTTCGCTTACCATTCGACTGGTATCGAACAATAACTGGGTATTAATGGTCGTATCTAGGTTGAGGTATGGGTGTTGTTTTAACACCATGACCACTTCTTCCAGAGAGGTATTCCCAGCACGTTCACCAATGCCGTTAATAGTACATTCTATTTGTCTGGCTCCGTTTTGTACGCCTGCAATCGAGTTGGCTGTCGCTAGTCCCAAATCATTATGGCAATGACAGGAAAGGATCACGTTTTCGATGCCTCTTACGTTTTCTCGTAAGTATTTCATTTTTGCACCATACTCATCGGGTAAACAGTATCCAGTGGTATCAGGAATATTTAACACGGTAGCACCTGCTTTGATGACTGCTTCTAGTACTCTGGCGAGGTATTCATTATCGGTACGTCCCGCATCTTCTGCATAAAATTCGACATCTTCTACGAACTTTTTCGCGTAAGCGGTCGCCTTTATAGCGCGTTCAATAATTTTTTCTGGCGTACTGTTAAACTTATATTTTATATGTGATTCGCTGGTGCCAATTCCCGTATGGATTCGTGGATATTTTGCAAATTTTAAGGCTTGGGCAGCGACTTCGATGTCTTTTTCGACAGCTCTTGTGAGACCGCAAACAGTGGCATTTTTGACGAGTTTTGAAATTTCTTCGACAGACGTAAAATCACCAGGACTAGAAATAGGAAATCCTGCTTCAATGACATTTACGCCTAGAAGATCCAGACGTTCTGCGATGATTAATTTTTCTTTGGTCGCTAGTTTACATCCGGGTACTTGTTCTCCGTCTCGAAGCGTTGTATCAAATATTTGAATTTTCTCTCTTGACATGATTCCTTTTTAATTACGAATATATATATTGGAGACAGCTAAGCGATATCCAAAATACAGTTCTTTACGATGTTAAATGGCTGTTTAAAATTTATAAGTATTTGTTTTATAGTTTTTTATGAGAAAAATCATTACAACGCCAATTGAAGAAAGTGATGCTCTTTTTGTGTTAGTAAAGTCGTTGTCTAAAAGTGAGAAGCGACAATTCAAGTTGTACGTAGGACGTCTAGAGCGTAATACGGATGCAAAATTTATGGCGCTTTTTGATGTACTGGATAAAATGAAGGAATATGACGAACAAATAATTATTAAAAAAGGGGTTGTTACTAAACTGCAAATCTCCAATCTTAAAGCACATTTATACAGACAGATTCTCGTTAGCCTTCGGTTAACACCTTTGCATAGAAACATTAGAGTTCAAATACGGGAGCAATTGGATTTTGCCACGATACTTTATCAAAAAGGATTGTATAAGCAAAGTCTTAAAGTGTTGGATAAGGCGAAGTTGATGGCGATGGAGAATGAAGAGAAAAACATTGCGTATGAAATCGTAGAGTTAGAGAAAGTAATAGAAACGCAATACATCACGCGGAGTATGATATCTCGCGCTGATGAGCTTTCGGCACAGTCTGAGGCACTGAGTAAAGCCAATGTGATGACAAGCAAATTGTCTAACCTATCTCTAGAGTTGTACGGCATGATGCTGCGTACGGGCTATGTGCGAAGTGATAAAGAACGCCAAAAAATCAAAACTTATTTCGATAAAAAGATACCAAAATATGACTATGATACGCTTGGTTTTAGAGAAAAACTCTGGTTGTATAAAGCGTATTTGTGGTATAGTTTTTTGATCCAAGATTTTGTTTCCTGTTATAAGTATGCAAAACGCTGGGTGCAACTTTTTGAGGACCATCCCATTATGATCGAACGTAATCCTGTCTTCTTTTTAAAAGGGCAACATTACTTATTGGAGTCTCTTTTTTATCTGAAACTCAGTACTAAGTTTGATAAAGCATTACAACGTCTGGAAGGGCTGAAAGACGATGCTCATTTTCCTAAAGGTGATAATCTAGACACCTTGTTGTTTTTATACATTTATAACAACAAGCTGAATCATCGGTTTATGGTGGGTGATTACGAGGATTTTGAAGGGCTTGTTACCGAAGTGATGGGAGGG
>ERZ651776.4514-NODE-4514-length-12793-cov-4.199198_pt1 | contig 12793 bp, 10 predicted proteins | sample MGYA00514761_ERZ651776 | MGnify/ENA metagenome assembly ERZ651776 | reverse complement strand
CAACAACAACAACAACAACAACAACAACAACAACAACAACAACAACAACAACAACAACAACAACAACAACAACAATACGATGTCATCGTCGTCCCACGAGATACAGATGACAACCTCGTCAACTGGGTACGAGTCCGCTGATGTGATATCGATGCTTCCCGCAAGCTTACGTCGGGAGGCCTTGGAAATCAAGGGCGGTAGGAAAATAGTCGAAGACGACCAGCTCCGTCGAGAAATGGTGGTGACGAATTCTGACGACTACAACCCGAACTCCGTGGAGGACGTCAAGACGGCCAAGTCGGTCGTGGGAACCTGCGTGAGGATGTGCGCGGACCAGGAGCTCATCGAGCGCGCCGCGACGAGCGAGATCATACGACTCGAGCAGGTCGCGACGCCCTCCGTGCACCCCAAGGGTTGGACACTCCGCGACACGTGCGTGAGGAAGTTCAAGAGGGCGGCCGCCGGGAACATCCTCGACCTGCCGTTCAGGATCCGCCCCCCGGCGGTGCTGGAGAAGACCTGCGCGTACCTCGAGGAGTGGGTGATGGAGAGGGACCGGCAGGGGTACGACGTCCGGTTCAAATCGACCCCGACTCCCCTGGACGTCTACCTGTTCATCTTCGACCGCTTCCGCCAGATTCGCGCCGATCTCGCCGTGCAGAACTTCAAGCCGGGGGAGAATGGGAAGTGCAGCCCCAGCGCGGTCAGGTGCAACGAGCGCATAGCGAGGTGGTACGTCCTCATCGACCACCAGCTCTCGGATGAGGATGACTATAGCAACAGGATAACAGGCCAGAAACAGCAGAACGGTCAGGAGCTCTCTAGGGCAATGACAACTCTGAATGACTTGTACGACGACCCTCAGGGGCGCTACAAGATAGCCGAGGTCGAGGCGGGGGGGGGAGAGGGAGAGGGAGAGGGAGAGGAGAGAGACGGTAAAAACGGGTGCTGCCGGCTCGACGTCAGTGGTAAAACGCCGGTTGACTACGACGGCACTGAGCTGAGGCCAGTGAAAAATGCCCAGGACGCCAGCACTAGGCTAATCGGGAACCCAGACAGTGACTCGGTGGAAAACTGTGGAACTGCCGAGCCTGAGATGAGGGCGCTCTACATTCTTCTCATCATGAACCAGGCTCTGGAGGTCAACACCTATCTCGTTGCCCTTTGCAAGAGAAATGTTGAAGTCTACTTGAGCCGTCCCGTGCAGCTCGCCATAAAGGTCTACAAGTGCTACAGCAGCGACAACTACGTCAAATATTTCGAAATACTCAAGGACCCGGCGACCCCTTATTTGTTCGCCTGCATGATGTTCACCCACTGCGAACACATGCGCAAGGTGGGGGCGAAGAGCATGAGCTCTTCCTTCGGCTACAGGCCCCGGAACTCGTCGGCCCAGAATGACTCGTGTCCCATCTCCGAGCTCGTCGACTTGATGTGCTTCGAGGATGAGGAGGAAGCCGTCGAATTTTGCGAGCACTATGGGTTCCCCGTGGTGGCGAATGACGAGGGGGGGAAGCAAGTGGAGTGGAAGCACGGAACTTTCTCCGACTCCGCCTTGAGCCCGAGGAAAATGATCAGGACTATCGAGGCCAAGCTCAACGGAGAAACGAGGCTGGCGATATGCAGGGGCCAGGTTAGCGACGTCGGGATCGATGACGATCCTGAGGCGGCGAAGCGCAGGGAGAAGGAGAAGGAGAGAATTAGGCTCGAGGCGAAGGAAAGGATGCTGTATGAGAAGCAGCGCGCTGAGGAGACCAAGAGGATAAAAATTGAGAACGATCGGAAGGCCGAGCGTGAGGCGGCACTTAAAAGGGAGAGGGAGGCAGAGTTGCGACGGGAAGCTGAGCGGACACGGGAAGCTGAGAGGCAACGTGAAGCTGATAGGCAACGTCGTCAACGCGAAGATGAAGAGAAGGAGAAGGCCAGGGAGAGGGAGGAGAGAAGGAGGAGTGAGAAGGAGAGAATTCAGGTGGAGATGCGAGCTCAGGAAAACGAAAGGGAAAGAGAGCGAGAAAAGCGCAAAGTCGAGATGGAAGTGGAGGGCAGGCGAGCTGAGTCTAGAAGGAGGGCGGAGTTGGAGCTCAAACAGAGGGAGGATGAGCGTCGTCAGATGGAGGAGAAGGAGGCGGAGAGGTTGGAGGCGGAGAGACAGCAACGCCTGAGGGAGCTAGAGAAAGAAATAGAGATGAGGCGAGTCAGACTGGAGCGAGGGGGGGCGCTCGTGGGGGGGATTGTGCGCCGAATTTCGCTCCAGCGCAGTTTCGTTTCGTGGTTCGCCTTTTGCGAGGAGAGACGGCTTCTGCAGATTAAGAAGCAGAGCGTGAGAGATATCGGGGCGGGAGAATATAACGACTGTTCCATGCTGCTACCGTCGCATGCGCGTGCGCGTGCGGGTCGTTATAATAATAATCCAGGTGCTTTTCTTGCCATTTCTGAAGGATCAGTGGGCTACAATGATGACTACGCCTTGCAGAACGCAACCAATCTGCTGAACCGACTTGGCGATGAGGCCAGGGATTGTCGGAAAAAGAGGGTATTTGACTTTGACGCCTGTTGGAAGGAGAGTTCGCTCGCATGCGATTCTGCCGGCGCTCCGAGTGTTCCTTTGTTGTTCCGAATCGGGATCTGCTTCCCCGTAAGTAGTGAACGCTCTCGCTCTCAGTCTCACTCTCAGAGGCACTCTGAATTTTACCTCGCCAGCAAGAACTACATCGAAAACACGCTGACAAAGGTTTGGAACGGTCGGACGGGGGACAATCACGAACAGATCTACATTCGAGTGGTGGACGGGAGCTCCGGATGCGACTGCGTTCTCTTTGTCGTTCCGGGCGCCGATTTGGGAGTGGCCAACTGCTGGGACGATGACGATCTTATTAAGACTACAGGAAAGCCGAGAATCTGCCTTTTGTTAGGGGGCGATAGGGAAGGTTTAAACGTCAAGTATCTCACTGATGTTTGCCTTGGCGACGGAGTGGAGGAAGGGATAGCCCACGTTCAGGATTTCAGGGACAGGGTAGTCGTCGATGATTACTTGAACAAGTGCATCGAGCTTTTGATTGAATCCAGAGACGAGGATATTCGTATGCAGAGAGTTAGCAGACAGGCTCTGGTCCAGACTGTCGTGCGAGACATCATATGGAACTGCAGTGATGGGAGGGAGGAGATATTGATCGACAAGGTCGTCGAAGGAATCAGCCATTGCGGAAAAAAACTCAAGATGATCAATGAAAAGAACACCAAATTCGGGCGCGAATGGCCGTCAGCAGAATTCCTCGGTCGAAGTAGTGGCGAAGGCGAAGGCGAAGGCGAAAGCGAAGGCAAGCCTAGTAAAGGCGGTTCTCGCGTTGCTGGTGTATTGGGGTACTTTGACGGTTACTATGATCTGCCCAAGGACTGGTGGAACCACAACGAGATTGTAATTGACAGTTTCTTCGAGGCAGGAGGGAGAGGAGGTGGAAGAGGAGGTGGAAGAGGAGGTGGAAGAGGAGGTGGAAGAGGAGGTGGTGGGAGAGTCAGAGAAGCAAAGGCCGCTGGGATCAACCCATGGTACAACAACCGAGATTGGAACGATCTAAAAAGGAAAATGTTAGGCGGAACTTTGAGTGGCAGTAGGAGTGGGAGTGGGAGGGGAGGGAAGCGGAGTAGAGGTCTTGCTGCTGGGGGAGGAATCGAGACCATCAGCGAGAACATCGACGAGCTGTACAACATGGGCTTCTTCAGGCGTGCCTTGGAGGCCATGCTGCAGGCGCAGGATATTCTTTCAGTAGCCTCCAGTGACGACGACGACGACATTCTCTATTTGACCAAGGGCGAGTATAACAATGTCATCGCCCACGTCAGAAAGAAGACCAAGTGGAAAAAGCATGACGTATTCAATCAAGAATATCCAGTCAATGAGACTGATATTGACTTCGACTGTTCTCTTTTGGTGCCTTTGCCGCCCCCTATAGAGGAGAAGGATGGTGATGAGGTGCCGGATCATGATGGCGAGGTCGAGGTCCAAGAGGACACTAACGTAGATAACAAAGAAAATAACAGCAACCTACGCAAATTCGCAGAACTGGTTGACAATAATTTCTCGAGAGAGGAGGGGGCAGACACCCCAGTGCGAAAAAAACGGAAGAGCAGCAGCGTCATTGAAGTAGCTATGTCATCTGTGCTTAGCAGTGAGGTCATGGAGTCCAAGGCTTTCACAGAGCGATTGCGAAAGATGGTAGAGGGTGGATAAATGAATTTATAATTAAGCGCGCACATTTATAAATGGATTTCTTCTGGTTAACATGGACCCACAATCCACAATGGTTCTTCTTGTCAAAAAGCCACCAGAGCAGGATTTAACACAAAAACGACCAGCCTCTCTCACACTGAGGATCATTGTCAAAAACAGCTCAGGCAAGGAGGGGAATTCCCCTTTCCTGCTCTGAGCTGTTTTGACAAGATCTAATAGTTAGGTTTTCGTTATGTTTTCAAAAAAAAGTGAAAATCTCGCTTTTCTGTCATTTTTCTTTAACTAAAAACAATTAATCATTCAAAAATATACTTTTTTGATTAATTTTTTTTAAATTTTTTATAAAAAAAAACAAATAAATTAATTTGTATCTCAAAATAACATCTATTTTTTAAAATATTTATAAAATTAAATGTATTCAATAGAATATAAATATATCTTAAAATATTTTAAACTTTTTTATTCAACATTTATTACAATATATACTATATTAATATTTTAAAAGTTAATTGTGTTACAATAATGTATTTAAGATAAAGAAATAAAATTTGTTTTTTTCCAAATGTTCCTTGTTCTGTTAGGCTACACGGTTAGTAATTTATTAGTTATGATGATTAGAAGGGATGGGGGCCTGGGGTCCAAGCCTGGTTTTTTAAGGGTTCATGGTTTTCATTATTGCGTGCAATTGCACACTTTCTCGTTGTCGGAAATCTGAAATTCCTTCAGAAAAATGAAATTCAAATGTTCAACAATTTTACCAAAATTTTAACGTAGCACACGAGTTCAATTCGGCTAAGGGGACTCGCGACCGAAAGCACGACTGAAAATCAACAAACTATCCCCAGGGTCCCTTCCTATATTACTCCCACATCTAAATCTTATCAATCCCCAGGGTCCCTCCCTATGAGGGATGTGTTATGGCGAATGAACAATTTTCTATCTAATCGCCGTTTTGTTTATTCCTCCGTCTGTATATTCGGTTGTTTATTCATTGCATCTGACCTGATCCGTGGTGTCTCGTTACCCTCACTGCTACCAACACTTCGCCACGGCAAGAGCCCGGTTCAGATAAGTCAGCAAGAGGAAGAGGTTACGGCTATCTCCATGCTTAACGACTCAGTGAAAGGTACACAAGATGACGACAAGCACACACACGGTGGCGAAGTCATGGAAGATGACAAGGACTTAGATTTGGAGGAGGAGGATGCAGCAAAGAAGAAGAAGGAGGAGGATGCAGCGAAGAAGAAGAAGGAGGATGCAGCGAAGAAGAAGAAGGAGGATGCAGCGAAGAAGAAGGAGGAGGATGCAGCGAAGAAGAAGAAGGAGGAGGAAGAGGGCGCAGCCCAAGAGCATATTGAGGAGGCCAAAGCAGCAGCAGCAGCAGCAGCAGCGAAGAAACATAAGGAGAGGGAGAAGAGGAAGCAAGAATATTTTGCAGATCTTGCACTCCACAATGGGAAAGCGAACGATAAGCTGCACTTCGTTCCCAAACCGGGACCTCCATAAACCACCAGAACAGAAGAAGGAGAAGAAGAAGCGCAAACCACCAAAGTGTTGTATACGTTAAGTTAAACACAATAATAATGTTCAGTCCACCACATTTTTACGTACGTCTCAATCTATAACGTTCATGAAACCTGCCCCTCCTCTACCTTCACTCTTCCACTTTTTATAAAGCCTCGCTGCATGAAGCCGACGTTGATTTTTCTGAAAGAATGCGTTCACTTCGCCAACAAGAAAATCGTAGATCCTCTGACAATCCGAGCTTTCTCCCACCCCATTTTCTTCGCAGAAGGCAACAACAACACTAACAAGTTCCTCTTCCATGTTTGGTGTCGCGTGTACTTTGATCTCTCTCGCACCACCAGGTAACTGTACGTTGATGCTGACCTTATTATCCATGGTGAAGTCTATCATCTTCCTCCTTTCCCCACCACCACACCTTTCAAGAAGCGATTGTCTTGCTTCGTTGAAGCACGCAATATCTTGTCCTCCACAGACAGCGATTGCGCCGGCGGTCACGTGATCTGGCGATTTACACGAGTAGCTCATTGACATAATCAAGTTCTCACCTGATGGAGAGAACTTGACCCTGATCATGTAATTGTCTCTTTCAATTTGGTGCATGCCGTCGTTTGTATCATCGTGTGTGTCGTCATTGTCGATACGAGCTTTCGTCACTTCCCCACCACCACTATTTACAAAGTTGCCCCAGTTTCCTCCTTTCCCTCTCCATGTTTCCACAAGTTTTCGAAAGTCTTCTCCAACATGCTTCTCACTATAATTCTCCTCGACAATTCTCTTTGCCTCTTTCCCAATCCTCTTCCTTTCTTCCACCTGCTCTCCGATTTCCCAAATCGCTTTCCCGTACTCCCCGTGTAAATCCCCAAAGAGGTTCCCACTTTCCTCATCTCCATCTCCACCGACATCTACTGTGACAACCTTTGCAGTGACGCCGTCAACAAGGTAATCCCCAGGGCCGCCTCGGGCAAACCCGACAACAGGTATTCCCACAGACATTGCCTCTATGTTCACGATACAAAATGTTTCCTTCTCATTCATATTTGGATTGGCGAGGACGTCGACAAAGTGGTATAGAAATTGACGGCCTTGGGAGTGAGGAACAGATCCGGCGAAAATTACAGAGGATGCTATGCCGTGGTAAGATACCATTTCTTCCAGGCCCTCTCTCAAAGGGCCATCCCCAAGAATCAGTAGTACGAACTTCTTCGCTTGAACTCCACCTCTCTCTCGAACGACCCTGGCGAACGCCTCCACGACCAAGCCCACAGACTTCTCAGCGGCGAGTCTCCCCAAGTAACCGACAACGAAGCACCCGTCTTCTTCTTCTCCGCCACGGAATCCGTCGTCTCTGCCTCTACTGCACCCCATCGATGACAGGAGACTGCTGATTCTTTCGAAATGTCGGCTCTTCTCCCCGCCCATTTCTTCTTCTTGGTATTTCTTGATACCAGGCGGTAAAACGTGTACATCTAGCCCCTTCTCTCCTCCACTCCTCGCCATAACTCTCCCACCCCTAACCAGTCTATGCTGCGATATTTTCTTGCTTACACTAAGCCAAACGTCTCCTTCCCCTCCCCAGGGCACACCGACGTTCGGAAGATCCACAAATATTGGCACTCTAGGAAACAGGTAGCGAACCCCCGCGGTTACCAACCGATCCTGATGCATTCCCGAATTCGACAAAATGACAGCATCTGGAGGTCCAAAATGCTTCAGCCCTTTGAGAATCGAATTCCACGTCTCTCTTGTCCACTCGGGGCGGAGATCATCCAAAAGGAAATCGTCGTCATCATTATCCAGGGGTGGGAGCGACTCTAAACGCTTTATCATGTAGTCGACCGCCCCGTCGTTGAAGCACGTGGCAAAAATTTCGTTGGTACCGCAAGCGGGGGAGCCAGAATCGTCCCAAGGATCCACACCTTTGTCATAGGGAGTGTACGAGACTGTAACTGACGGGAGAGTTACCAACCTGAATCCCGCACCCGCAGCATCAAACATTGATGATAATGACACCATCTCAGGCGACAAAGGGTCCCCACCGGAAAAAGACAGATAGTTGAATGAGTAATCGTCATTGTCAGAGGTGGTCGAGGTCGCTAAAGACACAAGCCTGACAATCTGTCCGTCGAAATTTGTCTGCCCTACCATGAGAATATTCTTTTTGTTGCCTTCCTCTTTAACGTTATTATCGTCAATAATATCTCTGGAGGAAGAAGAAAAGAAGACTTTGGTAAAGAGGCGTCTGTACCATGCCCCGCCATTCACTCTACCCAATGAGGGGGGTATTTCAGTTTCAGGCATCTCAATGGAGCGTATAGGACGCAGTTCCTCCAAGCCATTTGAAGCACCACAAGACACACCCAGCGTCAAAGCACGTTCGCCTTCGCAGAAGTCACGAGAACCGCCACGAGAACCGCCACGAGAACCGCCGTCTAATGATGGCACAACGTCAAAAAACGTCCTGGCAATAATTGACCCTTTTTCACCGCTGGCGACAACTTCATACGCTTCAAGAAAATACGACCCTACATCCAGATTTTCGATGTGGAATTCGCCTTCCACTAAATCTGGGCCATTGCCCTCGGTGGTGGGAGAGATAGTATAGTACACTGGATCATGTCTCCCAATTACTGCAATTACAACCGCTCTAGAAAGGTTAGGGGAGACGGCGTAGTGGACATTGACTGTAGTGTGCCAGAGAAAGAGGGAAGAAGGAAGAGGGGAGAGAAAGGCAAAAATAGGGTCGTCGAGTGACGAGAAAGACAAAGACGGGAGGAGGAAAGCAAGACAAGTGACGAAGAGATTCATCGTCGAGGGGTAGAAGACAAAGATTCAGGAAGGATTCGTCGCGCGCGATCGAATCAATTGGGAATCGAATCAATCTGGAGTCAGCGCCGCTAGAAATTTATATTTTAGCCAATGTCTACTTAACTTGAAAAACCTTGGACTCCCTCACAATACCCGCGGACTTGGTTTGTCGAACGACAAACCAAGTCGAAGAAACTGATTTTTCGTGTACATGATTTTTCGTGTACATACAAATGCTTTTGCACTTTTAATCCTTACAACGGTCTTTCTCGTACATGATTTGCACTATTAAGAATTTTTAATCTTTTGGCGCTTCTCTGTACCATTTATTTTCATGACGGACCGCAACAGCAGCATCGACTTCCTCACACATTGCTTTCCGAGCCTTTATTCATTTCTCAGCACCCATTACTCCCAACTGTTAGATGCAATCTTTCCCATTAGTGTATCTAATCTCTGCCCGACCCCTAGACTTTTCGGTTTTCGATGGCCGGGTCTCGCCGCACCTTGTATTCTCGGTATCATACTGGCACTGGGATCATTATTTTTGAAAGCCCATAGCCACCGCGGGAAACACCTCAAGAGATCACTGCTCTGGTTTGGGGTAATGAATTTGAGTGCATTTCTGGCACACTCAGTTTATCCAGCAGGCTCTCGGATTTGGCGAGTCGCGTACGCGGTTGACATGGCCGCCACTAGCACGTCATCCCTTCATTTGTTTCTTGCCGCAAGAAATGAGTTCAAGCATTCAATCATCTACACACTTTATCCCATAGCTGCTTATACGTTGATGGAGATCGATTTCTTACTCCCCGGTGGTTTTTGGATCCCCGAGGCCCTCTACTTGGGCGTTACTGTGGTGGCATCTGTCTCCACAATGACGCGACTGATTACCAATGACTTCAACTCCTTCATGGTACTCTTTGGCGGTTACATGTTTGTGCTGTCACCCTTTTTCGACAAGCATCTCTGTTCTCTCGTCGAGAACCCCTTTGGAAACCTTTTAACCCCTGCATTTTTTGGTTGTAGTTTTGCTTTCTTTGGCATTTTTGGCTGGTTAGCGGAAGACGAAGAACGGGCGACGAAGGTAAAGGAACGGACGAAGGCGAAGCGCAATTAATATTAGAAAATTTGATGTAAAGAAAATATTGATGTAAAGAAAAGGACGAAGGCGAAGCGCAATTAATATTAGAAATTTGATGCCGACAAGACCCAAGACTTGATACCTACCGGGAGAAAAGTTCCTTCCATATTTTTTGTCTTCAAATAGCTACATTCTTCTCATACCATCCGTCCTCCCCCCCAGTCTTGCCAATTCCTTTCCCGTCGAAATACTGCACCCCATTTGGGCAACCCTTTGGGAATTCCCCCCCCCTGATCATCTCAACGAACTCCCCCCCTTTACCTTCCTTGTAGCCGACCGCAAATATACTTGCTCCTGATCCGCTCATCATGACAACATCCCAAGCCCCGCTCTCAACCATCTTCTGCTTCAGCTCCCATATCCTGGTCTCCAACTTGAATACCGGTCCCTCGAGATGATTTTCGTACCTCCTTTTCCCGCCTCTTCCATCCTCAAAGAATGTTCCTCCACTTCCTCCACCATTCCCCCCGTAATCTTCTCCTTCTCCTTCTCCTTCTCCGCCTTGTCTCGGCGAGAATTGTCTCGGCGAGAATTCCTCCCCCTTTTCTAGCCCCAATTCGCCAAATATCCTCGGCGTGGAGCAGCCCACACCCCTCAGCTTAAATACCTCTACTCTCTTCCCCCCTTCCCCGCATCCTCCCCAAGAATACCCCTCCCCGTCAATGACCTCCCCCCTTCCCTCGCACAAAGCGGTCCCGGACTCCTCGTTTGCCTCCAGGAAGAACGTCACGTCGCTCCCAAGGTCGCAGCTCAACTCCTTGAGAACTTCTCTTCCCACGCGCAATGCAGGGGGGAGGAGGCGGTTGGCGCCGTACAGAACGGTTGCAGCGTTCGCGGAGCCGCCTCCTAACCCACCTTGGAGAGGGACTTTTTTCTCAAGGTAAATGTGGAAGGAAGGCAGGGGCAGGTTAGCAGCAGTGCCTTGAAGGGACAGAACTCGGGACTTGAGAGCCTTCAGACTCCGCATGACGAGATTAGAGTCGTCACAAAGCAAGCTTGGGTCATCGCATTCCATTGTATCCATCGTATCCAAGGTATCCATGGTATCCGTGGTATCCATACTATCAACCGCGTCAGGTGGTGATGTGGGAGCCTTCGTCGATATCGTCAGAGTGTCGCCCACTGAATCAATCACCTGGAAGACGCTCGAAAGATCGTGATAGCCGTCTGCCCGCTTTCGGAGGACGCGAAGGGAGAGATTGATTTTGGAGGGGCTGAAGAGAGTCAGGGAGGCAGGGGATGAAGAGAAAAGGGGGGACAAAGACAACGAAGGTACTGAGGGGAAGAGAACGACGAAACTCAACGAAGGGAGAAAAAATGTACAGCATAGGAGGAGGTGGAAGAGGAGCATCCTAGCGAACACAAGCCCCAAGCTTTTGGGTTATGACTTGAATGTACTCGACTCAACGGCCAATGAATTACTTGGTAAAACCTGTAGGAAAAGGTTTGATTGATAAGATGATGACCAACGACAATTATTAATTCGAGTATCACTTTCACAATAGCGAGCTGAAAAACGTAGCTTCCTAGATGCTCAGTTTCCCATTAAAGGAGTTGTTTCTGCTAGAATAATGCGACACGAAAAATAGGGAGAAAAAAACAAACCCTAACAAATAACAAATGCACACAAACTCTTTCAGCAAGCAATAAATGATCTCGATTCTATCCCTCCTCTTTTCCCTTTTTTTTTCTGTGCACGCATTAGTCCCCCCAGCATCAACAGGCACTCCACCAGCTCCACCAGCGTCGACCCCCCCCGTTCCCCCTTCTGAGCACAAATACTGGACTTGGCAGAACACACGGACTCGCTACCAATACGCTCCATCGCCTTCCACCCCTCCCAAAGCATCGATTGTTTGTGTCCACGGATTTGGTGGGAACGCAGATCACTGGCGACGTAACGCAGGCCCCCTCAGCTCCGCCGGCTACGACGTCTACAGCATCGATCTTCTCGGGTTTGGATACTCTACGAAACGGCTCCCCGACGATTTCAGCAACGGGGAGGATGGGAGAGATTTTGAGGAGCTTAAAAGGACTTGGTCAGACGATCTGAATGGGCGCTCCTTCACGGAAATGACCCACCCGACAGGATCATCCTTCAATTTCTACACGTGGGGGGAGCAGCTCAATGACTTCCACCGTGAGGTGGTCGAAAAGAGCACCAGGGCAGCAGGGGAAAAGCAAGTTGTCCCTCGATTCTTAGTTGCCAATTCCATCGGAAGCTCCGCTGTTCTGCAGGCTACTATTGACGCTCTCTCGTCGCAGGAGATGATCCAAGTCCCCGATGGAGTGGTATTGCTGAACCCAAGTCTCCGCGGTTTGAACTTCAAGCGCTTCCCCTCCATTTTCAAGGCCCCCCTAACTTTGTTTCAGAAGCTGCTGAGGACAGAAACCGTGGGAGAGGCCCTATTCTCTGCGATCGCGAACAGACGAGCTGTCAGCAATGTACTGAGAGAAGCCTACGCTGACTCACAACAGGTTTCAGATGAATTGGTTAGCTGTATCTTGAATCCAGGACTAGAGGAAGGGGCGAGGGAAGTTTTTCTTGATTTCATCAGCTACTCTGGAGGACCCTTAGTTGAAGAGCAATTGAAGATTGTGAGCAACTCGAGGACGACGAAGTCGAAGGCTTGTGTCAAAATAGGCTGGGGCGAGAAAGATCCTTGGGAAAACCCTGCATTGGGTGCGAGTTTGTTCCGTAATTTTGATTGCGTCGTTGGAGATGTAGAGCTGTTCCCGGGTGTTGGCCACTGTTCTCAGGACGAGGCACCTGAAATTGTCAATAGTTTTGTGCTGAAATTCTTGGACCACATCGTAAGTGCCGCTTGAGCGGAAGTAAACAGTAGCTTCTAAAAACACCGAGTAAAGGTTTATGCGTTATTGTGACTTATTATGACATCAATGTCCCCACAATCAATGTCCCTCACAATCACTCTCATCACGCCTCCTCGTTCAACTTCCATCCTTAGGTACTTCCATCCTCGGCTTCCACAACTCCAGCACCTAACTCCAACTCCAACACCCCCCATGTTGCCCCCCCCCCGTCACCAAACATTACCCCCCCTTCAAAAGTCAATCATTCCCACCCC
>ERZ651776.4512-NODE-4512-length-12796-cov-3.077915_pt1 | contig 12796 bp, 15 predicted proteins | sample MGYA00514761_ERZ651776 | MGnify/ENA metagenome assembly ERZ651776 | reverse complement strand
ATTGAAGAACGTGCTAGCATAAATAGTAAAGATCAGACTCAAACAAAAGATAACCCTAAAAACTTTGAGGAAATGTTAAAATTGTTGCTAATTAACAAAGAAGCTTTACTCCATGCTCAAATTATTAACAATATTCATCTAGTCTCTTTTTCTCAAGGTTTCATAAAAGTTCGATTAAAAATTAACTCAGACTTAGACATACTTAAAAACTTATCCAATACCTTAGAAAAATTAACAAAAAGTAGGTGGGTCGTTTCTATTTCTGAAGAAGAAGGCGAAAAAACCGTAGCAGAAAAAGAATCCTTAAAATTAGAAAAACGCAAAAATGAAATTAGAAACAATCCAGAATTTTCTGAGGTTTTTAAATATTTTCCTGATGCAAAAATTATGTCTATTGAAGATGAAAATTAATATATAAAATGTTAAAAAATTAAATGTCAGAACAAATTCTTGAAAAATTAATCAAAAAAGTCTCTAAATTACCTGGGTTAGGACCTAGATCATCTAGAAGAGTTATTCTTCATTTGCTTAAAGACAAAGAAAAATTATTTTTACCACTTATTCAAGATATGAATGATGTTGCGGATAAAATTAAAAGCTGTATTGAATGTGGAAATTTAGATGAAACTGATATTTGTTCAATTTGCAGTAATACCTCAAGAAACAAGAACGTTATATGTGTTGTAGAAACTGTTGCTGACTTATGGGCTATGGAAAGGTCAAATGTTTATAGTGGGCAGTATCATATATTAGGAGGTGTTTTATCTGCAATTGATGGTGTTAACCCAGATCAATTAAATATAAATTCCTTAGAAAATAAATTAAAAAGCAAAGACTTTACCGAAGTTATAATAGCTATTTCAGCAACACTCGATGGTCAAACTACAGCCCACTATTTAGCAGATAGACTTAACAATCTTGATGTAAAAGTAACTAGGTTAGCTCATGGTATGCCAGTAGGAGGTGAATTAGATTTCTTAGATGATGGAACCATTGCTCAGGCTTTAAAAGCTAGGAATGAATTATAAAATAATTAATTAATTCTTTTTTTATCATTAACATCTATCGAAGTAATAACACTACCTCTATTTTCTATTTTTCTATGGGATATTTTTATGTCATCTAAATCTTTTCTTGCAAGATCAAAATGCTTATCTAATTTAAAAATTCTCTCTGACAATAGATTTAAATCATTAATTAATTTGTCGACTTCAATTTGTATTTTCCCTGCTGTTTGACTCATGGTGGCATCTCTTAAAATCGCTCTTACTGTATGTAGTAAAAGCATTAAGTTATCGGGGCCAGCCATATATACTTTTTTATTCCTACTTTCATTTACTAATTTAGGAAATCTAATATTTATTTCTGAATAAATTGACTCACTAGGCAAAAACATAATAGCTGAGTCAGCCGTTTCACCTGGCAAAATATATTTTTCAGCAATATCTTTAATATGTTTTTGCACAGCATTATGAAACAGCTTCAAATTTTCTTTTTTTTCCTGATCAATTGTAGAACTTGCAAATTTTTTATAATCTTCCAGAGGAAATTTTGAATCTATACATATAGACCCAGGTGGGTCAGGCATCTTAACAATACAATCAACTCTGCTATTTGAGGTCAATGTGTATTGAAATTTATAAGCGTTTTGTGGAAGAGCATCCTTAACAATGTTTTCTAGTTGTACTTCTCCAAAGGCTCCTCTTAATTGCTTATTTGATAATATATTTTGTAAATCGTTAACCTGATTAGATAAAGAACTGATATTTTCTTGGGCCCTATCAATCACTTCTAGACGGGCATGCATTTCCATTAATGATTTTTGTGTATTCTGAGTTTGCTGACTTATACTATTTCCAAGAGATGAACCAAAATTTCCTAATCTTTCTTCTATTGTACTACTTAACTGAGAAACAGCTCCTTTTAATTCGGATATCTGGTTCATTTCATCTTTTTGAGAATTTATAAACTCATCATTCTTATTTTTTTTCTCAAAATACATCTTAGTTAATAAGAATATAATTATAATAGATATTAAAAGAGATATAAAAAATATTAGTAAATATTTGAAATCCATTTTAACTCCAGTTCCATTTGGTATAATAATAATACAATTAGATTACAAATTAACTACCATTAAAAAAAATATTATCAGGACAAACTATAAAAATGAGTCTCTATGAAATAATTAAAGTACCAAATCCATTTCTAAAGATTAAGGCTAAATCAGTTGTTGATATTAATAATAATATCTTAACCATTCTCAATGATATGCTTGAAACAATGTATAATGCTAATGGTATTGGTTTAGCCGCAACACAAATAGCCATTGATAAAAGACTAATTGTAATGGATTGTGGGAAAAATGATTTTGAAGAAAGTGATGTGACTGAAGAAGAGTATGATGAAAAAGTTAGAAATAACAAAATAGAACCAAACCCTATAAAAATGATTAATCCTGAAATAATAATTTTGGGTAAAGACTTACAAGAAAGAGAAGAAGGATGTTTATCTATTCCTGGATACAACGCTAACGTTAAACGACCATCATCATTAACCGTTAAATATATTAATGAAAACAAAAAGGTTATAACCTTGGAGGCGAAAGGTTTACTAGCCACTTGTATACAACACGAAATTGATCATTTAAATGGAATACTTTTTATTGATCATATTTCAAAATTAAAAAGAGAAATAATTCTTAAAAAAGCTATTAAAGAATATTCTAAACAATGAGGCATTTTTGAATATAATATTTATGGGAACACCAGACTTTGCAGTCCCTAGTCTTAAATTATTAGCAAATCACCATAATGTGTTATGCGCTTATTCTCAACCTGCTCGCCCTAATGGGAGAGGCATGAAAATAAAAGATACTCCTGTAGAAAAAGCAGCTAAAAACTTAAATATTCAAACTCTGACACCATCATCACTAAAAAATGACGATGTATTTTTAAATTTTAGAGACCTTAAACCTGATATTGTAGTAGTAGTCGCTTATGGTTTATTGCTACCTGAAAAATATTTAAAAGTTCCTAAATTTGGATGTATTAACGGTCATGCTAGCCTTTTACCTAGGTGGAGAGGAGCTGCTCCAATCCAAAGAGCAATTGAGGCAGGAGACGAAAAAACAGGTTCTTGTATTATGATAATGGAAAAAGGTATGGATACAGGACCCGTTATTTTATCTCGTTCTATTAATATTAGCCAAAGCGACAATGCTCAAATAATTCATGATAAGCTATCAAATATTACAGCAGAAATACTTATCGATGCTATCAAAGGTTATACTATTGGTAATATAGATCCTGTTCTACAAAAAGAAATTGGTATCAAATATGCTAATAAGATTGACAAAGCTGAAGCAGAAATTCATTGGGAAGAAGGATCCAAAGAAATTTATAACAAGATAAGAGCCTTTGATCCTTTCCCAGGAACATTTACGTTTTTAAACAATAACATAATAAAAATTGTTTCGTCACGTCTGGGGAATAACACTCATGAAAGTGAACCAGGAACAATTATTGAAGTTGAAAAAAAAATTATTGTAGCTTGCGGAAAACAAACAACTTTAGAAATAGTTTCACTTCAAAAACCAGGAAAAAAAATTATCAGTGCTATTGAGTTTTTAAATGGAACGAAAATCATGATTGGTGAAAAATTTGGAAGTAGAAAATAAAGTTAAATACGCTTTGTTAATTGAATACAATGGTAACGGTTTAGTAGGATGGCAAAAACAAGATGAAGGAATTTCTGTTCAAGGGAGTCTTCAAAAAGCTGCTAAAAGTATTTTTAACGAAAATTTTGAAATACAAGGATCTGGTCGTACAGATGCAGGAGTTCACGCCCTAGGTCAAGTTGCCCATATTTATTTACCTAAAAATCATAAATTAACATCAAAGCATCCATTTTATATAATTTCTGCATTTAATGCATTACTTAAAGATACAAAAATAAGAGTTGTTTCAGCTAAACAGGTTAAATCTGAATTTAATGCACGTTTCAGTGCCGTTAAAAGATTTTACAAGTATAGAATACTATGTCGTGCTGCTCCTCCTGGCTTAGACAAGGGAAAAGTATGGCACATTCGAAAAAGACTAAATTTAAAATTAATGGAAGAAGGAATAAAACATATATTAGGGCAACACGATTTTACCAGCTTTAGAACTATCAAATGCCAAGCAAAATCCCCTATAAGAACCCTAGATGAAATAACTTTCGCTAATGAAGGAGATGAGGTGATTATAAGAGTTAAAGCCAAAAGCTTTCTGCATAGCCAAGTTAGAATTATTGTTGGAACAATTGTTAAAATTGGAGATAAAACTTGGGATCCTGAACAAATTAAAAAAATACTTCATGCAAAAGATAGAAGTTTGGCTGGACCAACAGCTCCTGCAGATGGATTATATTTAGAAAAGGTAGATTACCCTAAAAGTTTATTGAATGATGATTGGCCAATTATATATGATGATAAAGTTTACAACTAACTTATAAAGCAACCGACAATGATCTAGAAAACATACCTAAACTAGCTTCAATAACTACAGATAAAAAAATCATACCCGTTGCCCCCCAACCAGACAAACCAACTTCTTCTTTACCAATCCTCCAAAGAGAAAAAGTTACCCAAATCACAACTCCAATGCCAAAAAAAATAAAAATTGAGGGTGGGAAAACTAATCCTAACATAGCAAAAGAAAGCATTATGATTGCTTGAAAAGATTGTATCCAATTAAACGGAATTATAAATTTATAAAAAGAATTTGCTTTTCCGATTTTTTCAAAAATCATGTTAACTAGAATTGAAAACAGGCATATGTCAATTACTGTTATTAAAAGTAATCTTGGCAAAATTCCACTTTCAAGATCCCCTTCTATATTAGCTTTGAGACCATAAGAAGCAATAGATGATACAACTGCATTGACAAAAAAAACTATCCAGCAACTATCCCAAAAACCATTTTTATTTAAATTAAATGCTCCACTTACATTATTTTTTTTGGACATAAACGTGAAGGCAGAAACAAAGCCATCTTTTACAATAAAAGGACTTGGGGGAGGATTAATCAAAACTACTAACTCCAAAATAATTAGATAGAAAAAAACTATAAATACTTACTAATTTTGTTATGTCATCAACATCTACATTTTCATCAATTTTATGCATAGTTTTACCTACTAGACCAAATTCTACGACAGGACATATCTTTGAAATAAAACGGGCATCAGAAGTGCCTCCAGAAGTAGATTGTTTAGGGTTAATTTTGACAACACTTTTAATAGCTTTTTCAATTGTTGATTTCAGAAACTCATCATTAGTTAAGAAAGGTTCTGCGTTACAATAATAATTAAACTCATAATTTTGGGTTATTTTATTAAATTGATTTTTTAACATTGCTTTAAGAGAGTTTATAGTATGAAGGTTATTAAATCTTATATTAAAAGTTGCGCTTACTTCACCAGGGATAACGTTACTCGCATTATTATTAACATCGACACTTGTTACCATAACAGAACTAGGTTGGAAATTTTCGGTGCCTTCATCTAAATAAATTTTTACAAATGGTTCCAACATTTTTATTAGGGAGTTTATTGGGTTATCTGCTAAATGAGGGTAACCAACATGCCCTTGAACACCTTTAACTTTTAAAAACCCTGTAAAACTACCTCTTCTTCCTACTTTAATAGTATCACCCATTTCACTTACATTTGTTGGTTCGCCAACAATACATGCTGTGATTTTCTCTTGCTTTTCCTCTAACCATTCAACAACTTTTTTTGTTCCATTAATTGCCTTACCTTCCTCGTCACTGGTTATTAAAAAAGAAATACTTCCAATTTTTTCAAAATCTTTTTCTTTTGATAAAAAATTAGAAACAGATGATAAAAAAGCAGCTATCCCTGACTTCATGTCAGCAGCACCTCTTCCCCATATTTTTCCTTGCTTGATTTCTCCACCAAATGGGTCCATGGACCATTTTTTAATATCCCCAGTAGGAACAACATCTACGTGACCGGCAAAACAAATATTAGGACCTTTGGTTCCAAATCTTGCGTATAAGTTCTCTACTTTTTCAATACCTTCACCAAAATTAATTTTTTTACATTTAAAACCTAATGGTTCTAAATAAGATATTAAAAGTTCAATAGCACCTGCTGAGTTTGGAGTGATACTTTCACACCTAATTAATTTGGAGGTTAAATCAACTGCATTTATTATTTCAGACATAAAAGACCTAAATTAATCCCTTAATAATTCATTAACAGATGTTTTTGATCGTGTCTGAGCGTCAACCTTTTTTACAATAACCGCACAATATAAACTCGGCCCCTGAGATCCATCTGGTAGTAATTTTCCTGGAAGGGAGCCTGGCACAACCACTGAATAAGCAGGAACTCTTCCCATGTAAATTTCACCAGTATTTCTATCAATAATTTTTGTTGATGCACCAATAAATACACCCATTGATAAAACTGCTCCTTTTTCTACAACCACTCCTTCTGCAACTTCAGATCTAGCGCCGATAAAACAGTCATCTTCTATAATTACTGGTCCAGCTTGAATAGGTTCTAGAACCCCTCCTATCCCAGCGCCACCAGAAATATGTACATTTTTACCAATTTGAGCACAAGAACCAACAGTAGCCCAAGTGTCAATCATACTACCAGAATCTACATATGCACCTATGTTTACAAATGATGGCATCAAAACCACACTCGGTGCAATAAAAGCTGAATATCTAACAACGCATCCCGGGACAGACCTAAACCCAGCTTTTTTATAATCTTCTTTATCCCATCCAGAAAATTTTGAAGGTATTTTATCCCACCAATTTGCTGGACCTTTATTCGGGCTTTCAGGACCACCAGAAATTACGTCCATATCATTTAATTTAAATGATAATAGTACAGCTTTTTTAAGCCATTGATTAACTTGCCATTGGCTATCACCTAATGGATCAGCCACTCTTAATTCACCTTTATCTAGATAATTTAAAGCTGCTTCAATAGAATCTCTTACTTCACCGGTGGTTCCAGGATTTACATCCTCATTATTATCAAAAACTCTTTCAATAACAGATTTAATATTTTCAAAGTTCATTTTATTTTCCTTAATTTAAGTTTTGTAATTTAAAGTTTTAACTTCTTAGCATTTTGGTTAAAATTGATTTTATATCTGATCCGGTAAAATTTATAAATTTTCTGAGTTTATTAGCTTCTTCTTTATTAAAATCGTTTTCAATCCATACAGTGCTCATACCTAACTCACTAGCGGGTTTTAAGTTTTTAGCTGTATCTTCAAAAAAAATACTTCTTTTGATATTTTCATTATCAAAGCCAAACTTCTCTTTCATCATAAGATAAGAACTTTGATCAGGTTTAGCTATATAATTTGAGTCTTTTATATCAAAAATCATTTCGAACTCTTCAAAAATTCCCATAGAAGTTAATATTTTTTCAGCATGTTTATATGATGCATTAGTATAAATTAATTTTTTACCTTTTATTTCTCCTAATAATTTTTTTAATTTATGGTCTTTTTTTAAGTCATCAAAGCTAACATCATGTACATATTCCAAAAAAGGTTCTGGATTTAAATCCTTTTCAATCATTAAACCTCGCAAGGTTAAACCATATTTTCTATACATATTTTTTTGAAGGTTTAGAGCTTCTATATGGTTCAACTGAAAAAAATCTTTTATATATTCTGTCATCCTTTGCGAAATTCTTCTAAACAAGCCTAAATTAAAATCATAGATAGTATTATCAAGATCAAATACCCAATAATCATAATGATTATTAAAATTAGAAGAAATTATATTAGTATTTTTCATTAATTTTTTCTTTATTCGAGGGATCAATTGGGATTTCTTCGAATAATAGTTCCTACACCATGTTCAGTGAAAAGTTCTAACAATAGCGAATGAGACATTCTCCCATCCATTATTACTGATGCTTCAGATCCTCCCAAAACAGCGTCAATACAAGTCTTAAGTTTTGGTATCATCCCTCCCAAAACGACTTTGTTTTTTATGAGGTCCTGTGCCTCAGAAACAGTCAATTCTGTAATTAAATTTCCATTTTGATCAAGAACACCAGACACATCAGTCAACATTATCATTCTTGAAGCTTTCATTGATGCTGAGATAGCACCAGCTGCAGTGTCTGCATTTATATTGTAAGTTTGGCCATCTCTACTCATACCAACAGGGGCAATTACAGGTATCATTTTTTCACTAATAAGGGCATCAATAACTTTAGGATCTATCACTTCTGGTTCACCCACATAACCAAGATCAATAGCTTTTTCTACATTTGAGTCAGAATCATTATCTGTTTGAAGTAACCTCTTGGCGGTTATTAAATTTCCATCTTTACCAGAAATTCCTACTGCTTTAGCACCCGAATTTGAAATAGCCGTTACAATTGATTTATTAGTAACCCCACTTAATACCATTTCTACAACATCAACTGTGGCAGCATCTGTAATTCTAAGGCCATTAATAAATTCGGTTTTAATTTTTAATTTGGATAACATTTCTCCTATTTGAGGTCCCCCTCCATGAACGACTACCGGTAAGATTCCTACTTGTTGTAGGAAAGCAATGTCTTTTGCAAAACTATCAACATATTCTTTTTTGCCCATAGCGTTTCCACCAAACTTGACAACAATGACTTTGTTTGAATACCTTTTCATAAAAGGTAATGTTTCAGTTAGCAAATTTGCTTTTCCTAGCCACTCAGATCTAATTTCTTCTTTATTTTTATCCAATATCAAAACCATTTAAAAAGTAATTTATGAACTAATATCATATAATTTTAAAAAAAATTATTATTTTATCCAATTTTTTGCGCAAAGCTTCCAAGGTAAGTTCTTAATGAAATTAAACCATCATTTTTTAAACTAGATGTAACCATTAATTCTGGATATGAAGCGGGATGCTTTGATATTATTTTATTGGTCTCATCTTTAACTTTTGTTAATTCATCATTTTTTAATTTATCTGCTTTCGTCAGTACTAATACCCAGCTAACTGCAGCTAAATCTAATTCTTTCATTATTAACCTATCATAGTCACCTATCCCTCTCCTGCTATCAACTAACAGACATACTGTCCTCAAGGAGGGTCTTCCTTTTAAATATTTAACTGTAAGGGTTGTCCAAGAATGAATATCTTTTTTGGGTGCTTTAGCATAACCATAACCAGGCAAATCAACTAGTCTCAATCTTAATGATTGATATATAAGATCAAAAAATATTAATTGCCTTGTTCTTCCTGGGGTTTGACTAGTTCTAGCAAGAGTTTTTCTATTTGTTAAAGCATTCACCAAAGAACTCTTGCCAACATTAGATCTACCTGCAAAAGCTATTTCGTTAACTTCTTGGGGAGGAATAGCTTCTTCATTTAGAGCAGCTGCAATAAAGTTGCACTCTCCTGAAAATAGTTTACGAGCATTTTCGATGTCAGCTTCTTCATAAAACAAATATCTAACTTTCTTTCTTATTTAGCTTCTTTATTCATTTTATTCATAATAACCCATTGTTGGCATATAGAAAGTAGGTTGTTCCATGTCCAATATATTACCAATCCGGCAGGAAATGTTGCTAGCAAAAAGGTAAAAGCAACTGGCATCCAAGCAAAAATCTTTGCTTGGATTGGGTCTGGGGGCGTTGGGTTTAATCGCTGTTGTAAAAACATTGTAACACCCATTAACAAAGGCCAAATTCCAATATTCAGAAAATCTGGAAGCATAGATGTGCTATAAGGTAGTAGTCCAAAAAGATTAAAAACACTTGTTGGGTCTTGTACTGAAAGATCTTTAATCCATCCAAAAAATGGAGTTTGTCTCATTTCAATAGACACAAACAAAACCTTATAGAGTGCAAAGAAAACAGGAATCTGAACTAAGATAGGTAAACACCCTGCTGCCGGGTTTACCTTTTCTTTTTTATATAAATTCATCATTTCTTGATTTAATTTTTGCCTGTCATCTCCAACTCTCTCTCTTAATTTTTGTATTTGAGGAGTAAGCAATCTCATTTTTGCCATGCTTTTATATGACTTATTTGCTAGAGGAAAGAAAAGTAGTTTAACTATTACGGTTATTGCAAGAATAGCTAATCCAAAATTTCCTAAATAATCATTTGCCCAAGATAAAGCGTAAAAGAAAGGTTTAGTTAAAAAATAAAACCAACCAAAATCTATTGCTAAGTCAAAATGCTTAATATTATATCTTTGTTCATAATCATCAAATAGAGCTAATCTTTTAGCTCCAGCAAAAGTTCTTGTTAAAAATTCACCTTTAGTGTTTGGCGCTATTGTCATAGCACTCCCAAGAAAATCTGTTTGATATTGGCCACCATTAGAGCTTAATTTCCTAAAGGTGAAATTATAATTTTCATTTTGGTCTGGTAGAAGAGCCGTCATCCAATATTTATCAGTTAGTCCAATCCAGCCGCCTGCTTCTAAAGGTTTTACGTTAATCCCCTTTTTACCTGCTTCGGTCAAATCTCCATAACTTTTTTCAGATAGGGTACCATCAAAGACACCTAAAGGGCCCTCATGTAAAACAAAGAAATCAATTGTTTTAGGTTCGCCAGCCCTTCTAATTAATCCATAAGGATATAGTGTAACAGCCTGTTTAGAATTATTTTCAACCCTCTGATTTACAGTGATCATAAAAGTATCATCAACACTTATATCCTGATAAAAGGTGATACCTTCACCATTATCCCAAGAAAGAGTAATATTTTTATCAGGTGTTAAAAGTTTACTTGATGACTTCCAAACTGATTTTCCATTAGGTACCTTAATTCCATTTGGATTGCTCCACCCAAATTCTATAAAATAAGGAGTTTGGCCATTTGATTTTAATAATAATTTTATCAAATCACTTTCAGGATCTAACGTTTCTCTATATTGAGTTAAAGTGATGTCATCGATTCTTGCCCCTTTCAAGGAAATTGAACCAGAGGCTTCTTTTGTAAGCATTGAAATTCTTGGTACAACTTTGCTTTCATCAGTTGAAGCTGTATTATCCACTCCAACAATCCCAGAGTCTGTATTTGATGGCAGAGGTATATTTGAAGTATCTGTACTATCTTTAACAATATTCTGTTGATTATTCAGCTCTTTTTGAGGGTCAACAAATAATAGTTGATAGCCAATTAAAACTGACATGGAAAGGCATATAGCTGCAACTAAGTTTCGAGTTTCTGGATTCATTTTATCTCACATATTTTATAGTAAAAAATAAAGGTTAAAAAATTAAATATATATATCTATTTAATGGGATCATGTCCGCCCTTTCCCCAAGGATGACATCTAACAATTCTTTTAAACCCCAACCAAATACCATATATTATTCCAAACTTTATAACTGATTCTTTTGTATAATCTGAACAGGTTGGCAAGTACCTGCAATTATTTCCTAATAAAGGGGAAATTAGGTATTTATAAAAGTTAATTATGCTAACTACAAAATTTGTTAAAAACTTCTTAATCATGACTTACTTAAACATTCTTTCATTTCAGCTCTTAAATCTAGAAAAGGGGCCTTTATTAACGATTTTTTTGCAACTATTACATAACTGCTTTTGTCATCAAACAATAATCTATTCTCCTGAAGAAACAAGGAAATTAATGCCCTCATTCTCCTCTTAGCCCTATTTCTTTTAACTGCGTTACCAATTCTTTTAGTGGCAGTGAAACCAAATTTTAAAGATGGTTGGTCTTGTTCAATTTGATTATATTTCTGAAGTATAAAATTTTTATTGAAAATTTTTTTTCCAAACTTATTAGATAAAACAAAGTCTTTTCTTTTTTTTATAGTTTGGAGTTTCATTTTATTTAGCTCATAAATTTAACTTAATAAAATAAAAAGGTTTAGAACATAAAACTAGGCTGAGAGTTTTTTTCTGCCTTTAGCTCTTCTACTACGAATTACGTTTCTACCACCAACAGTAGACATTCTGCTTCTGTAACCATGTCTTCTTTTTCTTACTAAATTACTTGGTTGGAATGTACGTTTCATAGCTAATCTGTAATTATTACAGCCCCTTGTTTAAATTTTTTCTGTTTTTAGACCCTTTGTACCAGATAGTCAATATGATTATTTCTGTGTTCTTTCAGAAATCGTAGGGGCTGGCTTCATCTCCATGTCCCATGGAAAATATATCCAAGTGTCTTGTGAAACTTCGGTTATAAAGGTATCGACCTGTTCCCTACCACTTGGCTTTGCATAAACCGTTGCATAGTGAGCATTTGGAAGTTTAAGTCTAATTGTTTTAATAGTTTCCCCAGTATCAACCAAATCATCAACTATCAACCATTCTTTACCATCATCAGCAATTGAGCATTCTTTAAGTACGTTTACATCACCCTTATTTTTTTGATTGTAAGATAATACACAAACAGTATCGATCAACCTTATATCTAATTCTCTTGCTACAATCGCAGCGGGAACTAGCCCACCCCTTGTAACTGCTATTATACCTTTATATGGCTTCATCTCTGATAAACGCCATGCTAATGCTTTACTGTTTCTATGAAGCTCTTCCCATGATACTGGAAATGATTTATCGTACATTTTTAGTTCACTCGTAATTTATTAATTTATTATTGAAATCTATTACACTAAAACCTTTAAAATTATAATATTTTTTCTTACTTGATTATAATTATTTATAACTATAACTATATAAAATAATTCAAAAAGTGCGCTCGTAGCTCAGCTGGATAGAGCACTAGACTACGAATCTAGGGGTCAGGAGTTCGAATCTTCTCGAGCGCAC
>ERZ651776.4510-NODE-4510-length-12803-cov-20.972890_pt1 | contig 12803 bp, 8 predicted proteins | sample MGYA00514761_ERZ651776 | MGnify/ENA metagenome assembly ERZ651776 | reverse complement strand
TTTTGGGCTTATGTTATAAGCTTCTAGTGTATTTAAAAGAGCCATATTATCTACAATGGTTTTTAACATTAAAGACTTTGTTTGATTGGCATCTCGCAGCTTTTTGTTAGACACCGTAGTATTTAAGGTATAAGAAGGGGGTGTGGTGGCATTGGAGTGCGCATTGATAAAATAGGTGAAGTCTGCAGAAAAACTGGCCCTATTTACACCATCTTGCTCTGTCAATCGTCTGAGATTTTTACCGTTAATTCCCACCGAATAGACATCTCTATTGATAGAACCCATTGCGGTAGACTGAAAAAATATTTTTTTGCGCTTTTGATCGTAACCATAATATGCCGTTACCTCCCAATCACCTGAGGTAAGTTGTCTTTTTTCTTTACCGTTTTTATCGTGTAAGTAAAGGTGGTTGTAACCGCCTTTCTCAGAGGTCCAAATAAAACTGTCGTCTAAGAGAAAGGTCAGGTTGTCATTCACATCTACATAGGCAGCATCTACTTCTTTATGCAGTACAGTGAGCGCCTCCGAAACTTTGTTATACTGGTATAAAATAAGTTCATTTTGGTGCCTGTTAAAGGTTTGGAAAGCCAACTCGTCTGGGTTGTTTTTCCATATAATACGTGGAATATAATAAGCCTCTACGGGGATTTTAGATGTTTTTGCGCCCTCTAGCTCATAGAGGTGTAAGCTCACTATTGCGTTGTTTTCTCCCGCCTTAGGGTATTTAAATGTTTGCAATGTAGGGTATAAGTCTTCTCCATAAATAGGCATAGAATACTCAGGCACCGCTGTTTCGTCAAATCTTAAAAAAGCCAAATGTGTTCCTTCAGGGCTCCACTCAAAAGCGCGAACAAAACCAAATTCTTCCTCGTAAACCCAATCCGTTATACCATTGATAATACGGTTCTTTTCACCGTCAAAAGTGAGCTGTTTGGTTTGCTGGGTCTTGAGGTCAAAAACATAGAGGTTGTTTTCGTATCCATAGGCTACAAGGGTACCGTCTGGAGACAAACTAGGCTCTTGTACTGGAGCGTCAGCAATTTTAATTAAAGCCTTTGTAGCAAAATCATACAGATAATAAGTACCCAGTGCGGACCTTCTGTAAATGGGTTTTAAATCTGTAGCCAAAAGCACTTTTGATTCATCTGCACTAAAGGCGTAAGAACTCATATAAGCAATGTCTTCCAAATCTTCTGTAGACAACAAAGTAGCTGTCTTTTCTAAGGTTTCGTAGTCGTATAAATCTATGGTTTGCACTTTAGAAGCCCTGTCGTAATTGAGTAAAGTGTACTGTGTCCCGTTATTTCTAGACCGGAGCACATCCATTCCTTCCGTTCTAAAGGTTCCGTCGTAAATAGCCGCCACACTAACTTCTTTATCTTGGGCTAAAGCAGCATTCAAGGCCATAAGGCCGATGCCTAAAAGTAAAAATATTTTTTTCATACGAATGGTTTCATCACAAGGCAAGCCCCTGTATTTTCTGGTAAAAGCTCCTAAAAATAACATTTTAATACGAGAATCTTTAAAGAAACTACAAATAGGTCATAAAATGGGATTTAACTATCTTAGCAGGACAAAAAAAAATCTATGTCTACCCCCATTCAAGGATTCTCAAAACTTTCTAAAGAAGAAAAAATAGACTGGGTATCTCAAACGTTTACCCAAGGGGATCCTGAAACAAAATCCCTACTCACCCAATACTGGCATGAGGACAAGACCTTGCAAAAATTACATGATGAATTTATTGAAAACACCCTCAGTAATTTTTATGTGCCCCTCGGAATTGCGCCAAATTTTTTAATCAACAACAAGCTTTATGCCATTCCAATGGCTATTGAAGAAAGTTCCGTTGTGGCTGCAGCGAGTAAAGCAGCGAAGTTTTGGGGAACGCGAGGCGGATTTAAAACCGAAGTACTGGGCACTGAAAAAATAGGCCAAGTACATTTTTTCTTTCAAGGTGATCCCAAAAAATTAAAGGCCTTTTTCACCCATATAAAACCCATTTTATTGGCAGACTGCGCCCCACTCACTGCTAATATGGAAAAGCGTGGCGGTGGGATTAGCGACCTGATGTTGAGAGACAAAACTTCAGATTTGGCCCATTATTTTCAAATACATGCTGTGTTCCAAACGGCAGATGCTATGGGCGCCAACTTCATTAACTCTTGTTTGGAGCAATTTGCCACAAGCTTAAAAAGAGAAGCACAGCAATACCATGGATTTTCTGCAGAAGAACAATCTATAGAAGTAGTCATGAGCATTCTTTCTAATTATGTACCTAACTGCACCGTGAGGGCTACTGTATCTTGTCCTGTAGCAGATTTAGAAGGTATTGATGGGGCATCCGGTGTTATTTTTGCTCAGAAAATGGTGCAAGCGGTTGCTATTGCAAAAGCAGAACCACATAGGGCTGTCACACACAACAAAGGCATTATGAATGGCGTAGACGCTGTGGTATTAGCAACGGGGAATGATTTTAGGGCTATTGAAGCTGGTGTTCACGCCTATGCAGCCAAAGATGGCAGCTATTCTAGCCTTACCCATGCAAGTATAGAAAATGGTGTTTTCAGCTTTTGGATAGAACTGCCTTTGGCCTTAGGAACTGTAGGAGGACTTACCAATTTACACCCTTTGGTGAAATGGTCACTGGCTGTCTTACAAAAACCTTCTGCAAAGGAACTTATGGAAATTGTCGCTGTAGCTGGACTCGCTCAAAATTTCGCAGCTTTGCATTCCTTAGTGACTAGTGGTATTCAAAAAGGCCATATGAAAATGCACCTGCTTAACATACTCAACCAACTGGGAGCAACAGAAACAGAAAAAACACAATTGGTAGCCTATTATAAAGACCAAACCGCAACACACAGTCATGTGGTTCGTAGCTTTGAAGCTTTGAGAAAAAACGGATCGCTATGAATCTAATCCCTGAGACAGGCCAGCACAATACAATGCCCAATAGGTTTTACAGCCATGGAAAACTATTACTCACTGGTGAGTATTTGGTGCTAGATGGTGCAGAGGCTATTGCTATTCCCTGTCGCTTTGGTCAAGACCTTGAATTTGAAACCAACCAAACAGGCTGTGTACATTGGAAAGCCTACTCAAATGACCAGAGCATTTGGGGAGATTTCAATTTTTCTCTAGATCTTTTAGACCAACCCAAAGAAGAGAACAGCAATAGCGAACTTGAATTTTTAATTCAATTGCTACAAACCGCCAGAAAACTAAACCCCACATTTTTAAAAAACAGCCCTGGTATTTCCGTAAGTACCCACTTAGAATTTCCGAGAGATTGGGGACTGGGAAGTTCTTCTACACTCATTCATAATGTGGCGCTCTGGGCTGAAGTAAACCCCTATGAATTGTTGTCCCTAACCATGGGTGGTTCAGGCTATGATATTGCATGTGCTGGTGCAACACATCCCATATCTTTTGTCATTAATCCTGGAAAAACACCCTTAAAAATAGCGCCAATCACTTTAGGGAAAGCAATACAAGAACAATCTGTATTTGTACACTTAAACAGCAAGCAAGACAGTAGAGAAGCTATAAGTGCTTATTTAAAACAAAAGGAGTTAGCAAACTTCTCCCTGAAAAATAGTCTCAAAGAAATCAATGAATTAAGCGTTCAATTGGCCAGAGCTAAAAACGCAAAACAGCTCGAAAATTACATCAGGCTTCACGAGTCTTTTATTGGAAATATCATTCAACAGACCCCGGTCAAGGAGCGGCTGTTTAAAGACTTTAAAGGCGCTGTAAAAAGCCTTGGAGGTTGGGGAGGCGATTTTATTATGGCAGTCTCAGAGACGTTGTCGCCCGCTGAAATAAAAGAGTATTTTTTAGAGAAAGGATACCCAACCAGCTTGTATTATACTGAAATGATAGGTTAATTCGCAGCAATAATCCTATAAAAAAAGCGGCCTAAAGGCCGCTTTTTTTATCAATTTGTGTGCTTTCTACTAATAGAAAACTGCCCTGTTGTCTTCAATAGTGGCTGTTTCTTTTAAGGCATTATAACTACTAAAAAATATACTGTTTTGGGTTCCTGCCTTAAGCGCTTCTGCGTAAGTAGCATAGCTATCTAACGCAACGGCTTCTTGTTTTTTATTGAGCTGTACCAAGAATACACCTGTCTCCCCTACTAGCAAAGATGAGGTGGCTCCTTCAGTTAAATTAAAGGCCTTACCTACCACATAAGCTTCTCTACCTGCACCAGGAATAATCGGGCTCTTCACGCTTAATGCAGAAGCTGTTTCTACTGATTGTCCTGAAGCGGCTGCAAAAGACTCAAGTGTATTGCCTCCTTTATTCTTAAGAATCCAAGCGGCTTTCTTTTCCTTTCTCAAGATTGGAAGCGCTGTAGCAGAAGCATCTGCAACAGTCATGGTTCCTGAACGGTATCTGGCTGTAAGTTGCACAATGGCATAACCATTGTTTACATTAAATCTTTTAATAGCACCTAAATCTGTGTCTTCGTTAAAGGCCCATTGAACTACCCCTCTTTGTGCAGCAAGACCAGGAAGATTTTCATCCATAGCCAATAACTTATTGACACTTCTTACGTCAAAGTTACCTTCTTTGGCAATACCTACATATTCTTTAGGGTTTTCAGTAACCTCCATTTCAAACTTGGTCGCTTGAGTGAAAATGGTATTGATTGTTTGCTCAGAAGGAGCAATATCTCTACTCAGCGTAGCAATTTGGAAAATATCCTGTTTGTCGTCTACCCTAACAATATGGAAACCAAATTCTGTTTCAACCAATCCAATAGCGTCTACGCTATTAGAAAACACAAAATCATTGAATTTTGGTGTCATTTGTCCTTCTTGGAAAAAGCCTAAATCTCCACCTCTTGAAGCTGTAGGTCCATCTGAATTATCTCTGGCCAATTCAGCAAAAACAGTAGTTGATTTTTTAGCTTCTATAAGCAATCTGTTGGCCTCTTTTCTTGCTTCCTCTTTTGTTCTTGTTACAGTTGGGCTTACACGCTCAGCTCCAACAAAAGAAATTAAAATATGAGATGCTTTTACGGTACCATTATTTTTTTTAGCGACTAGCTTAGATACATTGTAAGCATTATTTTCTTTGTAAGGCCCAAAAGTTTGTCCTGGATTTAAACTGATAATTGAGTCTTTAAAAGTGCTCACAATTTCATTCTTAGCCCTAAAAATAGTATCGTAAGTAGTGTCTGAGTTGCGTTCTAAAAACGCCCCTAAATCTGTTGTGTTTAGAAAACCAGCTACTTTCTCAGTAGTTCCTGTGTTTTCATTGTACTCCTCTGTGTCTGAAAGCAAACCAACTACAGCGTCTTTTACGGCCTGTTCGTCTTCTTTAGATGCTTTCTCCTCAAAGTAAACCAAACGAATATCTCTTGCTGGCTCCTGCTTGAATAAAGCTGGATTTTTACTGATGTAAGATTCAATCTCTCCAGCAGTTACTGTGATGGTTGTATCTGGCACAGCAGAGAAAGGCATTCTCACATAAGAGATATCTACCTTGTCATTCGCTAATTTATAGTCAAATTTACCCTCTTCCAAGGTAGTTCCAACGCCTGCCTTAACTAGGTTAAAATACATTTGTTCTTTAGCAGACTGCATAATGGCTAATTCGTCTTGCAACCAAAGAGAATATCTGTAAGGGTTATTGGCTTTCCAATCTGCAACTGCAGCAATGAACAAAGATTCACTAAAAATACCGTTCTCATCTTGAAACTCTGGTTGGTTTGAATAAGATGGTGTATTCTTTATAAAATTCATGATCTGATCTCCTTCTACTGAGATACCCAAATCTTCAATTTCTTGATTTAGCAAACTTGTTCTCAAGGATGAATTCCAAACTTGGTTCACCAATTGAACAGTGGTTGCTTGGCTTCCCGCCCTTTGGGCAGCAACTTCTAACTTTTGACGAAAGTCATCTATAGAAATCTCTTCTCCATTGACACTTCCAATGGCTGATCCTCCCATAGGAGATCCGCTTCCGCTATTGGTAAATACTCCTGAAATTACAAAAGCAAATAACGCCAATCCAATGATAAGGATTAACACCGTGGTTCTCTGTCTTATTTTTTCTAATACTGCCATTTTCTAAATATCTTTTAATCAGTTGGCGAAAATACCATTTTCTTTTTAAATTTTATTCGCTTCTTCTAATTTTTAAACTTTTATAAAGTGCTTTATTCCTTTTCAAGCACCTCTAAAGAGACCAAATCTATTTTATTACCTGAAACCTCCAAAATAGTAAAACAATAAAAGCCAATAATAATACTTTCATTTAAGGTAGGAATCTCGCCTGTCACATGAACAATTAACCCACCCAAAGTACCGTATTCGTCTCGCTCTTCAAGATCTAAATGATAGGTTTCATTGAGATAATCCACTTCTAGTCTTGCAGAGAATTTATAGGTGTTTTCAGACAATTGTTCTTCAATTAAGTCTGTGCTGTCATGCTCGTCTTCTATTTCTCCAAACAATTCCTCTACAATGTCCTCTACGGTAACCATCCCTGAAGTTCCTCCGTACTCATCCAATACAATGGCTATGCTCTTTCTCTTCTTGGTCAGTACATTCAATATATCATTAATTAACATGGTCTCTGGCACATACTCAATAGGCAAAAGCATGCTCTTAATCGTTTGGGGCTTTTTAAAAAGCTCATAGGAATGAACGTAGCCAATAATATTGTCTATGGTATCTTTGTACACCAACAATTTTGAAAATCCTGTCTCTGTAAAAATCTTCACTAAATTCTTTGGACTTTCATGTATTTCCACTGCGCACAAATCTGTCCTTGGCACCATTACATCTCTAGCTTTTACTGCAGAGAATTCTAACGCATTTTGAAATATTTGAATTTCCGAATCTACCTCGTCCTCGGTCGCAACTGCCTCCATTTGCTCCGTAATATAGTCGCCAATTTCCAATTTACTAAAGGCCAATGGAACTGAATCTCCAGAAGTTTTAAAAATCACCCTTAAAATCAAATCTGAAATAAAGATCACAAAATTAGATACCTGTGAAAAAATAAAATAAAACACATAGGCTGGAAATGCTAGGGCCTTGATCAAAGTATTGGCATAAATCTGAAACAGTACTTTAGGCAAAAATTCTGCCGTGAGTAAAATAACTAGCGTAGAAATTACCGTTTGTGTAAGTAAACTAAAGTCTGTAAAAAATAAACTTAATGCTGGAGATGTTAAAGGTGCCCATTTTTCAAATAGTCCCATGAGTAAGTCTCCCATAAATAAACCGTATATAACCAAGGCTACATTATTACCAATCAACATGGTAGCGATGAATTTCGAAGGTCTTTTGGTTAACCTAGTCAGGATTTTAGACAGAAACCCCTCTTGTTTTTTTTCTATCTCAATATGAATTTTATTCGCTGAAATAAAAGCAATCTCCATCCCAGAAAAAAAGGCGGAAAAGAAGAGAGATACTACAATAATTATGACGTCTGAGTCCACTATTTTTTATTTTCGTTTTGTCTTTTTTCAAATTTCAACCTGTAATTTCTTCTAAAGAAGAACATCCCAATTGAAACAGCACCAAAGAGCAAGAAAATACCTATTTCCTCTAATGAACTTCCCCAAAGCTTGATCACTTTAACTAGGGAGAAAACAGCCACTATTAAATATAAGTACTCGGTATATTTTAAAATTCTAATCATCGCTTTCTGTATCTTTAATGGTCATATACCCAAAAGTTTTGTGGGCATTTAAAAAACTAAAATCTCTATTAAAGTCCATACCTTTTCCATCCATAATGGTTTGGTTTTCTGGATTGGTATAGGTGAATTTTTCTTCGGTAAAAATCCATTCTCCTATTTGATCATAGTATAATTGTGGGGTTTCCAACTGCTTCCCGTCATGTGTAGTAATGACCACATTACCCCTCAAATCTATTACATTTGTAGCAGAATAAATAATCCCATAATCGGATTTAACCACGCTTTTCTTGCCTTCTGAATCAAACACCTCCAAAACGAGTCCATCTGGAAAAGTCCTGTATGGGAATGCCAAATGTTGGTAATCCATACTTTTTGAACTCCTCAAAATAGCAATAAGCCTGGCATCTTTTTTTAATGCCCCGCCCATGGCCACTTCCATCGGTATTTCAGAAAACTCAGCTGTTTCAGTATAATACAATATAAAATTTTCCGCTACCCCCTGAGGAGACACCTTTGGGTCTTCAAAAACAACTGTCCCTTCATTTGAATTACAACTAAAAAAAAGTATTGCCGTTACAAATGTAATGGCAATACTTTTTAAATCCTTAAAGGTCTTAATGTCTTTCATTTATAGGTTTGGCACCGCAACGCTACCACCTACCCAGCAGTTAAAAGTAACTGTTTTTCCCGCCAAACCTGAAGAGAAAATATCTGTTTTAGATGGCGCTAATGCCATATAACGTTCAATCGTTTGGTTTGCCCTACTTCTTAGAGATAAGTCTACACGAGCTGCTTTTTTAGCCACTTCAGCTGCCTTCCAATAAATGGCTCTTTTCTCAAAAGTAGTGCTTCCACATTCGTTAGCAGATTCTGCGTACAATCCAGCAATGAGTAAATAAGCTTTTCCCATTGAAGGATTATTGTCTATAGATTTCTGAGCGTAGTTTCTGGCCAAACTCTTATTGCCCTTCTTATAAATTGTGGCAATTTTATAAAGTATGTTGGCTTTCTTTTTAGTGTCAGACTCTAAACTTACCGCCTTATTAAAGTCTGCTACAGCTCCTTGGCTATTTCTTGCATTCATTTTAAGTAAGCCCAAATAAAAATACGTATCTGAAGTTGGGTCTAAAGCGTTTTGGGCTTCAACTAATTTAACAAATAATGGGTCTTCAGTACACTCTTTGCTGTACATTCTACCTACAGCAGATTTAACCCATTTTACATCAGTTTTCTTTTCTTCAAAATTCTTCTCGTAAAGCGGAATTAAGTTTTCACAGTTGGCTAAATTCCCCAGCTTGGTGTCTATACTTTCATTGATCTTTACAAAAGTTTCTGATTTACTCTCTGCAATCGATAATTGTCTTTTTTCTCTAGAAGATATATTACCAGCATCTTCTTTGGCCTGTAATTTGTTTACCATTTGATTAAGAGACTCTACTTCTTCTTCTATTTTAGAACCTACCTGATCATATGTCTCAAACACAGCGTCTAAATCTTTTATACCCGCAGCATTCAAATCTACTAAGTATGAAAAATACACATAAAGTGCTTTCGCATTAGTAAAATGAATACGGTCTTGGTTAAATGCCTGGTCTAAAATCGAGAAAATTTCTTCTGTAGTGGCAATCTTCTCGTCATTTTTTAACATGGCTTGGTCAATAAGCATGTCTGCCAAAGCCTCTCTTTCAGGGAAGATTTCTCTGTATTTTGGATACAAAGCAAGTAACTGATCTACAAAAGCTTTCTTTTCATCTCCTGCGCTATTTTGAATTTTATACTTTAAAATTCGTTCCCCGTACACAAAGTTAGCAGGATTTAATTCTGGACACGCCTCGTATACTATCTTCCATGGCTCATAGGCTGAATCGTAATTTTTCACTTTTACAAATTCTGAGTAGATAGATAAATTGGTTGCACAGTCTTGCGCCTGTAATTTAAAAACGCCAACGAAACCAATTAGGGCTATGGTCAATATGTGCAGTTTCTTTTTCATGGTGGTGTTATGTATTGTGGTTAATTATAAAAATAAGGGCTAAAAATAATTAATTTATTTTTCTTTTCAAGAACCATCTGTCATTTAATGAGAGTCCAACGCGAAGGCTCAAGTAATTTTCTTTAATCAAACCGGCCTTTGAGGTACCTAAAGCACCCATTTCAATCCCGATGTTCAAATTAGAAAAAGTGCCTCCCATTGGTAAACCTACACCAATATTTGTGCCAAAATCCTTAATAGCCTGATTGTTTACCTGCATCCCTGTATTGACTAATCTAATTCCAAAGCGATAAGTCGCTCTCTTAAAAAATGAAGCGAATGGAGCGTAATCAGGCACATAATAACCGCCCACCCTAAGGGTAGATGCTTCAGAATATGCCACATTTGATTGGCTTAGAAAAGTACTGCTAAAACTACCCATCTCCTGAATGGTATAAGAGGCCCCTAGTAGCCATTTTTTGTTTTCTCCTATCCCAAGACCTAAAGTTGTAACAGAGGGAATTTTAACGGTATTGTTTTTTAAATTGGCGGCCTCCAGGTCTAAGTCAGAGACTTCTAATTCTGACCCATTAACCAATGAGAGCGAACCTACTTGTTGCGTATTACTCGCTTTCAAGTCCAACCCTGTTGTATGAACAAAAGAAGTGTACAAAGTCAGTTTATCTGTAATATTTGGCGTGTAATTGGCCGCCATCTGAAAATTAAAACCATTCATTCTTGAAGTTCTTCGGTCTATGGTTCCAAACAATACAGAACTCAAAGACTGTACCCTTTCTTTATTTACAGTCCCAAAATTAGCAAAGGCAGAAGCCCCTACCGTAAAGTTTTTTATTGGCGCAGCACCTAATGAGAAATATATTTTACTGAGCCCTCCGTCTCCTGAGAAAACATTTGTAATGGTTTCACCATTGGCATTTTCTGCGCTAGAATTTAAAATATACCCCATAGAGGTAACTGGTGTAATACCAAAACCAATACCAATGTTTTCCGCTATGGGCATAGCTACAGACAAATAATCAATAGCTGTTAAGGCAGTGCTTTTTTCTTGGGTATCTGAAGTCAAGGCCATTCTACGGTGAGAAACACCCACAGTATAAGTGGTGAGCTTCAAGAGACCATAAGAAGCTGGGTTCTGAAGGTTTACATGAATGGAATCCCCATAGATACTTAACCCCCCCATGGCATTGTTCTCCACCGTATTCGCAGGATTAAAAGTGCCCAAACCAAAATATGAATAGGGAGAAACCGTGCCGTCTTGGGCGTTAGTTTTTATAAATAGACAAATAACAAGGGTGAAAAATAACTTTTTAAACATCTAAAGCGTGTTATAATCAAGCAATTGGCATAAGCCTTGTACCAGAAAATTAGAATGGGCAAATATGGTATTTTTTAGTCGTTTAGACAAGAATTGTGCGTCTCCACCTGTTAAAATAAGTGTTAAATCTTTATGTGTACTCCCAAAACTGCTTTGCCAACCTTCTATTTCAAAGACCAATCCATTGACAGCTCCAGCTAAAATGCTGTTCTGAGTATTTGTGCCTAGGGCAATAAATGCCTCATTTAAAGTAACAAATGGCAATTTGTTTGTATAATCATGCATGGCTTTAAAACGCATTTGTAACCCTGGGGAAATTGCGCCACCCCGGTAGATTCCATCTGATGAAATAAAATCATAGGTCACACAACTGCCCGCGTCTACCACCAAACAGTTTTTACCTGGGTATTTGAAGGCAGCTGCAGCTACCAGACCAATTCGGTCTGCCCCTAGAGTTTCTGGGGTCTCATATTTGTTTTCAAATGGTAGCTTCATTTCATTATTCACCTCCAAAAGAATTGTTTTTTCCTTCAAAAAAAGACGAATTTTTGAATCAACAACGACTACAGAGCACAAAATAGCCTGTTTTATACCTGGAAAATCAAAAAACAAACCAATAAGTGTTGTGTACATGTCTTTGTGCTCAAATTGAGCTCTAAACACCTCATCTTCTTGCCTGTAGACCACCAACTTACCAAAGGTATTACCTATGTCTAGCACTAGTTTCATGCTACAAAGATGTGAAATCTAAAAAAACAATTGCCTTTTTTTCTCTTTTTGTTTGTATATCCTAAATTAGAAATTATATTTGCATCCGCTTAATAGCATGGTGCCTTAGCTCAGTTGGTAGAGCAATGGACTGAAAATCCATGTGTCCCTGGTTCGATTCCTGGAGGCACCACCAAAAACCCACTCAATGAGTGGGTTTTTTTTTGAATATACTTTCTCTCTCCCAGCAATCAACACCACAAGACTTTATTTTATTGTATTGTATTGAATAATTAGCCTATATTGTGGTACATACATGATACAAACAAAACAGTGGAAGGAATTCTTACAAAAGCCGTTGAAAAGAAATTTGGGTTTAAAATCTTAAACAGAGGTGATTGCGAAAAACTATCTGAGGTTATCTATGAGCAAACAAACAAAAACGTAAATTACAATACCTTAAGGCGTATTTACGGCCTGGCAAAACCAGTAAAAACGCGCAAAGACACACTAGATGTATTAAGCCAATATGTTGGCTATGAATCTTTCTATCACTTCGTGAATGCTGCTCCCTATGAAATAAGTTGGGAAAGTCGTCTGCATTTATACGAACTTAAAGACAACAAAGACACTAAAGCACTTCTTTTATTTTTAGAACAAAAATCACAAAGAGGTGAAGATATCGTCCTTCCAATAATCAATCTAATACGAGAGTTTTTACTAGCAAAAAGAATTCACGAATTAAACACCTTATTTGCCTCAGAGGTGCTTAGCAATAATATTATAACCTACAAACAAAAATTAATTATCGGAAACTCTGTAGGTATATTGCTGCGAGGAATAATACTCAGCAAACAAGAAATCAATCTGCTTTGCAAAACACCATTTTTTGGGGCTACTATTTTTGAAATATTTGTTGACTACTCTTTTTTGAATGGGTATTACGCAGTGTTTTTAAAATATTTTAAAGAAAAGCAAAACTATAAAAACAAGCTATTTGTAAGCTGCCTATTAAATCTTAAAAGTTTTCTAAACAATGAAAAAATAAAGAATATCAAAATTAGTGACACCCAGCTTATGGAGTTGCACCCTATACTTATTGGAAGGTTTTTTTCAAATTTT
>ERZ651776.4507-NODE-4507-length-12808-cov-4.344435_pt1 | contig 12808 bp, 10 predicted proteins | sample MGYA00514761_ERZ651776 | MGnify/ENA metagenome assembly ERZ651776 | reverse complement strand
GGGGGGGGGTGCGTTGTCCATAAGACGTTAATGCTTTGTCCATAGACATCCAAAAAAGAAAAACGAAAAAAAACTTTGCCCGAAATTGCAAACCGGCATGATTGTCTGTCATGCGTCAAAAACACTTTTACTCTCCAAGGTTTAAAGAATTTATTCGACTCAAAGGCTGTCCCGAAAATTGGTGCTCTGAGCTAAGATCCCTCAAACGATCTGTCGCCTGCACTATGGCGCACTGCAAACCAGGCTCACTATCTGAGTGGCCTGCGCCAGCAACTATTTCCAAGTTTACGGATTTTGCCCCGCCTTTCTTTAGCGCCTGGGATAATAAGTAGGCTGCCTTCGGCTGACAAACATAATCGGCCCTTCCATGGATTATGTTGACGCTTATGTCGTTCTCAATGATCTGTGGCAGCTCGTCAAGAATTTGTCCCCTCCTCATGAAGCCGGCATTAAGCATATAAACAACCTCAAAGAGCGCAAAGGGAATAAGACGACTTGGGTTGCTGAGATCCTCTATTATAGCCGCAATATCGATAAATGCCTTGCTGATGCTTAGCTCATATCCTATAAATGCAGAGGCAGCAGCTGCCCGGAACTTGTCATCTCGGAGGCGTTTAAAATATGCCCCTAAATAATTAGTCCTCTCTGCATTAATATCGTCCGACGTGTCCTCAATAAACTGGCAGTATTTTTCCCACGCCTCCGGATTTTGACCAGCTGTCGATCCATTTTGGAACAAATAATCCACCTCATCTGGGGAGAAAAGGAAAACTCCTCTGAGGACCAAATGCTTCAAGGATTTTGGATAAGCCTCTGCGTAGGCAAGTGCGAGGGTTGATCCCCACGATCCACCTAAAACTACATACCACTGCGAAACGTTCAGAAACTTCCGCAACTTCTCCAAGTCATTGACGAGCTTGTCCGTGTTATTCTCAAAAAGGGATTTTTCCCAGTCATCAGCTGCATTTGGAATTGACCTCCCACAACCGCGCTGGTCAAGGCAAACAATCCGAAAGAATGATGGGTCAAAGAAACGACGTGATTTTTCAGAACACCCCCCACCAGGGCCGCCGTGAAGGAAGAGCGCCGCAGGGGTCTCAGGGCCAGTATCAGATGCAAGTTGACCACTCTCCTCCCAGTAAATTGTGTGGCCATCTCCTACATCCAGCATTCCTGTTACATTTGGCATTATCGGCGGATAGAGGGTCGTCGGAAAGCTTGGTTTCTTTCGCTTCTGCTTAGCTTTATCGGTTGCAGGCTGAGCAACATATGATAAATCTGCCTTGGTCTCCAATTCAGAGAGAGCTGTCTCAGAGAATGTGCACTTCCGAAGTCGCGGCTGCCGTTCGTCCATGTCGCTCATAATGTAATAATCGATAACCACGCTAAAATTATTTACTTAAGTGAAACTCAAGTGCATTTAATGCAGGCAAAAACAAGAACACAAAGGGAAAAAACCAGGGAGGAGTTTTTTTCGTTTTTTCCATTGGATTCCAGAAAAACAGAAAAAAAAGTAGAACTGCAAAAATCTAAAAGAACTGGAGTAGAATGCATATATTGCCGAATTGAGCTCACTTGCGCGGGCACCATTATATAAACCCTATTACTGGTGAGTTTGAATATGTCCAGTCAAATTTACTTGGTGCTATTCCTCGCAAAAACTTCCACAAGTTCGGACTAAAAAGCAAACAATTTATAGAGAGAAATAATTGCTTCCATTAAGCGGAGAGAAAATCTAACCCCTTTCACAATGTATATATATAGCTTTTGAAGGTATTACGAGAGAGGAGGTGTCCTTTAGACCAGCACAGAGGCAGGAGTTGTTATTTACCTTTCAATTTTGCAAACGGGGGGGGGGGGTTTGCCCCTGTCAACAGCATGGATGAAGGAAAAAAACTCCCGGAGGAAGTTTGTGCTTCCCAATTAGAGACGGGGCGGGGGGATGAGATAAAAGGAGGAGACATAAACACCGGACGACAAGATGGTACTTCAATAGCCTGCTTGAATGCGACAGCTTCAGCAGGTGATGTGGCAAGTTTTGATGCTGTCGAGTCTATCATCAGTCAAGAATTATCAGAAAAACACACAACGGGCACTGATTCTCCGATTTTAGAGCCCACTCTAAAAGAGCAACAGATTGTTGAAGGCAAGCTGAGTCCCTACAAGAACAATCCTAAAAGTGGAAAGTCAGGGCGCCAACAGTCTTCGCGAAAAAGGCGTCTTGGAGAGGTCAATGGGGAGGAGAAGACTGAGGAGGAAGAATTGACAACACTCACTTCCCCATCTTCGCCACGTCTGTCAAATTCTTTGCATATAAAGAGCCCACAGCTACATGTAGGAAATAGAAGAAGTTCTAAGGGGAGTTTGAATGGCAAAGAGAAAAGTTGCGAGGGGAGTAATGGGAATCATGATAATGAAGGGTTGTGTAATACACACAATGGTTATACAGATTTGGACAAAAGCAATAGAAAAGGAAGAGACGTGAGCAACAGCAACAGCGGGAGCACCAGCAGGAGCAACAGAGGGAGCAACAGAGGGAGCAACAGCGGGAGCGACAGCGGGAGCGACAGCAACATTAACGAGAGCTCATCGGATGTGGATAATCACTCGGACGAGAAAGGAACTGAAAAAATTAAAAAAATGGGAAAGTGGACTGCTTCTGAAGGTAAGACAGTGTGTGGCGGGGCCCCAAAGAAATCAATTTTTATCCCGAGAGAAAAAATTAACTCCCTCTATTTCTACCTAACTACCCAAAGTGAAAGCACTCCGCCTTGGAATTACGAAGTATGGTAGGGACTGGATGAGAATAGCCGTATTAATTCCCACACGGAGCCGCGAACAAGTAAAAAACAAAGGGTATGCAGTCATACTGGAAGATCAAACACCAAACAAATCAACTGGTCACTGGAAATCAGAAGAGCTAGAAGCACTCAAGGAAGGGCTTAAGTAAGTATCAGAAAAGTGGCCCCATGTGTTCAGTTTTTGGTATCGGACTAATCCACCTCCTCCTCCTACACAATTTCTACTTCTCTTAAAACACAGCAAATTCGGAACAAACTGGACAGCGATAGCAAAGGAAATCCCGACGCGAAGTTGGAGTCAAATAGTACGAAAGGCAAAACACATGTTAGATGATCAGTCAAAGAAAACAATTAAAACCCGTAACGGGTCGATGGAGTCAACCAAGCGACTGCCGTCATCAAAGCAAACAAAACAAACGAAAGGAGACATTGGAGTGGACCCTGAACAGCAACAGCAGCAGAAACAGCAGCAGCAGAACCAGCAGCAGCAGAACCAGCAGCAGCAGAACCAGCAGCAGAACCAGCAGCAGAACCAGCAGCAGAACCAGCAGCAGAACCAGCAGCAGAACCAGCAGCAGCAGCAGCAGCAGCAGCAGCAGAACCACCACCACCACCACCAGCAGCCTCACCACCACCACCAGCAGCAGCAACAACAACAGCAGCACCAGCAGCAGCACCAACACCAGCAGCACCAGCAGCTTCAGCTTCAGCTTCAACTTCAGCATCAGCTTCAGCTTCAATACCTTCAGCAGAATTATCTCAACAACCCCAACAACGCCATCGGAGTGAACCCGAGTCTCATGTTCCAACAACCTATGTTACCGAACCAGGAGATGAATCCATTGTTTCTACCTAGAACATCGGGCGCGGAAGACTCGTCTTGGGTGATGATGCAGCAAGCAGCTTTTCTCCAAGCACAACAACAAGCTCAGCAGGTTATTTTGCAGTCTCAGTACGCAGCTTCCGCCTACAACCAGGCTATGCAACAACCACATCTGAATCATAACCTTAACCCTACTCTGGGACAAATAAGGTCGTCACAAAATTTATCCCTTGGATCTACTGCAAGCAAAGAAAAAAAAGAAACCGAAGGAAAAGAGAAGCCGACATTAAAAAAAAAAGGAAGCTGATTTTGAGTGGGAGGCGTGAGAGAGGGAGAGGGAGAGAGATAGGAGTAAGCAAGAACCAAAATTTAACAATACATATTTGGTTACGCGTGATACTTCTTCTTGTTGAAAAAATACATGATAGCACCAACAAAAAAATTATTTTGCTTAAATTACTTTGCCATCCACTCAGTGGTTCTGAAGGTCTTTCCTGCAAAACGATATTCTTCACCGTTTCTCTTGAGTTCCTCCTCAATCCTCAGTAGCTGATTGTACTTTGCAGTACGCTCCCCACGGCAAGGGGCTCCAGTCTTTATCTGACCAGTACAAAGGCCAACGGCGATATCGGCAATATATGTGTCCTCAGTCTCCCCAGACCTATGAGACGTCATAATACCCCAATTCCCCTCCCGTTTGGATTTCTTCACGGCCTCAATCGCCTCCGTGATCGAGCCGATTTGGTTGACTTTCAGCAAGAGAGCATTACAGCTCTTCTCCTTTAAAGCCCTTGAAATCTTCTCTGGGTTGGTAACAGTAAGATCGTCGCCCACAACTTGCACTTTTTCAGTATTCTTGGCAGTAAAAGCGGCCCAAGAAGCCCAGTCATCCTCGTCAAAGGGATCCTCAATAGTCACAATCGGGAATTCTTTAATCAAAGATTCGTAAAACTCACCGAGTTCTTTGCCACTAATCTTGTCGCCGTCATACTTGAAGTCAAGGTCGTACATGTCCTCCCCCTTCACCTTGAATTCAGATGCCGCAACATCAAGCCCAATCTCGCACTTATCTTTGTAACCACTCCTCGTAATAGCCTCCATCACAAGCTCAACACCCTCTTTGTTGTTGCAGGGAGGCGCAAAACCACCCTCGTCTCCAATCAAAGTCGCGTCACCGCCAAAGCGCTCCTTGATGAGTTTTCCAAGGACATGGTATACCTCCGTGCCAATCCTGAGGGCCTCGCTGAAACTATCAGCGCCAGTAGGAATCACAAAGTACTCCTGGAATGCAAGTTTGTTACCCGCATGGCTACCACCGTTGATAACGTTGAAGCAAGGGACCGGGAGAACAGTCGTCTTGGCGTCGCATCCGGCCAACTTGCTGTAGTACTTGTAAAGTGGAAGGGAGCAGGCCGCAGCTCCAGCTTTCGAAGCGGCAAGTGAAACACCCAGGATGGCATTAGCGCCGAGCTTAGACTTGTTAGGCGTTCCGTCCATTTCAATCTGCGTCGAATAGGGAATTGTGTTGTTGCCGTTGATTTCGTTTTGTTAGAGAACAAAGAGACAAAAATATATTAGTTTTTCTCACTAATAAAAATTGAAGCAAAATAATCCAAAACCAACCACAGAAAACAAAAAAACTCACCATCATCTGATCAATCTTTGCTTGGTCAGTCACGGAAACTCCCTTAAGCTCAGAAGCGATGATATTGTTCACGTTGTCGACTGCTTTGCTTACTCCCTTCCCCATCCACTGGTTCCCACCATCCCTCAGCTCTGTTGCTTCATAGGCACCTGTAGAAGCACCAGAAGGGACAGATGCGCGGAAAAGTTCTCCTGCGCTAGTCGTTAAATCGACCTCAACAGTAGGATTTCCGCGACTATCAAGGATAGTGCGTGCGTGGATGTCGGCTATTGTATCAGATTGAGAGGCGGCCAATGCTGACAGTAGCGAGCGCGGAGAAGACGCCAAGGGGGAAAACGCATTAGCTGCGGCCAAGAAAGTGAGAAATACCTTCATACTTGTGGATGAAGCGAAGCGAAATTGAAAAAGGAAAAGGGATGTGAGAAAAATGATTTTTAAGATTGTGTGAGCAGCAACTTTTTATTTTCGGATTATCACATCTGTAACCCTTATCAAAAATTGAAAATTAGGCTCAACATTAGTTGTGGCACAATTCATCAACATATTCACTAACCAATTTGTTTGTGTTTGTGTGTGATCTTTTTCAGTGCTCTCTTCCCCTTCTGACATCATGCTGAAGATACTCTCCATTTTGTTGTTGTCTGTGTCAAACTCGACCTCCTGGATACTGCCACGTTCCACCTCAACCACATCTAGCCTCTTCGGGTCTATCGCCCCCAAGGATTTCAAAACCGGTCTGACGATTCAGATTGATGGGGTCCCCACAAAAATCGTTGACTTCAGCCATGTGAAGCAAGCTCGTGGCGCTGCAAGTACCAAGACAAAGTTTAAGAATATGGTCACAGGTGCAACACTACAGCGGACTGTTCAGGCAAGCGAGTCATTTGATCCTGCGATTATAGAGCGAACCAAAGCTCAGTTTACGTACTCTGAGGGGGGCTTGTGGTTCTTTATGGATTCAGCAACTTATGAGGAAAAGGCCGCCGACAAGGGCGCGATAGGGGACAACGACCCGTGGTTATTTGAGGGAATGGAGTGCGGGCTGGTATCATACGAAGATAAGGTTATCGATGTTGATCTTCCAAGTACATGCATTTATACTGTCACGCAGACAGATCCCAATGTGAAGGGAAATACGGCGCAAGGAGTGACCAAGCCAGCAACAGTTGGCAACGGAGCTTCTCTTATGGTGCCTGGTTTTATTGAGGAGAATGAAAAGATATTGGTCGACCTTGGTAATAAGGCCTACATGAGCAGAGCGAAAAAAGAGTAGTTTGTTGAGAGCCAATTTTGCACAATGTTCTTCTCCTGCTGCTTTCAGAGAATATAGTTTTTCTACTCAATTTTTATCGCAATAAGATATTGCGATCATTTAAGAACTTTCGCCGGATTTGCGAGCCTCGGTGTGTCGCTGGCAGGCAAGGAGCTGAATTCTGGGTCTGTGTTGAGGAGGACAACTCCATTAAATTCGCTCTCTTTCTCTCTCTGGAATACAATCCTGATGGGAGACTGAAAGACTGGCGTCATAGTTTTGGCTGTCAAAAGGTCATCCGTAGCTGTCGGCGCCTTTTTCGATAAGAGGTCCAAACCGTCGACATCCCAACACCACGGAAAAAGAGTGTGCTTGGATTTCTTTTCGGCATTGGGCCGGGTTTCCTTAAATAGCTTCCTCTGATCAACCTTTCTTCGGGGTGATGAAGGTGGTTCCGACAGACCAAATGTAATCTCTAGCCTCTTCACGGCGTCCCTTGCAGCTATTTTGTGGTCAAAGACCCCCAAGGGGATTCCACACGTCGAATCCCAAAATCCCTCCTCTTGGTAATTTTGAATACCAAGGAGGGCGATATATTCGTCTTCTCTCGCACCAGCTATCCGAGCAGCCGTGCAGAGCGCTAGACTTTGCACATTACGGACATTCTTCAATGATTCAGCTGTTAGTGGGACGAAAACGACAAAGGGACCCTCCTTCGCTGGGTCATTGCCATCAGCAGTTGGCAGGCCGAAATTCCCGATTTCCTCACGCATCTTCTTGCTCAAAAGATAAGGCATTCCGTCATCAGCACCATTATTCTTGTTCTTCCTGTTGCTACTGATGCTGATAGTCTCGTGTTTGGTGTCGCTGCTGAGATCCCTGCTTTCACTCTTGATGGGCAAAATCTCGAACCTCGGCTCTGTAGAGAGCCTAAAATTGACAGCCGTACTACTGCTACTACTACCCGCCCCCCGAACTTCTTCTACTTTCATAATAAATTCTTTCCCAAACTTAACAAACGATAGTTTGTCAATATTGTCTTCCTCGCAATCCATGTCAAATTCAGCCAAGAACGGAGAAAGCAAATGCACACCCGGAGGTACCGAGTACATCGTATCGTCGGCGCAGCAATACCTCGCGACCAATATCGCGTCCCAAATATCTTTCTCATCCTGCTCGTTCGGAACGAGCGACAGCATGGTATTGACGGTGAACTTTTTCCGAAGGTCCTCACACTTAGAATTGGCGGGACCCTGTTGTAGTTTTTTTTTCATGATCTTCTTCCTCTTTCGTTTCCCTCCCTTTAATATGGAGCGAACTCGCAGCAACGCCGCTTCTTTTTGGTCTTCAACATCATCGTAGGAGCTAAACAGAGGAGGAACTTTTTGAAGGCGAACAGAGTAAGTTGGCCGTATTGCGAGGGGGTGAAGGTGAGATGAAATAAAAGTTTCCCCGAGGTGCGCAAGCAGCAACAAATTGACAGCGAAAACTGTTGATCGAATCATGAAAATACTCTCTTCAATATAAATTGTCAGCTCTAAAAATTTGCTGAAAAAACTAAACCAAAACTGGAAACTGCTCTGTCTCATTGTTGGGCTTGGTTCTAGCTACACAAACTCATCGCCTGAGTTTAGTCTTCCATCGCCTGTCCATTCCATCGCCTAAGTTGATGCTAGCCCTTCGCTGCCTCCTCTCCCGGCCGCTGGGTTCCCCCCGTCCCATCTTTCTCTCCCGGCCGCTGGGTTCCCCCCGTCCCCTCTTTCGCTCCCTATCCACTCTCAATCCCGTTGTTGAGCCAAGTCTGGACATCTCCTTGCTGCAGGCGACTCTTGCTGACGCGGCGCCGGATATGGCCGAGTCGCTGTCCACAAGTGGCTATTTTACGACAACCAACGTGGTTTCGCATAAACTAATTATGGCGCTCAGATTGCAGGCTGAGAACCTCCGCCGGTCAGGACGGTTCGAGCAGTCCTACTCTGAGTTCATTGGCCCAGATGGCACAGCAACGCGTTTCGACAAGGGGGGAGTCTTTGCGTGCGAGCCGGATGGCGCGGATTACGAGGAGGCACCTGACATGCTCCTTTACATGTCGGCACTAATATCCGGGCTGCCGCCGCTTCTGAATGAGAGGTTGCCGAGGTTGGCAATGAGCGCTGCCAGTTTCAACGCCAAGCTGGCGGTGACCAAGGTGGGCGGCAGCACGTATCCGCTGCACGTGGACAACCCGAGCAAACCCGGAAATGTGGATACTCGTAAGCTCACGACCATTTTGTACCTGAATCCGGGCTGGAGGGAAGGTGATGGCGGCGAGCTTCGGCTGCACTTACTGGATGGAGAGGTGCTGGATCTCACGCCCAAGGGCGGCCGCCTGGTGTGCTTCTGGGCGGACGAAATTCCTCACGAGGTCCTTCCCACCATGGGAATCTCGAGAGGAGAAAATTTGTTCGAAGATGATGATAGGTACGCACTGACTGTGTGGCAGGCCACTGAGGAGAGGGAGAATTTGCATAGAAAGGACAGTAAATTCAGAGGACTGGCGGACGAGGTTTTTAGGTAGAAGTTTGTTGTTTAAGAGTAGAAAAAACTGCCAAACGGTATAAAAAAGAGAGTAAAAGAGTACATTTGTAGCCAAATCCCGACACAAACAATTTATATTCTACCCTTCACATTGCTCGCAAGAAAAAAAAAAACACCAAAAAAAGTACATCACACACTCACACCTCCTCAAGATTCTGCTTCAAGTCTGATATGGTCTGCAGCAAGACCTGGAATTGTTTCTCCTTGAGTTCGAGGGTCCCGTCCTGCGCCTTCGCCCCCTCCTTAACCTCGTCCATGCTCCTCCCGATCGCCTCGATCTCCGCCCTGCTCTGCCTCAGCGGGGGCCACTCATTCACCAGCTTTGACGACGCCTCATAGTCCTCCTTATTCGACTTCACCTGCCTTGCGGCAAGGAGCGCGGCCTTCAGCTCCCTTATCTCGTCCTGCAGCCTCTTGCACCCCCCCTCGTTCTCCTTGATCACCCTCTCGCTCTCCTCCACCTCCCTCCTCCCCGCCCTGTCGACAAGTCTTAGCTTCTCCAAATCATTCTGCCAGAGCCCCACCTGCACCTTGACCTCCCTCAGCGCATCCTCTCTGTCGCCCTCCTCCGCGGACATCAGGACCCGGAGGGCGACGCATACCTTGTCGAGGAAGTTACCGACGACCGAGGACTCCCCCGCCGTCAGACGGGAGGCCATCAGACCGGGGGTAAGGGGCTGAGACGTCGGGCCTTGAGGCATCCTGAGAGTGGACGATTTTTGTATTTAGGAGATTCGATAAACGTTATACGAGTATAATCCGCACGCTAGATGGAAAATAGTCTAATTAAGTGACTGTATGGCGGACTGATTTCCTGGGCAATCAGGAGAACCACAAAGAAGAGAAAATTCTTATTAGTCTATCATCCAAAGGTAGATTAACTTGGATTGGTTTTTCTGCAGCAACCAAGAAGCCAAGGTTCCGAGATAAAGTAATTCGAACCGCCCAAATTCCCCCCAAGCACACAAACTAAAGTGTTGTGAAAAGTTCCACCAACAATTTCCATCCCAAAACAGAGCCCTAACCCCTCCCTTCCAGTTAACAATGAGGCGAAGCAAAAGCAACCCCGCAAAATACGTCCGAAACTACAAAAAGCTCAGCCAGCGCCGCATGACCGGCGGGTACTCGTCGGGGGGAGATGACATGGATTGTTCCTCCTCTGACGGCGACGGTGGCTCTGGCTCTGGCTCTGCTCGCAATCCCAAGAGGAAGAACGGACTCATGCAAGATGATTTGGCGTCGGGGGAAGCGGCTTTATCTCGGCAGAAGGCTCGACAGAAGGCCAGGAAGAATTCCTCCTTTGCTGTGGCCGGCCAGGATGATTCTTCCGCTTCCGCGCTGTCTTCCGCTTCAGCTTCCGATTCCGCTTCCGCTTCCGCCATTCTACCCGCCGGTGACCAGTCCTCGTTCCTGGACAGCTCAACTTTGCTCTCCCCTTCCCTTCAGGCCCTCGTGTCGCCCGGGGACGCGCTGCTACCTTCCTCGAAGAAGAAGCAGAAGACCGCCTTGGAAAAGGCCGCCTCGGCGGCGGGGATGCTCACAGCGGAGGAGGAGAAGAAGGCGGCGAAGAGGCGGAAGAGGGAACTCAAGAGGTCCAAGGCGAGGGAGGAGAACGCTTCGAGGAAGGAGAAGAGGATGAGGGTGTACGAGGTCCTCAACGAGCACGGGATATCCGAGAGGGAGCGCGGCCTTCTCCGGAGGACGGATAGGGTAGGGGGGAGGGAGAGCAGGAGGGAGGAGTTGCAGAGGATTAAGAAGAAGGAGGAGGCAGGTTTGAGCCTGGGGGAAGAGGAGGAGGAGGTACTTTATACGAGGGTGGAGGTTAAGGACTGGGAGAAGGAGGAGGAGAAGGAGGAGGAGAAGGAGGAGGAGAAGGAAAAGGAAAAGGAGAAGGTGGGGGACAACAGAAAGGGCACCAGTGTTAGTGCTAGTGTCAGTGACAGTGCCCCTCCCCCAAACTCGTCCCCCCTGTCCTTCGCCTCGCAAATGATGTCCCAGATCGCCGGCCTAAAATCCGGCCTCACTAAGCCCCCTCCTAAGGACGCTGACAATGACGCCGACGCCGACAATGACGCCGACAAGGACAACGACAAGGACAACGACAAGGACAAGGACAACGACAAGGACAACGACAAGGACAACGACAACGACGCCAACGTACAACTCACCACGGGAATGATGACGTCCAAACCGCGTTCCTCACCGTACGTTCCCGGGGTCCCCATACCGCTGAAAATAATCCCCTCAACAAACTCCTCGTCCCAAGACCCGTCAACAAACCCCTCAGCGAGCTCCCCCCCGTCCCACCTCCCCCACCTTCCCGCCCTGAACCGCCCCCCCTCCCTCCAATCCCACCGCGCCTCCCTCCCCACCCTCGGCTCCGAGCCCGAAATAACCTCCGCCATCCGCTCCTCCGACTGGCTGATAATCTCCGGCCCGACGGGTTCCGGAAAGTCCACCCAGGTGCCCCAGATATTCTACGAGACCGGGTGGACCGTCGGCCAAGGGATGGGAGTGTCTTCTTCTTCTTCTTCTTCTTCTTCTTCTTCTTCTTCTCAGCAAGACGACTTCCAACAACGACTTCGACTCAAGAAACCGCTTCTAATAGGCTGCACCCAGCCCCGTCGCGTGGCGTGCGTATCCACCGCCCTCCGAGTCTCCCACGAGATGGGATTCTCCCCCACGGGCCTCCCCCCCCTCCCCCCCACCTCCCCCGTATCCTACCAGACCCGCTACTCCTCCGGGGGCGACCTCTCCGCCGGGCACGTCCGCTTCATGACCGACGGCATCCTCCTCCAGCAGGTCAAGAAGGACCTGCTCTGCAGGGACTACGCCGTCATCGTCATCGACGAGGCGCACGAGAGGGGGGTGAACACGGACCTGCTCATCGGGATGCTGGCGGGGAGCGTGAGGCTCAGGAGGAAGGGGTACGAGGAGGCGATGAGAAAACGGAAAGAGAAAGAAGAACGGAGGAGTCAGGACGACGATGATGACAAAGGCGACCACGACGACGACCACGACGAAGACTTCGTACTACCTCCTTTGAAAGTCGTGGTAATGTCGGCGACGCTTCGAAGCTCCGACTTCGCCTCGAACACGTCGCTCTTCCCCTCCTCCCCCCCCCCCGTGATCACCATCTCGGGTCGGCAGCACCCGGTCACCGTCCACCACTCCAAGACGACGGCGACCGGGGACGAATACCTCGACCAGGTCGTCAGGAAGACGGCGGCCATACACCGGAAGCTCCCGCCCGGGGCGATACTCGTGTTCCTCACGGGGAGGAGGGAGATCGAGGACGTGGGGAGGAGGCTTAGGCGAATGCTCATGCCGAGGAGGAAAGAGGGAAGGGGAATGGGAAAGGGAAGGGGAAGGGGAAAGGGAAAGGGAAAGGGGGGAAGCAGCGACGACAACACGCTGAAACTACAGAGGGAGAACGAGGAGAGGAGGGAGAGAGAGAGGAGGAGGGCTGCTAGATACTCGGCCTCAGTTGACGGTGCGATTCGGGAGAGGGACGACGATTCTGACGATGACGCCAACTCAGACGTGGAAAGCGATGACGACGACGACAACGACGACGACGACGACGACGACGACGACGACGACGACGACTCCTCCTCCCACTTGGACTCCTCCTCACCCACCCCCTCAAACCCCGTCCACATCCTCCCCCTCTACTCCTCCCTCCCCCCCCACCTCCAATCCCTCGTCTT
>ERZ651776.4505-NODE-4505-length-12811-cov-4.639626_pt1 | contig 12811 bp, 11 predicted proteins | sample MGYA00514761_ERZ651776 | MGnify/ENA metagenome assembly ERZ651776 | reverse complement strand
TACCGTACAGCGCACACAATTTATCCAAAGAATGGCCGTGTACCGCAGCTCAAAGATGGCGTTGTTGTGCAGTTTGTAACTAGAGGTTCTGATAAAACAGCAGAAAGACCTGCCAGACACTTGGCTCGTGGTATTGGAATTGACGGCCCTGAAGATCGTGGCCTTTCTGAAAGATGCTTGGTTGGTTTTAACGCCGGCCCGCCTTTCACTCCAAGCGTGTACAACAACAATGTTCAAATTTTTCAGAACGCAGACACGGTCGTCATCATGACTGAAATGATTCATGAGGCGCGCATCGTTCCCCTCTACGACTCTGCAGATGAAGTCGGGGGTAATGAGCTGCAGCTTGCAGCATTCCAGTCCTTGAACGAATTTCCCCAGGGGGCGGTCATCAGGGGTGAGGTCATGCTCATTCAGATACCCTGGTTGGAAACGATGAAAAAAACCAAGACTGGATTTATGGAGAACGATGAGTATTTCTGATGAAGTTTCTTTCACGTGGCTCGAGGTTCTACGACTGTAGTAATTCAACAACAACGATCGATCCCCTTTTTGGCAAAAAAAAAAGTCTCAGCAAATTTCTGTTATTTTTTAATTTCAATTTTAATTTCACAAGTTGTATGTAATTCGGCACTAATAGACCGAGCGCCTGCTGATTACCTCATACAGACGACCTCTTCAGCCTTCTCCCAGAATTTCTTACTCCCCTCGACAATCTTGTCTCCTCCCCTCCCAACCAAAACCAAGGCCTTTCCAACCGCCTTCCTCCCCTCCGCTCCGGCTTCCCTTGCAATTTCCTTCCCGTGCTTGACGACCCTCGACATTGTCCCGTTCTCTAAATCACTCTTGATTATGCCCTGCAGATCCACCGCTGCATCTCCAAGCTCCTTTGCCACGCGTCCGGCGAAGCGGAGGGAGTCCTTGCCAAGGCCAACAAATGCGTCCTCCATGGAAATAGTGCAAACGCCAAGCTCCACCCGAGCCTTCACCCAACAGCTATCAATCTCCATGAAACGGGGCTGGCGGGGCTGGCGGGGCGAGCCACGGCGAGAGAAACTCGACCCAGAAGATTTGACAAGGGCGCGCTGCTGTTGGTCGCGCTTTTTGTTGCGTTGTTTGTTGAGTCGATCAGAAGCGAAAGGTGGAGGAAGAGCCTTCAAAATTTCACCATGGCCGTCGATGCCGGTCCTCCAGGGCTGCTCCTCTACCTCGACCCTTTTCAATTCCCTGTCTGTCGCTGCTGCCGTAATTTTAGTCGTTGTCGTAGCGAGAGCACGCGAAGCACTGTAATTCACCATAGTTGGGACCCAACTGGGGACACCGGGCGTTGAGGGGACTGTAGGGGCTAGTTTTTTCTTTCGCATGCCAAGACTTTCGTCTATGCCTTGCATATTGAAAAAACCATCGCTGCTGTCGTCTTCATGGTGGTCATCGCCTCCATCATGAGGAGTGGTGACAACGCCCTCCTTCCCACCGACACCGAATGAAATCCAATCGTCTCCGCCAACACTCGCACCACAGCCATCACCGCTGCTGCCAATGAGCGCATCGCACGCAGAGCACTTTGCCTCGACTTTATCTATCTCCTCTTCCAGGGACAAGACTTCAAGCTTTAGGTCAGGAATCAAGTTCTCTTCGTATTCATCCAGGATCAAGTCGAGATAGTAAGCGTGTTCCTCCGCAACAGCGATGCGGGACATGAGCTCAACATTCTCGAGGTACAGCTACGCCCCCAAAGGAGCGCAGTGTTGAATGGCGGGCAAATAAATTCAACATTAACCGACAGCAGGAAGGAAATATTTTCATGTTTTTTTGCATTGGAAGAATAGTTCTGGTGTTAGGTTTTCACTGCTAATTTGAGACATTAAACTGAATTGATACTCACATTACCGACTAGTGAAGATACACCAATTGCACAGAGGGCAAGGCAGCATGCACCGATTTTAAAATTAAAACCACTGTCTGAAGAGGCCTCTGACCAGGTTGTTGTTTTTGCCGAGCGTAGAACTGTCCCAGATGAGGCTCTGATTTCACGATTAAGTTTTTCCTTTAGCTCTTCTTCTGACTGAGAATCAGGAGGGGGTACCTCAGATGCGTCTACTACTTCAAATTCGTCCATTAGTCGTGTGTAATTAAAGAAAGAATTTTGTTCCCGGAATAAAAATTGAAAAATGGGAGTTAGTCAAAAATTCCTTTTCAATTAAATAAACTGGGAGGCACTGAAAGAATTCTAGGCCTCACCCTTCTGTGATTATGACCTCTCACATTGGCATTACGTTTTTCGTCGTCGCTTCGGTACTCTGTCAATTCAGACTCAATAGATATCATGACCCACCGAAGATTATGAACGAAGGATTGTCAACGATCCAATGACAATAAACGAGCCAGAACAGCACGAAAGTCGACGATCTCTTACTGACTAGACCAAAGAACAAACCACCCCCCTTATTTGCACCAAACACCTCTCTTCCTTGGCAGTCAAGCTGAAAGAGGGGATGCGCCTTTGGAGGAAGACAATGCTGATCTGGCCGAGCTAAACGTAGGTCAAGGTCACGATCTCGAGATAAGCTGACCATTCTTCTCTGAACACACATCCTATTTTACACTGCTCATTAGTTGCCCCCCTCTATGTCAAAACCAATTAAATTAAATGCCATTTTTCTGATGACTGACTTTGCAACCACAACCGCATGCCGCAATTAGCAAATTGTTCTTCTTCTTCTTCTTCTTCTTATTGTTACCCTCCCTCACACTCACACAGTTTTGCACAACCCCTCCACCATCGCCATCACTGCAAGTCGAGCCACATTCTCTTGACTTCTTCTCCTCCTTCTACACCATGCTCAATGAGCTCTTTCAATTTCGTAACTATAGCTTCATTACTTTTCGCGGCCATCTCGCCCTCGAATAATTCGCTCTTATCCTTGGCGATCTTCAACACAGCCTCAGGCAGGTTAGCGAGCCTGGCGACATTGATTCCGAATGAACGTGGGCAGGCCCCATTGGCGAGCTGGTAAAGGAAGGCGATCTTCTGGCTTCCTTCACTGTCGTCAACAAAGCAGCTCATGTGTCCAAGCTTGACAGACTCTTCCGACCTCCAGTCGTCCAAAAGACTATGATAATGCGTCGCAAACATTGCAAGGCATCCGCTGTTCTCCACTAGATATTTGACCACGGCGTGGGCAATGGCGCACCCATCAAAGGTACTTGTCCCCCTTCCCAGCTCATCCATGATGACCATGCTCCGTCTGGTGGCACCACGCAAGGCGGCGGCCGTCTCGCTCAGCTCCACAAAGAAAGTACTTTGGCCACTCAAGATACGGTCACTGGCGCCCAGGCGGGTGTAGATGCGATCGAAGGGCGTCAAGGTGCAGCTGCTAGCGGGAACATGGCAACCTATCTGGGCCAGGATGCTCATCAGACAGGTCTGACGGAGCAGGGTGGACTTTCCGCCCATGTTCGGCCCCGAGAGCAGTAGTACCCTAGCACTTTTTTCACCTCCCAGATTCATGCTGTTAGGAACAAATTCTCCCCCGCAGACCTCGATGCAAGGATGCCGCCCTTCGACGACGGAGATTTGAGGCGAATCCTCCTCCAAGATCACCGGGCGGCACATGCCTGGCTCGCTGCTTACCCTGGAGAGAGCTCCCAGTGCATCGATCATTCCCGTCACTTGGGCGGCGGCGGCCCAGATACTGCGGTGTGTATCGAATTTCGCAAATACAAGGCTAAGTCCCTTCTCTACCCTGCTCTTCTTCAAAGCAATTGCGTCTTCCAAGTCCTTGACCAACGATTCCACTTCCCTGGTCCTGTACTTATTGACTTGTTTTGCCCCACTGCCTCTCTTAGCCTTGACCAAAAACCCGCTCGGCACCTTGACACTGGCTGGCAGCTCAATCAGGTACTTATCTCGGTTCTCCTCCTTATCATTGATATATTTCCAGTTGCCGTTCGCCCCAGGGATCGCCTGGATTTGCTCGCGCTTGTACGCCTCCAGAGAGGCTTTGATCTCGGCAATGTCCATAAGTGATTGGTCGTACGCCTGGTAAAAGACGTGTTAGATACAACGGCCGGAAATAAAGGCTTGGTGACACACTCAACGCACACTATCCATGCTCACCTGATCAGTTCCTTCAACTGGCGAGAATTTCCCTTCCTCCGCAAGCTTCAGATTGACATTGTCATGGAACCACTGAAGTTTCTCCCTCATAACAGGAAAACATCCGCCCTGGTCATCGCGCAAGAATAAGTTCTTCAAAAGCGGGCTCGCAAGCTCGCACTCCTCGAAAATATGGGAAATCTTGTCCGCTTGAGTCAGCCCCTTCAGCAGATTCCCAAAGTCACGGACCTTGTTTTTCGTGTAAGTCTTCCCTTCATACAGGACCTGCCTGTTGGCTGGGTGGCTAGGATCGTCCTCAGCGACGCCCATGCTATGACACCTCGCCAGCAGCCTCTCCAAATCGTTCGTTTTCTTCAGAATCGGTCTAATCTCGCTGAGGCACAGGCTGGCTTTACCACAGGCGAGCTCTGTCACCGCATCGCTTCTTCGGTCGATCTCATTCTTCCTGTAGAGGGGTCTGAGCAGCCAGGCTCGCAAAAGGCGTGTTCCGTGAGGGGTCTCCGTCTTGTTGATTAGGGACCACAGGGAGCCCTTAGTAGTACCGTCAGATTGGTTAGTGAGGACTTCGAGGTTGTCGAGTGTGATGCCGTCAATTTGCATGTGGTTTGTAGTGGTCGATGTCGATGCAGTAGCAGCCGCGGCAGTGACGACACCGCTGGCTTTCTGCGCGTTTTCTTCGCTCAAATCCCTCAGTACGCTGTTCCCTCCGGCGCTCGCGCTCTTCTCAACGTTGGCAACAGTACTTGATGGGGGCACATAAGCCCTCACATCCGCCATGGACATGATCTCGTAATCAATTAAGGAGCGCTGCAAGTAGAACAGACCACCGCCGAGAGCCGAGATCGCTAAGTTTGCCTGCGAACACAAATTGGTGAGTTGGGTTTGATTTGATGCGAGCCGATAAAAGAAAACGAGCGGTGGGTGGTAACGTCTCCAAACAAACAGTGCAAGCACCCCCACTTTTTTTCTCCCCCCCCCCTTTCCTCACCTTTCCTTCGACACATGCCTTGAGGACGGGGGGCCATCTGGATGCGACAAGAGCATTATCACTCTTCAGCGCACCGCCATCCTTGCTCGCTGCAGGGAAGTACTTGCGCCGGCAGATCTCCTCAATCGTTTCCTTCGCATTCCAGGGCTCTGCAGGCGACTTCCTTTCCATTTTTTGCCTGTGGCCAGCATCGACAGCAGTACTCTTGGGGCAATCTTCCTGATCCCTCACATACTCTAGCGTGGCACCAGGAACGATGCTCTTCACCATGAGCTTCAGGTCATCACTACCAGTAGTGTTGATAATGACTTCAGACGGACCCATTGTAGTGAGCAAAGTGTGGAGGCGGGATCGTAGCGTGTCATCAGCAAACTGGCCCAACGTAACGTGACCCCGAATGGCGTCAACAACGCAGATACCGTACTCGCACACGGCAGGGGGGGAGTCGTCACCGTCGTCGTCATTGCCCCCACCATTATTCATGGTAGGGGCGCTGGGGTCGAGCATGCTCTCACGAATGATCAGCAATGGTCCACCTCCTGCGTTCCCGTCACTGTTGTTTCCTGACTTTTCGAAAATGCTCACATCATCCATGAAGCAGTACGTCCTCGTCCCTTTCGTCGTAACGCTGCAAACCTCCCTGTTCACCACCTGGGGCTTCTTTCCCTTTGCCGCCTTCTTCCTCTGGGAAAGTTGCTCAGGAGTCTCTGTCTGCTCCACCCTCGCGACCTTGTAGCCCGCCTTGACAAGCTTACTACAGACAGTCCCGTAAGCAGCTTCTGGGGAGCCAGCGTGCGCCTCGCTGCCCTTCATGTAATTGAAGCCAAGCACCTTCACCCCAACGTCCGCATCCATGTGAAACATTTCGTAGAACTTCCCCGTCTTGAAGAGCAGAACGGTATCAAAATACTGCGCCTTGATCTCCCACCATTGGCGCTTCCCCGCGGTGAGCTTTCCGCCACTGACGTCAGTAATCACCTTTTCGGACCACTGCAGCGTTCGGGGGTCATAATTCGGATCCGTCGTCTTTCGCCCCTTGATATCGCGAATGTTCTCGGGCCAAAGGAACTTGAGCTGGTCATGAAGGTGGGCGCCCTCAGGGTTCACCTGGTCGCTTGGTCCCATGGGGAGGCGCATGGTGGTGGCTGAATTGGTGGGGGCCGGCGTGGAAGCTGTGGCCGATTTCGAAAGAGAGCGGGGGGCGACTGGACTGTGGGCTAGATCAGGTGTCACAGGAGATGCATTTGTGGTGGTGTCAGTGTTGGCCGGGGTTTTAACCATGGTCAGCTTGAAATTTGACAGGGGATTGGCACCGCCATCGGTTTTCGCAGGAGAGAAGCTCACACTATTGCGGACTTTCTTATTGGGGGGGGGACTAGAGCGGACAGCGTCACTTTTCCGCTTTGGCGCTGCCTTCGCTTTGATGGGCTTGGATACATCCTCCTCCTCTTCTTCTTCTTCTTCACTGTCAACCAGCATCTCATCTCCTTCTTCGTCGTCATCAGCAATAAAACTATCGTCCTCGTCCGACGACCGTGCATCACCATCGCTATCGTTCGGAACAAAAGCATCTGAATCCGAGGCACCATCATCAAAGTGAGAATCGGACCATTCCTCCTCAGATGACTCAGCCATTTTCATAGATCCCTTTTTGGAGGAGCTCACGACACGATATTTCTGGGTAGCGGTATCAAGGTTCTAAGACATTACACTACAAGTTAGAGTTGGTTGAATACAATTAAGCGTGTTTGCGTGCGCGCAGTAAGTGGGGAAATCCTCACCTCCATTTCTCCATCCTCATAAGTCACCTCGACCTTTCCACCGCCCAAAATTTCAGTAATCGTGCAGTTGTACCACTTCTCGTCAGCGGGCCAGTAAACCTCAATCTCAGTATCTATGGGGGGGACAGTGGTACTCTTCTTCACGGCACTCTTCTTGGGAGAGGCAGCCTTTTTAGTAGAGGCAGCCTTCTTGGAGGGACTAGACTTGGGAACTGAGGCCTGCGGCTTCCCCGGCCTTGCGGGCTTGGTCGATTGATTTGACTTGAGAGGTTGACGAGGTTCAGACACGGCTGTAGGTCCGGACTTCTTCGAGAAGAAGCTGAAGAGGGATGATTGGGAAGCCATTGTTTTTTGGGGGGGGGGGACCTTTTGGAGGGGGTAAAAACAAATTTCAGTTTTTGTTAACTGACGAGGAAGGGCGCGGTACTGTATTATGGGCTTGGACACAAAGGTAAGAAAAAATCGAAGTATTAGAGCCAGAAAGGGTAGGGAACTATTTTTTCAGGAAAACTGGCGGCAACCTTTTTTCACCACCTCACTACCATTTAATCGTTTTCTAAAACGCCCCCCATCAAAGAAAAATTATTGAATAGAACTGTGCCGCGGGCGTTTTTACTCGTAAAGAATTTAAGCTAGTGTGGGAAGAGGGAAGAATTTCTCCGGAATGTACGGCGGCAGGAAGAAGGTTGGCTATGGCCGCTTGGCCAAGTCAGGGGGGTTGTCTCGCAGTAGTGATATAATCGAAACTCCTGTGAAGCGCCCTCGGATGACAGCATCAGAAAACCTTTTTGATGAAACATTTGGGGGGACGATGACTACTGCCAAGGCAAAGAGTACAGTGACGAGCACTACACCAGCTGAGAAGGCCGATACCGTTGATGGTGGGCTAATCACGCCATTACTAACGAGCGAATGTGCTCCGTCGGACAAAAAGAAAGTGGGCAAAAGTACTCTCCTTGGCTTTTTTAAAACTGTCGAGAGCAACAAGAGTTTTTCTCAGGGTAGCTCTTCAACTGCTGCAACTGCAGCCGCTTCTGCTACCTCTACGTCGATCTTAAAGGCAGATTCGTCGCAACAGAAAGCAGGCGTCGACGATGTAACGCAGATGTATCTGGATTTTGGCCAGAAGTCCTTTGGGAGGAGGACAAACTGCAGCGTCTGTGGGATGATGTTTGACATTAGTATTGAGGAAGAGCGGAAAGATCACGACAAGGTGGGTGTGAATGCGATTGAAGCGATAGCACAGAGCGAGATGGCATAGAATGTGCTCATGGCATTACAATTCTAACTAACCTTTGCCCTCTTTCCCTCAACTCAGGTCTGTGCCTCAATAAAGAATGGCGTGACTTTTAGTGGTTACAAGCCATCCCATGTGGTTACTACATACTCCTCTAACGCCGACACAGTGATCGAACTCCCTCCTGGAGACCCACTACTCGCCCGTGCAAAATTCCTCGAGCTGAAAAAAATTGTTGACGACGAAATGGGTTTCTGCAATGACGGCGATGATAGGTCCAAGACGGCCTATATCTATGTTGTAGGGAAGAAAGCGGTCGGTTTTGTCACTTGCGAAATCGTGAAGGAAGCCTATCGATTGGTTGACGTTGAGGAGAACTATGAGGTGAGTTTATAATTTGCCCTGTTTTGTTTTACTCCTGGTTGAGTGAAGTGCTATCTCGGGCACTCCTCCAATGTAATGTAACGTAACGAGGCCAACGCTGCTCCTCTCCGCTCCGCTCTCTTTGCTCTAATTCTAACCATAACCATACATCACAACACAATCGACTCAAAGCATACCCCAAAGAACAGCGCTAGCCCGAACAGCTCCAGCATGACAATTAGCAGGAGCAGGGAACCTACTCTGTGCACTATGGGAGTACACCAAATCTGGACGCACCGGGATCACCGACGGAAAAGCATAGCCTCAAGACTCCTTGATGCCGCGAGATCCAAGATGGTGTATGGCTGCACGGTCAAGAGGGAAGAACTAGCTTTCAGCTCGCCGACAAATAATGGAATTTCTTTCGCGGCAAGATACTGTGGAACAAGGACGCCCCTGGTTTACGACGTTTAATCGGAGAAATGTAGACTAAGAAAAAAAGCAAAGAGGTAAAGGAAGAGTAGATTTTACCCCAAACTATCCTGTACACCTTAATTTACATGTATATAATAACACGTTAATATACCTTTACTTTTTCCTCATCAGAGATGTATTGAGCCAATCCAAACCCTCATATAATCCTGTCCCCGCGCTTGCGACAGAGGGCTGACAGTACCAATCCATCCTCATATTGTTAAGGTCCAGATGACGGATCAAAGATGATGCGGGAACGGCGTTTGGAAGATCTTGCTTGTTAGCGTAGATCAGCACAGAGCTGCACGTCTGTCTCACGATGTCATTTGACAGTATCTGGTGCAGCTCAAGGCGAGCCTCGTCCAGACGCTCTCTATCGCTGCAGTCAACGACGTAAATCAACGCGTCTGTGCCCTGGTAATAGTGGTTCCACAGTCGGCGGATTTTATCCTGCCCCCCCACATCCCACATTGTCATGTCAAGCTTCTTGTAGACAATGTGTTCGACGTTGAAGCCAACGGTTGGTACAGAAGATATGCATTCCGCGAGTTTCAAAGAGTAGAGGAGAGTAGTCTTACCAGCTGCATCAAGCCCGAGGAGCAGGATCCGTTTTTCCTGCAGGCCGGTGAATTTGTCGATTACAGAGGCTAGGAAGTTACCCTGCAGAAACAAGGATGAGCGGAGAAAGATTAGGGGGATTATAACGAGTTTTAATTGACAAAAATGAGCTAATAAGGCATTTAAACCATTGAGGAACGCTCACCATTGTTATTTTTAATATATATTTCACTTTAGTGCTTGTTTGGAGTTTGGACAGGCTGTCATTCTTTTCTTGGGTGTGTCCAACTTGATTTTCCGGCATAGCCAGTCTGTCTATTTTAAAGTTGAAATTCATGGTATTTTAACCATGTGTCTCCCATCTGCGTTACTATGTGAACCCTAGCGGAGAATCGAAATCCGCCAATATACCCTCCCCATGCCGACCCTTGCTTCAAAAAAGGACTTGAAAACTGCACAGACGACACCAAAAACAGCTCCGGAGGAAGAAGAAGCCGCCGATGCAGTCAGCAGCAGCGAGCCGCTCTTCGAAATGGTCCACAGCACGCCAGACGCAACCCATACAGTAAATCCAACAGCAGCCAAAGTTGGGCAATCTCCGGCGTTGGAAATCACAAACTTGTCCTCACCATACTCCACCAAGTCTGCCCAGAGTCCTCGCGCACCTTTGCATGTTGACAAGGTCTTTCGAATCACATCCCTACCGGATGTTAACGGCATTTCGGGCTTCCACAATGTCACCGAGCTGATTTTATGTGATTGCAATCTGACATCCCTCAAGGGTCTGGAACTTGACGGGAGATTCCCGAATCTGCAGTTGGCCAACTTTTCTTTCAATCAGCTGAAAACTATTGACGAGATAGGATTGTTAAGAAACTTGGAGATATTAAACGTCGCTCACAACAAGCTAACTAATATCGAAGGCGTCGAGGAGCTAGAGGGGCTGGAGGTGCTGAGGCTGCACAACAACAATATCGAGAGCATTCAATCAATAAGCGCGATGAAAGGATGCAATGTGCTCAAGGAGCTCTGGGTATCGAGGAATGCAATCGATCTCCCGGAATTGCTATTCCTGTCAAACTTAGGTGGCCTGGAGCATTTAGTCTTGAGTCCCAACATCTGCAGCAACAGCAAGAACTTCGAAAAAATAGTCGTGAGCTTCTGCAATAAGTTGCAGACGTTGGACGGAAAGAAAATCGGTCCTGACGACGTGAATGCCGCGAATGCTTACACCAATAGTACAGACGGACACGGTCAGCTCGTCAAGATGAAGTTCGACCTGCTGCAGAACACCAAGAAGAAATTAGCCATTGAGAATGTCAACGCCAGCAACAAGAGTATAAAAACCAGCAACGAGAAGAAGCAGAGGGGAGATATCAGTCCGGTCAGGATCAAGAAGGTCAAGAAACTGAGGGAGAGCGTCGAAGTCACGAGAAACAGGCCCCCGAGTCCCGCGCGGCTCGTCGCTAAGGAGATTACCGAGGGGGAGACGGTAGGGAAGAGCATAGCCGACTGCTTGAATTTGCTGCCCGATCTCAGCGAGCAGACTGAGAAGCAGAAGGCGTCCAGGCGTATTCCGAAGGCCAAGGGATCTTTGAAACCTAAAAAGAAGGCGGAAAAGTATGACTACGCTGGGTTCTCTCCCGTGGAGGGAGTAGTCAAGTTCCAGCCGGTCACGTGGGCCGCTTCCGGTGGTGGCGGTGGCAGCGGCAGCGGCAGCGGCGGTGTGAGATCTGATGGTGGGGGAGACCACGCCGACAATCAGCCGGTCGCGACCTCGCCACAGCTCAGCTCAGGCAAGAAGCAGACCCTGTCTCAATACAGGTCCGGCGTCGACGCGGTGGTCCTGAACTCAGACGGCACCGCCTACGCCAAGTGGCCCAACGGCGCATACAGCGTCAACAGGGAGGAGGACAGGGTGACTGCCCAGTACGACAACGGCAAGATCGCGGTCATGTTCGACCAGTCGGGAAACGGCAGCGTGAATTATCCCACGGGAAAAACGGCCATCTCGATGTCCACAAAACAGTGCCTGCAGTTCGCTAAAGATGGCACCATATCGGATGCCAGCAAGAAGCCCGTCACCATCAAACTCAGCGATTCCCTGGGAGTGCAGTTCCAGGCCTCGCCCTTCTTAGTCCGCATCTTCTTCAAGTGCAAGAACGTGCACGCCCGATTCGCGGCCCCCTACCCCATCGACGGGAAGACGGTCACCGTCATCCAAGGGAAGGGGGACGTCTTCGGCAAGACCAACGCCCCCAAGAAGGAAAAGAAAATTGACCCCTACGAGAACGAATCACACGAGACTTTCCTCAGCGCAATCGCAAATGCCGTCGCGGGACTCTGAACTGGGGGGGGGGAGAAGAAAGATTTGATACTTTATTATTCTGTACGAAATAAATGCCATGTGTAACTAACTGTCTGTCGTTTCTTTTGCTAAAACACTTTATTTTATTTGGCTACTGTGCGTTTGTCTGTCTGTCTGTACTTGCCAAAAACCAAAACATCTCGGCTTCTTGTTCTTCGTGTTCTTGTTCTTCGTGTTCTTGTTATCGTTCTTGTTCTTCGTGTTCTTGTTCTTCGTGTTCTTGTTGTCGTTCTTGTCGTTCTTGTTGTTCTCTCCCTCCGCCCAGCCCAGTCAGCCCTGCCAGGTCCCGCCTTGCTCACCGCTCCCCCCCGTCCTTAAAAAAGCTCCTCCTCGACCTCTCCTGCTCCTTCTTGGCCCTGGCCCCGCTCCGATCCCCCAGGAGCGCCTCCTCCGCGACGACGTCCCCCAGGCTACCCGTGAGCAGCCCAACCCCGACGAGGAGAGCCACGGAGAACAGCACCGGTAGCAGAGGGTCCGGGAGGGACTCCACCTCGAGCGCCGCCGCCGGCGCCGCCGCCGACGACGACACCGCCGACGCCAAGGCCGACACCCCGCCGTCCTCGGCGGCCCACACCGCGGTTGCCGGAAGGAGGACGAGTTGCGGTGCGCACGAAAGGAGAGCTGCGCGAGCGGCGGTTCTGGCCTTGACGTTATTCCCGGCGAAAGCGAAAGCGGCGGTGGTGGTGGTGCCGGTGCCGGTGCCGCACCCGTCGATTGGGAAAGCTTGGGGGTACGAAGGCGACGACGGACGGGAAGACGAATCCGCATTTTCTGAGCATCGGGGATCCGGAAGGGAGGTCGTGGTGCGACTGTCTACCACACCACCAAACTCCTCACCAACGCCGCCGGCAACGGTAACGTCGGTGACGACTATTCCAGGGATTGATCGAACCCCGTCCAACCCCCCCCCCAACAGTAGACC
>ERZ651776.4502-NODE-4502-length-12813-cov-4.760835_pt1 | contig 12813 bp, 11 predicted proteins | sample MGYA00514761_ERZ651776 | MGnify/ENA metagenome assembly ERZ651776 | reverse complement strand
TTGCGTTAAATGTGATTTCGTTTACTTCAACACATTTTTGTAATACAATTTTTTTCCATGATATTAAATTAATATATGATATAATTACTTAGAATTAAAAAATTCAAATAATTTCATAAAATATATTATATCTTCATATATTTAAAAAAATTTGATTTTACTCAAAAAAAATAAAAAAAAAGATTTATAAATTTATTGAAAAACATAGTATTCTTCAAAGTTATAATAAATATATAAATAATATAAAGAAATAAATTTGTATTACAAAAATGTATTTAAGTAAACGAAATTCAAATTTTTTTGTTTCTCTGCCCAACACTCACTGATTTTCTGGTTCTTTTATTATCGTACTGCTTAAAAACCATGTCAATGCGTCAGTTCATGCCCAACTGACTCCCGTGAGACTCTTTATTTAATACGAAATCACTAAAAACCATGCCAACAACAAGATTATTATCCACAGGGGGGTCCAACAACAAGAGAGCCACCAACGAGATCGAAAACGGCCAACGAACAGCAAGCACACCCACACAGGAGAACATCAACGGAAACTCAGGACCTAAAACTGAAACAAAAAGAGAACATGAAAAACGACGATAAAGAGAACGAATTGTGGGTGATTCCCTCTCGACCAAAAGTATTTTAACATAAACTTTCTCGAGGAAAAAAATCGTTTACTTTCTTATTTTCGCTACCGCAACAAAGGATCAGTTGGCCTCAACCAGCACCTGACCTGTCGTTCTGCTCAAAATTTCGCACTTTCCACCCTGTCCCTCGATGGCTTCTCTGGCGCTGGCTGTGAAAGCATTGGCCTGCACAGTAATTGGGCCGCCGTTGTACTCTCCCTTTCCGACAACAACTTTGTGGATTGGGTACTTACTCTTGGTAATTTTCCCCTTGGCCAACAAGGTTTCGTAACGAACAACGTCTCCTTCGGGTTCTCCGTTCAGCTCCTCCAGTTTGATGATGTTGTATAGCTGTGACGAAAGACAAGGTTAACGGGAAAGCGATTAGCGTTCGATTGAATTAGCGTTAGTGATTAGCGTTAGTAGGCGACAGGGAGGATCCCCGGATCACCAAATCCCCCTAATATATATATTTTCACCCTCACAACACAACACAACACAACACCACACCACAACACACACAACACAACACAACACTAACCTTTCTCTTGTGGCCAGGGCCCATAGGCTTGCCCACAAATTTGGGGAGACGCCGATAAAGGGGGTTCTGTCCGCCCTCAAAGCCTGCCCGTGTCGGTCTCCCAGATCGACTTTTTTGACCCCTCATGCCAAATCCACAGCTCGCCCCCTGTCCTGCAGCGATCCCTCTGCCCTTGCGCTTCTTCCTGTGCACGCTGCCAGGAGCAGGCTTCAAAGTTGTAAGCGTCCAGGGGCGATCGATGTCCGTCAGCTCAGACTCATCTGCATCACGTCTCTTCCAGTCGAATATTTTCATGGTCATTTGCGGGGAGGAGGCTGGGGCAGAGCATTTGAAGCCGGGAGTGAAGCTGCTGCTACCGAGGTTGAGGCACTGTACAGTGGGTTAGCAAGATTCAGGGGGGAATTAGGTGGGAGTAAAGGGTGAACAGGGTATACAAGCCAACCGCCGGCGAGATAAGTAAGAGAGTGTGAGACGGGGGGGTCAATCCGATTTTTTAATATGGTATGTCGTCGCCGAGCTCATACCCCCAAACAGGAGGGGTGGTACAGAGGGGGCTCTCTAATTCACTCACATCGACAGCTCCAATAGTGAGTACCAGCAGGGAAAGAACTTTCATCATTAAGTGAGGAGGTAAGGGTAGGGGTCAACGGAATCAGCGGCTCTTTGGTCCTCAAATCCAACGAGGAAACCCGGAAGTGGAATTGAGACTCCATTGTTCTGATTTATTCCATCAAAACAGAGCACTGCAGAGATAAGCCTAACCCTACAATTTTTTAGATTTCGCGAGTTATCGTTCCCACTATTGCGAAAAACAATACAGGAAACACTCTGCGGACGTTTTTGAGGCATCCCCGCGCCGTTCTTTCTCAAAATGGCGGGCGATAAGCTCTTCTCTTACGTAGAGGAGCTTCAAGCGGAGACCGGGCGACCCTTCGGCAGTATACTGGACAGCGGGACGGGGAGTCACTCTTTGCGATGGATTCGTTCGCTGGTAGGTAGGGGGAAAACAAGTGAGTGGTGTGCCATAACTGCTGACGAGCAGATGAGAAAGAAGACACAGACTGAAGTGGACACTTGGGATTTGAAGGGGGGACGCATAGTTGTTGGCAACTGGGCGGAGGGCTACAACAGCAAGACGAACTCCTTCAACGACAGCAATTTGACCACCCTGCCGATTGCTCCTCAGCCATCAACTGTAATAGTCAATGCGACCCCGCCAGTGCCGCCTTCAAAGAAGTTTGACACGATACTAGCTGACTATCTAGTAGGCGCCATGGATGGCTTTTCCCCCTATTACCAGGATTTGATCTTCCCGCGTCTGCAGAACCACCTAAACGAAAACGGTCGCATTTACGTCGTTGGTCTGCAACCGATCCCTGATTCTGTCGAGGGTTCCCGGAACGTGTTTTGCAAGGTAACCAAGATACGGGACGCCTGCATACACCTAGCCGGCCATCGCTGCTACCGCGAATACCCGTTCGAGTGGGTGGAGCGACACCTGAATAATTCTGGATTGACGCTCATTTCGACTCGAAAATTCCCAATTGTCTACACCCACAACACAATAGTGAGGCAAATTAACGTCGCTCGGAGCAAACTTAGTTTGTTTCCAAACAAAGCGCTGGCTAATGCGATGCGAGCAACGCTTGATGATTTAGAGAAGGATTCAGAAAGGGCATGCAAAGAGGCTGGTGGCTCCTTCAAGCTGGGCTTCGACTACGTTATCACTGCAGAAAAAGTTTTACCAAAGAAAATGACCACAAGTTCAACCGCGACCGCGACTGCGACCGCGACTGCGACCGCGACCGCGACATCGACCGCGAACGCGACGACGGAATAGATAAAATCGGAGCGAGAGGGGTTGATGGAGATCATGCGCAAGGATGATGAGGACGTATACAGCTTGGAAAAACCGCTTAAAAAAGTAGTTGGATTTTGGTCTTGGAGGTAAACATTATTTGCTTAGGAAATCACACCTCCGTTCCTTCCCCACGGTCACGCGGAGGACGGAAACTACCCGTGATAACCTATTTTAGGAAATCACTATCGACCCATTTCCCTCGTTCGAATTCAAGTTCAAAAGTCAGAGTCCCGCCCTGTAATTTCCTGTCGCCTCCGCACTCCTCAAGGCTCTGTTGTACACCCTCAAAGAGACAAGGTCAGCATTTGCTGGGACTCCGACGGTAATTCCATCATTCTTGCCGTTGACAGTGCCGGCAATCGCCCCACTGATATGCGCAAAGCCTTTCTTGGCGCCGCCCTCAAGACTTTCGTCACCACCGTCGCAGACCTCACCATTGACGGTGAAGTAGACAAAACCCGCACCGCTCAACCCATCGGCGATGGCACAGAAGTGAGTCAGGCCCACGTCTTCTCCGACATTTATGCCACCGCAGTCCTTGTTGGCGTGGTGCTCAAAGGTAGCGGTCCCATTGCTCATCCCAAATGCAAGGAGATTGTTACCGGTCTCGCTGACACTCATGTAAACTCCCGAGGTGCTGTTTACGTCATTGTTTCGGCTATCGAACAAGATTTCCCCGGCGAGTAGGTCTCCCTTGACGTCAATCCAGGCACAGTATGTGAGCCCTCCCCCTTCGCTCAAATTGGGGAGGTTGTTATCGAAATCGATAACACTTTCGCCCGAACTAATGGCAGCATCAACGAGCAGCCCCTCGCTCGCCACTTCCATCGGTGGATTCCACAGACCCTCAAAGATCCTATCATCGACCTTGTTGATGCTCGCTATTGACTTTTGGGTCTGTGTGATCCAGTAACCACCATCAATCTCGATAAAGTCAGGGTAGCCGATTCTGTCTTCTTCAGGAGACTCCGAGAAGAGCAGCACCTCCGGCTCACTCCAATTTAGGGTGAAAGTTCCATCTTCGTTCTTCTGTTCCTTGGCGCCAGTAACCCACATAGGATTCCGGCTTCCAAAACCATTGACACCATACTCGGAAACAACGTAGTATGTCATCACAAAATTACCGTTGGAAAAACGACGAGGAGTGATCGGTCCGCGGGGCTGCTTCATTACACGTCCTGATGTCGAGCCGTCGGTAGATACGCTCATGTGGGCGAATCGGCCATCTTTCCATGTCTTCCCACCATCTTGGCTCGCTCCGAAGCCCATGAAACCATCAATAGTCCTCCAGAAGTTCAGCAAATGACTCTCATCGCTCATGGGAAGCAGGTTCCCCTCTTCGTTAACCAAATTAGGGCCAAATGCTCGCATGCCATCTTGCCCCGTGCCGCTCCCCTGCCCATCATTGCTCTCATAGTGGGGCAAAAGCTCCCAAGTGGCATCAGAAGGGTCGTCCACAGACAGCAGGTTAGGGCTGCGGTAGAAGACAGCCTCATCATCGTCCAAAAAGTATTTGCAAATCTTGGTGAAACCGAGTGTCACACTTCCGTCCGCAAAAACAGTGGGCTTCCCCACTCCCCAGCCAACAAACACATCCTGACCCGCAACCATCCACTGGTTGCGCTCGTCGCAGAATGTCTTTTGCATCGGTATCTCATACCTTTCATCGCTCCAAGTTTCACCCCAGTCATCTGAATACTTAAAAACTAGGTGACCGAGCATGTCCGCGCGAATGGTGGTGTTGGGATCTTCAGGGAGAAACGTAATGTTCTCACTGTTGTAATCATAAAAAGTGTAAACACGTCCACTGTCGGTTACCACAGGCATTGCCCAGGACGCCTCAGGAGGCCCCACTGGCTCGATGTTGGTCAAGTTGCTCCAAGTCTTTCCTAAATCGTCGGAGACAGTGGACGCTGTGAACTGTGTTCGTCCACCCTCCCCAACTCCAGTGGTCAAGACACAGAGGATGCTAGTTCCAAACTCTGTGTCAACTTTTTTCGTCACACAATAAGGTTGATCGTAGTAATCGTGGGTATCCGAAATCACAGTCCCGCAGCCTATATTCCTAGAGTCATCGAAGCTACAAGAGAGCTGAGCAGCAGCCAATGGGAAAAGAGTCATGCTGGAGATGGCATAATAATAATTGAGAAACTTCATTGGTATTGTGTGCGGGTGTTCAGTTGTTTTGATTGATTGGCTGAAGTGGTCCAGTACAACAACGGTGAACTGTTAAACTGTGTGAATCCAATAAAGGAAGAAAAAAGCTGGATTTTCATTCGTCACTGATGAATGAAACAGTAATAGAAGATCCATTTGGCTTTTTCCGGGTAAATTAACTCCCGAAATGATGATTTTTACATGCATGCTCATGGTTCTCGCAACCATAACTCCAGTAGCCGCTCTCCAAGCCAAAATCTATCCCCCTTCTTTTTCAGCATCCCCTCAAATGGCACATGGTACAATTCTAAAATACGAGTCTGATCTCTTCGATGCCATACTTAATATCGACGACGAGAACATCCAATTGAAGGCTCTTGAATCGGTTATGTCCCTCGACGGTAACAACGACAGTAATTTCACCTCAACAATATCTACAACATTCCCGGAGACAGACATATTGAGTAGAAATCAGCCTCCCTCCAAGTCATCCACCGCCATCAGCTTTAGCGGAGGTGGCGCCAGGAGTTACGTTGCGTCCATAGGCATCGTGCAAGCTTTGAGAGATCTTGGGCTTTGGGACAAAATAATGTATTCGGGTGGGATCAGCGGTGGAAATTGGTTCCTCAATGCATACTCGTACAGGAGCAGTAAAATTGACACGACGCAGTTCTTGGGCACTATTGCGAGGCCAGAGGAGCTGACCTTAGATTTTCTTGGCAAGATGGATTCTAAGTGCATGCGGTCATTTGTCAATGTTGATGCCGATCGTGCATTCTTGAAAGGGCTTACGAAGGCTCTTGTTGAGACAGATGTTGATGATTGGAATAATGAAATCATCCCTAACACCTACGCAAGCACCATCTACGACACATATTTCAAAAAGGGGGGTATCAAGAGATCGGCCCCATTTGCTTGGGATGAACAGCATGCTAGCGAGATAATCTCACGCAACAGTGAGCAGCAATGGAAAATACGCGACTTCAACCTTGTTGGTGACGCCGTGAGCGATCCATTTCCTCTCATAGGTTTCAGTCTCCTCGGACCGTTGATTTCAACTCCGGCAAAGGTACTAGACCGGCAGTGGCGGTTGGTTGAGCAGTCTCCCATCGCAATTGGAATACCTAACTTTCAAAAGATTGATTTTGAAAACAGGCACTCGGATGTGACTTCAATGGATGTTGGAGGTTTTGTAGAGAGTGTCTTCTTCGGAACTGATCTGATAGAGCGAGATTCAAGCGATGATACGATCGCTACTGTAGATGACAGTAATCGGAATCTTTGGACGCTCGAGAGAGGAGCGGCGGCATCGAGCGCAGCGCCAATGGGCTTCGTAGCGTTGTTGGATGAAAAGATTAACAAATTTGGGGGCTTCAAAGCAGATTATTTTAGCACAGTGGCTTCTCAAGAGATTAGTTCCGAGCTTAAGAATAATACAATACTGCTCGGTGACGGAGGTAGTGTTGAAGATGTCACCTTGATTCCCTTTCTCCAGCGAGGTGTCAAATCGATAATTCTTGCGATGAGTTTCGAAATCCCTCTATCTTCTGCATCGAAATATAACCCGATGGAGCGATTACCCACTGCGAATGACCTCGAGGTGCTACCGAGCTGGTTTGGCATCCCGCAACTGCCAAACGACGTAGAGAGCTGGATCGATTTCATCGGACAGGACTTTATGCGCAATCAGGTTTTCAGCCGCAGTGACTACTTTCGTGTCATCAAGGGGTTGCAGGAGGCGCAAGCGACTGGGAATGGGGCCGTCGCGACGTTCAATTTAAAGACGGTGGCAAATATTGACTGGGGGATTAAAGGGGGTGACGAGGTGTCAGTAACGATTATGTACATGTCGAGGGCTGTTAATTTCGAGAATGCTCTACCCAACGAAACGAAAGCGCTCGTCAAGCCGGCTAATGGGAGTGACGAGCCTACTGATTTGGTGCAAGACGGACCGTTCTCTGGATTTCCCCATTACTCAACCGGCCTCTCATCTATCAGTTCTGAACCGAGTAACCTTCTTGCCGATTTTTATGGTTGGACCATAAAGGCAAACGAGGAGATATTTAGGAATGCTATAACAAAATAATTGAAAGAAAGTTGTGTTGTTGTGGTTTCAACGGCAAACGCAAATCTCTACTTATTTGGATAATTCCTTCCACATTCCTTCCACATTCCTTCCACACACTACTACTTTCGTCATCGTCTTCGCCAAAAAGTTCCACCTTCCGTTTTTTACTATCAGGAATACTTGGTCTGGGGCGATTCAGGGAGAGATACGTGAAAGCCGCCTTCTGAGGTAGCATCATCTTAAATGCCTTCAGTTTTCATCTCATTTTCCAGCGACCCTATTTCAAAGTCCGTCATCTCTAGACCCCCATTTCCCCCATCCTCCGATCCTAGCAGATTGACCTGGTCTTCTTCAGAGCTGCAGTCCCCTCTAGAAAACCACAGTTTCCACAGACCATGGATGAGTGGGACCGCAGACACCCCAACAATCAGCGAAACGATAATTGCAGCCACCGCGTCGCAATAAGAGCCGTTTGCACCTGATATTTCTGCAATTAAGGCAGCAACCAGGACAGCTATGCTGCGAAGAGTATCCGCAAATACGTGAGTGTATGCACTACACATGTTCATGTTGCTCTCAGAAGTTTTCGAATGTTCGTCATGGCCATTAGCGTCGTCATTGCCACCATCACCACTGGAAGCACCAACAGCATCGAAATCCACCTCTACTGCATCGTTACTACTATTTTTCTTGGACCGAACGAATTGGTAAATATTTACTATGTCAATAATCAAATTGATGGACGAGAACAACAGCATAATTTCCACATTTGTATCATCCTCCACCAGAACACCGCTATGGAATTCTCTGATTGTCTTAAAGGCTGACACAAATATATACACCGTTACACCAATCAATGTCATTACAGAAAAAGATGGGCCAATGCATTCTAGATACAGAAGTGTCTTCGACCTATGCGATGATGACGATGATGACGATGATGACGATGATACATCTTCAGTTTTGCCGTTAGCTGTGGGGCTTTTGTTTGCTGCATTTTGACCAGTGTCACATTCATCCTCTGCACGCTTGTGCTGTTTGCCCTTGCTCCATTCTGCAAGGCCATTCCCCCCGTATGTTATCGCATCTAGGATCATTGTCAGGCTGTCGCCAAGCATAGCCTCAGAGTTGGCCTTGATAGAGTAAAAAAGCTGGAGAACCGAGAAAGACATAAATGTCAGGAACGCGAAGAACAGGGCATAGAGGTTTGTGTTGCTGCCGTATGCTGGGTTTTCAGTGGGAGCTGCCATGGGGATGGACGATCAAAGATTGTAAAAAGGGAGATTTACAGGCGAGACGAGGCGCGCTAGACGATACAGAAACAATTGAAGCAGTCAAAAGACAAATAGTGTGTGTAAAGTGCAGAGATTGAGAAAATGCGAGAGAAAAAACAAAAAACTTTAAATAAGCATCAATTAAGCACCAATTCCGGCTCTTTATTCTCCTTTGAATGTCACTTAGAGAGGGGGAAGGGGTACAGCTGTCTTGGGGAAGACCGTGAGAGATTATTGAAAGATTTCCTCCCGAAAACAACAACAAATTCAACAAATTCCTTATTCCATTAGCTCTACAGGCAGACAATTCGCGCCGTAACCAGCACGCTTAACATTCGGGAGACATCCACCAGTAACACAAGCAAAGTTTGCACTAAAGGTCATGACCATTTTTGTCCCATCGTCATCATCGATCCAGAGCGAGGGGAACGAGACGAAATACGCCTGCTGCCCAAATTTAGGCAGATAACTGATCATTTCGAACGGACCAGATAGGCTGGGAGCTTCCATTAAATACGTATCGTACGGTCCTACGGTCGAGGGCATAAAGGTGGGTGTTGTCACAACAAAGATGTATTTTTGGAGAGGTTTGTTGTATGTTGCAGTGACTGTCCCAACATGTCCATGCCACTCAAAAACTGGCTTAGCATCTCCTATTGAGGAGGTCCAGCACTCTTCTCCACACCAGAACTCCCAATTCCCCTTATCATTCATCATCGCTGGATTCGATGCGAATTGATCCACGTTGTTGGCCCTCGATAGAAAAATAGCATCGCCGCTGATCCAGGAACAGTTGCTGTTGGTTTTTCCATCATCAGACATGCACCCCGTTCCGATCATATAAAGCTTGTCGTCTTCGCTGTACTCATTCTCCCTTCCGTGATCGACAATATGTGGCATTCCAAATTTGATTGCATCGTCGCCCCTTTCTCCGAACAGACCTAGCTCCACACTAAGTTCGCTTGGTGTCTGGGTCCAAGTAGCCCCCTCATCGGTGCTGTACCGGAACCCCACGAAGGGCATGATTTCGCAGAGCTGCGGTACACCTGTGTCTGCCGCGCAAGCACCATCCCCCTCATCACCACCATAGCTTCCGATCCACCACGTTCCATTTTTATAAAAATTAGCGGAAGTATACCTCCCGGTTCTCTTCCCTCCGTCCTCAAACTGTGGTCCCCCCCTTTGCCTGGCCGTCAGATTTCTCCAGTTCTTAGCACCCGTCGCCGTCCCTTCTCCTCCCTCCTCATCAACTTTGGCACTTCCTGTTTGGAAATCAGGCGCCGCAGAATTCACCCCGGCGTCCTCAACACCTCCATCATCATAACCACTGTACATGACCCCTGACGATGATATTGTGGGGTAAAAAGTGTCAGCACCGTAGTTCATTATCTGGGTAACGTTCTCCGGGATGAGAACACGGCTAAAGGACGAGGACTGGGGAATGGGGCTCGATGGCGGAGGGGTATTGGGGTATATGCAAGGTGTTTGGATGTAAGGGTACAGCATCGTGCTGTTGAGCGACAGGCAAAGGCCAGCCAGTTCATCCGACTTAGGAGCGATAACGCCAGAATCACTGTCATAGGTGAACTGTTGGTGAACGTAATCTTTGCTGTCAGCCTCATGGCAGCTCCACATGTCCACGACGGGACCTGCACCACCGTAGATGTCCAAGCAAGCACCAACTCCTTTTCCGCGCATTGTGTCAGGACTTTCACGAATGACAGCGATTTGACCGGAATCCAACATTGCGAATGTAGCGCCGTCGGCAGCATACGCATCGAGATTTTTTACCATCACAGGCGAGTTCTCCTGCGTGGAGACAAAGGTGCTGTTGTTGTTGTACAATGCACCTGAAGGCTGGAAAGACCATCTTTGATTAGGAGCGGGGTTCGATCTATCGCAGGGGAGCAGGTGCAGAAAATTTGGATCAGAGTACGTTATGCTTCCGTCAAAGGAGCACTCCGGCGCAAAGAGGGATGAAGAGATGGCGAGTTTGAGGGTCACAGAGAGGGTGACGAGGGAGAACATCATTCTGATTGGAAGGCTGTTTGGGGGATGAGAGTCTACAAGTATTTGGGGTAGTTTTTGGAGTAAAACGTCGAATGGTGATTTGGCTTAAGGCGGTGGCACGTGGCTTGTGGCACGTGGCACGTTAAAGGCTGGATTTAGTTTGCTAAACAACATGAAAAAAGAAAGAAGTCCGAAAGATCGTCGAAAAAATTAAAGAAGAGAAAAATGAATCCCTCAATAAAGACCTAAACGTGAGATTTCATCATTTAAACTGTCCTTGGAGCGGAGATGGAGAAGTTTCATAGATAATCTACAAAAAAAAAACACACTACACACAGTAACACACAACAAAGAATCCAACATGTTTCTCTCTCACCAACAACCCCAGCAACTGTCACCACAGTCACCCAGTCCTCGCTGGCGTTTTTTCAGGCGCTATATATCAGAATTAGATGACGAATTCAGCGGCGTGAACCCAACAGGTTTGGGAAGTTCGATTTCTGTGTATTGCACAATGCTGTTGTCGGCTCTTGCACTTTCTAGGTTAACTTGTGTATTTTTGTTCAACAAAAAAAAGGGCGACCGAAGCTGGATATTCGTCGACTTCATATTTATATTGCTTACCATCAACTTAATAGCCGATCGGCGAAAAGTCTGGCTTCCTGGACGGCTATTTCGTCGCAAAGCAAGGGATTTGGGCCCAAAAGGCAGATACTTTTTCCAACGTCCTCGATCGCGGTCTAGCACGACCCGCCACGCAACAACGCGTTTCGGGTCCACATCTATTGTCATCCCCAAAATCGATGTCATTCCGTATTCCCACGGCGGATACTTTGGAGCATCTCTGTATTGTTTGCAAAATCACACCTGGCTAACAATTCTGGATTCTTTGAACCCGGAAGTCTTTGACCAATTCTCCAGGAGGATCCATTCTGCTAGGGTTGGAAACCTTATCAAATGGTCCGAGAATAATCCCATCTTTGCGGCATATGGGGTTGTGGAGAGTGGTGGAGGCGGTGAGTGCAGTTGAAAACTTGGTTCTGAACAAGGAAGGGGGAGGAAATCATCACAGCAAATCATCTCATCTCCTAACCTTAACAACAAAACCTCGCTCGCATTTATAGGTCCCCAATCGTCAAATATAATCCCGATCGAGTGGGATATCTTCTTGGATCCAGCCCTTGTCAGACTTCTTAACGAAGTCAACAAAGCTGAGGACCTCACTCCCACATTGGAAGCTGCAATTTTCAGCCAAGTACTCGTCGCGCACGGCTCCCCTCCTCAGTTGGTCCTAGAGCAACTGCAATGCAACCCAGTCAGCAAGTATGTCTTCCACAGAGTAAAAAAATGCAGCTTCACTCTCGGGGGTGGTGTTTTCATAGACGAATGGCTATCTTGCTTTGCTATGGCGACAAGGATGCATTATGATGAATGTGGCAAATTTGGGGAGCTGAATTCGATGAAACCTAAAATGGCCATGGAAATCATTCGAAAATACGTCGGGGGTTTCGCTTGCGTCCTCGACTGCAAGTCTCGAAATGTACCGAAGCATGTCTGGGCGCTTGTCATCGACGCTTTAACAAATATCGGCATCGATGTGAAATTTATAGCCGGCTTTACCATTGATGAAATCCGCGGAATCGCGAATTTGACGGAAAAAAGCCGCGTTAAGGAAGCCTACTTTTTTCACACACTTGGCGACGTCCAGCACGCGGCAAGTTCACACCTTTTGCGACCTAAGGACGTCTGTTTCTTCAATGCGGGTTGCTTGATCGAGTTTGTCCGTCGCAAGGACAAGCCATACACCCCGTCAGGTGACGAAGAAGAAGACAATGAGGAAGACGAGGGGCGCTATGTATATAAGCTGAGGAGCTGGGTCAAGGAGGTGCCGGAATTCGTTAGGTCAACAGGAGTCATGCTCGGTTGCTATGTGCAGGAATTCGCGACGGACTTTTCCGCGGCAAGCTTGATAATTTCTCACGTGAACCAAAACAAAAGTACATTCGCTCTCGGGTTGTCTTGGGGTGGGCTAAACGGTAAGCACACTCGCACAATCGGTAATGCTCTCCGCAAGACGGACGGATTGTGGTCGCAACGTTACGTAGGTAAACACTGGAAGCCAATGGCAGAATAAGTAGACCACATTTGATTTTGGTCGCAACGTTATGTAGGTAAACACTGGAAGCCAATGGCAAAATAAGTAGACCACATTTGATTTTGACCCTCCAGAAGCAAACTACCTTTCGTGTTGTTTGTTGTTTTTTTAACTTTTTTTC
>ERZ651776.4496-NODE-4496-length-12820-cov-5.866515_pt1 | contig 12820 bp, 17 predicted proteins | sample MGYA00514761_ERZ651776 | MGnify/ENA metagenome assembly ERZ651776 | reverse complement strand
AGTCGATTACCTGCGTTCATAGTGTACTCCTGTAGAAGTTCCGCATGTAGCCTGCGACCATGTAGTCGATCTGCGGGTGCCGCCTCTTATGTTTATGAGTTAAATCTACCAAGACTTACAAGCCCAGTATCCAGCGGTCAGTTTTGACTTCTTCTGGGAGCACTTGTGCCTTGCTCGAAAGGAGGCACGACGTTTTGGGTTAGATTTCTTGATCGTCATGTTCGGATCTCCGAATCGAACGATCTTGACCGTGTTGCCTTGTTTGGCGAGCACGGCAAACTTCTTGGACTTGCCGGGAGTTCTCTTAGGCTTGTTGAAGCCACTGAAAGTCTCACCGGCTTTTTTCACCTTGCCACTTGGGGTCCGGGTCACCCCCTTGTACTTGGTCTTTCGCGATTTCTTAGCGGCCACGGCCTCTCCCTCACTCCGACCGGAGTGTCATTCTACTTTCACTTGCCGTACTTCTTGCCCTTCTTTTTCTTGGGCACCTTGATCTTCGGTTTCTTGTACTTAGCCATTACAGCTCACACTCCTCACTAGGGTCTAGCCCGGTTGAAATCGCAGCAAGAATGCACGCGGCTGTATCAGGCGATACGGGTTCCGAAGGCAACAGCGGGTCGCTTTGCTGCGTATTAGGTGGACCCAGCACAACCCCGCCGCCCCATGCTGGCGATGCAACAAACAACAAGACAAGAATCAATGTTTTCATTTCCAGATCCCCCAAAGCTCAACAGTCGGGAACGTGGCTACGTCTTCATATACTATGGTCGAGCCTGTTGCGGTTCTTAGTTGTATTCCGACACCGAGATCAGTTGGAACATCAACTGCAAGATTGAAGATCGTCAGCAAACCGACTCCGCTGTTAAGCGACTGCTCTGCTCCGATTTCAACTAGCGTTCCCGATGCAGATACAGTGACGACACGAATATCTGCCTGCGACCAAGCACTGCCAGTCCCCGGTCCAACTGAAGAAGTCCGATAGACCACTCGCGTTAAACGAAACATTTTTGGCGCTTGAAATCGGTTCGCTGCCGATGTGCATTCTTTGCCTGTTGGTTCCATACCTAAGTCGGATTGCTCGCCGTATTGCGGCAGACAATTCGCATTGAATGCCGCTACCCACGTCGCGAATGCTTGCGGGGTCGCGAGTGGTCTATACGAGAACTCGTGCAGTAACACTTCGCGCTCGTTCCACACCGGCAGATAGGTGTGATCTGAGTCTCCGGCCACGATTGTTTCAGAAGCAAACGCAACGCTGCTGAACTGAAGCAGCGCGAGCAGCGCGATCAGCAGGCCGCGCATTAGTATCGTCCCCAGATCGAGAGTTGTTGATTGCCGAAGTTCTCGCAAACGCACGAAGATCCAGCACCACATTGGTCGCCGTTACGCACTTCGATCTCGAAAGCGGTGCCAGCAGGCAAGCGGTGATTGAATCCAACTTCGTAGACTGTGCCGACTGCCATCGCTGCGCCGGAGCCTGGGCCAGCATTTAGAACCGCTCCGCTGATCGCGCTTGTGCCATCGCTCGTTGTCAATCGGAACTCGCACGCGCCCGTGCTGCTGTCGGCAAGTGCCGTCGTGACGACGACTCGAAGCGCAGTAAGCCAAACGCCTTTTGCAGACCAAAGTTCTGCGCCTGCGATGTTGCAAGCTACGTCATCGTTCCAACTGGTCGTGGCGTCGAAGCTAACTTGCAAACAGTTTGAAGCGTTATAACTAGCAATGCTCCAGCCCGCATCCGGCTCCAAAAGGTTCGACGCAACGACTCGCTCCTGACCGCTTGGGCCAAGGGCGAACTCTTCCGCATAGGTGGGAGCCGCCAATATCAGTAGTAGTGCTACAAAGAGGGCTCTCATTATGGTGCCGCCGTGACGGACACCGTAACGCTGTTGGCTCCGGTGATCGTGCCACAGTTAATCCAAACCACGTCAACCGGCGTGTCCGAGAACGTGATGGCTTCGGTCGAAGGGGTCAGGCTGATGCTGTTCATCTGAAAACCCTTAGCGGACAGGTCGCTCTTGTTCGCAAGATCAGCCACCGCCTTGGTGCCGCCGTAGATATCGCAGGTATAGTCGGTGTTGCTGCTCTCAGAGCTGTCGAAAAGAAGAGTGTTGAAGCCTGTCACCACTGCATACCGATCGTTCGTACCGTCGTCACATACCGCATTATCGGTTAGTTCCTCGTCACAAAGCGTAAAGGTTCGACCGACGTTGCCCGAGCAGTCGAGCTGGATGTAATCGGAGGACGTTCCGCTTGCTGACCACGCGACAAAAACATACCTCTGAGCTACAAAGCTAGAAGCGCTTGGCCCGGTTGAGGTGATGGTAACCGCAGGGTTTGCAGCTAGGGTTGCGTAGGTACCTGTGCCCGTTGAATTGGTAACGGCCTTTACGGTAATCGCGCCAGTAGCACGCCCCTTTACAGAGCATTGATACCCGTCGCGGCCTAAGTCTACCCAACTGCTATACAGCCCGGCGCTATTAAAGGAAGTTACCCGGAACCCGTCACTGTTTGTGTACAGGCTAGAGGTAACTTTGGCTGCGGTGCTTTGAGCGTAGGATGGAGCTGCCAGAAAAAGAACAGCCGTTAGGCTACTTAAAAAAATTCGGATCATGTTAACCTCGGTGGGGTATAGGGAGAGTGGCAAGGAGCGTCGTGCTCAACCGCCCCACTACAAACTAATCAGGGAGCAGACCCATCTCCGAGAGCCGTTGCCTGAGCTGTTGTTTCTGTGAATCTTGGGCCATTCGCGCCCTCTGCTCATTAGCCAGAGAGGCCTTTACCGCGTCCCTACTACTCAAGGGTACCGTGTTAGCTGAAACAGCCTCATGTACGCGGCCACGGAGTTCTCGAAGGTCTTTAGCCGCTGCTTCGCATTCTTTTATCTTCAATGCAAACCGTCGATTTACCGTTACGTTATCGTAGCCTTCATCTCCGGGCTCTAGTACTTGACCATCAGCAGTCGTAAACAGTGCCATTTCTGGCCAATCCCCGGAATATTCGGGCACGACGGGAGCTTCAATCTTTTCGGGGGTGTTCTTCTTAACCATCTCAATCTCCATGAGGTGAGTTCTGTTGGGCTTCATGCCCAAAGGCACGGGGGGCCTATGCCCCCCGTGCTCAAGGGTGTTCACTGTTAGTTAGAGCGGAGTACGCAGAACCGCTGTGCGCGGTTACGCGAGCCATCAGCATCGACGCGAGCGTAGATGTTGTCCGCAGCGATCTCCGTGTTGGACAGGGACTGACGTGTATTGCCCATGGCAGCATCAGCGTTGGTGATGTTGACCGAGAAGCCAACAGGGTGAAGCACCATCTCGCGTCGAGTCACGATGTACTCTTCGCCGCCACCGTGGCCCGTGAGGGGCTCGCGGTTGGTCTCGACCGGAACCCGAGGGTTGCCGAAGCCGAGCTGGAAAGCTCCAGGGGCGAACGCAATCGTGTCATACGCGGGCTGGCTGTTGCCACCCCCATCATTGCCAGCGGTAACCGTCAGGCCGTCGTCCACGAGCAAAGTCTTGCCCATGTACGTACCGAAGCCGATGTTGGCTTCGCTGTCCGGCGAGTAGTCAATGAGGTTCTGCTTCTGCATCTGCGTGTGGATGAAGGAGTGAACCGCAATTGCCGAGATGTTCGACTTGCCGTCGCCCAGGATCTGGAAGGTGTCCAGAAGGGCTTCCGCCGAGAACTTGTTCGCCGAGCCTGCAACAGACCCGGTGACCGCAACGGTGTTAATCAGGTCTGCGCCATCGGTGCCGGTGTCGTCCAGAAGGAGCCCGTTGAGGATAGCCAGCATCAAATTCTGATCATGCCGGACCCACCAATCCGCGAAGCGGTTGGCGATAACGTCCATCGGGTCAGAGCCCGCGACGGCTGCAACGAGATCCTGAGAACCGAAAACCTTATTTCGGCTAAGTCGGATGCCGTTCTCTTGCACCGTAGTGACGCTCTCGATACCCGCGGTTTGCCCGGGATCGGTGGACGAATAGTTTGCTTCGCCATCTGCGAGATCTTGCCACTTCGGCATCTCGATGTAATGGCCTCCGCCATCGAGGAAAGAGTCGAGCAGCGGGTTACGCTCAACAATACCAGAACGGATAAGTAGAGACTTCTCTACCGTCAGTTCCTGCAAGTAGGGAGAAAAAACTCTCGGATCGATAATGTCCGAGTAGATTGTAGTGGCCATGGGTATGGCTCCTTGTACTGTGGGCCGAAGCCCTGATTTGTTAGGGGCGTGGTCGCGCCCTAGGTATCATACCCGGGGCAAAGAAACTAACAAAGCACTCGCTTTGCTGGTTTCTAAGTTTTAGTCGGGAAGGCCATACTTTGAAGGCCGGTCCCCCGCAGAGAGGATGAGAGCGCGAGCCCGCTTGGGGTCGTCGCCTATCAACTTCTGCGCCTTGGTCATGTTTCGCGTTTCAGCCTTCCACGGGTTGTCCCCGCCGATATCCGATCCGCTTCCGTTCTGTGCTCCGCCGCTCTTGTTGCCCTTAAACCAATGACCCCGGCGACCGCTGTCTCTGATATCACCCAGCACCTCTGCAAAAGAGAGTCCTGGTTCAAAACCTATTCCGTCGCGAGAAACGACGTTTCCCTCTTCACTCAAAGTCATGATACGCTCCGCAAACGGGAGAATATCTTCACGGGCAGAGTCCACGATTGGCGGAACCTTTTCGTCCGTCAATGCCAACTCGACCGCGTCTTTGATCTTTCTCTGATTACCTGCGGCTTCGTGGAGACTGATTGCCGTTAGGTGCGCCTCATTAGCGCCCTGTAGGTCATTGATCTTCTGCTCCAGTTTACGCGTCTGTCGTTCGGCGAGCTTCAATGCACGCTCCTCGATTGCCTCTTCGCTGTTTTCACCGGCTTTGCTGAGCTGGTATTCCAGATCCTCGGCCTTGTCCCGCAGGTCCTGCACTTCATCAGCAGTAATGCTGCCAAGTCCGGTCAACTTGGCCTTAGTGTCCTTGTGCGCCAGTCTCTCCTTTTCGAGAGAGCCTTTGAGCCGGGACACGTCGCCAGACTGGTCCGTAGGGGTGCCGCTCACCTGAAGCGTGAACGATCCGTCGTCCGTTTCCTTGTAGAACTCGTGAAGCGATTCGTCCACCGAGTCGAGAGATGCAATAGAAAATTCAAGCATGTCAGCCTTCCGTACTCATGTACTTTGGGTTTGCGAGCAGCATTGCTCGCTATTCGTCGATTTCCTCATCGACTTCTTCGTCCGGCTCTTCGTCGATCTCTTCGACGATGGGGGTTGCCGGGGAGAGTAACTCAGGGATGCCTTGGTCCTTTTCGACCTGCAACTGCACGATCTCATCTTCGAAGGTTAGGTCAGTGTAGTCCTGATCTCGCAACTTCGTGTGGATTGTGCGTGCGCTGAGAGGCAGTCCCTGAATTTTCGCCTGCATTAGGTTAAGCGCCTGCTGCGCGTTGAAAGAGTCTTCCGAGAAATCGAGGTTAGGTGTAACCCTTACTTCTTCGGGGTTAGCGCCGATCCAAACGGCCATCTGTCGCAGAGCCTGTGTAAGTCCGGCAGCCGCTGTAATCGCAACACTCGTAAGCGTGGTCGTCTTAGCAGCTACGCGAACCTTGAGAGCCTCACCAGACTCTGCTTGCGCCGCCGTGTTCTCCAGCAAACGGGAACCCTCGGACGCGGCGAGTTTGTAGTCGTTCTGTAAAATGAGTCTCTGTTCGGTCAGTCCTTCGCCGCTAACTCCGATGTATTTTGCATCGCCGTCTGCGCCAAGCTTTATGACTGCCGTGGATCCGACTCGGACAGGTTGTTGATCGTCATCCGATTCAGTGTCATCCCCTACGCCGATTAACACAAGAGTGTCTTGACCAACGTTGTGTAAGGTCTGCCGAAGATCGGCTTCTCCTCGATATATCGCGAGAGCCGAGTCCGAAATCCCCAGAAGCGGAATGGGTCCCGGCGTGGCTACCAGATCTTGAGATCCAATGATTGTAAAGGGTACAAAATCGATAGACCTGCCCTGGTACTGAGGAGAGAATGGCTCCGTCGCCGGTCGCATGTCCTCTTCAGTAAAAGTTTGATAGACACCATCGAGCAGCTCGAAGGAACGATACCTGTTGATCGCTGTCCATTCGTAATCTGCATTCACGCCTCGCCGAAAGGTTTCTTCCGCCGTTACTACGAAGCTGTAGGGGTTTAATCGCCCGCGAGCAGGCAAAGTGTCATCCCAGTTAATGATAGACCGAGCGCCGTAGGACACGAAATAAGGAAGGCCTTCGCCGTCCGGTACGTCGATAGCAAGACCAAAGCGGCCATACAGCAAGACCTGTTCAATAATTCTACGGTGCAGAGTCTCAAGGTTTTCACCCTCAAGAGTAGCTGACACCAGAAGCTCCTGCATCGCGCTAGGTAGCTCGTAGCTGGAGGAGTCCTTCGAGGCGAGGCCCGTCAAGGTCCTTGCTGCGTTTGCAACTAAGTCCGGGAAAATGGCACGGTCTATGTATGCTTGATACGCGGTGTTGCCTGGGTCGGTACCTCTTAATGCGCCATCAAGAACCATTGATCGCGTAGGCGCAAGATAGAGGTCCTCTTTGCTTTTGACCGAACGCGAACCCGCGTACGTGTCGCGCATCTGGTCATAGTCCGGCTTCATCCCATCATATTGAGGATGTGTTTTGTCCAGAAGGCCCATATGCTATTTCTCCATTCTGAACATAGTATGGCATATTGTGTGGATTAGGTAACCCCTACGATATTCCATCAGCTACTCCGAAAGCCGCAGGTTTTCGTATTGGGGCTAGAGCAATGATAAGTGCTTCCGCCCGGTCGGGGGACTTGATGCCTCGTCGTGCTAGTTCGTCTTTGCTCTCAATGGCGATCTTGCCAGTCTCCAGCATCTTGTATCCGGGGAGAGTTAGCTGCTCTAAGAATTCTTTGTCGTTAGGCGGCAACAGCATCAACTCATCCAGGCGGTACTGACACCCGGTTTCTGAGTCGTTGACCCAGCACCAGTGGTCGTAGGTCTTGCGAAGCCGGTCCCGTAGGATCCACCAGACCTCTGCTTTTAGGTTTCTGAATTTGTGCTTGGCCATCCGGCCATCCGGCCATACGTTCCCAGTAGCGGTGTTGCCTACGTTGATACCGGTGGAAACCGTTGGTAGGCGCTTCAGAGTCGAGGCTACACCTCGCCCGACGCCTACTGAGTCATACTTCAGTCGAGACACCGCGTCTTGACGAGCGAAGTTGGAAAGCTTGGTAGCCGTTCGGGTCGTGTCTCCATCGACCCAAGAGATTAGATCACCGACGATAGGACCCCACATAGCTACGTAGGTGTTCTCTGCTACGCCGCCTCCGATATCGGCACCGGCCACTGGGATGTAGCCTTTCTTTTCTGGGAACTCGCCGCGATCTTGCAGCCACTGCCCAAGGGCAACCGATGCATCCACCCATTCTCGTCGAATAACAGATTCATCACCTGAGGTGTCGAAGTCGAGATCTAGCTCTTGCGCAATGACTTTCGGATCTTGCAAGCGCTTTCGTTCTCGGTCATACCACTCGCGATCCTTGCGAGGGTCTTGCGTCCAGTGGAATGCGAAAGCCTGTACAGACTCATTATTGAACCACTTCTCTGCAAAGGGGTTCGCGGGTCCATTTGGTGTGGAAATATCAATGCGCATCTTGCAGTTCTGTGAAAGAGCTGCATCAATCTTGTCTGGACGCTCAAGGAAGGCCGCCTCATCCACAAGGTACGCAGTCGATCGACCACCACGGCCGATATTGTCGCCGCCTTCACCCGATATTGCCGCCCGAGTAACTGGGTTGACGATATTTAGGCGACGAGCGTGCTCCCGCTCCTTGTACCCATAAGGCAGTAACTCCTTAGGCAGGAACCGCAAATAGATGCGCACTTTTTCTAGAAGGGAGTCTGTGTCGCCAATCTTATCGACGAGGTCTTCCTTACGTGAACCGACTGAGCCCTTAAAACCGGCATCGAACAACCACTTGTATGTCATCCAAGCCAGAGTTACGATCGAGACGCCCATGTCACGAGACTTACCCACGATTATGTCTTGCCCATTAGGGCTTGCATATGCGGCTTCGAGCATCTCGATGTACTCGACCTGCCTTGGAAACAGGATTAAAGGAACAGTAGAGGGTAGCCCACGCGCCGAGAGTCTTGGGTCATAGGTGACGAGCCAATCCTCAATAAACGCACAGGCATGGCCGTCCGCGTAATAGCGTTTGACCAGAGACCACGTCTTCTCTTCGCGGACCTGAGTCAGAAACTCAGATCGCCGCTTAAAGACATCCGTGTAGTCCATTGCCTGGTAGTCTACTCGGTATGGAGACTGGTACTCACAGACCGGTATATACGGGGCACTAGGGTCAAAGCCATTACTGCGGAGGGCCATTCCCTACCTACGCAGCCGGGGCAGTAATCGTACTGTCAGCCGTAACGAAGTTGGCCGGGGCTGACAGAGTGTGGCCCCAGATATCGCCAGCCGGGCGAACAATGATTGTATCCGTGTTCGTCCAAACGTTAGCAGGACTGATCGTCAACGTGCCCTTGCCATCAACGAACGTGACGTGGCTGCCCGCATTGTCGATGGTGGCCGTTCCCGAATCCGTTGTCGCGACAACAAGCTCATAGTCTACGAGGCCCTGAAACCATTCGCACTGGAGGTCGTTCAAGCCGTTCGTAACGGTCACGGTCACGTCGATATTCGTACCGGCGTTGAGCGCGGCCAACGTAGGCTGGGCATATGCCACGGTGAAGAACAGCAGACAGTCATTGGTGTTGTGGTCCGTTGTGGCTGTTGGGTTAGCGAAAGGGAATACCTCTCGCAGTTGGTTAAGGGCTCGCGAGTCTTTGTCGTGAGCGAATTCGCTGGTACTCTTAGGCATCGTCGGCACCCTCCTCAGGTGCGGGGCATACTTCGCCCTCGGCCCAGCCCCAACTCACCGTACGGGCGAAGGTGCAGGCCGCATCGAGCGGGCTGATATCAACACCGAACCCAACCGAATCCGGTTGAGCACTGAGATCCACGCGGATCCCGTCGGCAAGGTTGGCACTCGTGGCACAACCCATAAAACTTAGGGCCGCAACAATCGCGGCAATTCGTACATTCATCATATTTGTCCTGCTTTCGTTGCGGGGTAGGGCGGCGGCTATTTGCCGCCGCCTCTTACTAGGTCCATGTAGTTCTCGGACTCACGGCGCTCTTCTGGATTCTTAGATACTGACGGAGAGCTGAACAAAGCTGCGTCCACCTTTGTTTCTGCTTTCGCCAGTTTCGGGGTGAATCGGTCGAGCAAAGAAGCGATTGCCTTGTCGTCTCCTGAAGCGGCGCGTACACTTAGGACATAGGCAATCAGATCCGCCACGGTATCACACCGGGGGACGTTTACGGGTTCCAGCATAAGGCTTCTGGCAGCAGCCTCAATGTGCTCTTCGCGCGGTACATCATGCACCACATCGGAAAGGGCGATTGAGAATATGCCGTCAGTGTCAAGCTCTAGCTGTTCGTAAGGCTTCTGCTTAGGTTCACGAACTTTCGCCACGGGCCTGCTCCTCGCGCCGCTGGTTCTCACGTTCATAACGTTTAGCCTTAGCGTACGCAGTGTTTCCTGACCGTGTCGATTTGTCCTGGGGTAGATTTAAGCGATACCGGCGGTGGTACTCTTGATAGCTCTGAACCTCTTCAACGGTCATTCGCTTGAAGGTCGGACTGGAGCCTTTGGGTTTCGGCATCTAATACCCTTTCGTGAGCAACACAGCAGCGGCTTCCGGCAAAAACCCGATCAAGGTCTAGTCGGCAGTCGCACACTGCGCATCGGTCGAGATCATCCATGATTACTCATAGTATGGCATATTGTGTGAATTGGTTTACCCGCGGGGACCTAGAATGAGTTCCTCTTTGTTTTCCAGGGGTTAGCCGACCCGTGCCAAAGCCTAAAAAGCCTGAACGGGCTCTGCATGTCTTCTCTTCCTAAGTCTCCATACCTTTTAGCTTTGGCTAGGGTGCTGTAACTACTTGATCTGCAAAGAGAAGTCATTCTAGGTTGCTGATTCCGCAGTGTGTGCCATACTGACTGCATGACAACTGCATACCGGGGGCAGAAAAGTCGCCCGCCCCTAAAATCAGGCGACGAGTACGATGTTTTCTCTCAGTGGAGACGGTTTTTCCGCTGGAAACCCGGACGGATCAGGGAGATCAAACGCCGGTATGGAAAACGAGCGCGGCGAGAAGGCCGCAAAGACGTACGAGAAAGGGATCGCGAATGAGCAACTTCATGTGGCACACTTGTGTAGACATCTACAACGAGGACGACTGGTTGGATTGCATCGAAGTCGATTTTCGGATGAGCCGTGCTGAGATCGCGGGCTACATCGAGTCCACGTTCGAGCCAAATGACGAGGAGATCTTGTCCTATAATGTCGTCCAAGTGTTTGAATACGTCTGCCCTCTCACTGGAGCTGCGGAGGTGGGCGGAGATGAGGATATTGTGCCCTGGAGCGCGGTTTACGCGCAGCTCGAAGCGGGCGGGTTCGTCTGGTCCGACGAGGATGATGCTTGGGTTTACGCTCCAGGGGAATAATAAATTTTTTGATACCCCCATCTGTATTGCATCAGAAATTTTGAATACACCCTGTGACGAGGTGAGTCCGAGGTAAGTAGTAAGTAATAGGAGGTATGGGGGTGGGGTAGGTGATAGGTAGTGGGTAGGTAGTGGGTGGGTAATGAGGCTCGGACCTAACGACCTAACGACCTAACGGCCTAACGACCTAACGACCTAACGACCTAACGACCTAACGGCCTAACGGCCTAACGGCCCGGGCCGTTAGGCCCGGGCCTAACGGCCCGACTAAAGCGGCTCGCCTGATAGGATGTCCAAGATAAACAGGGCCGGTGCACTCCGGCGGCCCTGCCCCTCTAGGTAATCGGCCAACCTAACGGCGGCCCGAATAATCTGGACCTTTTGCGCCCCAGATGGGTACTTCTTGTATGTGTGCAGGGTGCTTTCGACTCGCCAGACCAACTCATCACCCGTCTGATCTCCTGAGGTGTCGTGGGCTGCTCGTTCCAATTCCTCTTGGATCCGCTTTATATCTGCTGCGTTCATCATTGTCGTCGTCTCCTGTGCGGCCCTGTACGGGGCCGAGTTGGGGGCCGGGCCGATAGGCCCGGCCCCGTGGCGATATCAGTCCTGCGGTCATTCGCAGGACTGGGGGAGCCTAGTCGTCGGATAGATTGTGTGAGATATATGGGATTGTAAAGTAGGCACAAACCGCAGCGGTCAAGATCTGGACCCCGATGAGTACTGTTAGCGCGATAAACATATTGTCCTAGCCTCCTGTGCGGCCCCGTACGGGGCCGAGTTGGGGGGCCGGGCCACTCGGCCCGGCCCCGGTAATTCTGTCTACTGGGGGAGTCCCGCGGCCCGGAGGATATACTCCGCGGCCCGCATGCCCTGCCCCATTGATTTAATCAGGAGCTGCGGGTCACTCTCAAGCTTTCGATTCCAGCTCTTGAGATAGGCCGCCGAGTTGTTGAGGTGCGAATCGGTTTGCAGTCCGAGCCGTCCCAGTAGGAAACAAGCCGCACTCTCGGCTACCAGTTCCTCAGCCGCATAGGTGTGGTCTCCGAATATCGCCGGGTTAACGATACCGTCGCGGTTCAGGCGGGTCCTGTGACCGCTTTGGTGGGCCTTCTCGTGTGCCGCGGTTCCGACGTAGTCGGCTAGGGTTTCGAACGCGTCACGGGGCGGAACGGTCACGGTATCGCTGCTGGGTCGATAGAACGCCCGGCCCCCTGATTCTGTCACGCCGCCCCACACCCCTATGATCGCCGCCGCCGCCGGGCCGGGTTCGGGGATGCTCCGGGCCTCGACTACGGGATCCGTCCACCCCTCGCAGAGGTCGCCGTTATAGACACGGTATCCCGTGAAGCCGATCACCTTCATTTCGCCGACGTTCTTCTCATCCTTCATGATACGGGGCCTGAGCACGGTCGCGTGCTGTCCCTGAGCGGCGTCCCAATTGAGCCGTGCGCCTGCTTCGGTCGCCTGCTTTGAAGTGAACCAGTAAGAGGAGCCGTAACCGCGTGTCGCGCCGACTAGGCCTAGCCACGGGTTGTTTCCGCCGGTGAAGGCCTCCCCATTCGAGCGCTTCGCGCCCCCGTCGTGTCCGGTCTTCCAAGTCTGACGCCACGTGGCTTTATCCTTGGGAAGGGCCGCGATGGCTGCCTTAATCTGTGCCGCGATATCGGCCATATGATCGATTCTGCTCATCGTCTCTATCCGATCTGCCCCGTTCGGGGCGTTGTGCTGCGTTGAATGAGTCCCCATTCTATCGGCCACGCTCCGACTAGCTTGACCCTATACCCGCCGCCGGCCCGTAACCCCTTGATTCTAAAGGGTTTTTCGGCTTGAAAAATAACTGTGACTGGGGGTCATTATCGCTCTTTTTGGGTCCGCGCGCAGCCGGATCACCCGCGGGGGCGGGGGCGATAGAATCCGGCCCGTGGCAATTGCAAGAACCGTGCCAAGAAAGTGTGGGGAAAAACCCGATTTCGGGACTTTTCCGGTTTTAGGTACCAGCATGCCCGATATATAGGAAAACGGCGCACAGGGCCTCTCAGGGGCCTCTCGTGAGATATCCGCCCGCGGGTGAGATTTGAGGCCCCGGGGGGACGGGGGCGATATGATCGGGCCGGATAGGGTAGGGACCTAACGGGCCGGGCCGTTAGTTGTTAGTTGTTAGTTGTTAGTTGTTAGTTGTTAGTTGTTAGTTGTTAGTTGTTAGTTGTTAGTTGTTAGTTGTTAGTTGTTAGTTGTTAGTTGTTAGTT
>ERZ651776.4491-NODE-4491-length-12828-cov-5.481139_pt1 | contig 12828 bp, 16 predicted proteins | sample MGYA00514761_ERZ651776 | MGnify/ENA metagenome assembly ERZ651776 | reverse complement strand
CTACAGTTAAAGGTACAACAGTAACCGCTACTACAGCATTTGTACCTGGTACATCAGACGGTGCTACATTAGGTACAACCGCACTTGAGTTTGGTGATTTATATTTAGCTGACGGTGGTGTAATATATTTAGGTGCAGATCAGGATGTCACCCTAACTCATGTTGCTGACACTGGTATACTACTTAATAGTACTAGACAGTTACAGTTTGGTGATAGCGGTACATACATACATCAATCAGCAGACGGTGTACTTGACTTAGTATCTGACACAGAGATTGAAATAAATGCTACAACCATAGATATAAATGGTGCAGTAGATGTTAGTGGTGAGATAGCTGCAGCTTCATTAGACATCTCAGGTAATGTTGACATTGATGGCACAACTAATTTAGATGCTGTAGATATTGATGGTGCAGTACAGCTAGATGCTACACTTACTATAGGTGCTGATGACCAAGGCTACGATGTAATACTTTACGGTGATACAGCATCAGCTAACCTAACTTGGGATACATCAGCAGATGACTTGATCTTTAATGGTGCAGCAGGACTTATTGTTCCTGATGGACAGCTTACTTTAGGTAGTACAGCAGTATCCGCAACTGCAGCAGAGATTAACTTAATTGATGGCGGTACATCAAGAGGCACAACTGCCGTAGCTTCAGGTGACGGTATCCTCATCAATGACGCTGGCACAATGCGTATGACTAACGTAGATACTGTGTCTACATACTTCTCTAGTCACAATGTTGGTGGCGGTAACATCGTTACAACTGGTGCATTAAACTCAGGCTCTATTACATCTGGGTTTGGCACAATAGATACTGGCTCATCAGCTATTACAACAACAGGTGTAATTACTGGTGGTACACTAGAAGCTACAACAGATACGGCTGCAGGTGATAACGCAGCAATAGGTTACACTGCAGCAGAAGGACTTATACTTACAGGTCAAGGCTCAACGAATGACGTAACAATCAAAAATGACGCTGACACTATTGTTATGCGTGTTCCAACTGGTACAGATGACGTAGTCTTTACAGATAATGTTACTATATCAGGTGACTTAACTGTTAGTGGTGATACAACAACTGTTAGCACAACTAACATGGTAGTGTCAGATAACCTAATTGAACTAAACAACGGTGCGTCATCTAACTCTAACGACAGTGGTATTGTTATTGAACGTGGTTCAACAGGTGACAATGCTATCTTTATGTGGGATGAAAGTGCAGATACATTTGTATTAGGTACAACAACAGCTACAGGATCTGCAACAGGAAACATATCAGTCACTGACGGTGCATTGCAAGCTGGGTCTCTTGATATATCAGGAAACATTGATGTAGACGGCACAGCTAATCTTGATGTAGTGGACATTGACGGTGCTGTTGACATGGCTACTACTCTTGCAGTTGCAGGTAACGTAGACTTTAACGGTGACTTAGATGTAGATGGCACTACTAACTTAGATGCAGTAGACATTGATGGCGCAGTTGATATGGCAACTACACTTTCAGTTACAGGTAATTTAACACTAGGCGCACAACTTATTATGCCTGATGTTACATCTACTAAGATACTAGTAGCTGACGGCACTAGCTACCAAGAAGTAGCTGTAAGTGGTGACGTTACAATAGCTAACACAGGGGCTGTAACGATAGCTGCAAATGCAGTAGAAGGCTCTATGTTAAATAACAATACAATATCAGGACAGACTGCTTTAACTTCAGGTCTAGCTACGGATGACGAACTACTAGTAAGTGATGGTGGCACACTTAAACGCATGGATGTAAGTGTGTTAACAACATTAACAGATGATAATGCCACTGCTTTAGCAATTGCATTAGGATAATAGAGGAAAAATAGAATGGCAAATACTTTTAAAGTAGTTAATTTTGCAGCAGAGCCAGCAAGTAGTGGAACTCCTTATGTAGTTTATACTGCAGCTAGTAGTACAACTACAGTTGTTCTGGGATTAATTTTAGCTAACATACATACGACAGAAGTTACAGCTACTGTGAGACTTGTAAGTGATACAGCAAACAGAGCAGTAACGAACAACACAGCAAATGGTACAAGTATAATTGTAAAAGATGCACCGTTGCCAGTAGGTAGTTCACTAGAACTGATGGCAGGTAACAAAGTTGTACTAGAAGCAACAGATCAGATTACAGTAGATTGTAGTGTAGCTGACAAACTATCTGGTACATTGAGTATAATGGAGATAACATAACATGCCTTATATTGGTCAGGGAGCATCCTCAAGATACGTTACACGGAATCCAGTACAGCAGTTTAATGGTGATGGCAGCACAACAGCCTTTACACTAAACCAAACTGTAACCGCTGACCAAGACATACTTGTATCTGTAGACGGTGTCATACAAGATAACTCAGCATATACAGTTTCAAATGGTACAACATTAACGTTTAGTCCTGCACCCTCAAGTGGTACAGCTAACATCTTTGTAAACTTTATGGGTCTAAGTACCGCTACAGTGACACCACCAGCAGCTAACAAAGGTACGTTTAGTGGTGGCAGTATATTTAGAACTAACGTACAGTCTCTAAATACTAGCGTTAGTATATCAGGTACAGAGAACGCCAACTGCACAGGGCCACTTGAAGTTGCATCAGGTGTAACTCTAACAGTCGCATCAGGCGGCAGATTGACGGTGTTATAAAATGAGTACAATTAAAGTAGACACACTACAAACTAGAGCAGGTAGCACAGCAGCAGTTACAGGTGCTGGGTTTGTAGCAACAGATCAGATAAGAGGTAACACAGCAGCTAACTCTGTAACTGTAGTAGCTGAAGGTGGTACGGTAACTACTAACTTACAGCAAGGGTTGGCGAAGGTGTGGCTTAGAGCAGATGTAGATGGTTCAACATTATTAGATAGCTTTAACATGACTAGTGTTACAGACAACGGAACAGGTGATTATACTCCTACATTTGCAAATGATTTTAACAACGAATTGTACTCTTTAACATCTACAGCACAACATGGTAGTTCTAACAATGATGACTCTCGTATAATGACACAACAGAATAGAAATGTGACAGCAGGTGCGTCAAGGATACGAAGAACAACTGCTAATGGTTCAGGTACTGTGGGTGATGGAGATTATAATGTTTCAATTCACGGAGATTTAGCATGAGTACATTAGTAACAAACACAATAACTGGGCTAAGTACAGCAGCCAATATAACAATAGGCTCTACGCCTGTAGTGAGCGCATCAGCTAACTCTCTTACGATTAGAGGTGAAGGTTCAGCACAGACAAGTGTACAGCAAGGGTTGGCTAAGGCTTGGGCAAACTACTCTGGTACAGGCACATCATTTCGTGATAGTTTTAATTGTGCTTCAGCTACAGATAATGGAACAGGAGACTACGACTATAATTGGTCAACTGATTTTAGTAATGAAAATTATTCATTTAGTGGGCAAGCTGCCTATATAAACGGAGCTAATGCTTCTGTTCTTATTATGGCACAAAAAAATGAAAGTGCTTACAGTACTTCAATTAACGCAGGTGACCTTAATATACAATGTAGTAATCAGAGTATGGCTGCTGTTGATGCAGGAAGCACTACTATAAACGCATATGGAGACTTAGCATGAGCGTACTAGAACTAAACGGCAGAGTATTTGACGCAAGTACAACAGGTACGCTGACACTTACAAGTGAAGGCGGTGCAGTTACTACAGATGTTACTCAGGGGTTAGCTAAAGCGTGGTGTCGTGGTGGTACTGATGCTGGAGTAAGTGATAGTTTAAATGTATTAAGCAGCACAGATAATGGCACAGGAAATTATACCTACTCTTTTTCTAGTTCACTATCTAATACCACCTATGTTAGTAACACAGCGGCAGCTACTGGTAATGACAGAAATGCAACATCAAACAGTACAATTGCAAGTTCGTTTGTTTTAGAAGTATTTGATCAGGCAGGAAATAATACTGATAGTGCAAACCTCTCTACAATCCACGGAGACTTAGCATGATAGAAACACCTGAGTTTCAAGGCACACATTTATGGAACAGATTAAGCTGGGCTAAAGAAAACCTAGAGATGTATAGATCAGAGTACTGTGTAGTCTACGAGGACAGCATAGATGAGTGCGCTAAAGTACTACACCCTGACCCTAACTGGATGGCATGTGCATTACAAGGTGGGATACTACCACCTGTATCATCATACTGGGAACTCAAGAAAGACGAAGCAAAGCCTGACTTTGTGAAGCACACTAGAGGACCAGAGTTATTGCACAACATGAAACCTATTGGTCCTATGACTGAAGAAGAAGCAATAGAGTATCTCATAATGAAAGACGTACCTGAAAGCGTTTGGCGTGATTGGGATAAAGGTAACCAACCTAAAATGGTAATTTGTAAAAAGGATCAACTTCCTCCTACACGGGAATGGCGTAACGCTTGGAAGATAAACCCTGAATTGAAAGTAGCAGCATAAAAAAGGAAAACTATTATGGCTAAACCAAAAACTAACTCAATGGTATCAGACAAGGATGGTAACTCTGCTGATGCATCAAAAATAACAATGCCAAAGAATAGAGACTTCAGAGGTGCGTGGACACTTGAAGGTGACGTAATGAAAGAAGATCTTTCTGTTGCTAAAGAGTTATTCAAAGATAAAATCAAAGAAGCTCGTACACCTCTACTAGCATCAGAAGATGTAGCATTTATGATGGCCTTAGAGAATGATGACGCATCAGCTAGAGCAGCTAGTGTAGCTAAAAAGAAAGCACTACGAGATGCAACTAAGGCATCAGCTATTGATGCAGCCTCAAGCATAGAAGAACTTACAGCAGCTTGGGATACATCAGTACTAGGCGACAGCCCTTACGCATAAAGGATAGATAGATGGCACTAACACAAGTAACAGGAGATGGTCTAGCAACAGAGGGATTGCCAGCAGGAAGTGTTGTCCAAGTAGTCAATACTACTTCTGTTGCAGTGGCTACTGGAACTACAACTATTCCTTTAGATGACACTATACCCCAAAACAATGAGGGTACTGAATTTTTAACACTAGCTATAACTCCTACTAATGCATCTAATAAGTTAAAGATTGAAGTATCAGGCTTGTGGGGAACTAGCGCAGATACTAATTGGGTTATTTTAGCTTTATTTCAAGACAGTACCGCAAATGCTTTATCCGCACAAATTAACTTTATTAATACTGCAGATAGGGCCGTTGGTAGTGAGCTAACACACTTTATGACAGCAGGAACTACATCAGAAACTACTTTTAAACTTCGTGTTGGGCCTAATGCGTCTGCAACTATTACGATGAACGGTGGAGGTGGCGCAAGATTATTAGGTGGAGCTATGAGTTCTAGCATAACAATTACGGAGATAGCAGTATAATGCCATATATAGGACGAGGATCAGACTTTGGAGTACGTAGTAGGTTTATCTACACGGCTACTGCAGGGCAAACGACATTTAGTGGTAACGATGACGCAGGTATTACATTAGCGTACACTGACACACTATATATGGACGTATATCAGAATGGTGTACTCTTAGTACCAGCCACAGACTATGCAGCATCAACAGGTACATCCGTTGTACTCGTACAAGGTGCATCCGTAGATGACACATTAGAGTTGCTAGTGCATGACATATTTAGTGTAGCAGATTCTGTTAGTGCCAAAGATGGTGGTACATTTAGCGGAACAATAGCTGCAGCAGGATTATCAACATCCTCATTAGGCACATCTAACTTTAGGGCAGGTGTTAACGCAGGTAACTCAATAGAGGCTGGCGGTAATTATAACACTGTCGTGGGTGACGAAGCTGGTACTGCAATTACTACTGGGGATGGAAACACTGCTGTAGGTTATCAGGCTTTAGACGCAAACACTACAGCAAGTGACAACACTGCTATAGGGAGGGCCGCAGGAACAGCAATAACTACAGGATTTAATAATGCTCTGGTAGGTAGAAATGCAGGTGATGCACTTACTATAGGTAATAGCAACACAGCAGTAGGTATGAACGCATTATCAGCAGAAGTTGCAGGAGACAGGAGCGTAGCAGTTGGATACGGTTCTCTAACAGCTCAAACTAATGCGTCTACTGTAGATACTTACAACGTAGCAGTTGGGTATAACGCAGGTAAAGCAGTAACCACAGGCGCACAAAACACCTTTATTGGTGGTCTTGCAGGTGCCGCAACTACTACCGCAGATGCCAACACAGCAGTTGGTTATAACGCTTTAAATGATAACACTACTGGTACTAGAAACGTAGCAGTTGGAGGTGCGGCTTTAGACAATAGCACTACAGCTAGTTATAACACAGCAGTTGGTTATGAGGCTTTAACAGTAACCACTACAGGTGCTAATAATACAGGACTTGGCTACAGGGCTTTGTATCTTAACACTACAGGTGCTGATAACACAGCAGTTGGTAAGGGTGCTTTAACAGCTAACACTACAGGTGCTAGTAACACAGTAGTTGGTGGTTCTGCTGGTGCTGCTATTACAACAGGCATTAGAAATGTTTGTATAGGTCAAAAAGCATGTAATGATACGGTACTTTTAACTACAGGTGGTGGTAATGTTGTTATAGGTTATGAAGCTAGAACAGCGGCAGCGGGTACTTCTAATACAATAGTCATGGGAAATAATGTAACAGGACAAGCTGATGATAACTTTACTTTTGGTACTGGTGCTACAGACTCAAACATAGCATTTGGTGCAACTTCTATTACAGCACCGTCTGATGTAAGATTAAAAGAAGACATACAAGACGAAGAAGTAGGATTAGGTTTTATCAATGACCTTAGACCTGTGACATTCCAATGGAAAAAAGAGAAAGACATTCCAGAAGAAATGAAAGCACACGTTGCTGGCTCTGAAAAGAGAACTATGAATGGCAAACACAACCACGGGTTTATTGCTCAAGAAGTTAAAGCTGTAATAGACAATCATAACATGAAAGATGGTTTTGATATGTGGACGGAAGATGGAGCAGACGGAAGACAGCGTATAGGTGATGCTTCTCTTATGCCTATTATGGTCAAGGCACTACAAGAACTATCAGAAAAGAACGATGCTCTTGAGGCTCGTCTAGCAGCATTGGAGGCAAAGTAAATGAGTAAAGCAGCAGAGTTAGCCAAGGCAGGTGAGACACTAACGAACCAACCGTCAGGCAGGAAGAACCTTGTGACCAATGGGGCAATGCAGGTGGCACAGAGAGCTACGTCAGTGACAGGACTAGGTGCTAGTTCAGGATACTTTACTTGTGATAGATGGAAAATGAATATAGGCAATACAGCAGGACGTTTAACAATGTCACAAACAGCAGATGGCCCTAGTGGGTTTGCTAATTGTTTAAAGTTAGACTGCACTACAGCAGACACTTCTATTGCGGCAGGTGAAGTTTTTACATTACGGCACAATATAGAAGGGCAAGACCTACAACAAATTAAAAAAGGTACGTCAGACGCAGAATTAATAACAATTAGTTTTTATGTTAAAGCCAGTGCTGCATTTACATTTGGAGTTGAGCTTTATGATGCAGATAATACTAGACAAATAACTAAATTGTATACTACTACAACAGGTTGGGTACGACATGAACTTACCTTTCCAGCAGATACCACAGGTGCATTTACTGATGATAATTTAGAAAGTTTACAGTTAGGTTTTTGGCTTCACGCTGGTTCAACCTTTGCAAGTGGTACATTAAACACAGCAGCATGGGCCAGCAACACAAACGCCAACCGTGCCGCAGGTATAGACAGCTTTTACAGCAGCACTGACAACAACTTCTTCATAACTGGAGTACAGATGGAAATTGGCTCACAAGCTACAAACTTTGAGCATCGTTCCTTTGGGGAAGAGTTGGCTTTGTGCGAAAGATATTGTACCGTCTATAAGACAAACGGAGAAGGCCAAATACCCCATTCTTCAGCTACAGTAGATGTAGCCAATAGACCAGAGCTATTATTATTATATCCAAAGAAAAGAGCAAACCCATCTATTGCAGTGGTAAATCCTACTAATTTTAAATTATTAACTGCGGCAAATACTGCGGTTGTTGCTACTGGTTATGGTGGGACATATCTAGGAACTGGCCCTGATTCTGCTATAATGTTTTGGAATGTTTCTAGTGGAGTTGCAACTAATGCTTTAAGTGGGGTAATTCAACAATTATTAATATTTCAAAATACTGGATCAATAACGATAGATGCGGAGTTATAATATGGATCACGGAGTAACAGAAGCAAGATATGGAACTAATCAAAATCTATCTATAACAGCTACTATAAACGGTCAATCTTGGTCAGTCCCACTAGACCCAGCAAACAGACACTACGCAGCTATCCTTGAATGGGTGGCAGATGGCAATACAATCGAGGCGGCTGAGTAGATGCCCCAGGCGTATTATGTAACACCTGACTACTGGGTTGCTGGCTACGCAGATTACGATGCCACGAATATTGTTGCCACAATCCCAACCGCATTAACTTTTACGTCAAATGCAAATGCAGTTATAAATGCCGCTGCCACAATTCCCACATCTTTGGCAATGGCATCGACAGCACAACGAGATAGAGATGCATCAGCATCAATTGCCGCAGCGTTAACATTCACGGCAAGTGCGCAAGCTATTAGAGATATGTCGGCATCAATAGCATTAGCGTTAAGCATGGTAGCGGATGTCAATCGAGTACGAAAAGCGGAATCAGATATTAGCACGGAATTAACCTTTACGGCATCCGCCGGGGCCACTAGGGTTATGAATGTTACAATCGAAACAGCTTTAGATTTCACAGCTAATGCGCGTCTTTTTTGGGAGCCAGAAATACCGTCTAGTGGCACTTGGGTAGATCAAAGTAGCACAACACAAATTTGGACAGATCAAACGCCAACAAATGGAGTGTGGACGGATCAATAATTAATTGATAGAATGTACAAAATTAAGGGATTTTAGTCATGGCAGACACAACCACCACGAATTACGGATTAGTGAAACCAGAAGTCGGAGCTTCAGCAAATAGCTGGGGAGCCAAGATAAATACTGACCTGGACACTCTGGACACCCAACTAAAAGCAGTATCCGATTATAAGCTCCCGGTAGGTGCTATTATATTATGGTCTGGAGCTGTAGCGGCAATCCCTACTGGATTTATACTTTGCAACGGATCTGGCGGTTCTCCAGATTTACGTAATACATTTGTTGTTGGTGCTGGATCAACATATGCACCAGCAGATAGCGGAGGTGCTACTACTGTAACATTGGCGGAAGCAAACTTACCATCTCACACGCACGCTGTTAACATTACATCGCAAGCGACGAGCCACACTCACACCGCCACAAGCAATACAACTGGCGCGCATGATCACACCTTTGTTGTTCATGGGTCTCCGGGGTCTGACACTAACTCTTTTGATGTTGATAATCAAAATAATGGTGGCTCTGATGCACCTGCCACTAAAACTGTATCATCGGCTGGCGACCACAGCCACACAATCACTGTTGCTGCTGAATCTGCACACCAACACGTTGTATCTGGAAACACAGCTGCAACGGGAAGTGGCACAGCAGTTGATAAATTACCACCGTATTACGCTTTATGTTATATTATGAAGACTTAAAAAATGGCTCTTATCCCTTTAAATGTCCCCCCAGGATCGTTTCGAAACGGAACCGAATACCAAACAGGTGGCCGCTGGAGGGATATGTCACTGGTCAGGTTTTACAATAGCGTTTTGCAAGCTGTTGGCGGATGGCGATTAAGAATAGCAACGCAATTAACGGGTAAAGCTAGAGCCATAAAAACTTGGAGAGCCAATGACAGCTCCGGATGGATAGCCATTGGAACTGAAACAAAGCTATACGCCATAAATGCCAACGGAACGCTGTATGATATAACGCCAACAGGTTTATCTGCCGGGAGAGCTGACACCGCAGGAGCTGTTGGGTGGGGTACAGAAGATTACGGAGAGCAAGAATACGGAACTCCTCGATCTGAAGGTAATTCAGCATTAACGCTCGAAGCTACCGTATGGAGCCTGGATAACTGGGGAGAATATTTAGTTGGAGTGTCGCCAGATGACGGTAAATTATATGAATGGCAGCTAAATGTCAGCACTTTACCAGCTCCTGTAATAGCAAACGCGCCCACAAACTGTAAAGCTTTAGTGGTTTCTGAGGAAAGATTTTTATTTGCAGTTGGTTCTAACGGAAACCCACGTAAAATTAGTTGGTGTGACCAAGAAAATAATACGCTGTGGTCGCCTGCTGGCACAAACCAAGCAGGCTCGCAGTTATTACAGACTGATGGAAAGCTGCTAACTGGAATACGTGTTTCAAATGGCACGTTATTTCTTACAGACACAGACGCGCATTTAGCTTTATATACTGGCCCTCCCTTTGTGTTTCGATTTGATAGAGTTGGTTCCGGGTGTGGTTTGGCAGCGGCTGGCGCAATTGCTCAAATAGACATTGGAGCTGTCTGGATGGGCCGCGACGGATTCTGGACATATAACGGATCTGTACAATCTTTAGAATGTCCAGTGGCAGAGTATATATACGGAGCAATTAACCGTGGCCAGATGGCAAAAATTAATGCTCACCACAATGCAGAGTTTGGAGAGGTGTGGTGGTTCTATCCATCAGATTCATCGAGTGAGAACGACAGATACGCAATGTGGAGTTACCGGTCAAACACCTGGGCGACTGGCAATTTAGCGAGAACCGCTGCAACTGATACAGGTGTGTTTACGTTACCTATAATGGTGTCTCCAACGTCATATGTGTACGAGCACGAGGTTGGCATAGATTACGATAGCGCAGAAGTATTTGCCGAAACTGGACCTATCGAGGTAGGTAACGGTGATAACTTAGCAGTAATAACCAGGTTGATACCAGATGAAAAAACATTAGGTGACGTTACAGTTAAATTTAAAAGTAGATTATATCCCACAGCTACTGAAACAACTCACGGTCCCTTCACTATGAGCAACCCCACCGCTGTTAGGTTTACAGGTCGCCAAGTAAAAATGCGAGTGATAGGTGGGGCAAGCGATTGGCAAGTTGGAACTATGCGAGTTGAGGCTTCACAAGGCAGTAAACGATGAGTGGTAGAGGATTTCCACAAGTTGGCCCAGATTTAGCGGTCTGGGCTAGGCAACTTACAGCATTTCTCGGTAGGCATATTGGTTTAAAATTTAAAATTGCTGGAGAGACTTCAAATGAAAATGGTGTTTTACTTTGGGATGATGTCTATCAATACCCAATAATCAGTAGAAATGCGGAATGGCGGCAACTTGTTTTGGAGGGCGGCCACGCTAATTTATTTAAAACGTCAGACGTTACAGCGGCTGTAATTAATACAGCTTACAAAATAACTTACGACACACCTTCTGGTAATAGTAAAATTAGTTTAGGTAGCCCAACCACTCGCATTGTATTTGAGGAAGCTGGCGAATATATTGTGACATTTTCTGCACAACTTTTTTCGTCATCCGCCAGCACAGTTAACTTTACTTTTTGGCCAAGTATAAACGGAACTGCTATTGCAAATTCTGCTATTAAATCTGCTTTACATCAAAACAATGCTACTTTGGCAATTTCAAGGTCTCAAATATTTACTGTTACAGCGGCTCAATATTTAGAAATAAACTATTCTTTTGACAGTACTTCAGCTTCACTTAATCACTCTGCCGCGTCTGGTAGTATTCCAGCAATCCCGGCTACAACTTTAAATATATCTAGGATTCACGGATGAGTAATGTAATACATCTTATAACAGAACCCGTGTATAAGTTGTTTCCAGTGCCAAAAGCTTACTTGGATGACGTTATTGAGGTCGCAATGCCCTTACTCGATAGAGCTAGACAGAAAGTGTCACCGGAAACAGATTACAGCCAGATAGAAAATGATTTGAGGTCTGGCGATAACATGCTATGGATTGTGTGTGAAAAAGAAAGTGACGGCAATAATATCGTAGCGGCTCTTTCCACAACTATTGTTGAAAATAAAGTACGTAAAACTTTTAGAATTGATTACATGGGTGGATCTAAAATGGATCAGTGGATGTGGAAGGTGTTACAGAAGTTTGAATTTCTGGCAAAAGAAGCAGAATGTTCAGCTATTGTTGCCGATGCTCGAACCGGGTGGAATAAGTTTTGCAAAGTAACTGAATTTGTGCCAAAATACACGAGATATGAAATGGAGTTAAAATAATGGGAAAGTCAACCACAACTACAGAAAGTAAAATGCCAGAATGGCAAGAAAAATATATTAGAAATAATATATTGCCCAGGGCAGAAGAAATAGCAGATACTCCCTTTGCTGAATATACTGGAGATCGTGTTGCTGGCTTTACTGATTTAATGAATAAAGCAAAAAGCACGTTAGATGCTTCCGATTTTGGAAATGCTTCTATTAATGAAGCCAAGGGAGTGTTTTCTGATTTAGCTGCGATGACTCCAGAAGATTACGCCGCAATGACACGCAAGAACTACAACCCATATCAAACTGACGTAATCGATGCGTCGCTCGACGTAGCATCTCGCGGTCGAGCTAAAAATCAAATTGCAGATATGGCTAGAATATCTAAAGCTGGCGCGTTTGGCGGAGATCGCAGGGATGTATACCAAGCTGAAAGTGATGCCGTTTACGATTTAGGTACAAACCAGATGGTGGCCAATCTAATGAGGCAAGGTTACAGCGAAGCTCAAGCCAATACTATGGCACAATTGCAAGCTAAATCTGGAGCTGCTGGTAATTTAGTTGGTGCTACTAATGATGAAATTAAAAACATGCTTACCGGGGTTG
>ERZ651776.4489-NODE-4489-length-12830-cov-4.382812_pt1 | contig 12830 bp, 10 predicted proteins | sample MGYA00514761_ERZ651776 | MGnify/ENA metagenome assembly ERZ651776 | reverse complement strand
GCTGGACATTTTTTCTCTCGATTCTGTTGAGTGGCTGGTGGTGTTTTCACGTCAATTCTTGTTTTTTTCACCCTTCTCCTGCAACGACAAGTTGTGTTCGGTGTTCGATGTTTTCGGAATGTTCGATCGATCTGAGTGAAAGTGGACGACTTTCTGTTGGTATTTTTTCCGTGTTATTTGCACTTTTTTTGGGGTATTATAAAACCTAGCTGTGTATACCACCATCTTCCAGACGACGTAAAGGGATTAATTTTGCCACCACCGCTCGTTCGGTACAAGAAGTTGGGCGCAGGGACTCAGGCGGTTTCTGCTGACATTAGTCGATCATTCTGCGATCAAAGAACGGTATTTCCCGTCAGTGCTAGTTTTCTGGCGCTCCAATACGACTGTTTGCATTCGCCGTGGCTCGCTGACCGACGATTTACATGAAACTGGTTATATAACAAGACCAAGACAAGGACAACACTCCTCTTCTCATCACCTGACAATAACTTTGTCCCTTGCTTCCGATAGAAATAACTCCCGAGAGGCGAGAATCGGTACTAGAATCGCACTGGTTGTTTGATAGGGCGTATTTCGAATAAACTCTCTCTCTCTCTCTCTCTCTCTCTCTCTCTCTCTTCTTTCCAGCGAGAAAATAACAGATAACCAGGGGAGGGGAGCTGTGAGAAACAGCCCAAACTAAAACAAATCGAAAGACTCCTTTCTGACAGCCGTCCCTCGTTCTCCGTTTTGGTATTTCCCTTGGTGTGCGACGCACGAAGTTTGGGTGCGTGACTGCAACAACGACAACGACAACAACAACAACAACAACAACAACAACAACAACAACAACAACAACAACATCAACAACTTCTACAAGAATACTCCCAACACCACCTCTTCTCCCTAAATGGGATCATCCTCCTCCTCCTCCGCGGCGAAGGCCGCCCTCGACGAGACGCACACCCTGCTCACCGAGACGCCCTTTAAGGCTTACTTCACTGAGGCGGAGATGAGGGAGCTTGCCAAGTGTTTCGTCATGAAGAAGTACCATGCGGTGAGTGTTTTCGAGTGTTGTTGTTGGTCCTTTTTCTTTTCTTTTTCTTTTTTTTGTGGCGGGGAGACGGACGACGGGAACTGTTTCCAACGTTTTTTTCTAACCCTCCCTCGTTACTCATTACCACCAGAACCAAGTGCTAAAAGACCCTCCCCCCCTCTCCCTCCTCTCGACGGGTACCCTCTCCCTCCACCTCCTCCACATTCCTTCCACCTTAATAGCCCCCCCCTCCGGCCCCCAGCCCGGCCGTTCGGAGCGATCGTTCATAAAGCGTAGTTTCGACCGCAGCGGACACTCGGGCGCGGGGGAGAGGGGGGGGGCGGCCGGAGGGGGCGCCGTAAGGGCCCGGAGCCCGAGCCCTGACCCCGAGAAGAAAGCGAGGAATAGTAGGTCGGAGAGGAGTGTTAAGCAGATGATATTCGGGGGGGGAAGGTCTACGTCGCCGAGTTCTATAGTGTCCGGTGGTGGTAATGGTAGCAGGAGTAGCAGCGGTGGGGGGAATGGCAATGGCAATGGCAATGGCAATGGCAATGGATCAGAAGACTTGGACGTGACGCCGGAGTCGCCGAAGAGAATAACTGGTGGCACATCCTCCCCCGTCTGGAAGAATCGCGTGGTGGTCCCCAAGCCGTTCGAAATAACGTACTCCCAGGGCTCGATCGTTCCCATGGGCAGCCTCTTCGAGTCCGGCGTAATGATCCAACCGAAGGCCGAGAAGGTCCGGAAGCTGAACGCGAGTAGGAGCGTGAAGGGGGGGAAGGGGGGGAAGGGCGCGAGCGCGTCGAGTAAGGAAGGGGCTTACGGCGACGGGAGCTTTAACGCGAGCGAACCGAACACCCCGGCGGCCGCGGACAGGTCGATGAGCGGGAGGATACAAAGGCAGGCGAGTCTCGGGCGGGTGTCGAAGGTGGCCCTGAACGCCGTCGCCCTGAACGCCCGGGGACATTTGAACGTTGGGGGGGGGAGCCCGAGGGGGAACTCGGATGAGGAGGGGGGAGGGAACTCGCCCAATACCTCCGGGGGGTCGAAGTCGAGCCAGCACACGGAGAAGAAGAGCCCGCAGCCAATGATTGGGAGGCAGGTGAGCGGGGGGGCGGCCAAGAGGGGCCTTTTTGGCAAGATGAGGAGGGGGAGCGAGACGGGACAGGGAAGTAGTAATAATCTTTTGGGATTGGGTGGAGGCGGAGGCGGAGGCGGAAGCGGAGGCGGAAGCGGAAGCGCAGGAGGGGGGAGGAGAGAGAGAGAGAACAGTGACGGTGACGGTGGCAGCAGCGGCAGCGGCAACGCGTCTCTCTCTGGGAGCGTCGTGGCGGGGGGGAGGCACAGGATGAGCCTGGGGAACTTGATTAAGGGCGGGGGGGGGAGCAACACGGTGCACAAGGAGATATCTTCGCAGGACTCGATGCTGTCAGGCCGGGATTCCGGCGTGTCGGTCGTGACGTCCAAGAGGGAGGGAAGCGCGAACTTTCTCTCCGGCGTCGCGGGGATGAAGGTCAGGGCGGAGTGCAGGCTGGTGAGCAAGACGGAGTCGACCGTCCACGTCCTCGACAAGTCCCGGCGGAAGAAATTCAACAAGAAGTACCCGCAGTCCAGGAGGATACTCGACATCGTCGCCGGGGGGGACGTGAGCGACGTACTCATAAGGCAGAAGTGGATGGACCCGTGGGTGAAGGAGCTCGAGGTGTCGACTTCCACTTCCTCTTCCACTTCCACGGGGAAGAATGGAAGCGGACAGAGCGAAGGAAATGTGGGCGGAAATGTGAGCAAACTTGCTGAGAATAGGGGGAGCTTTAGAAGCAATAAACGGGATCGATTAGGAGGATCGCAATCGCCAGAGAAGTCATCCGAACAGAGTGCCATCGATGAGATCGGACCGGAGGAAAGGGCGGCGTTGTTTGAGAAGGCCATGAGCTCCCCGGAGTACTGCGACGAGGTCGGTATCTTGCTGTCGTTCGCCAGGTTCGTCGGGTTCCGGGACGGCCAGCCGCTGTTCTTCGAGGGCGATCCCGGCGACTCGCTTTACATTCTCCTCGACGGGGAGTGCTGCGTGACGAACGACGTCCTCCAGAACGCCGCCGCGGAGGCGAGGCGACTGGCCGAAGAGATGGAGAAGAGGATGGTCGAGGAGGGCATTAAGATACCGAAGAAAGAATCGAAGAATAAGAACAGCTCGCAGAGGAACGTGAGTGTTCAGCTGGCCAAGGAGAGGGCGAGGGCGGCCACCAAACAGAAGGTGGTACCCATAGGGGGGGAGGGGATTGAAGAGGGTGGTGTTGGCGGTGATGCTGCGTTGGGAGATGGATCGGGATCGGGATCGGGAGCTAGTGATTCTCCAGAGACGGCCTCGCCTCCTGGCAGTAACTCCCCCTCAACGCCGCAGATGCGCAAGAGAGGGTCCGTCGGCCAGGGTGTCGTCGTCAAAACGGACTCGCCGGCGGCCAACGTTAATTATAGGAGAAATAGTCTCGCTAAGGAAAGCGGTAAGGGGAGCAATTTGCAGTTGACTGACCCCGCTCTCTCGCAGACTGCGAATAAAAACCGGTCCATGACCATCCTGGGGACTTTCAAGGACATGCTCTCCGGGAAGGACAACCAGGCCAATCTTTGGGAAAAAATTGTTCTCACCCCGGGGGAGGTGCTGTACAGGGGACAGGTCGGGGACTGTTTCGGGGAGCTTAGTGTACTCTCGAGCATGCCGAGGACGACGAGTGTTATTGCGACCAAGCCTAGCCTGTTCCTTGCCATCAACAAGGAGGACTGGGCGAAATTCATCTACAAGAGGAGGCACAGGAGGAAGATAGTTCATAGGCACCTACAGACGAATATGATGGAGAGGCTGGCTAACATGAATATTAGTTTCTTCGAGAGCGTTGACCAGAAGAAGTACGCGGAGCTTGCCGGTAGTGTTGAGGTCATGGACTGCCCACCCCATCAGGTTATTATGAAGCAGGGGGACAGGGGGGATAAGTTTTACGTGATTATGCATGGGAAGTGCCTAGTGGAGGTCAAGGCGAGGACCGATAGCCCAAACAACGATCTCACCGACGTTGGAAAGGACTGGAAGGGTGAGCTCGGTAGAGGGAAGTACTTTGGGGAGATTGCCCTGGTCATGGACAGCCCCCGGAAGGCGACTGTTACCACGATAGAGCAGACCATGCTGCTGGCAATCGACGCCAAGACGTTCAAACTATTTTTTCAGGGGAACCCGAACGCGTTAGCTGAGGTGCAGATTCGAATGCTTGGAGAGAAGGCGGACCTTCTGAGCGTGCTCATGATTCCCAGGGCTCGCGTGCTCTTCCGAAATTTTCTGGAGACTGAACATGCCGAGGAGAATATGGTATTCTGGGAAGCCGTGGATAGCTTTGAGGGCAAGTACAAGCCAGGCGACCAGAGCATGGAGGTCGTGCTCGAGCAGGATAGCACCAAAACTCTTCCGCAGTACGAAGAGGCCAAGAACATCTGGGACAGTTACCTCAAGGTCGGTGCAGAGCTCCAGGTGAACATCAGCAGCAAGATGAGGCAGAACATTCAAAAAATGATCAGCATGTGCGGGAAATGGACGGATGGAATTGACGTCGTCAACGACGGGACGACGACGAGGAAGATGCTCGAGACAAGCTGTGAGTACCTCCGGAGCAGGACGGTGTTCAACGAGGCGAAACAGGAGATTTACCGTCTCATGGTCAGGGACAGCTACCCCCGCTTCAAGAAGAGCGACCCCTTCATAGTCTTCATTAAAGAAATAGGTTTATATAGCGAGACGAATGTGAACACGGCAGAGCTGCTGAAGCTCAAGAACAAGAACGACACCTTTGGGGACAAGAGAAAGATGGTCACCAGCGGCTTGATGGACAACGTCAAGGGTGGAATGAGACAGATGGCAAGTCGTGCCGCGTCCAGCAAAGGGGTGTTGATGGGGCAAAAATCGTACAGGATTAGCAAGCCGCTCAACTCTACTGACGAGTAGAGAGACTTGTTGTGTTTGTTGTTGACCACGACTTGACCCGATATATGTATGGGACCTGACTTAATATGTAACAATGTGGTACCGACGAAGATGTAATAGCTTTTTTCGAAAAACTCGGCGCCCTCCCTCTTTTCTTATTTCATTACTATTCGATGACGTCATTATTCATTGAGCTTCACAGCGGTGCCCTTCTTGATCTGTCCCCAACCAATTAATCGCCAGTGCTTGTCAACGCGCCGGCTGAGGGCGACCTTCTCCCCCTCGATGCTACAGACGGGTTGGGTGAGCTGCACACGAGCCATGTCGCCCTTGACGCCCGTGACCTTCCCGCCGGTGGCGGTGGAACCGATGTTCACCATGAGAATCTCGTTTTTGCTGAGCTTCTGGACCTTGGCCTGCTTGCTGCCTTCGCTGGTCTTGACGCCGAGCAGTCTTCGAAGTAAATAGTAGCTAATCTCCACCTCGGAGAAGCAGGGGGGCAGCTCGCCGCGAAGGCCGAGGACCTGGCCGACGAGACGGTCTGCCCTTGTGAGGGTCGGGTCAATCTTCGTTCCCACACCAATCAGACCTCCCGGGACGGCGAATTGAAGTTCATTGCTCTCGGCATATAAACTTATGACACGGGAGAAAATAGGCGTGCACTTAACGCCTGTCTCACCGTCTTTCGCATTCTCCTCCTTGGTTACTATTCCAGGCCGGACTTCAATCTCATCTCCGACCTGTTAGATTGGAAAGAATTGGGCATAGGGGATGGGATTGGGGGAAAAAATTGGGAATGGAATCATAGGAGGTTGAGGAGTGGCGTTAGAAATGAAATATGTACGTGCATGTAAGAGATATTTGGACGCATTTGTTTTCTACGAGTGGCAAAGGGGCTGTAATTGGGGTAAATTGGGTGGGAGGACTAGCAACAAACTCACCTTCAAAATTCCCATGAGAATACTTCCTCCCGCGACTCCTCCCCTGAGGGAGCTGACATCTTGCCCGGGCTTGTTGACGTCGAAGCTTCGGATGACGATGAGTCTGGGGGAGCTCTGGAAGTCGCGCCTGGGCACGGGAATCTTATGGACAATGTGCTCGCAGACGAGGTCGATGTTGTACTTCAAAACGGCCGAGATGGGAATAATGGGAGAGGAGTCGGCGACAGTACCTGCCACAAACTTCTTGATGAGAAGCTGTTGTCCGAGACGAGTTTGGGTTGAATTGAGTCAGTAAATGAATGAGTAAAAAATACAATAAATTTACAACTGAAAGAGGCCCGTCGTTGCCATAGTTGAACATGCTGGTAACGATGCTGGTAACTTGCTGGTAACATGCTGGTAACGATGCTGGTAACTTGCTGGTAACATGCTGGTAACATGCTGGTAACATGCTGGTAACATGCTGGTAACATGCTGGTAACATGCTGGTACAATGCACACAAAGCAAAACACAAAACGCATGCAAACTAATCTCAATCTCACCTGCTGAGCCAAGGCGTTCTCTCTCTTGACAAGATCTACTTTGTTCTGCAAGATGATGATGTTCTCGAGCCTCATGATCTCGACGGCGGCAAGGTGCTCACTGGTCTGGGGCTGGGGGCAGGATTCGTTCCCCGCCACGAGGAGGAAGGCGGCATCCATGACCGCGGCGCCGTTTAACATGGTGGCCATCAGAATGTCGTGGCCGGGGCAGTCGACAAAGGAGACGTGGCGGGCGATTTTGTAGTGCACTCCAGTCTTGGCATCGACGAATTCGTCGGCATGGTTACTGCGCAAAATCAATGTGTTAGCCGGATGTTTTCAGTTTTCAGTTTCGAATCGGTTATTGAGCTGACACAGCCAGTCTACCGATACAGCTAGCCGAGCTTTTTAGCTTTTGCGAACGTTTTCGTGCTTTTGCGCGATTCGTGACACTTTACAATACTCTAACAACAGCTCTAACAACACTTACCTTCCCATGGAAGTGTAAAATGAAGTCCCAGTGGGATTCCCATTCTCATCAACCTTTTTTCCCCTGTAGATCTTGGCGTTCGCGTACCCAAGCTTGATGGTGATGTTTCGCTCCAGCTCATTCTTAAATCGGACGGTCTGCACCCCCGAGATGGCCTTAACGACGGTGGATTTCCCGTGGGCGACGTGCCCGATGGTGCCTACGTTTATGGTGGCCTGTCGGCTGATGATGCACGGGGTCAAGGGGGTCAGACTGGAAGGGTCGAGGGATTTCAGGTCTTGGGCAAGGAGGTTAGCAGCGGGGGCCTTGGATGATGACGGCATAGCGGAGGGGAGGGGGAGGAGGTGCTTTTTGCGAGGGGGCGCGGCGCGTTTGGCGAGGGGGACGGAGGGGCTGGTTTTAATTACAGATGGCGGAGTTTCTGTTGTGTTCTACGAGCGGTAAAAGCAGGATTTTTACGAGAAGATTACTGGCAGGGTAAGTTTTTTTCTATGGTCCTCGTGGGGCCCAAGTAACCACTGGCCCTGTCGTTATAGAATCGCCCAGCAGCTCTTTATTTGTCCCAAGGTACATTCTGCGGTACTATTGTTCTCCCTCCTCCGTAGTGGTTGCTTCTCTCTGCCCATCCATAGCTTTGCCACGAACCGCAGCAACAGAGCCAGACAGCTTCTGTATCTCTCAAAGGATTCAACTGTTTCCTGCGAGATATGCAAAAATAGAACGTATTTCCGATGGGAATCCCCTCCGGTGCACGACGACTCGGGGAGGGGTTTCGGTCATCTGAAGGATGAAACAAAACAGCCAGCAGCGAAACCCGGTCAATCTTGGGCATGCATGTCAAGAGACAAGATTGAAGCTAGCTAAAGACCTATTAATCAACTGCCGATGTCCACTCACTATCACTAATTCACTATGCTATTATAATTTTACAGTTACTTTGCTGTTCTAAATCAATTTACTTCCCCCCACCATCTAATGTTTCGGGTAAAGTTTTCCACTGAAGAATAAAAAGTGAGGCGAGGTAGGTATGTATAGCCCATCAAATAATAGCAATCTCTGATTCACCCTCAACTGTCCAACTCGGTGTCGAGAGCATCCAACTCCTGCTTTAAGGCGGTTGAATTCATGAAATCCCAATGCTTGAAGATTTGCTGATCTTTGTGATTTGGCTCCTTGTACCAATTGAGACCCTTCCTCTGGTCTCTTAGATCGAAGGTGGCCATCATGTGTTCGTAGTCAGTGTATTTTGGCTTGCATCCTTTCTCGTATATTCTTTTCAAAGCTTTGCTCCGGGGTGTTTGCCACACCCAGGATGGAATTTCGTACTCCTGTGACATGAGCTTGTCGAAGTCTAGTTCCTCCAGCGTGCAAAGAGGTTGCAAGTCCCGGTTACCAAAATGCCGTTCCTCCTCAGGCTCGTCCGCAGACCTTGTGAACCAGTTATCCTTCTGGATCTCCGCCCACCCACCGTTAGACCCCAGCCTTTCCGCCGGGTCAATTTTTACTAGCTTCTTGATGGTGTTGCAAACACAGCTGCTCATATTCGCGGGGTAATTTATCCGTTGTAAAAGGGTCGCGAACCCACTCGGCCTCCTGATGTTACCCTGCCTGTCTTTGGGGAACATTTCTTCGGTCTTGGGGTCTATGTATCTGGGGTCTTCCTCGCTGAAGGGTTGAATTCCAGTCAACATTACATAGACTGTTACGCCCAGAGCGAACCAATCAACACTCTCGTCGTAACCTCTCCTATCTTTTCTGGCAAATACCTTCCCCTCCACGATCTCTGGTGCCATGTAACCCCTCGTCCCTACAACGCTCATCCTCTTGATTCTATTCCTCACCACATCATCGCTGGCCATCTTTATTGGACTTTTGACAGAGTCAGAATCTTCTTTTTTCATCTTGTCCAGCTGCGCTAGTGCCCTCTGCGCCGCGCCCTGACTCATTTTTGCCGTCTGTACCATCATGCTACTCCGTCTCCTCACATTACCGAGAGGATCGAGTGGGTCCTCACTCTCAATCATGGCATGGCTGGTGATATGCTGCAAATCACTTTCTGTCGTCTCTGTTGTGATCTCAACATGATGATCGTCCTCGAGCTTCAAGACGCTGTCCCTTCGTTCCTCTGTGTCGATATTTTCAGAATCATCGCAATCACTGTCTTTATCGTCAGGCCCAACACCAATAGTCTTCTCGCTCGCGGTTTTAGCAAGTGCAGCCTGGTCAAGCTCAGCGTTCTCATCAATGCTGTTTCTCTTGCTAAGTAGGCGCTTTCCTCCCAACTTGCCCCCAGGGTGGCTTCCCATCTCAAAGTCGGGGGAAGCATTCGCCTTCTTGTCCTCGTTTGAGGTTTCCACATCATCACTAGCTGATTGCTTGTCCACTACGATGATTGGCGCAGCAAGCCCCATGTCCGTCAACAAGGTGTTGCCGTTGCTGCTGATGAGCACATTCTCTGGCTTCAAGTCCCTGTATATGATCCCGATCTCGTGTAAATGAGCTAAAGCCTCCGCAATCTGCGCCGTGTAAAGTCTGTTGTTTCGGGAAGAGTGAACGGAAACCGCATTTTACATTAGAATAAGTTTGCTGTTTTTTTTGTCGTTGTTTTTGTCGTTTGTCGATGTTGTTCCGTCGCGTTACTCTACTCACCTAGCATGCCACTCCAAGAGCTTTCCTCCCGGCGCCCTCCAAAGCAAGTCATTCAAATCGCCACCGTCAACCAATGAGAGTACTAGGATTGCGTGTTCATTTGTTTGGATTGCATAATTCATGTCCACAATGAATGGGTGCATACAGTTTGCAAAAACAGTCTTTTCGGTGTGCAAATTTGTTAAATGCCCATTGTGCTGTTGTGGCAACCATATAATGGAAGGGGAGGATAATGTGAGGTGTGAGCTGGCTTTTCCGTCGTTCTGTCGTAATCATACTACTGCAGTGAACTCACCTCAGCTACCAGGGCTGTTTTCAATTGGATTTTCATGGCAAAGTGCTGGCCAGTTGTCTTCTTCCTGGCATGGACAACACGGCCGAAGCCTCCCTGCCCTAAAATTGCCATGTAGTCAAAGTCGCTCACAAGAACCCTAAGCGCATGGTTTACTCCCGCTTTATATGCGGCGTACTCTTTACTCTCCTTGAAGGGGGCGAGCACGTGGCTATAAAGTGAAACCAAAGAAGCAGTGAGGGAGGAGGTGCAAGTTTTGGTTAGTATTCAGTTGTTAGTTAGGTGGTTGGAGAACAAGAGGGGGGCAACAGATGCACAACACAGGGCCTGGTCCCAAAGGAGGAGCGCGCGCCAGCTGCGGCCTACTTACCTGACAAGCTCCCTAAAACAGGTATTAACCAACGGGAAAAAGAGGTCCTTCTCAGTGTGCATTGAATGGTCAGCTTCCAAGGAGGCCAGCATGTTCACATAATACTTCCTCAAGTCCTCTTCGAGGATTTCTTTCAGGCCCTTGTCTTCTTTATCGGTATCAGATGAAGTAACTACGTACTTCTTGATTATATAAATAGCCTTGCTCCTCCTATAGTCAGTGGAAGGAATAATTTCGTACTCAGTGCAATCAACCCAACAAAATAACACGTGGTGGAGATGGTGTCCGGTGATCCAGTGTCCCAAATGACGCTGCGCTTGCGGATCATCCAGCAGAGTTTTCATCTCCTTGTAGGCGGGACTCATGTCGTACTGTACAGAGCCTCGAGATTTGCCACCTGACATTGCTGCCTCCAGCACGGGCTCATTCTGACCAATCGACATCCCAGTGGCGTACTTTGCCTCGAGCGCTTCCGCGCCATGCTCATCCTTGAGGTCCTTCAGGTTGACTTGGAAGGTCTGTGCTCGTTTAATCTCATCTTTGCCTCGGACAACTTTCCTTACTGTGTTGTTGTCTGAAGGACGTACAGTATTGTCGGAACTGTTACAGTTACCCATGTCTAAAAAGACGATGCGGTCTTTTGCTAGGGTGAGGTATTCCGGAGTTGCAGCAGCTTCGGTGAGTTGGGTAAAGAGAAGCTAGGGGTAGAGTCTGGTACAAAAATGAGAAGTGAATTGAGAGCAGTTAAGGGATTTTGAAAGGAGCAAAGAGGTATTAGGGAGCACTAATAAAATGTATTAGATTCCTCGGACTTGGAAGGTTCGTCTGTATGTAATTTAGATTTAACAACGAAAGAATGTGGGGGAGTTGGATTTATTTCACAACTACTTAGGGTTGCACAGGCAGGCCTTCACGAGAACCGAGAACAGAACCGGGGAACCGGGGGTGTTCGACTGTGCATGTGAGACTGTGATGAAGAAGACTGAAAGAATCAAAGAAGAGAAGATCGAATAAGAAGACTTGAAGGGGAATTGAAGATGTGGCTCTACAATATGGGAAATAAATTAATAAATGCTATTGTTCTAGCCTTGGTAATCGTGGGATTTACTGCTACTGCGAGAGAGATTCCACGATTACAAGAAAGTGAGCTCACTAATGAAATTTTCCTCAAGTTTGTTTCCCTGGGACGTCCCCTGATCGTTGTCAGAGATGATGGGGAGGGAGGGGAGGCCGGCTCCTACTCCAACAATGTGGTCCATGTCGATTCTGGTACTACTTGTATCGAAGCATCTAACATCCAGTCTCCCAAAAACATCTTGACTTCTCTTTTGGAGGAGTGTGGCGATATGCCTGTTCAGCTTCTTTCACCAACAGTTGAAACTTTCCTCGGAAATCTCCCCAGTTACCAGACATTTTGGCTGGACAGTCTTGTCAGGCTTGCATTCGGTATAAGATTGGGTGATTGGGTAAAGGAGCGCGAAAGTGTGCGGCTGAGGGAATTTTACGAAAACTCACGAGCGTGCGGAAATAAGAAGAATTCCTCATCGAAGTCTGGTTCAGCGAGATTCTTTATACCGAAATTTGCCATGACCCTGTTGAATATAATTGGTCGCCCCCCGTACTTGGCGGACATATCCGTGGATATCGTCTGTCCAAGTGTATTGAGCAAGATACTCCCCTCCAAGTTCGAAGAGCACATTCTCCAAAAAGTGCTTGCTAAAAATTATTTTGACCACGAAATCTATAGCGAACACATCCATGACTCCACGGAGAAGTTTTTCTGGGGAGGCGCAGAGACGTCTTCGTACCCATTGCACCGCGATAATAACGATGCAGATGCAGTTTTCGACGTTCTGAGCGGATGCAAAGAGTTTATCATTGTCCACCCAGATGAGCGTGACAAACTCAGCCGCTTAGATGTCGTCGGGTTCAATATCTGGCAAGATGATCTGTTTGAAAATACACCTGAGTGGGCGTGGAGAGGTCTTGTGAGGGAAAATGAAATGATTTTCATGCCTGGTGACTATCTTCATGAGGTCAGAAACAACTGCGCTGACACTATTGCCGTATGCCGTCGACCATGGCGGGCCAGTGCTGTGAGAGATATTTTTGATGGTGAAATGGGAGGCGTGAGGAAATTATACGAAGAATCAACTTACGAGGAACTCGTGAAGAAAAATTGGATCTACTGGCTTTGTGACATTATTGGAGGGTTTCTGGGGGGAGTTAGGATGGAGACGGAAGAAAGAGAAGAGCAATCAAAGGAAATTCACCCTCTTTGCAAAGTCAGAGGTGTCCCGGGGACTCATGACATTCAAATGGGTTTGGAAGTTTTGGACAGCCTTTCTAATGCTACCAAAGACACTCTAACTCCAATACCTGCTTTCTCTAAACCATTAGACCGTCATAAACCCAAGGAAGATTGGAAAGTTTTTAAAGGAAAACCAGACTTTATCTTTTTTGATGCTTGGTGCATCTTCTGATGGCGTCAATGACGATGACGGAAATTCAGGCGGCGGCGGTGGCGGAATGTCTACGGGCAAAAAAACTGCAATTGGAACTGCCACTGGTTTTGGCATTG
>ERZ651776.4487-NODE-4487-length-12835-cov-2.446935_pt1 | contig 12835 bp, 11 predicted proteins | sample MGYA00514761_ERZ651776 | MGnify/ENA metagenome assembly ERZ651776 | reverse complement strand
AATTAAGAAACTCGATGAGACCGTTGAGCGTATGGTGGAATTGGCTGGTATGGCGCGTAAAGACGGCATGATGGCCCTAGAAGGTCAGCCTGTACCAGACAAATTTTTTGAAAAAGGTATGCAGATGCTAGTTGATGGTGCTGATGAGCAGAAGCTTGTCAAGCAAATGACATCTGAGATTGGCTCAATGAAGTCGCGCCACGAGGAAAATCAAACTTGCGTTAAGGGTTGGGTTGATGTGGCCCCGGCGATGGGAATGATCGGGACACTGATTGGTCTGGTTTTAATGCTTGGGAATATGGGTGATCCAAAATCTATTGGCCCAGCTATGGCGGTTGCTTTGTTAACCACTCTTTATGGTGCATTTGTGGCTAACGTACTTTTTGCTCCAATTGTGACAAAATTAGAGGGCTACACTAAATATGAGATCGTGTACCGCAAGGTCGTATTAGAAGGTCTAAGGGGAATTGCCCGAAGCGAAAGCCCTCGAAATATTCAGGACCAAATGGCCGCTACTCTGCCACCGAAATTGCAAGCTAAATTTGAGATTGCAGCCTAATAAATTTAATTTCTGAGGGGCATCATGGCCGAAGAAGAACTCCAGGAAGAAGCCGAAGAAGAGGAATGTCCAAAATGTCCGCCCGTTGGGGCGCCGGCATGGATGTCCACCTTCGCTGATATGGCGACGCTACTAATGGCGTTTTTCGTTCTAATTCTGTCCTTTGCAGATTTTAACGTCCCAAAATTTAAACAGATTTCGGGCTCGTTAAAGGATTCATTTGGTGTTCAAAAAATTGTTCCGGTTGTTGAGCAGCCAAAGGGTACAACTGTAATTGAATTGAATTTCAGCCCAAATCCAACGCCTTCTGTGACTGATAACCTTCGTCAAAATACGAATGAACTTCAAAACCCTGTGTTGGATCTCAAAGAAAAGGATGATGATTTCCCTGAGGGTGGCGAAAATGACAAGACAAAAACGGCAGACTTTGATGGCGCTGGGGGCGAAAGTGATGCGTCACTAGATGCTGACCAACTTGCGCAACAGCTCAAGAAGGCAATCGACTCGGGTGAGGTTTCAATTGAAACTTTAGGTGAAAATGTTGTGATTAACTTTCCTGAAAAAGAAAAAAGTCAGGAAGATATCGCAAGCATGGTTAAAGAGACGATGGCCGCACTCTCAGAGGCGCGCCAGGCAACTGGCCAAGCTGAGAGTGAGGTGCTATTTGGAGGTCTTGAGGGCCAGCTACAGGAGCTTGCCGCCTCGCTAGAGGAAGGCCTGCCTGAAAACGGGCAGGGGGATGGAAATTCCTCGGAAAAAGTTAGTGAAAAGGTTGAAAATGCCTCAAAGACAACAGAAGAATTAACTGTCGCACTGCAACAGCAAATTGATCAAGGGCTGGTTGAAATAGAGCAGCGGGATGGCAGCGTGTTTATTACGGTTGGATCTGGTGGTGCTTTCCCATCTGGGACGGCCGACCTAACCCCTGAGGCTCAAAGTATTTTGGATCGTATTGCTCTGACGGCGATGAGCCCAACCAGTGAAATCACTGTAACTGGCCACACGGATGACGTGCCCATCAGGAATGGTAAATTTAGAGACAATTGGGATCTGGCTGCGGGTCGCGCTGCGAGTGTGGTTCAAGCGATAGAGGAAACTGGTCTTGTGTCGGGAAATAGACTGTCTGCGGTAAGTAAGGGCGAAATGGATCCACTAGCTGCTAATGTTACCTCGGAGGGCCGGGAAGAAAATCGGCGCATTGAAATTGAAATTACATACTAAGCCTAAAAACTGTTGGTTTTTGGTCGTTAAAATTACTGGAGCGATTAAATGACTGAACTACCATCAAATGATTATATCAGCCAGATCAACCAGAACGGTTCGGGCCTAAACATACCGCAAATTGTGAATGCGATCGTAGATGCTGAAATCACGCCTGTTAGGGCCCCGGTTGTTAAGCAACAAGAACAGGTTGCGGCGTCTATTTCAGGATTGTCTGAACTTAAGGCATCTGCTGAGTTAACCAACCAAAATATAGCAAATTTAAAAAGCACGGACGTCTCCATTTCAACGCGCTCATCTGACACGGATGTTCTCACGGTTGCGGTGACTGATCAGTCAGAGCTGCAAGTTGGTGTATCTAAAATTACCGCTATATCTCAGCTGGCACAGGCACACTCACATTCCATTCCGGCTGTGGGCAGTAGTCCAGCAACTTTTAGTTCGGCTGATGCGGGCCTGCCTGAAAACTATAGATTGAAAATACGATTGGGGACGTACAATTTAACTGCAGGTGCGCAGACATTTACTCCAAATGGCACTGACCCAGATATTCCCGAAATTCAGTTTTCTGCGGGTGAATCTATAACAGCTGTAGCAGTTAAATTGGATCAAATAGAGGGTATAAACGCTAAGGTCGTTAATACAACTGGTAGTAATTATAAAATAATGATCACGGGTGAAACTGGCTTAGATAACGCGTTTGAAATACAAACGCTTCCCTTGACATTTAATCATACCAATATTGTGGGTGGACAACAATATACCATTGTAGACAACGTCACCACCTCGCACCGTGCAAATGCTATTCAAAACGGCCAAGTATATCAGGTCATAAGTACGGATGGCCCTGTTGAGTTAGCGACTGGTATGATCAATAATGCTGAATATAAGATTGTGAGCAGCGACGCCGGCGGCAATTCAAATGCCGGTGCTATGGATGCGGGTAGTTGGTATCGTGTTGTTAAACAGGATAGTGGCGTTCAATCTGATGCTACCGCTATAAATAATAATAGGTGGTATCGAATTGTAAATACTGATGACGGCTCCGTAACCAGTGACGGTTCGTTTGTAAACGGCCGAACTTATAAGATTACCAGTAGTGGGACCACTGACTTTACTGCTTTTAGTAATGCCGCTAATAACAATGTTGGGACCGTTTTTACGGCTAATGCTAACGCGCAGGGCAGTGGTGGCGGCCAAGCTAAAGAATTTACAGACTACGTAAATATGTTTGGTGCAGCTGATAATAATCCGAATACTGAATTCAAGGCGACTATTTCAAACAACCCGCCACCCTCAGGAACGGGCAAAGTAATACAATTTACAAACTTTGATGATTATGCTGCCGGAAACGGACACAACGGTGTGGGCCACGAATTCAAGGCTAATGCAGATGGAAGCGGCTTTGGGCTTACAGGACCTGGCAAAGTGATGGCATTCACAAATTATCAAGCAGATTTTGGCGCTGCTGACAACAGTGCAGGTACGATTTTCACTGCTAACACAGATGTTGACGCTGGGACGGGCCCAGGAACTGTGACATCATACACAGATTTTGTTGACCTGTATGGCGCGGGTAACAATACGAATGCAATTTTTACGGCTGGCATTGCAGGCACAGCTGTCCATGGCAAAGGAACAGTGGGTCGTTATACTGACTATACAAAATATGGTGCTGGGAATAGTAATGCAGGCACGACTTTTACTGCCAATCAAAATGCTAATGCCACCTTTGGCTCAGGCACCGTCACTATGGTATCGGAAGACGTTTCTGGCAACAATAACTATCGCATTTTTGATACCTGGAGCGACTATCGAGACGTTAATTCATTAAGGGCTCAGGACTTGAGTGCACAGGACATAATTTTCGACCTAAACGGTCTCGAGGTGAAGCGTGAAACTAACATCGTCACGGACGTGGTACCCGGAGCATCTTTTGAGATTTTGAAAACAAGTACCGTCGGCGCGGAAATCATAACTGGCGCTGACAAGGAATCCCTTATGTTGACGGTCCAATCTTTTATTGATGAGTTGAATGCCTACAGAGCTGATTTAAAAGCTTTGTCGCGTTCTGACAGGACAGGTGGCGACCTTGGAAAACTATATGGAAATCCCTACGTAAAATCTCGGCTAAGATCTCTCTCAGAATTTATGCTAAAACCAATTAAGGGCTATACCACCTTTCCTGAAACTGCGAATAGCGCCGTTTACCTGTCACAGCTGGGCTTTAAGACGCAAAAGGATGGTACATACGGACTAGATCAAAAAGCATTTGATACAACTTTTAATAATGCGCCTGGAAACTTTGACGCCTTAACTAAGGACCACGCGCTCTCAAAGCATCCAGAAATTTCAGTTGTTTGGGATCCGGGAGCTGATTTAGAAGCAGGAATTTATCAATTCCATCATGATGATGGAATTGGTGGAGGCGGTGATGGCAGTGGCAATGTAATTTATGCTGGTGCATTAAATGGTGGAGGCGCAAGACTTTATAGAGCAGCGGACGGAGGTGGTTCGTTTTCCTATGATGGGACGAACGTTAATAGCACAGGTGATTTTCCAGGACTTTTCTTACGCACGACAAGCAACAATCTTGGTGATGATGTGCCAATGAATGTCCACCTTGGTAGAAGCTTCGCAACGTTGTTCGCAGAGTTTCATGATGAAGTGCTTAACGATAGATACGTCCACAGAAGGCAGGTCCAAAACATAGAAATTCAAAACGAGATGTTATTAGACCGTATAGCTCGACTAGATCTCCGCAGTGATAACCTTTCTCAATCATACAACGCAGAATTTCAAATGATGGAAGACATGGTTACTAGTTTTAAATCTACTGGTGACTATCTTACTAACGTAGTCGATGCATGGAACAAATAATAAAAGATACTAAAGCCCAAATTTCTTTATTTTTTCGATCAAGGTAGTCCGCTGCAGCTTAAGGTCTTTAGAGGCCTCACTTGTATTGCCTGCATTTCGGCTCATAGCGCTCTCGATTAATACGATTTCAATGTCTTGTAAAAGGCGCCTTAAATCCACGCTATTGTTAAATTCAAAAAGAGTTGCAAAATCAGCTGGCAATGGTGGTGGCGCTATCTGGTCCGTATTTCCGCGAAGGGCTCCCCCTAAGGTATCCAATGTCTCCCAAATATCATTGGCTTCCTCCTGGCTGTCTAGCACGTAACTGGCATTGATATTCAGGAGGCTCTTGCTGACTTTATCTTCGTCTATTTTTTGTCCAGGGTAAAACACTGCCGCGCGCTCAATGATATTTCGTAGTTCACGAATATTGCCAGGCCAATCATATTTTTTTAATGCATTCAGGCCACTTTTGGAAAAACTAGTCTTGGTGTTTTTGAAATGCTGAGACTTACTATTGTGAAGCAGATGTTCAATCAACGCTGGGATGTCGTCCAAGCGATCCATTAAACTGGGGACCTGAATTGGGAATACATTTAATCTGAAGAAAAGATCGTCACGAAACTCATTATTAGAAACCAAGCTGCTTAAATCTTTATGTGTGGCGCAGACTACTCTTACATTAACTTTGGTTTCCTTGCTCCCGCCGATACGGGTCACCCGCGAGTTTTCTAAAATACGCAGTAATTTTGATTGAAGGTCGAGAGACATATCACCAATTTCATCGAGAAATAGCGTTCCCCCATCTGCCTGCTCAAATTTCCCGTGGGTGGTCTTTATTGCACCAGTGAAGGCGCCCTTCTCATAGCCAAAGAGTTCAGCTTCCATTAAATCTTTTGGGATTGCCGCACAGTTTACGGCTATAAATTTGCCTTTTCGACGGCTCTCGTCGTGAAGAGCCTCCGCAACTAGCTCCTTACCCGCGCCGGTTGGGCCATTAATTATAACTGCAGAATCCGAGGGAGCAACCAAAGTTATCATCTGCTTCAAATTATTTGCAGCCTCCGAACTACCAATTATTTTTTCATCTATTTGCGACATTTACATTTCACTGCTCTGAATTGCCCAAGTAACAACATTTTAACACAATAATGTCCACTCTTGCATCATCATACTGCACTGGTTACTTCTTTTCATAAATATTTAGAGTTAATAACTATTTTGAAACTTCGAATTTTTGGGAGGAGGGTGAGTTGATTAAAAAAAACTTCTGGCGATCTCTTATTCCTCAAAATCTTCGGGCAAGCTTTCAAAAAAAAGTCTCAAAATCAGTTGATGAGAAATACGACCTGTCAAGGTTCGATGAACAAGATATTATTTTAGAGAATGAAACCCAAATTCAGGAATTTTTGCCAGATATTTTGGGTCAGGCTTTAGCTCGAACTTGGATTGATCGGCGGTTTTTGGAAGCCTTTTATGAGCAGCCCGTGGAGATACTTGAGAAGGCTGGTGTTTTCTTACCAAAAAGTATTTCAATAGAGTTTTCTAAAGAAGAAAAGGAACGACCAAAGGTGGTTGTTTTCAAAAACTCAGGTAAAGATAAGACGCGATTACTTCAGTTGAAACTTGTGATGGTGGCGGGAACATGAATAAAACTTTAGTGCTAGCGTTAACTTACTTAATCCTAACTGGTAGTTTTTCTCATGCTGAGGAACATAAAACGCCAATATCCACTGAGATGTTTTTGAATGGGGTCGCTGCGGTTGAGACGAAAGACTTTGTGGAGGCTGTGAAATTATTTACAACTTTGGCAGAGAGTGGTGAGCCCGCATCACAGTACAATTTATCGTTGTTGCACTATAAAGGCCTTGGGACACCGGAAAACTATCAGTCCGCCCTTTACTGGGCCTGGAGTGCCGCTCTAGATGGCTATGAAAAGGCGCCGTCGCTCGTCGATGATATCCGTGATGACGTGACAGACGACCTCATTACGGAGGTTGCTGGAAGTATTGTGGAAAGCTTAACTGAAAAAGCGATGTCTGGAGATGATACGGCTTCTATAAAATTGGGTAAAACCTATTTTAGTTTATTCTTAGAACCGGATATAAAAAATGCATATATTTGGTTTGTAATTGCTCAGGCTTTATCTGTGGAAGGTAGTGATGAACTTCTCAGAGAAGTTAAAAAAGACATTGAGACCCCTGATCTACTCTCGTTTCAAGCCGACGCAACTGCTAAATTCAACGAAATTTCAAAATAGTGTCATGGCCGCGGCTTAATGTCGGCAACAAAGTCTAACTTCTTTAATTCTATTAAGTTGTGCTCGCTGAAGGTGGTCAAATGTCGACTAATTTGGTTTAGAACCTGTTGCACCGTTTCACTGGAGGATTGGTCGAACGCATCTTGGCCCTGGGAAGTGCCATAAGCCTTCACAAGGTTACAAAAATCTATAACTGTAGCGTCCAAGTCTTTCGACTTGATTAAAGAGGCGACGCTCTTTTCAGACAACATTGTTACTATTTCTCTAAGTGATTCTAATAATAGAGAATGTTCTGCTGCCATTATTTATTCCTAGCCATGCGCCTCTTTAAAGCTTTCAAGTAGCTTGTCAGTGATTAAGTCGAGGTCAACTGGGTATCTACCCTCTTCTACCTTAACTTTTATTTCATTGACTAAAGCCATATCAATAGGTGGCTCATTTGATAAGTCACTAACTGATTTACTTATGGTCAAGTCCATATTCACTGCCTTTGTGTTAGTTGGCTTAGGATCAGCTCCGCCAACTTTATTCTCTGTCACAGGCACGCTATTTTTATGCTCGGTAACTGCTGCATTGGCAAAGCCACCAGCATTTTTGATTGGATCAATCATGTTGAACCCTCCTTACAACTACCTTAACGGCAAAAACATCAGACATGTTAGTCACACATACAATATTTTTCCTACATAGTCATTAACGACAGAAATCATTTACATGTTAGTCAATGGACGTACTTTTTTTTCAGAAAGTACGATGGCCTTGAATTCTTTATTGGACGAGAGGTTTTTAACGATAATCATTTCACCGACCTGACCGTCTTCCATGGCCTGTCCATATGTTGAAATAGTTAAGCCACCTGCGCCCACAACAATCAAAACATCGTCGTCTTTATCTATGTCATTGGCCGCAATCAAGTGGCGAGACTTTAACACTGCATCTCTTGTTATGTTCTTTTTTGCTTTATGCCCAATGATCTTCTCTAGACTTGTGTAAGCACCGTGCGCTGATCGATTTGCTGCTAGTTTAAGTTCCAGGTCATCGGCACTAATTATTTTGCCTTTTGGAATATTATGTTTTGCAAAGACCACTGTAGAAGTGCCGCCCATTATATTTTGGCCACTTGCACCACTATCATTACTTTGTGAACTTGTTCTCAGCGTAACCACCCATTTTTTTGGGTCTAAACAAGACACACTAATTGTCGACCAATCACCTACGACACGAGGTTTGACTTGGAGTTCATCGGCACAAGAAAAGTAGGCCCTCTTGGGCGAAATTATAACTTTGCGTTCAATTCCTTTTGCCTGAAAAAAAAAGCCAACGCGTTTTTCTATATCAGCGCCATAAACAATATTAGTTTCTGCAGCCACCGGTTGCAGTGTACTGATTAATATAAAACTCAAAAAAGATCTGATTGCAATTTTCATTAGAAACGTTCCAAAATTCGAATATCCATATTGGCGAAAGCTGACGCATTCTTGACATCGGATAGTGCTATTAATTCAGAGGTGTTATCTGTCAGCTTCTTAACTTTAAAATAATATTGTGATGTATCGCTTCCGGTAGAAACAAAAATATCACTCTCTAAAAGTCCATCATGTTCGCCAAAGTTAAAAAATATTTTCCCGTTTTTAGTAAATGTCTTTCCCACAATATTTTGACATTCAAGCGGGGCAGTGGCCTCATCAATTGCCGCGAGTGAAATCTCCATTATCTTAGCTTTAATGTGATCTAGTCGGTTCTTTGAAGATTTTAATTTCAAAGATAAAAAATTAGATTCTTCAATCCTTATTGACGCGACTTGAGATGCTGAGCTCACTATTACGTTGTTTTTATAGAGTGTTGATTTAGCTTCTATCGTCATATCTTTTTTGCTCTGAAGAAAATCAGATTTGGAGGTAATGTCAGCCTCCAGGCTAAGGCTGAGCCTTCCCGATGGTGTTATCTGAGGGGATACCATTTCATCATTGGCGTTGGTTTCGTATAAACCATAAGATAATGTTTGACGTTTAACAGGTTTTGATTCAGTGACCAAATTTAAATTCGCTTGTAAATTTGTGTGTTGTCTTATCTCTTGTTTAAGTTGAGTTTCATTCAAGCTGAACCAGTAGGGAAATTGAGTTTTCAGTTTTAGCCCCGTGAATGCAAACTGGATATTTAATGCGGACGGCCGGCGGCACGTCGATGGTTGGGTGGTGCTTTCGCCATCCAAAACCAACACTTCCAACTTTACAAAAAACTTACCTGCTTCTTTTCTGGACTCCAGAACTCTGTAGCCGCCAATATTGATATTAGATTTATTGGCTATCTGATCTATTAACACTTTGCCGTTCTCAACTATCGCAAAGCTTTCAACGGATTGAGCGCCAGATTGAGTTACTGATTGAAGTGCGTTTGATATTGCGCGGGACCTAAAGACTTCGTCTGATATTTCGGACGTTCTAAAGGCGCTTCCGTCAACCTGAAGGAGGCGCTCGCTGGCATTAAGAGGCCCAACGTTCAGGGCAATATATATTGCCACTAGTGAATGAAAAATACGCAACATTTTTGCTAACTAATCACAAAAGCCCGCGGGTGTAGTTCTGTATAAGCCGCCTAATATGTACTTCGCTTACTGACAATTCTACTTCATATGTGTCATTGCCTGTGGGCTCTATTTTTACTGTCTTGGCACCCATGATAGTTCCACGGACCGCTGAACTCATCTTGTCAGACGTCAGCATTGCCTCTGCAACAGTGGTTTCGCCATCGAGATTTATACCATAAATTTGCTCGGTCAGTCCTCTATAGGCATCTAGCTTTGCCGCACGAATGGCCATTAGTCTGCGTTGGTTTAAGTTTTTAGAAGGTTGGATCGCTATGGCTGAAAAGCCAACGGCTGTTATTGAAGGAGAAAATGTCTCCTCACCAGACGCCTTTTTTTTCTCATCGAGCAGGTTTGTGCTTTGCTGCATCGCAGATATTCGTGTCCCAGTCGTAGGTCGCATAATGTTGTTTGCGACACTTTGAACTTGGAAGGATGGGATAGCGGTATCGCAACCGGCTAGAAGAGACACCACTGCAATTGCACCGATCGGTTTAACTAAGTTAAATATTGGCATTATCACGACTTTCATTGTTGAACTGCGGAGAGCTTGCAAATTGTGTGCCATAATTATTGGTACACAAATTGAACTTTTTCACCTTATTCTAAACGCTTCACTCTATTGGTTAATATCTTATTGGCACGTATTTTGCTGATATTACCCTAAGATTATTTAAAGCCGAATATTTTGAATTTTAACGTTTGAAAACAGATAGTTAAATATTCAAAAATTTGACTAAACTAAGGATACGAATATGCAGATGAGCCAAACTATTGGGTTTTCAATTGCGGATACAAAAAAATTAACAGGGTTATTTTTGCCCCTGGGGATCCTAACTTTAGTTGGCATGTTGGTACTGCCACTTCCAGTTGTTTTGTTAGACGTATTCTTTGTTTTTAATATTACTATATCACTCTTAATCCTAATGGTCGCACTACATACTCATCGGCCACTTGATTTTTCGTCTTTTCCAAATTTGCTTCTACTTGCGACAGTTTTACGGCTTGGGCTTAATGTAGCCTCAACGCGCATAGTATTGTCAGAGGGTCATACTGGCGCTGACGCCGCGGGAAAAGTAATTCAGGCATTTGGCGAGTTTATAGTTGCTGGTAATTATACAGTAGGCCTTTTCGTCTTCGCAATTTTGGTAATCATTAACTTGGTGGTTATCACTAAAGGTGCCGGTAGAGTTTCAGAGGTTACTGCTAGATTTACCCTCGATGCTATGCCCGGCAAACAGATGGCTATAGACGCTGATTTGAATGCTGGCATCCTGACACCTGAGGAAGCGACCGAGCGTCGCTCAGAAGTATCAAAGGAGGCAGACTTTTATGGTTCCATGGACGGTGCATCTAAATTTGTAAAAGGTGATGCGGTTGCTGGGATCCTAATCTTGGCTATTAATGTAATCGGCGGTTTGATTATAGGTATCGCGCAGCACGATTTGGGTTTGGCTCAAGCTGCTGAAAACTATATTTTGTTATCTATTGGTGATGGATTAGTTGCTCAAATCCCCTCGCTTTTACTTTCGATTGCAACAGCTATTATCGTAACCAGAGTTTCTTCTTCCGAAAATATGTCAGATCACATAGCCAAGCAGGTAAATATTTCTGCGGCCTGGCTGCCAACGTCAGCAGTAATGTTGGCTCTTGGTCTTGTTCCTGGGATGCCAAATGAGTTATTTTTGACTTTTTCTGTTATTGCTGGGGCTTTAGCCTGGTATTCAAGGCGCACCGAAGGCCAACTTGTCCACGAAGATGAAAAATCAGAATTAGATGATGAGAGCGAAGCCAAAGGTGAGTTCGCTTTGGCTGATGTTAAAGACACATCAAAAATCTCGATAAGTCTTGGATATAGCCTCGTGTCATTGGTGGACGAAGCAAAGTCTGATAATCTTGTTCCTAAGGTGACGCGACTTAGAAAAGAAATTTCCAAAGCTCTAGGGTTTATTATTCCTGGTGTCAGAATTAGGGATGATTTGAACCTGGAAGCATCTCAATACCAAATAAAGATTGGCGAAAAAATTGTTGCTGATGACTATGTATATACTGGTAAAAAATTAGCCATATCAGATGATAATGTAACGGTCCAATTAACAGGTGTAAAAGTAAAGGAGCCGGCATTCGGTGTGGACGCCTATTGGATCGATGCAGAATCACACATTGATGCTGAATCTAAAGGTTATGTTATTATTGAACCTGAAGATGTGATTACAACTCACTTAAGCCAAATCATGAACGCCTATGCTGCTGATTTGTTGGGGCAAGAAGAGGTTCAAGAGCTTCTGGATGATTTGCAAATTACTTATCCTAATTTAGTAGAAACTGTAGTTCCAAAAGTAATGCCGCTCTATCAATTAACTTCTGTGCTAAAATGCATTCTAGAGGAAACAGTGCCTGTCTCTGATCTGCGCTTAATACTGGAAACGATAGCATCTATAAATACTCAGAAAATGGATAACGAGGACATAGCAGAAAAAATTCGCCCAAGTTTGGTTCCGATGCTCATTCAGAAAATGATAAAGTTCAAAGAAACTATACCTCTAATTACTTTAGCCCCAGATTTAGAACAAATGATTTTACAATCTGTTCGCCAGAACCCAGACGAAAAAATGCTCATGTTGGAAGGCACCTTAGCAAAGAAAATCCTTGCTAACCTGAACGAAGCGTCTGAAAATCTAAATAAAGAAGAAAAACCTGTGTTTCTAATTGTGGCACCACAAATCAGGAAGCACGTTTCAAAGTTTATAAGAGCACAGTTACCTTCTGTGAATGTGTTGAGTTTCATGGAACTGCCTGAAGACCGCAGTGTAGAGATTGCCTTTACCGTTGGTGGGTTCGATGCAGTTGAATAATTTAATATCCTTGATTGGGAGTAAATGAGATGCCAGAGTTAACAATACGAGCTGCTGATAGTTCGCTAGCAATGGATGAAATCGAACGAAAATTGGGGCCGGACGCCCTAATTCTCTCAACTGAGAAGCGTGACGGTTTGATAGAAATAATTGCGACTAACGAACCTGATCAAATTGCCTCAGCGTCGATTGCTTCCGCCGAAAAGTTAAAACTTCGTTTGAACAGGGACGATAACGGGACAGTTGAAGGCAAAATAAAATCTGCAGCTGAAAAGTCTAAGTTACGTATTGAAGCTGAAGCATTGGATAATAATAAGAGTATCGGTGGTAAGATAAACTTTTCTGAGGCTTTAGCGGCTGAGATTTCGACAATAAATGAGCCGCATGTAGGGGACTTAGAACAGCAGGATGTTGACCAGGATCCAAATGGATTGATGCCGAGTTTTCAAAAAATTGTTAATGAATTAGAATTTATAGTTAAAACTACCACTGAACTA
>ERZ651776.4486-NODE-4486-length-12837-cov-4.592006_pt1 | contig 12837 bp, 6 predicted proteins | sample MGYA00514761_ERZ651776 | MGnify/ENA metagenome assembly ERZ651776 | reverse complement strand
GGGGCGGGGGTTGCGAAAAGAGAAGGGGTCGAGGGAGGACTGAGAGAATCAAAATTGTTTGGGACTCCTGCCGCCTTCTCTTTTCCAACAAAAAAAAACCCCTTTTTTACCAGTTTTTTTTTTTTAAACACACCCCTGGTTGCGAACTGATTATGGCTCTTCGGTTCGCAGCAGCCCATCTCCTGCTTCTTCTCCTCTTTCTCAGGTCCTCGTCGTTGAGCTTTCACCCCTCGGCGCATCGGTACGCCATCATTCGAGGGCCCACCCCTTGTTCCGTATTTCCCTCCGTCGGCAGCGGCGCTCTCCGCTCTCGCTCCTCCGGCGGCGACGACGACGACGACGACGGGAACGACCCGCCGCCGCCGGATACCTCGTTCTTCAAGAGGGCGCTGCTCACCATGAGCAGGCTCTCCCTGGTGGACTACGGGATACGGAGCGGGGTGTTCGACCGGTTTTCCCCCTCGGAGGAGGAGAACGGCGGGCTGGCCGTCACGGGGATCAGGCCCATGGACGCGGAGGGGGAGGAGGGGGGGAAGGGGGGGAACACGACCGTGCTGGGGAGGGCGGAGCTCGAGGCGGTGCGGGCGCTGATGGCCATCTTTGAGGGCGAGCGCGTTAGGGCGTTGAAAATCATCGAGGGGGGAGGAGAGTGAGTGCCTTTTTCTTTTTTTTTTTAAGTGGAAAACACCAAGCGAAATTATTTCGAACGGGCGAAGCAAAGCAATTGGGCGAAAGCGAGTGCTGTGAACGCATGCCCATTGCGTATTGCCCATTGCGTACTGCCCATTGCGTACTGCCCATTGCGTACTGCCCATTGCGTACTGCCCATTGCGTACTGCCTCTTGCTGTCCACCCAGCTCATTTTGAGAGCAGCATCAAATAAAGCTAACCAACTGTGCTCCTTGCTTTTCTTTGCTTCTTTTTTTTTCACACATTTTTTTCACACATTGCCAAACAGAGCTGTCTCCCCGAGCATGGTCTCTGCAAGCGAGGTGGAGGACTACCCACTGAGGAAAGTTGAGGAGAGCGCCCGGCAGCTTGTGAGGGCAATAATAGAGGAGGAGCGAAGGCGCAACACACATGGGGGGGGGGACGCACAGCAGCTCAAAATCAAGCGTCCAGGCAGCTTGGAGGGAGAGGTGAGGCGTGGCGTGGCGTGGCGTGGTTTTTTCATGGACCCGTGGGCGAGCAAAGGGTTGAGATTCCACGCTGTTATGAAACAAAATTTCCTGCGACTAACTCTTGCTTTTTTGTGCCTCTTTTTTATTTTTGTGCAGCTTGGGCCTTTGGGGACGCTTGAGCAAGGAATCATTGACCTGTTTTCAGATGTAGTAGTGGCGGAACGAAAGAGGGCTGAGCTGAGTTCTGCAAGGAAGGAGACGATCCGACCAATCGATGTCGCAGAGAAGAACTTGCTTAGCGATATCGAGAGCAGCGTGGCAAGTGTTGTCCGGGAGGAGAGGCGGAGGGTCGGTGTGGGGGAGGAAGGGGGCAGAGTTGTCAGACCTATGGAAAGCTCCACGCTCGGGCCGCTCGGGAACATTGAAAGAGACGCCGTCGAGATTTTGGAGAGAGTTCGTAGAGAGGAAACAGAACGATTGGAAAAGTTGATTGAGGAGCGACCAATGAACAGAAATCGAAAATCGATTGCTGGGTTCAGTGAGGCCTTCCTCTCTGGATTGTTGAGGTTCCCCATTTTAATCGGGAGCGTCGTTGCACGAGTCAAGAGTCTGGTGGAGGAAGAGGAGGGAGGGAGGGATTAACTGATTATTGAACAAACCTAAACTTGTCTGAAAAGAAAGGTGAAGAGATTGCTGCTTGACCATTCTTTGTACATGTATTATTGTCCAGTCTATTGGTGCTAAGGTGCCCCTCTAGGTAAATTTGCCACCGACCTGACCTGACGACGTAACCAGAACACAACAAAAGACAAACAAACAAAAAAAGCTATTTGTTTGACTTCAATATGGCGTCTAGAACTTCAAAAACTGTCACACTGACCAAACTTATCCCCAGTGGTCTGCCCTCAAAAGAGCACTTCACGATAGTTGAGGAAGATGCCTCAAATCTTGTAGCGTCTGATGATGGAGAATTAATTTTGCAAGTGATTTGCATGAGTGCTGACCCCTATTTGCGGTCTGGGTGTAAGACCGGTGAAGTACCTCGACCAATGTCGGGTTTCGTCGTCGGCAAGGTGATCGAGAGCAAAAATTGTGCTTGGCCAGTTGATTCCTTGATGGGAGCTGCCCTTCCCTTCACTTCAATTCAGAAGCTCAACGATATTGTATTAAAAAAGACAATCACATGGAATCTTACTGATTATGTTACTGAAGAAAATGCTACATTAGGTCTGGGAGTTCTGGGAATGCCTGGAGCGACTGCTTATGGTGGTCTCATAGATGTGCTTCGCCCTGACAAGAAGAAGAATGAGACGCTCTTTGTTTCCTCTGCTGCAGGAGCCGTTGGCTCTATGGTTGGACAGCTTGCGAAGAATGTCTTTAACTGCACAGTCATTGGCTCGTGTGGCGGGGAAACGAAAACAACGCTGATCACGGAAAAGTTTGGCTTTGACCACTCAATTGATTACAAAACAGTGTCAACTAGTGCTGATCTCGCAGCGAAAATCAAAGAATGCAGCGATGGTATCGACATGTACTTCGAAAATGTGGGTGGGATGCACTTCGAGGCTGCGATGTCTACCCTACGCCCACACGGACGAATTGCTGTGTGCGGCTGCATAAGTCGCTACAACGATGCTTCTGGTACTGCTCCTCTGAACACAATCGACATATCACAAATGATTTACACGTTTCAGCGCGTTGAGGGCTTTGTTTGCATGCCTTATTTGAGCGGGGCAAAAATGAACTTCTTGAAAGACATGAGTGAGTGGCACAAAGAGATGAAGGTTGGCTGCGAGCAGTGTTTTTACGATGGTATCGAGGAGTGGCCAACGGCATTCCAAGCTCTTTTCACGGGCGCGAACGTGGGGAAAGTGTGTGTACGCCTTTTGTGATGCATTGGGGAATAAGTGTACAAAATATACGGCTTCTCGGGTTTATACTTTTTATACTTTGTTTTCGTTGCCATTTTCGCTGTTCAGATTATTATCATTGCCATCTCCTTTATCCTCGCTTTTTTTTCGCATGAAATTTGATGCAATTGCTTTCAATGTGCTCTTCCGCCTAACAGGCGCTGTTGATGAAGCTGACTCATGTGTAGGAGTCACTGTATCTTTCTCTCCCCCACCGTCGCCGGTCGCTTTCCGCGTGTAGGGCAAACTATCATGCAGAGATAAAGAGTTTCCCTGTCTTTCGCTGCTGTGTGGACTTTTGGCGTGGTTCAAATGGTGAATGTTGCCGTAGTTGCTCCTCGAACTAGAAGTGACATCACTGATACTCCCGCTCCCCCCATTTCCGGTGGCGGCCATTGCGGTCTTGTTGCTCAAATACCGCTGTGACTTCGACAAGTAAAATTTTTTGCTTGCCCTGCGCAACAAAAAGAAGACAACTAAAATCCCAATGAATCCAATCGAAAGCATGAAATAAGCATCGACTGTGTCGTATTTGTAGAAGCCCATCACGGCAATCGAACTAAAGAATGCAAAAATTCCAGCACAGAACAGTGATAGGACAAATTTATACTCCCCTCTGACGCTTTTCACGCTGTTTTCTACACTATCGTCGGCTCCCCTCAGAGCCAGCCTTACACTGTACAAAGACGCAAAAGTTGCAGCACAAAGTGTGACCAGGTTGAGACCAACACATATCGTACTCGATATCACGAAAAGTGTTCGAAATTTGTCTACACCTTTGTCCTCTTGTTTCTCGAGACTCATTGACAATCCGCTGAAGGCAAACCCTGCAAGAACTGCAGCACTCTGCTGAATGCTATTGTTGGCACTATTATAGAAATGGAGCTCTTTCTCCAAAATTTCGTTCTTTTTCAGCTTAACATGTGTATCTAGGTCGAGGTTTTGGAGGGTAAGCATCGCAAAAATACGTTAAGGGTTGGGAGTTGGCATCGAGTTACACTTATTTTTTTTCCGAAAAAAAATGAAAATTGGTTTTTGAAAAACAATTACTCTCCACATTTCTTTCGCCATTTTGCTTTGCTGACCATGGACCAAGCCTCTCAACTGCGGGAGTTTACACACTCGCTCAATGCGTCCTCTTCAGATGACAACTTGCTGAATGGAGTTTCGATCGCTCAATGTCTATCCCACCTCTCCATCTCTCCTTCCCTTCCCAACACCCTTGAACATGACGGGAATCGCGCAACGCTAAACAACTGGATTCGCATAGCTCGCGATCTAAAGAGTGAGCTCAACATAGAACTCTCCATGGAATCTATTGCTCTGATCCTTGCCGGGGATGTCACAGAAGTCTTCAATAAGGTGCTCATTCCGCTGCACCAGTACGTGAATATCGGCGATTCTTCGAATGGTCCTTCTTCCCTTTCATCCCCCCTCCACAGTGCGCATGGGTCAACGACATCGTCGTCGTTGGCCACAACAACGAAAACAACAACAATAAATCCTGTGCAGATGCAGACCCTCATAGAGGATGATGAGTCCGAAACTATCCTTCAGCAGGTCCAGCAAATGCTTAACAATAACGCGAAGTTCAAGCAGCAACGCAGCTCTCTCGCTAAATTTCTGGCAGTGTTGATAAGGCGTGGACCAGTGATACGCGATTTACTGACAAAGCAGAGTCAACCCAAAACCCGTGCCCTCAAGTTGATGCTCAAGTTCGTGTCTAGATGTCTTTCTGACGGTTTGGAGCCGGTCGCTCGAGGAGGGGCAGACCTTTTGAAGGAGCTTCTTCCTATGATGAGTAGCCTGGGGGGCAATGCCAACACCAGTACCAACACAAAAATTATTCAGAACATTTTCGAGGACTTCCTCGTCAACATGGGTGGATTGACAAGCACACTTGTCTGTTGCAAGACTCATCCTTCACTTACATCGAAGTGCATTCAGTCAATGTGGCGTTGTGTACCACAAACGGTGGAGGGAAACCGGCTTCTTTTTCAAAGTGTACAAAAACAATACAGTGAGGTCGGAGACTTCCTACACACTTTCTCTCTATTTGTCGAGTATCTCCCTCAAGATTTACTCCGGTCGACCTTTATCCCCCCGTCTCTCCTCCAAATAACGCTTGACTTGTGCTCCTCAACACCCAATTTAGACCACGCTATTCAGAACCACAACTTTATTGACGATGAGCAATTCAAGGCGGCAATTGAGGTAAAGTGTTTCTGTCTGACTTTCCTATCCAGGCTTGTTGAAATTTTTCCGACTCAGTTCGACAGTGCAGGGGATGCATTGATGGGGCCACTCGTTGCTTCTCTATTAAAGTCTACGTCATCTATCTGTCTGCAGCCGCAAATTACGTCAATTTCATCGCTCTTTAAGATAGTCGAGACCCTCCTGAAAACCAAAGAAAAGAACGAATTCGTCAAAATCTGCCTACAGAGTTTAGTTTACGTTCTAATCGAGCAAGAAAGCAGCATGGTCGTTAGAGATCATGTCTTATACAATTTGATTGACCTCTTTGAGAACCCAGAGCTCAATGAAAAGCTGCCAATGCATGAAATTTTACCATCCCTGCTCAGACATTTCAAAGTTGGTAATATCAAGCTCGCCGATATTAACCTAATTCTCAGTATTTGCAAGGTTCCGCGCTTGGAACCGAGTCAAATTCAACAGCTTTGCGGTTTTGTGAGTCAAATTTCCCTTAAGAACGCAGTGTTCAGCAGATCTGCGAGCATCCCATTACTTTCTTTGTTGAGTGACTATTACAAAGTCAGGCAGGTGCACGTCTTCATGGCTAAGTTTGCGAGGGATATTGTCGGGGTCATAGTAAACAAGGGGGCATCGAATAAGATTAGGGGAGATGAAGACGTCGCAGAGAGGGAGGTGCTACGAATGCTTTCCATCGAGCTGTGCGCCAAGGTATTAAGTCTCGGTAAACCGCAGATTAATAGCGTCCTGCTCGGTTTCTTGGAGGCACAAGTTGATGCGGAGGAGCGTGACCTAAAGCGCGAGGAAGAAAGCGGAAACAGCAACAGCAACAGCAACAGCAGGGAACTACTGTTAAACTTGATAGAAATCGGCAAGCCTTTCATCGAGACTGCAAAGGCAATCACCAGCGGAGAAAAGGCAAGCAAAGAGCGAGATGAATGGTTAGAGGAGCGAAAGAGAATAATTAATTCTCCACAAAGTAGCTGGCGTTCTCCTCGCGGAAGTAGAACTAATTTAACAACTAACGTCAGCGCCAGCCCTGGTGTTGTCAGCGTGAGGAAACTCAAGCACGACACAGTTGAGGCGGCGGAGCTCAAGAAAGACCTCAACAGATTTCACGAGCAACGTCGATCTCCTCCTCCTGATCCTGTCTCTGTGAGGTCTTCTCCTCCTCCAGCCAGCAACCGTGAAGAGCTTGAGCAGCTTGAGGACGAGTATGAAGAGAACTCACCGAGAGCGCAGAGGCGTGCTTTGATGTTACAACAACAGCAGCAGCAGGAGCGGGGAAGGAAGCTGGAGGATAGGAGGGAGAAGAATGAGCAACATATGGGAGGAGAAGAAGATGGAAAAGGAAACAGAGCCGAAGTACGAGACTCCAGGCCAAACGCAAGAGTGCTCTTCTCAGAAGGCGAGGAAGCCAAAGGTACTCCGAAGAAAAAGTTCAGGAAAACAGGCGCTTTTCAGTCGGGCGCAATGCTTGGCGGGAGAGGGGTAGGAGACTATTTGGACGACGAAGTTGATGCCTCTGAAGAAGAGAAGAAGGAAGAAGAACGACTTTTTAATGAAGAGAGAGAAAGGGAAGAGAAATTGGAAGCCAAGCGCAGGCAGCGTGAAGAGCAGCGTCTGGCGGAGTTGAAAGGTGAAGAAGAACGACTTGCAAATGAACAGAGAGAGAGACAGAAAGAATTGGAAGCTAAGCGCCAGCAGCGTGAGGAGCAACGTCTTGCTGAGCTGAAAGCTGAAGAAGAGGAAGAAATGAGGTTCCAACTTGAGCTAGAAGCGAAACGGGAGGAGCGCCTTCGACGCAAAAAGGAATTAATCAAGGAGGAACAATTAAAACAACAACAAGAGGATGATGAGATCGAACAAGAATTATTCGCGAAACGGAAAGCCAAGCAGGAAGAGCGACAGCTAGCCATAGAAAAACAACAAGAGGCTGACCGTTTAGAGGAGGAAGAGCTCGCAAAGCTGAAGAAGGAAATTGAAAACAAACGCATCCTCGAGCTCCAGCACGCTGAAGAGGAGCAAGCTCTGCTAATGAAACAGATGGAAGAACTCGCCTTACTGAAACAAGAGAAGCTGCGGCAAAAACAGCAAGAGATGGAAGAAGAGGAGGAGGAGATATGGGAGCGAAAGCGCCAGATGATGGTTGACGCACAGCAGAGTGATTTGCTGAAGGAAAGGATGAGAAAAATAAATGCCGACATCTCCGGTAATGGAGATAGTGGTGACGATGAAGGTGCTTCACCGTCGTCGTCGCCACGCTTGGACCGAGGACACCAAATAAGTACGGACGATGGCGATATTAGTGTGGTAGAAAGTGGTGGTGATGGTGGTGGTGAAGGCAGTGGTGGCATTGATAATGATGGCGACGTAAATTACGGTCAATTGAGCGGTAGCGACCCCGATTATCAAAGCGTTGACAATCACGATGATAACAATAATGATGATGATGACGATGACGATCACAGCGACAACGACACTAACTTTGAACCTCACTCAGCGGTCAAGGTTCGTAAAATGAGACTAAATACTGTTGAAAACGCTGAGATGAAGAATGGCGTCGCGAAATTTGCAGGCGCAAGAGAAACATCACCTTCCGTAGTGTCCGTACGTAAGATGCGCCTTGACACTGTCGAAAATGCCGAGATGAAGAAATCAATTTCAAAATTCCACGAGCAAAAATCTACCATACCCGCCAACCCCATTACCCCAGAAGTTCCCAAGCTGGATTTGCAGCACATGAACCAAAGAATGTGGCTAAAGGTAACAGATAAGAAGGGACGCGACTACTGGTATCACAAGGACACAAAAGAGACCACCTGGACAGACCCGGCCACCATGAAAAACGTGGAAATTGAGAAGTACACCCAAATGAACACGGACGAAGTAGCCTCGGAATCGGAGATCGATGAGACTGCTCGCACTGAGACGCAAAGGAGGCGCGAACGCGTCAAGAAACATGCGCACGACAAGGCAGTCGAAGATGAAAAGCTCCGCGAGGCTGTTGTGGGTGATAAGAAGGTTGATTTAAGTAATACGACTGCTAGGAAGGAGAGAGAAGCGGCCGTTGCACTGGAAAAGGCACAGAGAGACGAGGAGGCACGTATAAAAATTTTACCGGAAAAAGGGGGGAAAGGGGTGGAAAAAAAAACATCGCCCCTGAGGCGGCTGCGCGAGGAACGAGAAAAGGCGAGGAAGGAAGAAGAGGAATTGAGGCAAGCCAAGGAGGCCGAAAATGCCTACGACAGTCCTAAGAATGTCCAAAGACGTGAAAAAAAGCGGAAGCAGCTTCTTATGAACAAGGCTAAAAGGGAAAAAGAAGAGGCTGAGAAAAGGGAAAAGGACGAGGCTGATGAAGCCGCAGCTGCAGCTGAGGAAAAGAAACTTAAAGAAGCAAAGACGAAAAACACGCCCAAAAAATCAAAATCACGATCACCTACCCGCGACCCGACATTATCGGCACGTAAACTCAAAGAAAAAGAATTGTTGAAACAAAAGGTGGAGGAGGAGCAGCGTCTGCGCAGGAAGGTAGTCGGAAATAAGATTTCTTCGGACGTCTCTCCACAAAAGCGGAGGGAATTGGAGCAAGAAAAACTCAAATTGAAGGTTCAGGAGGAAGAAAAACTTAGGAATAAGCAGGTTCCCAAAAAGCGGGACGATGTCACTGGAACAGCACGAAAACGTCTTGAGGCAGAAGCTCATAGCCAGAAGATCAGCGAGGAAGAACGTTTGCGGAAACAGCAGATGGTCAGGAGGCGAGATGATATCACCGCCTCGGCTAGGAAACGAAAGGAGGCCGAGGCTCACAAAAAAAAGGTCAGCGATGAAGAGCGAATGCGAGGAAGGCAAAGCAAAGGAACGCGAAGTGAAATTACTGATTCGGCAAGGAAAAGACGTGATGAAAAGTCTCTCAAGGAAAGGGTGGAACGTGACGAGCTTGCGAGGAATTTTGACAACAAGAAGTTTAAACGCGTAATCGAAGGTGGTGGTGAGATCACCAATACGGCAAGAAAACGCAGAGACAAAGAGGTTCTCAACAAACAAGTTGAAGCAGACGCCAAGCACCGCGAGCGATTGCTGCCGAAGCGCAAGCTTTTTGGAGGTAAAGAAGATGGTGATGATGCGACGAAAAGGAGGGAGCGCGACGCCTCTGCTGAGCGCAGAAGGAGAGAAAGGGATGAAGAAGCGAGAAATAGGTTGGTGGGCGGGAAGAAACATAAGGATATCAGCGATTGGGAGCGGCGCGAGCTGGAGAAGGCGGAATACAGAAACAAGCTAGTTGAAGACGAGCTGGCGAGAAAAAATATTGGGGCTGATAGACGGAGTGTCAAGGATGTGTCGCCAAGATCGAGGAAGGAGCGAGAGGCAGCTGCAATCAAGAAACGTGCAAAGGAAGACGAAATCGCCAGGAAAAAATTGGGTGCTGATGAACGCCTGCCAAAGAAGGCTGCCGACGGGGGTGTTGACTCGGCCAGGAAACGTCGGGTTAGAGAATCTGCAGCTGTCAAGCAGAGAGCGATGGAAGACGAGGTCGTCCGACGAAATCTGGGGGTGGAGGAACGTCATCCAGCGAAAGCGGGGGACGGCCAAGACTCCGCCCGGAAGAGGGATGAACAACTCAGACGGAAAAACCGCGAGAATCTTAAAGACGATGAGAGGAAAAGGCTGGAAGACTTGAATAACTGGGATACCCATAACCCTAACAATAATCGCCGAGGGAGCAAAGACCAAAAAGAGGCAATTATTCACCAAGAAATTCGAAAAATTGAGGTGAATGAGAGACTGAGACTCGACGATTTAGGCGGAGAAGACCCTCACATGACCATTATGAGAGCAAACAGCGGGCGCCAGAAGGAAGACATGAAGAGGTACGCTCGAAGGAAGAAGTTCGAGGACGAGGAAGCGAGGAAAAGAGATCTTGCAGAAGTAGATTTCGACGAGGAAATAATGCAGATCAATACGGCTCGTGAGAGGGAACAAGCCGATAGGAGGAGGAGGAGGGAACAAAGGAAGGTGATGCAGGATGAGGAGGCACGCAAATTAGATCTGAAGGCCATCAAGTTCGACGATAAGGTCATGAAAATCAACAGCGCAAGGCAGCGCGAACTGATTCTCGAGAGTGAGAAAAATAAAGTGGAGAATGAGAATCGTCTCAGAAAGTTAGATCTGGACAGGGTTCACCACGACGACAACAAAATGAAAATGAACAGTGCGAGGCAAAAGGAGAAGGTTGCAGAGAGCGGAAAGGACAAGGTCGAGAGGGAGAAGCGCCTTCGAGATAAGGATTTGGCGAGTGTCGACAACAGAAAGCAGAGGAGAAGGGGGCGTAGAGTCAACAGCGTTTTGCTTGACGGAGGGGATGGTGAAATTCAATCTGGAGATGATGAGGACAAAGGAAAGGAAATTTTCAAACCGCTCAGCAGCGCCAGACAGAAGAAGGCCATCAGGGAATTCAACAAGAAGAGGGGAGAAGAGGACGAACAAATTCGACAAGAATTACTAAAGCAACAACAGCGCAAAATCAGGAGCAATGACAGAAGCAAAAGCGAAGACCAAGACGGACAAGTTTTCAAACCCCTGAGCAGCGCCAGGCAGAAGAAGGCCATCAGGGAATTCAACAAGAAGAGGGGAGAAGAGGACGAACGCATTCGGAATGAGCTACTCGAAGAAAATTCACGCAAGAAAAGACGACCTACTGGAAAGACATCGCCCAGAATTCAATCACCCCATAACAGTGCCTTTGACCAGGAAAGGACCCACAGGCACAAGAAAATGGCGGAAGTCACCAGCAGGGAGCGAGCTGAGTCTGAAGAGGCTGCCCAACAAAACACCATCGCCGGTTTCGTCGCGATCGGGGGGGGGATCGAACCGGAACATCAAGAGAGCCCATCTGCCCGACAGAAGAGGAAAGCACTAGAAGCAGTACAGAGAAGGAGAGAGGAAGATGAATTCGAGCGCCAAAGAGAGCTCAAGATCCTCAAAATGAACCAGTAAAAAATGTGCTACCATATGTTTAACCTGCTATAGCTTTGCTTCATTATATGGCCCAATTATGACACAATTGTATAGCCCACTCCCACTCTTTTGCGTTGTCAAAAGGATGCCAACAAGATTGCTAACTCTCGCCGAAACTCTGGAACTTTATTTCGTTTACTTAAATACATTTTTTATGTATAATTTCTTTTTATTAAAAGTATTTATATATATATTATAATTATTTGAATAAAATAATTTTAAATAAATAAATAATTTTTAATTATATTTTATAATAAAATTTTAAAATTAAAAAAATATATAAAATTATAATAAATTAGATGACATTTTTTTGAAAATTATAGATTACAAATATTCATAATTTATATTTAGATAATATAATGAAAGAAAATCGTATTACAAAAATGTATTTTTAAGTAAACAAAATTTCAATTTTTTTTTAGTGCTATCAAAAGTGGTGCCTGTCTTGCCTCCGGGCACGCCCGCATAGTGGTATCGCGTCTTTGGGTGGCATGGGGTGAAGTCCGTCGGCCCTCTGCCCTCCTTGACGAAGCGGTAGACATTGTCATATCCTATGCCTCCGAGTTGGTTGTGGAGTAATTGGTAGGCCCCCTGATAACTGACAACTTGGTTGATCCTCTGTGTGAGAGAGGCACCGGGGGGGGGCATGTTTCAGCACAATACAAGCATCTAAAAACAGCATAAGATGAACATGACTATAGAAATGCGAGCTGTCTTTACGGCTATTACAATGAGGCAGCTTAACGAGTGTCAATAGTAAGCTTTGAAACAACCGGGGATCTATTATCCGGGCGTTAGCGAGGGGGTTGTCTGGAGAATAGCCTCCATAAGGAGACCATAAGGAGAGCAAACTGTGATGGTGGATCGTCATGGCTACTATTATACCGCACCGGCAACCACCTCTCATGTCATTCAAACTGGTCGCCAAACTGACTCCCGACGTCCACTCCCTCCCCCCACCCACTTGAACTTGCTCAGGTCCTCCAACGGCAAAGGAAAGCGTCCCAGGATGAGTTGAGCGTCTCCCAGCTGTGTGTTCATCTTCTTTGTCGCGAGGAGTGTTAGTCGTTGAATATTCAAAAAGGGCAGAAACTAATGGCCATATATGGTAACTTACTACCTAAATGTTGGCGTGAGTGCCTATTTTTGAGTTTTTTTTTTGCCTGGGTTATTTCGTGATAAAATATCATCGGCTGCATGAAATTCGCAAAAACAAACGGACTCCGATCTGATATCGAAGCCAGGTGAGCGAAATAGAAAATGAAAAGCAGCCACGACGCGAAGAATGGACCATAGAATTCCTCCCACCGATCAAACTGACATTTGATTCGTAATTGGCTAAGATCCGACCTAATTTGAGTTCGACTTGTGTGTATTTGACCAGCCGCCGAGGCCCACACTTTCCCTCTTACGTTTTTTTTATTGAGCACAACAGTAGATGTCACTGAGATAACTAACCCACCGAATTTTACGTGTTGTGATCGTCCTCTTACCCCACAGGGTTTGAGTTTATCCCGGTCGTTGGTCACCGCTTGCCTTCTCGATCACCTTCCCCCCCCCCCTCCTCTTCTGGGTAG
>ERZ651776.4485-NODE-4485-length-12840-cov-15.040038_pt1 | contig 12840 bp, 13 predicted proteins | sample MGYA00514761_ERZ651776 | MGnify/ENA metagenome assembly ERZ651776 | reverse complement strand
GTTCATTGTGCACCAAGTCATGGACCTGACGATTTTAACTTATGTCTAAATCATGGAATTAAAGCCGTTGAAACAGTAGATGGTGATGGAAAATATACTGAGAATGTTCATATGTTTGAAGGTAATCATATTTTTAAAGCTAACCCAATTGTTATTGAAAAACTTAAAGAACAAAAAAATTTATTGACAAATGGTGAGCTGATACATTCTTATCCTCATTCATGGAGATCTAAGGCTCCATTGGTTCATAGAGCAACACCTCAATGGTTCATATCAATGGAGAGTCATAAATTGAGAGAGAAAGCTTTAAAGGCTCTTGATGAGACAACGTTTTATCCTAGCAAAGGAAAAGAAAGATTAAGATCGATGATTGAGACCAGACCTGACTGGTGTGTTTCAAGACAGAGAGTTTGGGGAGTCCCTCTTCCAATTTTTGTGAATAAAAAAACTAAAGAGATATTAGTTGATGATGAGGTTAATGAAAATATTGCAAAAATTTATGAAAAAGAAGGGTCTGATTGTTGGTTTTCAGACGATCCACAAAGATTTTTGGGTGAAAAATATAAGTCAGAAGATTATGAAAAATTAAGTGATATTGTAGAAGTATGGTTTGACAGTGGATCTACTCATTCGTTTGTTTTAGAGAAAAGAGAAGATTTAAAATGGCCAGCATCGATGTACCTTGAAGGTTCAGATCAACACAGAGGATGGTTCCACTCATCCTTGCTTGAATCTTGTGGAACAAGAGGAAAAGCTCCATTTGAGTCAATTTTATCACATGGTTTTGTTGTTGATGGAAAAGGATTAAAAATGTCTAAATCTCTTGGAAATGTAATCGCACCAGAAGATATTTTAAAAAAATATGGAGCTGATATATTGAGAATATGGGTTGCATCATCTAATTATGCAGAAGATTTAAGAATTGATCATTCTATATTAGATCAACATGCAGATTCTTATAGAAAAATTAGAAATACATTTAGATATTTACTAGGAAACCTTAATGATGATGTAAAAAAAATTGATTTAGATCAATTAGATCTAAATAATCTGCCTGAATTAGAACAATTCATGCTTCATAAAATATATTTTCTAAACCAAAATTTTAAGAATTATTTTAAAAATTATGATTTCCACAATCTATATAAGGAATTACTAAATTTTTGTACCGTTGATTTATCAGCTTTTTATTTTGATATAAGAAAAGATGTCCTATATTGTGATCCAAAGAGTTCAAAAAAAAGAGAGTCGACTATTATATTATTAAATATAATCTTAAACTCATTATTAAGATGGTTTGCACCAATTCTTACTTTTACTACAGAGGAAATCTTCAGATTAATTTCTAACGAAAATAAGAGTATACATTTGGAAAAATTTATGAATTTTCCAAAAAATTTTATAAATGAAGACTTAAGTAAAAAATGGTTTGAAATAATAAAGATAAGAAATGTTTGCAATATCAGTATTGAAGAAAAAAGAGCAACTAAAGAAATTGGCTCAAGCCTAGAAGCCTCATTAGAAATTGAAATGAATGAAAAAAATTTGGAATTAATAGGAAATATTGATCTAGCAGAAATATGTATAACTTCTCTTGCTGAAATAAAAAAAACTAATTCAAATGAAATAATAGTTAAAACAACAAAAGCAAAAGGTGACAAATGTAATGTTTGTTGGAAAATTAACACAGAACCATGCCCAAGACATGGGTAATAATATGTTAAAAAAAAATATTTTTTATTTTTTTTTTATTTTATTTATTTTTATATTAGATCGGGTCAGTAAATTATGGATAATTTCGATTTTTAATTCAGAAAATAATTTAGAAATAAAAATTTCTTCATTTATTAATCTAAACTTGATTTGGAATAAAGGTATAGCGTTTGGTTTATTTTCTTATGGTGAAAAATTCGAGTACAATTTATTAACTGGTCTTATAATTATGATAATTTCAATAGTATTTTGGATGATAATAAAGACAAAAGGATTAGAAAAATATGGGTTTTTAATGATTCTAGGTGGAGCATTAGGCAATATCTTTGATCGTTTATATTATTCAGCTGTGCCTGACTTTATAGACATATATTACAAAAACTTTCATTGGTTTGTATTTAATGTTGCTGATATATTCATAACTGTTGGCGTATTAATGCTTATAATAAATGAAATAACTATAAAAAATCCTAAATGAAAAAAGTATTGCTTACCATTATTATTTTAAGTTTTTTGAACTCATGTCAATCTGTAAGTGAAGGATTTAAATTAAAAAAAAAAAATAATGGCGACGAATTTTTAGTTGAAAAAAAAAATCCTTTAGTGTTACCACCCGACTATAGTGAATTACCTACACCAGAAAATATAAATTCATTAAATAAAAATGAAAACATAACTGAAAATGATAAGGATAAATTTGAAAAGATTATTAATAAATCTAAAAACACTGATAATAGTGAACAAAAAGTTATGTCTTCTTCCATAGAAGAATCTATTCTAAAAAATATTAAAAAAGATGCATCTAACTAGAAATATTAAATTTAAAAATTTTATAGTAAAAACACCAACAAAAAAAATCAAAAATTTATTATCAAAACTCTTGTCTGAAAAAAATGAAGTATTACTCTCATTAAGCAAAGGATATAAAAATTCTTATATAAAAAAAAAAATTATTAAATTTAAAAGCTATTCAAGAATAAATATTATAGGCATGGGAGGGTCTATTCTTGGAGCTAAAGCAATTTATAATTTTTTAAAAATTAATATTGACAAAAAATTTTTTTTTATAGATGGATTTAGAAGTGAAGAAGCAAAAAATATTACTGATAAAAAAAAACTTAATATTATAATTTCAAAATCTGGAAATACATTGGAGACAATTGTTAATTCTAATATTTTGATTAATAATAAAGATAAAAATATTTTTATTACTGAAAATAAAAAAAGCTACATTAGTTCATTAGCAAAAAAGTTAAAATCTGACATTATCCATCATAATGATTATATAGGTGGCAGATATTCAGTTTTGTCAGAAGTTGGAATGTTGCCAGCTGAACTAATGGGTTTAAATGTAAACAGATTCAAAAATTATAATCTATTAGTTAAAAATAAAAATTTTATTAATTCTTTAGTTAATAATGTTGCAAACATATTGTTATTAGTAAAAAAAAAAAAATTTAATTCAATAATTTTGAATTATGATCAAAAATCCACAGATTTATTTTATTGGTATCAACAATTAGTTGCTGAAAGTTTGGGGAAAAAAGGCAAGGGAATCTTGCCAATAATATCTGAAATGCCTAAAGATAATCATAGCTTGATGCAACTTTATTTAGACGGTAGTAAAAATAATTTTTACACTTTTTTTTTTGTAAAAGAAAATAGTTCAAATGATATCAATAAAGATAATTTGTTGAAATCACACAGCTATCTTGAACAAAAAAATACTAATGATATTTTGTATTCACAATTTATTGGTACTCAAAACGTATTTAAAAAGAAATCCATACCTTTCAGAAGTTTTTTTATAGATCAAAGAAATGAGCAGACATTAGGTGAATTATTTTCTTTTTTTATTCTTGAAACGATCCTTTTAGGAAAGGCTCTCAATATTAATCCTTATGATCAACCTGCTGTTGAACTTATAAAGATAGATACAAAAAAAATGTTAGTAAACTCTTAACTTCCAATTATAATTTTTGAAATACCATAAATTCTAGTATCTAAAATTTTTAGTTCACCCGATATATCTATATTATCTTTTTTATGTCTATGAATAATCAAAATTCCATTTTCTTCTAGAATTTCATTTTCTTTTATTTTTTCAATTATAAAATTTATTTTTGTTTCTTTATAAGGGGGATCTAAAAAAATTATATTAAACTTATGAGGCCACTGTTTATTTTGATCTAAATAATCAAAACAATTTTTTTCAATTAAAACACTTTTTTTAAATGTATCGATACTAATGATGTTTTTTTTTAATACCTTTAAGATTTCTTTATAGTGTTCCACAAATAAAACATGCTGCGCACCCCTTGAGATACACTCTAATCCAAATGACCCTGAGCCAGAAAATAAATCTAAAATTTTTGAATTATTAATATCTATTTTAAAAATATTAGAATGTTCTATTAGGTTAAAAATTGACTCTTTGACGATATCTCTTAGCGGTCTAGTTTGTTTATCAACTGGAGGAATAATTTTTCTTCCTTTATTTTTACCACCAATTATTCTCATCCATTAATTACTTTATGTGCAATATCACTTCTGAAAAATCCATTTTCCCAATTTACTTGATTTATTAAATTTATAGCTCTATTTCTATTTTCTTTAAAATTTTTTGATCTAACTACGAAATTAAGAACTCTTCCACCATTAGATACTATCTTGCCGTCAATATTTTTTGTCCCAGCATGAAAAATAAATTCATTTGATTCAAGTAAGATTTTATCAAGATTATCTATTTGAATATTTTTTTTGTAAGTTTCAGGATAGCCTTTAGAGCAAACTACAATACATAAACTATTATCATCATACCATTCAAAATCTATTGAATTTAAATTTTCACTGACACACGCTTTGATAATCTGCGCAAAATCTGTTTTTAGTTTTGGAAGTATTGTTTGACACTCTGGGTCACCCATACGCACATTATATTCGATTAGGTATGGCTCTCCTTTAATAATCATTAAACCAGCATAAAGAAATCCTTTAAAATTTGTACCTAATTCAGCAAGACCTTTTAGTGTTGGATCAATTATATTTTTCAAAATTTTTTTATTTAAGATTTTGTTTTCTAATCTAGATGGAGAGTAAGCTCCCATACCACCTGTATTTTTACCCCTATCTCCTTCCAAAACTCTTTTATGATCTTGAGCTGTGCCAAAAGTTTTATAATTCTTTCCATCAGAAATTATAAAAAAACTCATTTCTTCTCCTTCTAGAAACTCTTCAATTAATATTTTTTCTGCTAAACCAAATTTACCCTCAAATATTTCTTTTATTGCTGTCAGTCCTTCATCTTTACTATTACAAATATATACCCCCTTACCTGAAGCTAATCCATCTGCCTTTATTACTATTGGTAAATTACATTTTTCTAAAAATCTATTTGCATCTTCAGAATTTTTAAATATTCCAAAATTTGCAGTTGGAATATTATATTTTTTACATAAATTTTTTGTAAATATTTTTGAACCTTCTAATTGAGAAGCCAATTTACTAGGACCAAATACTTTAATTTTATAGCGTTCTAGATAATCTACTATTCCATCTACTAATGGCTCTTCAGGGCCCACTAAAACAATATCAATATTATTTTTTTTTACAAAATCTTTTATTTGTTTAAAATCTTTTAAATCAATTGATTTATTTTCTGCTATTAAGCTTGTTCCAGCATTACCTGGAATACAATAAATGTTGCTTATATTATTTGAATTTTTAAGAGAGCTACATAAAGCGTGTTCTCTTCCCCCACTTCCTATTATGCAATATTTCATATAAAGATATATAAACTAAAAATGTTTAAAAAATTAGCAAAAATAAAATATTTACCCAATAATTATGAAATTATTGAAAATGGCGACCATGTCATTTGTTCAATAAGTGGAAAAAAAATTAGTCTTAATGAATTAAATTATTGGAATGTTGACCTTCAAGAACCATATTATTCGTACATTGAAGCGTCTCAAAAAAGAGAAAATAAAAAATAATCTATTTCCATCTATTATGTGTCCAAATCCATTGATCTGGGTTTTTAATTATTAAATCCTCTAGGACTTTATTTATTTTTAAAGTAATTATTTCAACATTATCATTTTTTTCAAATTTTAATGAATTAAAAAATTTTATCTTAAAATTGTCATTTTTAGATCTTTCAATGTAAACAGGAATTATTTCAGAATTAAATTTTTTTACAAATTGAGCTGGTATTGTAGTAGTTGAAGCTTTTTCACTAAAAAAATTACATCTTATTCCTTCAGAAACTCTTTGATCCACCATTAAAGCTATTGAGGACCCATTTTTAAAATATTTTAATAAAGATCGTGTTCCAGAAATTCCTTTCTTAATTTGTTTTTTACAAATATATTTTTTTCTTATGTTTTCCATCAGAGGATTTAAGTATTTATTATTTAACGGTCTGTAAATTGCAGCTAAATCAATACCTGATTTTTCAATAGTCATAGCCATTAATTCGAAGTTGTTAAAATGACCTGAAATAAAAATCACTGGCTTTGAGCTATTTTTAATTTTATGAAGTATATCTTTATTTTCAACGATAATATTATTAAAAATTTTTGGATTATTTCTAAAACTTTCAATAAACATATATTCAGCAAAAATTTTTCCATAATTGGACCACATTTTTTTTAGTATTTTTTTTTTTTTATTTTTATCCAAATTATCAAAAGCTCTTTCTAAATTTTCATCACTAATCTTATTTGATCTAAAAAAAGGACCAAAAATTCTGAAGATTTGTGCAGATACAATTCTCGAATATCGCAATCCTAATAATTTATAAAAAATAAATAAAACTAAAATTATAATATATTGAATAAAATATTTAATATTTGCCATGAATTTTTAATTTTAAAAAATCTATAAAATTTTTTTCATTTTTTATTTTTAAATTTACCTTAAGAAAATTTATATTCTTTTTTTCTTTATAAGAAAGTTTAATAAAATCTTTTTCTGTTGTAATGATACTTGCGCCAATTTTTTTAGCTTTCTTTTTAATTTCAGTTATATCATTTTTTTTATATTGATAATGATCTGGATAAATTATTTCTTCGATAATATTAAAACCTTTTTTTTGTAAAATATTTTTAAAACTGTTTGGGTTACCAATTCCCGAAAAAATGATAATTTTATCAAATTTATTTATTTGTTTTAAATTAGATATTTCCATATATGTGCAAAATATCTTGATATTGAGATTTACTTTTTTAATTTTTTTTGAAACAATATCAATTTTATTAGAGTCAACATCCTTCAAAAATACACAGTCATATTTTTTTAAACTATCTAGTTTTTCTCTTAAGGGCCCAGCAGGTATTAGCTGTCCGTTTCCAACCCAGTTTTGATAATCAAAGCAAACAATTTTGATATCATGATAAATAGTATTATCTTGTAATCCATCATCAAAAACTACCACTTCTTGTCTTAATTCTTTTGCTTTTTTAATTATATTTTTTCTAGTATTTGAAACTATTAAATTTGTATGATTTTTAAGAATTGTAATTTCATCTTTTTGCAATGGATAAAATTTTTTTCCCACAGCTACTTTAATCTTTAATTTTTTTAGAATTTCAAACAACTTTATAGTAGTTGGTGTTTTTCCTGTTCCACCTACATAAATATTTCCAACACAGATAGATTTTATTAGATTATTTTTTTTAGGTAAAACAAAACTCTGGAAAAAATTATTAATTTTTATTATTAACGTAAACGGTAACAATAAATATGAGATTAAATTTGGTTCTTTTTTATCCCAAAATTTGGGTTTTTTTAATTGCATGAATTAATTTAGACCAATCTCTTGATAAGTTTTTTGTAAAATTTTTTTTCCAATAAAGCTTAATTTTTTTTTTACTTTTACTGAGTATGATTTTTTTTCAAAAAATTTATTTAATTTATTAAATGCTTCTTTATGGTTTTTGACCTCAGATGATATTTTATTTTTTTTTAGAAAATCATATATGTCCTCAAAGTTATCAATATTAGGACCATGTAAAATATTGCAACCATATCTAGTTGCTTCCAAAGGGTTTTGTCCTCCATGACTAATCAAGGAACCTCCTAAAAATACATTGTTACATAAACTATAAAAAGATTTTGTTTTTCCATATGAATTCACAATATAAATGTCTATTTTTTTATCAATTTTCATTTTAGGTTCATGTGTTTGAGTTTTTAAACCTAATTTGTGAAGTTCTCTAATTATTGCTTTTGTTCTCTCTATGTGTCTTGGTATAATTATTGTTAATAAGTTTTTATATTTTTTTCTTAAATTTTTATGAATTAGACCACAAAATTTTTCTTCCATATTATGAGTGCTAGAAGCGCACCAAGTTGTTCTAGAAGAAATTAATTTTTTTAGATCTTTATTAATCTTAATTTTTTCTTTTTCAGATTGTGAAAATTTTAAATTTCCAATAAATTTTACTTTTTGTGCGCCTAATTTTTTAAGAAAATATTTAGATTTATTGCTTGCTGCATAACAATAGTTGATTTTAGAAAAAATACTCTTTGAAAAATTTGGTAATTTTTTCCATCTTTTGTATGTTTTGCGAGTAATTCTTCCGTTTAAAAGAGTAATTGGTATATTCTTTCTTTTCAAATTTAAAATCATATTTGGCCAAATTTCAGAATCTATAAAAAAAACATTAGAGGGATTCCAAAATTCTAAAAATTTATTTGAAAAATAATTTGTATCAATAGGAAAAAATTGATGAACAACTTTCTTAAATTTAAGTTTTTTTATAATTTTTGAAGAACTTAGTGTATTTGATGTAATTAAAACTTTTTTGATTTTGCTTTCATTTTCAAGTTTTTCTATTATAGGAACAATACTTTGTATTTCCCCAACACTTGCACCATGAAACCAAACTAACCTACCAGTACCTCTTTTTTTTGAAAAAATACAAAATTTCTCTCGAAACCTGAAAATATCTTCTTTTTTTTTTATTAATCTAATAATTAATATTATTGGAGAAAATAATAAAATTATATTTATTAAAAATCTATAAATAATTAACATTAAGATTTTTTAATTTGTTTATCATAAAAATTTTTATAAACATTCGAGGAGACCAAAAGATCTTCATGCTTGCCTTTTCCAACAACTTCACCTCTATCAATGACATAAATTTTATCTGAGTTTAGTATTGTTGATAGTCTATGAGCAATCACAATTGTAGTTCTTCCTTTGGTTAGAAAACTTATTGCTTTTTGAATTTTATCTTCTGTTTCAGCGTCTAGTGATGAAGTTGCTTCATCTAACAGAATTATTGGACTTTTTTTTAGTATAGCTCTTGCAATTGAAAGCCTTTGTTTTTCACCTCCTGACAACCTAACTCCATTTTCTCCAATTATAGTGTCATATTTGTTTGGTAATTTTTCAATAAATTCATCAGCAAAAGAATATTTAGCAGCTTCTATTATTTCATTTTGAGAGGCATTTAAATTTGCATAGGCTATATTATTTTTAATCGTATCATCAAATAATGTTGTATCTTGGCTAACTAAAGAAATGTTTTTTCTAACAGAGTATATTGTTGAATTATAAATTGATTGATCATCAATTTTGACCTCTCCATTTTGAGCATTATAAAATCTTGGAATAAGATTCAAAATTGTCGATTTTCCAGCTCCACTAGGGCCAACTAGAGCAGTCATTTTTTGACCTGGAATAATTAAATTTATTGAATTTAAAATATTATTTTCATTTTTTGAATATTTAAACTCCACATTTTCAAAATTTATTTCCCCATTTTTAATTATTAATTCCTTGGAGTAATTTTCATCTTTAATTATTGGAACATCATCTATGACCGGCAAAACTCGTCTAGCACCCGACAAACCTTGTTGGATTGATATATTTAAAGTAGCTAAGGATCTCACAGGCTGATATGCTAACATCATTGCCGCAAGGAATGAAAAAAAATTACTTACCTCAAGTTCATTTTTAGCAATTAATTTTGCAGCATAAAAAATTAAAAATGCTATCATTATTCCAGTTAAGAGCTCCATTATTGGTGACGCTCGTTGAAAAACTACATTAATTTTTCTTGAAGATTCCTTTAATTTACTAATGTAATTATTGGCTCTATTTTTTTCATATGTTTCTTTTTGAAAAATTTTTATCAATTTATGATTTTTGAATATTTCGATTAAGTAAGAATTTAAAATCCCAGCATTATCCATCTGTTGAGTGGTAACTTTTCCTATTCTTTTTCCAAGCGATTTGGCAGCGATACTAGCAAGAGGTATCATAATAATAGCAATTAATGATAATTTCCAATTTTGGTAAAACATCACAGAAAGTAAACCTAATAAAGTTAAACTATCTTTAAATAAATTTAGAATAACAGTACTAACAAGATTTGTAATCATACTTACATCGTTAGTTAGATTGGTTATAAATTTTCCAGAATGTTTATTATCAACTAATTGTGTGTCTGCTTTTATTAGTGAAGAAAACATATCAGTCTGAATATCTTTTCTTACCTCTTCTGAAACACCAATCATTATTACTTTTGCTAAATATAATGATGAACCCTTTATTGCAAAAGCCAAAACTATTAATCCGGGAATAAGATATAAATATTGTTTATCTTGCTTAATAAATAATTGTTTAATAGCTGGATCTAGTAAATAAGCAACAGATGAAGTGCTCCCTGCTAATAGCAATGTAAAAAAAACAGAAACTAAAATATTTCTTAAATATTTTCTTGTGTAACTTTTGTATAATCGACTTAAAATTTGTAAATTATTCATAATTATTAATATTTACCAATTATCAATCCAATAAAGATCAATAATCCAAGAAAATTATTTGATTTAAAGATTTGCAAACAACTATTTGGATTATTTATATTAAGCATTTTTATTTGAAAATAAAACATATGTATAAATATTGTTATTAAAAATAAAAAAAATAGCTTGTTTAATTCTAATAAATAACCAGTGTTTAAAAGTAAAAGTAAAAAAATAAAGTAACATAGAATTAAAAAAATATATGGATTTGATTTAAATTTGATTGAAGTTGACTTTAATCCTATTATTTCATCGTCTTTAATATCTTGATATCCATAGATAGTGTCATATCCCAGTGTCCAAAATATGGCTCCAATATAAAGCAAAACTGACACCGCATCCACTTGACCTTTAATTGCTGTCCAACCTAATATTAATCCATAATTAAAAGTAATTCCTAAAAATAGTTGTGGCCAGTAAGTATATCTTTTCATCAAAGGATACGTAAAAGCAAGTGGCATAGAGCCAAGAGCCAAGATTATTGTGAAAGTGTTAAAATTTAACAATACGAAAAAAGCAAATAAGCATAAAATTACAACATAAAAAATAGCTAGTCTCACAGAGATTTGGTTTGAAGCGATTGGACGATTTTTTGTTCTAAATACCTTTTTATCGAACTCTTTATCGAGGATATCATTTACTATACATCCCGCTGATCTCATAAACACTGATCCCAAAAAAAATAAAATTAAATAAAAAAAATAATCATTTAAATTTTTAGAAAAATCGTAAGCTAATGTTAGCCCCCAGGCACAGGGCCAAAATAAAAGCATATAACCAATTGGCTTTTTTATTCTTGTTAAATCAATGAAAAGTTTGAGTTGGTTCATAATATTTTACTTGTAAATAGCAAAGGCTAGATTCATAATCAAACTGATTCGTATGAATATAGATTACACAGTTACAGCACTAATGTTTCCAGCTATTCCTCTATTAATGAGTGTTTATAGTAACAGATTTCATTCATTGAGCATGCTAATTAGAGAGCTTCATGACGAACATGTTTATGAAAATCATATTCCCCATGAATGGAAAAAACAATTTATAAATTTAAGTGGACGGATCACTTTATTACGTTGGACAATCATGTTTGCTGCTTTTGGATTTTTGTTCAATATGTTGACTGTATTAGGTCTCTATCTAAATGAAGTTTTCATTGCCAGATTAATTTTTGGCTCTTGTTGTTTATCAATGATTATATCTATACTTTTTTTTATAAGAGAAATTCATATTTCAACGAATGCTTTAAAACTTCATATGTCAGATATGGATGTGAGGCTTGATTAAGGAAGTATAACAGCAGGCCCTAAAATTTTTCTACCTTCTAAATCTTTATGAGCTTCAACAACTTGATCTAATTTATATTTTTTAAAAATATTAATCTTTACTTTTCCAGAGCTGATTTTTTCAAACATTATTTTTGATGCCTCATCAAGCTCTTCTTTAGTCGATAGGTACTGTTGCATTGCAGGTCTTACAAGATACAAACCTTTTGGCTGAAGCATTTTAGGAACATTAATATCAGATAAAGGGCCTGATGCATTTCCAAATGAAACCATCATTCCTCTTACTGCTAAACATTCAATAGAGCCATCTAAAGTATCTTTACCAACACCATCGTACACAACTGGAACACCTTTACCATCTGTAATCTCTAAAACTTTTTTTGCAAAATCTTCTTTATTGTAATTGATTACATGATCATAACCATTTTCTTTTGCTATATTTATTTTTTCATTTGATCCAACAGTTCCTATAACTGTGCATCCTAAACTTTTAGCCCACTGACCAAATATTTGACCAACTCCTCCTGCAGCTGCGTGGAATAGAATTGTTTGTCCTGATTTTACAGGAAATGTTTTGTGCAATAGATAAAATGTAGTTAAACCTTTTGTCATTAAAGTTGCAGCAACTTCTAGGTCAATACCATCTGGAACTTTAACAAGATTTTTTGTTGGGTAATTTCTGTGTGTTGAATAAGAACCTAATGGAATACCTGCGTAAGAAATTTTATCACCAACTTTAAAGTCTTTAACGTTTTCTCCAATATCAGTAATAATACCTGCGCCTTCTAAACCTAGACCAATTGGTAGGTTTAATGGGTACAAACCAGATCTATGGTAAGTATCGATATAATTTAGTCCAATAGCTTTTTGTTCTATTGTTACTTGGTCAGGACCTGGCTTATCTAAAGTAATATCTTTAAGCTCTAAAACTTCAGGTCCACCAGTTTTTTTAATTTCTACAGCTTTCATAATTTATTTTACAAATGTATCATTATGATAATCTTGAACTGCTTGCAAGATT
>ERZ651776.4482-NODE-4482-length-12848-cov-4.647404_pt1 | contig 12848 bp, 9 predicted proteins | sample MGYA00514761_ERZ651776 | MGnify/ENA metagenome assembly ERZ651776 | reverse complement strand
GGAGGAGGATAAGACGGTCGGGAGCCTTGGGTTCAAGAAGGTGAAGCTCCTACCGGACGGTGCGTGCCTGTTCACTCGCGGTATGGGGATGAGCTGCACTTGGGACACTGAGCGGGGATTCGGTGAGAGGTCCTGGAGGTACAGCGCCGTTATCAATGACCAGAAGGTTGAGAAGCTCTTTATCGAGCCCCGCAGAGTCCAGAATTCTGGACCGGACCCTTTCGAGGTTTCCGATGCAGACACTATGTTCGCTTACCTGAGCAAGTAGACGGAAACGGAAGGTTCGTGATGACGATGATGCTGACAGCATCCTTGCCTCTTTACACATAGCATTTACCACACACACCCCTGTTAGAGAAAGCATTTAGGCGTCTGCTGGGTTTTTTACAATAAGGACATCATTCTCGTTATTTTTGCCATTGTCATGTTTTTTTTTGCTCGGTTTTCGTGTTCGTGTATCGTCGGTGTTCGTGTGTGTGTTCGCGGTTCGTTCGCGGGCTCTGTTGTCTTGTCTTAACCTTCGTCAAAAAGATTCGAATTTCGTGAACTTAAATACATTTTTATAATACAATTTACTTTTATAAAATTATTATGGTAAATATTGTTATCTTTTTGAATTTAAAAGTTTCAAATATTTTTAAATTATATATACAATATATTTATCTTTAAATTTTATAATTTATAACTTATTTTAAGATAATTTTTCTGTTTATGTTATTAAAAAAATTAAATTTTATAAAATTCAATTAAGAAAATATATATATTTAAATTTTAATATAAGATAACAGTAAAAATAAGGGAAAGCAAATCGAGAGACACTCCAAAAAAAAATCGAAGGAAAACGACCTGGATTATTATCTAACAGGGGGGTTTTTATATTATCTAACAGGGGGGTGTGTGGTAACAGGGGGGTGTGTGGTTATTGTTACATTATTATCTAACATCGACTAAGGTAAGTCAAGTTAACAACATGTCTAAATCACAATGTTGTCCGCTCTATTGCCATGTCGGCGGGCAAATAACGACCTGGAACAAGAAACTAATGAAATAAAACCACTAGGAATGGCTACCGCTATCTCTAAGAGCACACTACTGTAGGCAAATAAAAGGCGGGGGCGTTTGTTTATTTAAATCACTTAAATAGCCTAGTACCATCCTGATCTTCTCTTCCCACCGCGATCATTTCGCATCATACGGAGAGGCGGTGGTTCCTGGGCTTTTTTTGCGGCCCGCTTTTTCGCTTCGTCTTCTTTTACTTTTGCGGAGTTGAATCTGATGGTGTCGCATTTTCTCTCCTTAAGCCATCCCGTGTGATGTTTGTAGAATTTGAATTCGCAGTTCTTATATTTAATTTCGATAGCCAAGGCGGCAGTTTTTAAGTCCTCCGCCAATTGGCATTCTTCCACGGCCGCCTTGGTTACTACTTTCCCGTCACTGCCAATGACCTCCTTCGTAACTTCTCCCTTAAGACCTTTCCCGTCACCGCCCTCTCCATCACTGCCCCCTACGCAGATACATCCGCACCCAGAAGGGCACATATCGTTATTTAAGAACCAGGCATTCATGTGATTGCTATGCCCCCCGTGCCCGCATCTGAGGCAATAGGTTGCAGCTCCCCTGACGCTCCTATCACAGAGGCTGCACCTGAAGACATAGTCACCACAATCATTGCAGAGTAAGTCCTTCTCTGTGCACGGAGCGAAGCATCTCATACAGAGTCCGACAAACGAGACGTTATCCTCTGTCGACGTCCTTGAAGTCACTTTCGAATTCGAATCCGGCGCCCCTTCTTCGTCCCCTCCCACCTCGTCCTTGTCATTGTCAGCAATGACAATGAGATGTTTTAGCAACTCTGTCTTGGTAGAAAGGCATTCCCACGAGTGAAGTAATTTCGAGTACTGCGTGATGTATCGGTCGAAATTTGTCTTTTTATGGAGCGGCAGCAGAGAGTTGTCGTCATCATCATCTTCAGGCTTGCGATCACCGTCACCGTCACCATCACCGTCACCGCGACCTTTAACTCCACTCACACCCCCAGACAGAACACAAACCATTGTCGCGAGCATCTGAACGTCACCGGAGCACTCATAGAAGTCAATCAGGCGCGTAACGAGTTTTCTGGACAGGGCAGAGTGACACGGTCTACCCCAGCCGTCGCAGGCATCTTCTGAAGAGGTCTCCGTCGAGACGAGAGAAAGGAGCTCCCAAACGCGGGCTTTTTCGCGCTGGTTGAATTCAAGACAGACTTCGGCGTTGCGCTGGGATTTGATACGCATGGATTAGTAGCAGCTAGCGATGGGCAGCAGCACGTCGTGGGTTGGTTGGGGGTATCTCTCACTCACCTTACAGGCCTCTTCAATTTTAGCGAGTCTTGAAATAAATGGTGAGGGCGATGTCGACACTGTATATTCGTCTGCGTAGTACGAGAGAGCGAGGGCATTTTTTTGGCGGTGGTGTTAGTACGTGACGTGACAAAAGGCAATTGCTACTTGAATGACGATTGGCCGAAGGAAGGAAGGAAGGCAGGCAGGCAGGAAGGAAGGAAGGAAGGAAGGCAGGCAGGCAGGAAGGAAGGAAGGAAGGAAGGAAGGAAGGAAGGAAGGAAGGCGGGTTTAGACATCGATCAATTGGCTCGCTCTACAAGCAACACACGCTCTACAAACAGCACACGCTTCAAACGCCAGACACACACACACAACACACGCTTGCTTTGCTTCGCTGAAGGACATTACCATCTTTGTGATGGATATGGTCAATTTTGTTTCGAGTAGTACTCGTCGTACTCGTCCTACCCGTCCTACTCGTCGTCGAGCTCGTGCTCGAGTCCATCCCAAAGTTGTCGTTATTTCTCCTCAAGAAATGAATATCCTTTATTTTCGATGGTTGAATCTGCGAGTCAATACGGTTGGATGGATTATTTACGAAATTATTTGGCGGATTGTCGTCGACGTCGAACAAGGGCACGGATAGGGAGCGCCGCATACTACTACTACTACTACTACACTCCCCCTCATTTTCACCCCACTTATCCTGTCCTACTCGTCGTCGCTGCAGCTGCAAGAATTTTTCGCCCCTCCGAAGGATACCTTGAAAGGAAGTTTCTTTGGTCACGTCGAACGAGTTATACGAACCACACACATCCCTCCCCGGACTGGTATACGGATGGGTCAAAGCAGCTAACGAACTCCCAAAAAACCAGTCATCAACTACACCGTCATTAAGCTGAACGAAAGACTCGCTGCGCAACAACGACGGCGGCGTGTCTTGGAATCGCGCTCGAGAAATCTCAACGAAGTTGTTATCGGAAAAAGAAGAACAGGAGGTGTTCGCCGATGCCGATGCCGTCAACAAGGAATCAACAGATGACAACCGACGGATGGAATCAGAGAGCGGCGAGGAATCAAAAGAAGTGCTCCGAACGAGAAGAGTAGGGGAATTGAAAGTATCAGAAGTGTCAGTCGTACCTGTCGGGTCCGTTTCCAAGCGGTTGCACGCGTCAGCATTGCTCCTTGTCCTCGTCTTTCTCTTAAAATTCTGTCTCATGGGGATACAGCCAAGATCAAAACCGCGGGCTAGGCCCACAGATGGGAAGTCTTGGCAGTTGATATTGGTCTGAGGCATCGGAGATAAGACCACCTCAGTCGCAAATTGAAAGGGAATGATACCGTTGTCGTGATTGGCGGGGGAAAAATTGTTCGTAGCGGTAGCGTTAATGAGAGATGCCTGTTGTCTATCCTCATCGTCGTAGTATGAGCTGTACAGCTCTTGCTTGCTCCGGCGGTCGTCATCATCTCCAATTTTATCACTATCGAGAGAGTTCACACTCCCCCTCGTGCTCAAACTGGCTGTACCGTCATCTTCTTCCCCGTCGTCGTCGTCGTCGTCGTCTTGGTACACATCGATGCTCCAGAATGCTCGAGGATTACTGCTGTCGTCGGGGGACTTGGCGTAGGAACTTTCATCGCGCTTTTTCGCGCTCTCGATGGCCTTCACAAGGTCTCCGTAAGTTTTCGGGAACGCTGACGTAATTGGTGTCGGCGTAGTCATTTTCTTCGCTTTCAACTTCGAGTCCGAGGCATCGGTTTCATTTTCGGTTTCTCGCGCCTCAAAAATTTCACCCTCTCCGTCCCAGTCAATCTCTTTCCTCTCCTTCTCTCGCTTCGCGATCGTCTTCACATGCCTTTGCCAGAGTCGTCTGACGCCCACTCGTCCGTTCTCCCCCCCTCTGTTCTCAAATCTGACCAGAAAATTGGGGTTTTTGAACGGGTCACTATTCGGACCACCGTGGAAGCCAAATACAGCACCGCAGGGACGAGGGCAAGGAATGTTATAGTTTAGGGTAGCAGAGGGGTTCAGAGGCATAGCAGGGGGCCGAGAGAGGGAGGCTCCGTTCTCTCGCGACGAAGCGTACGAGACACCTGACGAGGCGTCGTCTGAGTCTTCGATTTCATTTGACGGGTTCAGAGAAATTGTTCGAGGTTCATTATCGTTGCTGTCTGTATCAGAGTCACTCCAATCAATCGACTTTTGCGTTGCAGTTGAATCATCTTCGTCGTCATCATCGTCGCCGTCGTCGCCGTCGCCGCCGTCGTCGTCGTCGCCGTCGCCGTCGCCGTCGCCATCGCCATCGTCGCCGTCGTCGCCGTCGTCGCCGTCGTCGCCGTCGTTATTGACATTGACATCGCTGCCATCGCCATCACCACTGTGGCAGTCTTCTCGTATTCCCTCCTTCTTAATGGCAGATTTGTCGACATAGCTATTGTTGCTATCGTCCGAGTCATCATCATCGGCTCTAAATATAGCCCTGGGACTCACCCTGCTTCCGACACCGATTAAAGAGAGCACAGTACCGCCGCCACAAAACTCCTCCATCTCCCTCACTTCGACGATCCCAATCGGCGGTTCCCCGCTCGAAGACGCCATAGAAGGGGGAATTCTCACGAAGGAAGAAGCGTCCACGAGAGCAGACAAATAGAATACTCCGACGAATGCAGAGTTCAATATAGCCGAAAAAATGCCACTTTCAGACAGATTTGTATGATGTGGGCTGGAAAAGGCTGGGGGGATTCGGACAGTGAATCCGAGGTTTGCGTCGGCGTCGACACCAAAGACCACATTCACGACGGCGTCGCTTTTGCTACTACCATTGCCGTCGTCGATATTCGCGTCCTTTTCCTCCGTCCCAACCTTCTTCTTATCACCCGCCGAAAAAACCCCCATGCAATCAACCACCCCGACCTTGACGAACCGCAACTCACCCTTGGGAAGTGGCATAAATATTTGCTGCTGTGGTTTCCCACCCGCGTCATTGACTTTACTGCCGTCATCCTTGTCCCCATAAAACTTAATGCGGTGATTTTCACTAGTCGTTATCGACGAAACGTATCCCCTCGAGTGTGCATGAACTGTCGGCCAGGCGTTCGGCACGAACGCGGAATCGTATTTATCTCGGAGAGTAGGATACTCTTCTTCTGCAATTATCTTCGCGCAGGAGTAATTTATCTCGAACCTGCGGAAGCAACCTAAGCTGTCTATTACGACAACCTCTCCCACCTCCCCGCCAGTTCTTCGAGACGCAATTGAGGTGATTATTTTGTTCTCTGTGACCAATGGCGTTGTTGGTCCCGTCGTCGTCGTCGTTGTCGTCGTCGTCGTCGTCGTCGTCGTCGTGGATGTCGCTTCTGCCTCAGTCGAATCCGCAGCAGTCGTTGGTGTTGTAGAGCGGGAGCTAAAGGCGTTGAACCTGTACTCAGGTTTCACAAGTCTCGACGCGCAATTAACATCCTTGTCCAAATTCGCCAGGAACCCGTCCACAGTATTCAACGCCTCGCCATCGTTATTTCTGAAATCGCTGTCGTTTCCAGGCAATCGCCACACAGAAATAATTCCAGAAGTAGCGCTGGTACCTGTCCAACCCGTACTCGTCACGAGCCAATCGTCGCCGATGAACTCCGCTATGATCCCAGGACAGCTGTGTGTTGTTGTTGTGGTTGTTGTTGTACCCGAGGGGTAGTAGGTTGTTTGAGAGTCGATAATGTCATTATGATTGACAACACCAACATTAAAAACACTCCAATTCATACCCTCATCAAACCTCACAACCTTAAGAACATCGTCCTGTACGACAGCTACGAGATTCTTACCAACGGCCAAAGGGTGCTTCGGGGCGAAGTTGACGTTTTTATGCTGAAAAAGCGGCGGAGAAGGAGGTTTTATCACGGAAGGTGTAGTCGGCACCACGCACGAAAACCTTAAATTATTCACGCCCCCATGATATCGATCAGAATCGCTCAAATATCCCCAAGGATCGGTAGCGTGGACAGATATTTTTTTGCTGTGTGGGTCGTAAAGAGCGATCGTAGAACTGTTTGTTGAAATTGAAACATCCGGTGATTTTGGTAACAAGGTGGTCTTGTCTATTGCTGTTGTTAAAAGACTTGTAGAAATCACCGTATGAGGACCATTATTATTATTCGTAATCGGTGATATCGTCATGGTGGTGACATTGTCAATTGTCGTCGTCGTGGAGGGGGGGACTTTCTCTGTAGATGCACGGGACTTCACCTTATTAAAGGGAGCACTCCCCACTTTCCCACGACGGCCCTTCTTCTTTTTGTTACTTGGCATGGTGAGGAACGAGGGCTACGGGGAGGAAATAGAGAGCATTGTTGAAGGAATTGGGAAAGTGCACAACAATGGAGAGGAGGAGAAAATTATTGACCCGGGTCCGAAGGTAGTCTTAATGATCTTGGGATCACTTGTGCAATGAGTAAGAGAAATATAGCTCAGATACCATTCAAATGTAGAGGGTTAAACCACTTGAACACGCAAAAATCCGGGGGGGCTGGTTTATGCTCTTTTCCGGTAATTTGCAACGAAAATTTTGGCCAATCCTTCGCAGACTTTCCCAGTTAATTCTCTCTCTGCGAGTTTTTCTGAATTTACCCCTTCATTGCAGACATGTCCTACGTTCCCCCCCTCTCCCACCTGTATCCCTCTGACACTCAGCATGTGTACCCACCTTCGTCGACGTCGATGTCGATGTCGATGTCGATGTCGGAACAATTATCGTCGTCACATCTACCACAACCGTATAACCCCCAATCCCAGTCACAGTCCTTTCTCTACACCCATCCTGAAGATCATCATCACCCTCTGATGATGTCTACGGATTTCTTCTCCTCCCCTCCTCAACAATCTCCTCTAGTGCCGTCAATCTCAACCCCGGATGTAATCGATTCTCTCCAAACAATAATCGAAATCCACAAATCACCTGACAACTCTCTCATCAGTCTCTCTGCCCCTCTCCTCTTCCTATTTAATGCCCTTCAAGAATTTACCTCAACATATTCCTCCTCCCACTCCTACGAGACTCCCACGTCAACAATCGAGATCCTATTCCTCGACACCATAATCAATCCCCCGTTTTCTGGTATAATCCCGACGTTGTTGTTCTACATATTGATCAAGCCTACAACATCGACATCGACGTCGATATCGACATCGACATCGATATCGACATCGATGATGCATTCCAACACCGACACGGACATCGAGACAATCTCCCGTCTATGCATCCTCGTCCTCGGCTCTCTATACTCGTGCACAAGAAGTGGATCAAACAGGGATAAATTTCAGTCAATATTAACCTCAACAATATCAGAAACCCGCATGATCGACGATGGTAAATTTTCATTAGAGTCGATATTTTTCGCTCTTCTGACGCCGGATAACGAAGACAAGAAGCACGCAGTGACCGTCTGCTCCCTCGTCTTCCCGTCATTTCGTGATACCACCGCTAGCACAACGACTGGCAGCGGCAGCAATAGCAACAACAACAGCAAAATTCCCCAATCATTCTTCGCCACCCCCTTCCCCTCCTCCACCCTGTTCACCCTCTCCCCCTCCCCCAGCACAACACTCCCCCCTCACCTAACCCAAACGCAAGTCTGTCTCCGTCTCCTTTTAGATTCCGTTACTACAAATTCCCTAACATCTGTTACGCACAGTGGGAGGGAAAAGAAGGACGAACGGGAGTTTTTGAGGTTTATTGCGCTGGGACTGCACCATTCCAATGGATCATCAGCATTGTCAACACTACTCTCAACTCCGGGGGATTCAACAATGCTTCCGTCGAAACTTCTCACCGACCCGATAACCCTCTCCCTCCTCCTCGCCACAACAACCACATCCCCCCCCTCCTCTTCCACGTCTAAATCTCTCGAGAACGCGGTGCTTAGATCCGGGTCGATATATCTAGGTGGAGACTCGTCAGTAAACACGGCCGCGGACATCTTGGCAGGTGCGGTTTTGTATTTCAAAGGCTTTCGAGCGAAGCGTGTTGTTTGTGATCGATTCGTTTCATCAGTCATTCAACTCTCCCCCTCGTCGGAACGAGTCACAAACGACAGAGGAGAAGGATGTAGATGCATATCCCTTTCTCGTCGAATGCAGTCCCTGTCCGGCGGTGCTGGTGCACTCATCGAATTTCTTGGACGATACGTCAGAGAACTGGGAGGAGGTAATGACAAGGATAAGAGCGAAGCCCAAGGGGGGGGGGGAGGTAAGATCAGGAACTCAAAGGCCGTCGGAGGGCGGAGCAAGGGAGTTGCTGTTGCTACGGTTCTAGCGAGGATTCTCGTCAATTTTGAAGCCGTTACCGACGCCGTATCCAACCGGGAATTGACAAAGTATTTTGTGAAGAATTTTGAACACTCTTTTGTGCATTTATGCGTTTTGTCAATGCTGCTGAAATCTTGGCCAGGTACTGCCGCCGCCGACGATGATAACGATTATGACAATACGGGGGAGATTATCCATATCGTGCGGGGAGTCATTACTGTGGAGATGGGGAGAGGGGTGGACGTGGACGTGGAGGAGGTTCCTGGCGGGGAGGAGACGATGTTCAAGTTCCAGGAGGGAGAGAGGAAGGCTATCAACGGGCAATATTCGGCGCTGTCGATCGTGAGAATCGCTGCAGAGATATTGAGGACTGTCGTCGTCACAAGAGAGAAAGAAAAGTACGCCGTGGACAGTATCGACGGACTGATTCTCGACGTGGCGTCGTATGGTCCCGTATTATCCTCGTCGAATAAAAAGGCTAAAAGCGACGCGCTGGGGGATTTATTCGTCGTTAGGGAATGGGTGGGTGGGGTACTGGATGAAGAGGGGATTCGGATGCTGAGGAAAGTTTTTGAGGCGGAGGGGTTGGAGGGGGCGGTGCAGGCTGTTTCTTTTTCGTGAGGGTTGGGACTGGATGAGGGGGGGACGGGAGGACGGGGGGACGGGGGGAGGACGGTGGTAGGGGGAGGGGGGGAGGACGGCACACTTGTATGAACGCACACGGGACTTATGAACGCAGGCAGTAAGTAATAACACCCATATATTCCTAAAGTATTTTCTCTTCGTTCTCTTCATTTTTTTTCATAAAAGTATCGACGTCAAGACAAGAAGTCACTCCACAGAAACCCTCTCCCTCGCCTCAACAAACGGTCTGGGATTCTGATCTCTCCTATCCCCGACCTTAATAGGCGGCCCGACGCCGTCCCCGTCAAGTCTGGCCGTCATCTCCAGCGCTATTCTCAGCTCCCTAGCCGCGTGAATACTCATGTCCCTCGGGCACGAGATCCTGTCCCGAAGATACCTCAACCCGATCGCCGATCCCTTCGGAGGCTTGACGTCGTATGAACCATTGATAAGATTCGTTAGCGCCGATCGGACAGCATCGTCGAACACGTCCTTCTCCATAGGATTCACGCCTGCCAGGGTATTTCTGTGTTTATACACCCTCGAAACCGCCTCGAACTTCGCGTCCTTACTCGCCGGGGCGGTCGTCTCCCATCGAAAGTGTCTGTCGTCGATCCCCCCCCCGTCGATGGCATCCTGGTATTCCCTCGCCTTCTTGGAACCATTGGAGTTACAGCTTCCCATCTGAGGGGGTAAGTCGTGAACGTGGGTGTGGAAGTCTGACTGCGAGCCGCGGTAAACAGGTCGCTCTTCAGAAGCAGAGAACCAACGGTCGATATTGGAATAAGATTCTCGGATGTTGAACCCTTTATAATACGTCAAAGAGGCGCTCATGCGCTCGATGTAAGGCGTGAATATAATGTCTGCGACAGTATAAGTCTCCCCGAGGAAGAACGGTCCCTTCGTGACCCCCAGCGCGTCGTCCACCTCCTTTGCGACGGACTTAAACTCACCCTCCGCCCGGGACTCGTGCATAGGAGTAAAGTGCCGCCTGCACAACCAGTTGCACCAAGCGCCAAAGAGCTTCCTTTCCAGTCGCCGGAACGGGAGGACTTTCGGATCCGAGAGACTGTGGGAACCGAGGGGACCGAATGCGTCGTCCAGGCTGAACAATATGTCGTCAGACTCAGTTATTATCTCTCCGTCCAAGTCCAACGCTGGTAACATGCCGCTGGGCACCACGCGACGATACCAAGATTCCTTGTCGCCATAGCAGAACATCGTTACCTTCTTAATGCGATAAGGAATTTTGTGCTCTTCCAAATACAACGCGACCTTCTGGCAGTAAGGACACCAGAAATGATGATCTCTGTATAAAGTTACCCTGATATCCTCAGGCCTGGCACCAAACGTTCTCAAGGTACTCCTGGGAGAAAATTCCCCAGAATGCAAATCAACCTCAGGAATGACAGAACCGGACATATCCTCCCAGCTCAGGGGCGACGATGCAGCCATAAGATGACGATGACCGCTCGAAAACTGCCTCGACGACGGCCCACGCTTCAAAAGCGAATTATCACAATTAACACCCGACGCGTTGGACCGACTTTGACTTGACGGCGAGCGCCAGGAAGAAGGGGGAGAGAAACACAGAACTTCCCGTAGCGATATCACCGAGCCCGACAGAAATAGGACCGATCGACGCAGGAGCATCGACTGTAGAGAAGTGCACAGTCAGCAATTTTTTTTGGGGATATAGTGTGTAATAAAGATCCAGTGAAGCGTAGCGTGATAATACAATCGACCAAGCGATAGGTATAGGAATATCGCGTCAGAAAAAAATTAAATGAGAATGGAATGAGATGAAAACGATCTTCAATTTTTCTCCCCTGGATTTAATTTCGAAGTTCTAGGTTCTACAGGTGAGATATTTAAACAATAGTTTGTCATTGGGTTCCTGCGGAAGAGGAGACGCTAAAATCGGACGCAATCCTGCTCCACCCGACATATTTGTGTCAAATTCTAGCCGTTACTTCGTCCTCTCACACAATGTATTACAGACTATTCCTTACTTAAAAAAAGAATAATTTCCGATTTCGATGAAGCTCTTTACCTCCTCTATCCTGCTTACGCTGTGCATACAGTATGTGAACGCCAATATGTTTTTCCCTACTTCACCAGGTTATGCTTGCTCGGCCAATGACACAGAATGGTTGTACCAAGAATTTAATTTTTTTGGCGAACCTAACCTAGCCTACAATCTGACGGAATCGTGCGACAGCTGTATTGGAGCGCCATATAACGAAGATGTGCTGGTTGACTATTACCCAGGAAGCTGTTTTCCACCCAGTGTCTACGAGGAGAATGAGTCCTGTCCAGCAAACGTGACCGGCACATTTATTTTTGGGGAGGATGGGTCTTCTAACGACGATACCTTTTACTCTTCCCTTCCCATGGATTGCCGGACTTGCTTAATCCCTGGTTTAGTCTTGAATTTGGGGTATTTGGGGTATTTCGGATATTTGTATGGTGAGGACACCCCCCTGTTTAACCAGACCAGGATATCGTCCACTGCTCCCTGTACGGCACCACCAGTGCCAGGTTCGTGCACTGAAGCGGACAGTAATGATGTTCAAGCGTGTGACGAGAGTGATGAGGACTTCATTACTTGCCTCTTCGGAAGCGCCAGCAGTATTAGTGCAGAATGTCAAAGTTGCTTGGTCAGCGCGCTTTGGTTGGATTTTATCTTTCCTGATGAATTTGATGCAGAATCGCTCTTTCTCGGAAGCTGTGTTGATGGTGAAGCTTGGCCTTCTGATATTGGACCTCCCTCCTCGGCCCCTAGCATGGCCCCCTCCATGGTGCCAGCCCCAACCAAGGCGCCAGCCCCAACCAAGGCGCCAAGCTCACCAACCAGCGCCGGTGCAAATTTGATTGCGGGAGGTATTGTCACCACGGTCGCTGCCTTTTTCGCACTGGCGACTTAAAATTCCACCGGTGAAAATAACTCTCTCTCGGGGGGGGAAATTGTGCGAAAAAACTGCGAAAAAAGGGGCAAAATGAGAAAATGAGAGACGAATGAGAAAGAGAGACGAGTGAGAAAGAGAGACGAGAAATGAGAGACGAGAAATGATGCGATTGGCGGTGCGTGTCCTGATGATGGCCTTCGGGCATGTTTTCTTTTGGTTCAGAGGTAATAGTGCTACTAATGATGAAAGTGATCCAGACATCTTAATAAATCATAAATCATCAGTACCTCATCGGTAAATGATTACACACAAACAAAAAGTGAAAAATATCCTTAACGGTCAAGGCAAGTCGAGGTTCTTTCTTTCTTCCGTCTCCCGAGATTGATATGCCCAAAAAAATGTCCTCGATATGACAATTTGATTTAAATTAGCCTGAGCACGTGCTGAGGCAGATGATCTACAATCAATTTCCACTGTTTCAGATTTTCCCTTCAAATCCCAGGTGAGATATTTAAATAATTGCCCGTCATTGGGTTCCTGCGGAAGAGGAGACGCTTATATCGGACGCATTGCTGCTCCACCCGACATATTTGTGTCAAATTCTAGCCGTTACTTTGTCCTCTCACACAATGTATTACAGACTATTCCTTACTTAAAAAAAGAATAATTTCCGATTTCGATGAAGCTCTTTAC
>ERZ651776.4479-NODE-4479-length-12856-cov-5.688552_pt1 | contig 12856 bp, 2 predicted proteins | sample MGYA00514761_ERZ651776 | MGnify/ENA metagenome assembly ERZ651776 | reverse complement strand
TATTTCCCACACATTTCGCTCCCTTTGTGCCTGCTTTGTTTTCAAGCTGCCTTGCTTTGGACTGATCCCCTCATAATAAAAGCTCGCCCGGCATGTCGTCTTCGGACTTGACTGCCACTCAGTCGAAGATCTCGGCTGAGCCGGCTGAGACGTGACTCCTAAATATTCCTCTCACATTTCATTCCTTTTATTATCACAGACGTCGGAATTTCCCTTCCGTTCCCGACCTCCCTTCCCTCTTCACAGCACCAGTCCCGGTGCGTCCTTTCTCCCTCCCCTCCTTTTCTTTGCATGCCCCCACATGCTTGTATTGTGAAATCATTGGAGTCATTCACTTGACTCGGGGTCATTCACTTGACCCACTCACTTCCCCCGAAGCTTTAGTCCTTTAAAGGCTCCTTCGTGACCTTGGAATCACAGGTCCCCCAGGGGAGCATTTACCCTACTGGGACCAGATTCCATATATCAGATTTCTCTTTGATCTCTGAGAGAGATTGGTGTTTATTGGTACTTGTTCAGTAACCACTACACTCGTAAGTGCATTCACAAAAAGTGATAATCGAGCAAAGGTGAAGTTCTCCTTTGATCTCCTCGAGCCTCATATCGGCTCCCTCCTTCTGGCGTTCCTATGTCTTACCTGACATGAGGTTAGCCGCTCTACTACCCTTCCCGGCACGGCCTCCTCCCGAGCGGGATTGGGCATGCAGTGCTCTACTCTGCTGCACGCCCGCTGGCCCTAGTTCTCTTACCAAGGCCAGGTGCAGGCTGGTGCTGCTCACTTCTGACCAGCCTGCTACATACCTCCTACACAATCATCGACACCTTATGTACAAATAGTTCCGTCACTACCCTACCCGATTGCTCCCTGCTCCCCGTCGACATTCGACATCGGCTCCTGTCCTCCCTTGACCTACTCCTCAGCCTCCTTCTTCACGACGGCTTCACGTTGCTCCCCTTCTTCACGTTTCGCTCGTCCACACTCCTAACCTCAAGCCCCTTCCCATCCATATCCTTCACCACTTTCATCGCCTTGCGCTCGCGTAACATCGCCTCCGCTGCAAAAGGGCCGAAGGTGTATGACCTGATTTGACCACCCGCAGGTGGACTCACATTCCAACCTCGATCATCGTTAGATGAACTCACTTGCGCCCTCCTTAACTCCCCCCAGACAATTGTCTGCCCGAGCCTCCTTCCGTCCCTTCACGCGTACACATCGGCACCTAGGTGTGCGAGTCCTCCCGGCCTCGCTGTGCTGCCCTCTTCCCCTCCCCGTGTCGGTTTTTCCCCATACTTCTGCGCAAAGTACGCTCGTAGCACTGTGTCTTGTACTTCTAAAAGTCTCCTTGCCATTCTCTGCCGCAGGTGGTTCCGCTTGCCCGCTGGTATGTCTAACAATTCAAGGTTAGTATTAAACGTTTCCTCGTTGACAGACCCGCATGTCCCCCCTACGAACACCAGTTGCTCCACCTTCCACCCTTGCTGTGGCCCGATCGCCTTAAGTCCGCTCATCAGGCTCCTGTACTGCTTGATTGCTACCGCTGCTGCTTTTCCCTCGTACGAGAGTCTACGGTCTCTCGTTCTCTTGAACTCAAGAAGGTAGCATCTTTTCTTGACAGTGTCCAGCGCTATGCCATCCAGTCGTCGCCGCCAGAATCTCTCTTCGTACTGCCATTCCGGTGGCACGTCATCGCTATCCCCCAGCGGGATTGACATTTCAACCTCCTTTGCCGCCTCCCATAACTCCTCTTTGGAACAGATCTCACTGCATCCGTCCTGCTCCCATAAGGTATTGATCGTGTGCTCCGATTCCATCGTCAAGAACGTAAGATTGCTCCTCTTCTTGCGATGCATTTGCAGATCCCCTATGAGGCCCCTGATGCACTCATTGTGCGCCGTTGTGACCACCTCACTCTGGCCTAAGCACCCCGCACTTTGTATGTGACCTATGCTCTCAACCGGTACATCTCCTTGAGTGTTTCCATCTGTCATTTCTTTGATTCGCCGGCATAATTCACATTCGGCCGTCGACCTGCGACCAATCTTGTGCAGCCACTGCCCGCACGGGAAAGTGTCCGTTACTACCTGTATGAGACGTCGTCTCCGTTTCCAAGGAACCGCACGATTTCTGAGCCACTTGCCTAACTCCTCACGACTCTCACCACCACGAACGAGGAAGTCCGTGGTCCATGTGGTCGTGGCGGGCTTTCCAAGATCTCTGCGCTCCAAATCTTCAAAACACTCTTTTCCCCATGTCTGCTCATCTTTGAATTTCCCACTCTTGGCAGCTCTCCGTCCCTCTTTAGTTGCTTGCATCCATCTCTGGTCCCGGGGGTACCACACTCTTCGGGACCAGTTTCTCGCCGCCTGTTCATACATGTCCTGTGTCTTTGATCGCCCGGCCTGTTTCCTGAATGCATTCCTGACGCTATCTGTCCACACCGACGTCTTCGAGGTGCCCTGTCGCGTGATTGTGAAGGTCATCCGGTCTGTCCTGGCGTCCCACCGTTTCTCCTCGTCAGGCCTCGCTCTACCTTCCTCAGCCAAGGTGTCCGCTCTCTCATTCATGGGCTCTCCCCGATGTGACTTGACCTTTACGAAAAACGTTGCCCGTCCTGCTTCGATTCTTGCTCGCAGCAATTCCAGGATTTCGCGCAGTATGTCGGCGTCCGGTGCATCAGCTAGCGTGGCGCGCCCCCCTTGCCCTATCCACTTTTTGATCACTTTCAACACCGACTCGTTATCGCACAGTATGAGTACGTCTTCGCTGAGTTCTGCTTGCTTGAGTGCTAATACCACTCCTCCCAGCTCCGGACGATTTGAGCTCGTGCCTTCCTCCTCTCTGCCCACCCTAACTCGCTGGTCTGCTTCTGGCATGCCTAGCCTGCAGCACCCTGACCCCATGCACCCTTCGTGATTCGACCCATCAATCCCAAAAACAGCCCCTTGAAACTCGTAACTACCAACCCTGCCCGCTTCCGAGCCCAGCCAATAGTCTCGTTCTAGTCCCGTCATTGATACCGTGCATTCATCTTTCTCCTCCGCACAGTCCCATGCCTGCCGTAGGTTCATGATAGCCCGCTGATCGATGGTGGTACATTCTTTATGCACCCATGCCGTCATGCCTGCTGGGCATGCACTCGTGGCGATGTTTCCTGCCTTCCACCATCCCCTTCGTCTGCACGTCCCTCCTTTCCGCGCTTCATCTCCAGTTTGTTCCTCCTCCAGCTCCCCATCCGACAACTCATCAGCACCCTCAATTTGCTGATCGCCTTGAGCTGATCGAACCTTGCCTGCAAAGACGGCTTTTCCTGCCCCTTCGTGTGCTTGTGCTTGCTCTCCTTTTTGTTTTGGTCTTGTGCGACTCCACACTACCCAGTCTTTCCTCGAGCGCACGGCCTCTTCGCACGCTCTCTTCCCTTCTTCATCCAGAGATTCCCACAAAAAAACGGTGGGTCCACTGGGCTTCCCCCAGAAACTCGTTTGTCCACGTCCGGCACTCCTAAAGAAGGGGGGTGCCGACACCGCTGACTCCCCTTGTAACTGATTGGCGGCTTGTAACCCTTGCAAGGCTCGTAAGATTCGCCACGATGGTGACCTGTACCCCGCCGCTTCAAGCTTGTCCTGATAGGCAGTCTCCCCATGAATCAAAGCTCTGAGGTCCTCTTCTGAGCGCTCAGTCCGCCTCCGCAGAGAGTGCCACACGCTGCCCATAACCGTCCATGTCTGATCCGGTTCCAGGCACGATGTCAATCCTTGATACGTGAAAACATCTGCCGTTGCACACTCCTTCCACAGCAGAGAGGTTTCTGTCACCGCCACATATCCTTGTCCCCGCGCGTCTCGTGGAATTCTCTCATCGAGGAAGAAATCACAGCCGATTTGTGGCGTTAGCCCACCATCCGGGAGCAGCTGAGGATCATTCTGCACTAGCGGGTGTGACGGGGGCTCCCACTCTCTGCGATGTCTAGTGATAATGGCCTCTACATGATGTCGAATGTCGTCATTTCCCTCAGGCATTTCCGGCATCCGCATCTGCTTGTCCTCGCTGGCCGCTTCCTCGTCATCCCATATGCCCCATGCTTGATCAAGAAGCCGCGCCTCCATGAAGATCGCTTGCCTGTCCTGGTCCGCCGAACTGATGATTTCCTCGCTAAGCCCTCTGATGTATGTCGAGATCGCTGGTGCAAGCCCCCTCGCAGTTGGCTTGCCTTCCATCTCATCCCGTGCATTCCAGATCTCGCTGCATTCCGGAGAGAGGGACCATCCCATCTGCCTCGTGGTGAGCCAGATGCTCATCTCCCCTGGTTGACTTTGAAGCAGGGTTCGCATCTCTTCCAGTGTATAGGCTACCTCTCCGCCGCTACTGTCGTCGCCTCGTCCTATGAATCTAGGGTCGGCTGGTGACATTAGGGCGCACGTCCAGACCCCATACAGTTCCCGTTCATCATCCTGTACGTCCGCCTCCGACGCCGAGTCATCCCGGTCCATTAGGTCTTCACGTTTTTGTATCCTCATTCGTTTCGACCGTCTGTATGCCACAGATTCCGCGCCCTCGGCTCCCTCGGCTCCATGTGCGGCTGGGTGTTGTTGGCACCTGCTGTGCCCTGCTCGGCTGACACCTATGGCCAATTTGTGCTTTCTTCTTCCAGGCTCGCTGATCATTGAGTGCGGTTTATCACCCTTGCACTGACGACACTTGGCAGGGTGTTGCTTGCTCCAGTCATCACTTGTGAATTCCCCTTGCACTTTTCGCCGGCCGCACACTGTGCACTGTCTGCACCGCCTTACCTCTCTGACACGGTACCACCATCCTGAGTCATCATTATCTGGCATCGCTTGAGGATAATGTTCCTTCGGGATGAGGAATATGTCAGTGCCTGCCTCCCGTTCTAATTCGATCCCCAGATTTAGGTCATTCAAGTTGAGAAGCCGCTCCTTTCTCGCTGATGCTTCAACCCCCTGCCATCCTCGCACTTGTGCTAGGAATTGAAGGGTCTCCCCTTCTTTCCCCGCCCGCTGATTCACCTCAGGCGTGCGTCGCACATCTAGCACTTCGCTCACAAATTGGCTTCCCAAATTATGCACATTCACCGCCCTCGTTCCATTGGCTAGTTTCTTGTTCTTAAGTCCTGCTTGCACCACAGCCTCCGCCATCCCTGCCTCTGGCACCCTGCTGGCCTTGCCATCACATCCCTCACACCCCTTCTCCTCCGTGGTACATCTCGTGCACCACCTCATCGCGCACCCTCGACACCTCGCTGTGAACCTCGTCTGGCAACAGGGGCACGTCGTGCACCTTTCGTCAATGAAATCGGAGATTAGTTTTGCGTGCATGCTTGGTTCCGACTTGACTGCTTCAGCGACCAGCTCTTGCCATCCTGCGCCCCAGCCCGGCGGTAGCCAGGGTCTGACGAGTTTCATGAGTGTAATTGTCTCTGCCTTGTTCACGCTGGCCATTCTGACCAGACGGAGTACACCCTTTGTAGCGATGTCTGGGCGACATCCTGGGTTGATCGCAGCCACCACCTTCGATTCCTCCCGTTGAGTGTTCACACCTTCTTCCCCCTGCCCCGCTTGAAGTGCTTTTCGCAACAGCTCCGAGCACTTCCTGGCGTCCAGGTCTTCGTTGGTACTCGCTCCTGCTGCCATGCGTGCCTCTTGGCCCTCGACCCAAGTGCGTGCTGGGTGACTCGCGCGTACTTGCCCTGCATCACGTTTCAGGTACCACTTGACGCTTTGCTTCAGTCGGGCCGTCGTTTTTCCCACGCTGACTGCTCTCCAATCTACCATGTCCAGCCACCGCTGCACAGTGTGTCGTGTTCGTTCCGTGTCGTCTGTTAACCCTCGCTCGACAAGGATCCGTACCGTCTGGGTGCCTTCTTCCGCTTTGACCCTTGCTAGTAGTGGTATTTTCTTTGTCTCGCCACCATTTGCATACGCGCATTGGACCATATCCTCTACGCATGTATGTCCCGCCGCTAGAAGTTTCGGAGCCATTTCCCAGAAGGCCGCCTCTCCATCCCAGACCAGTCTCCATTGCTCTTTCTCCATGTGCCATATGCCCTCTTCCCATGAGGATCTACACCCACCCATGGCCTCTATTCGACTCCGGAGCCTACGAAGCTCGCGCGTAGCCTCTGCCCAACTCGTCCCGCCTGTCTCACTTCGCTCAGTCACAGTCGGGTGCCAAGCAATCTCCATGTTCAAGAGTTGCATGCACTTGGCTACTCTTGCCCATTTCGTTTCCAGTGTCTGGTCCCACTTCCACAGCTTCATCTCCTGCTGTAGGTCATGTAGTGAGGCGCATGCCCACCTTTCTAACGTCTGGTCTAATTCCCATTGCGAGATTTGCCTGGCGACGTCATCATGCTTAATGCTCCGCTGAAGGTGTCGGCATAGTTCTTGGGCCATGATTCCAAGTGGTCGGGGATATCCCAGACCACCTTCCTCTTGAGGCAGGGTGAAGATATCTGATGCTGTGGATAACGGTAATAGCCATGCCCTCTTATACGCTTGCACCCACAGCTTTTCTAGCTCGCCCAGTTCTGCCGCTGTCCAGGACACCAGGGCCGCTGAGTATCGAAATGCTCCCACCCCCACGCTAACAAAGAGTTCAACGGCCTGTTCTGGTGTCAGGGGATGATGTTCAATCATGTCCCGGGCATTCCGTGTCTTTTCCAGAATTCTGCGTTTTGTCTCTTCCATGTCACCGCACGCTGTCCCCCACAGCCCTAGGTATCTGACTGGCGAACTCGAGGGTAACATCGAGATTGGGCGCCCATGATAAGATAGTGGCTCGCCGTCTTGTCCCTGCAGATCAGCCCTGCCAATGATCATGGCACACGTTTTCTTCTGGTTCACTCGGAGGCCGCTCCATTCCTCGAACATCTGGACTGCATTGAGTAGTGCCTGAGCTCCGCTTCGTGACTGAGCGAACAGGGACAGGTCATCCACAAATCCTATGGAGTTGAATTGACCTACACCTGCTCCCGCCCTAACGCCCTGCCCCTGACGTCGTCGTGCCCTATTACTTTCCAACCCGTGAGATATGTTCAGTTCTTTCCCGGTCTCCGTTAAGAGGCCTAACAACGCATTCATGAAGATGAGGAAAAGTAACGGGGACAGAGCGCTCCCCTGAGCGACACCCGTGTCAAAGACAATCGTAGCGCTTGAGGCATCATTCGGTGAGAGCCGCACTGTCGAGTTGTCATACAGTCCCTTTAAAAGGTCCACGTCCGGGATCCCATACGCCTCCATCACTTGCCATAGGGCCGCCTGGCTCATCGCGTTGAAGGCATTCGTGAAGTCCACGTCAATTCTATACACAATCTTGCCCTGAGAGAGTGCTTCCCGTGTGACCCACTCCAGTTTCGCCAAGTTGATGTCGGTACTTCTGCCCTGTCGACCGCCTGCTTGGCCTGGTTCCAGGATACCCGCTCTCTCCACGATCTCTCGGAGGCGAGCGTTTAAGATGTGCATGACCAGTTGATTGGTGCAGTTCAAGAGGACAACCGGGCGCCAATCTCGTGGTCGATCATCAGAGTCCCCCCCCTTGTGAAGTAGGCTGATCGTGCCATTCATCTCTTCGACCGTCATGAGTCTGGTTTTGCCGTGCGCCAGGATCTCATTTGCCCATGTACGCAGAATGTCGAGCTCCCCCTTCGACATTGTCTTGACACACTCGTTCGTGACACCATCCGGGCCCGGGGCTTTGTTATTCTTGAGGTAGTTATCTACGAACTTCTGAAACTCATTCTCCGTGACAGGTCCGCGAAGCCTTGCCTTCGGATCAATCTTGTTTGCTTTCGTGAAGACGCGCTTGGATTTCATGAAGTCAATGCTAGCCACATCCTCTCGTCCTGTTCTCAGCCCTACCCGCTGCCAGCAGTGGGCACAGAAACCTGCGAGCTGGCGTCGCCGTGGTTCGGATCGGTCCTGACCTTGGGACGCTGATTGTGCATGAGATGCTCGACCGTCGTCCGTTAGAGGCTGCGTAGCAATGACCAGCGGCTGACGTCTCGCGCATCCACTCGTACCACACCACGCATGCGGAGCAAGTCCCTGGGCTTGGAAATACAGTTCCCACGCAATTGCCATGTTCTGATCCTTCCACGGACCTTCGTGAAGGAGAATCTGCCGGCTGACGAGATGCTCTGTACCCCACGTCTGGCTTTCTTGAATGAGTTCATCTACTCTTGCCAAGTCCTGTACTGTCGCCGTTAGCACTACTATACCCTCGTGGTTGCTTCCTGGCATTGTTGGCGGTCTATCTTTTAGGACAGTGATGAGCCCGAACGGTGTATCGCCTGCTCGTGTTTCCGATTTCCGCAGGGTTCTCCGAGCCCTTTGAGTCCTCGAGTTGTCGACCGCACATCCTTGCGACTTCATCCCTGGGGTGGCAACAGCTCCTGCCGCACATTCTGCTGCTCTCTCATCTCTTTCCGCCCGTCCGTCAGTCAGGGGGTGAGTGATACTCAAGCCGTCCTCATCCCACTCAAGGTGAAATGGCGCAGGCTCCGAGTCGGACCCAGTGAGATGCTCAAGCCATAATTCCATGTCCTCACACGCGTGGGGCCCACTCGAGGTCCAGCGCAACTCGTTCCCTCCGCGCAGTCCTGCCGTGCCTATGGACGCGTCCCCAACATGCTGGAGGGCCTTCCTGGTCACTCTCTGCGCTGACTCGCTCGCGAGGGCCTGCAGATCCACCACACTCTTCGCATCTAGGTTCCTGGCCTTGATCACCTCTCGAACGTCAGCAATGAAGTCTGATGGGTTGTGTTCTGCATATCTCGCTGCCCATGTCGCACACGCCTTCTGGACCCTTAGTAGTGCTCGTTCCATTCCCTGTTCCCCGACCTGGACGATTGCTACGCACACCTCGCCCGATTCGACACTGACTGTTGCATCCGGGTGTCTCCGCCGTATCTCTCGCGCTCTGTCCTGAGCTGCAGTTACTTCCTGTGTGCTCCCTTTGGACACCCATTGCAAGCCTACTGGAACGGCCCAGCGCAGCAGCTCCGGTTGATGACTGCTGCCTTGCTTTCCAGTGAACTTGCTCGGGCCTTTGTGCTCGTTTTCAAAGGCACGACGTGCTCGTCGGTCCATCTCCCTACGGCTTTCGTGCACCTGCTGTTGCGTCAGCGAACAAAGGGCTTCCTTGCTGACTCTAACTCGTTCTTCAAGCAAGCTCTTCCAGTGCGCTGAGGCCGTCACCGCGAGCTCCTCCTGTCGACTCAGCTGTCCGAGGGCCGAGAAGTCGAGGTCTCGTAGACACAGTCCCTGAGCTGCTGTAATCCTGTCCCCTTGCGGTCCTTCCCGAAGGGCGGTCTCCGCCCGTGCTATGTCTCGCATGAGTGCTATCTGCTCATGGTTGCGGTGCGGCCCCCTGCGCTGCTGGTGCGATCGAGCTTTGACCACTGGGGCTAGCAATTGCTCCTCTAGTTGCACCCGCTCTTTCATCGTCTGCTGTACTGCTTCGCCGGTGTCGAGCTTGCCTTCACGGATTGCAGTTTGGCGTGTCAACACGCGTGCTTGCAGGGTTGCATTTAGATCAGGTGCTATCTTCTTCCAATCGTCCAACCGCGGTCTCCTTCGACGAGCACGCTGATGGGTTGCCTGCTGTTCGCGTTCAAACTTCAGCACGTCGCGTGCTATCGAGACGCTCACCTTCGCATGATCATGTTGAGGAGCCCCCGTCCAATCTGCCCTCCCATACACTGCTGGTTGAAAGAAACTTTCCCCTACTCGTATTGCACACTGTGGGCTTATCGTCTCCATGTCCAACCTCGCCCAATCGTCTTGTGAGAGGGAAATGCTTCTCTCCCGGACCCACTGCGCCTGCTGAGGTGTTAGTTCCTGCGCGTCCTCCCGCTCAGCCTGCTCCACCAGCCTCCCTGCCTCAGCGTACTGTTCCAATATCAGCTGTAACTTCTGGTGTGTTAACTCCTGCGCGCCCTCGGGCGCGAGATTCCCAGCCTGTCGCCACTCCCGACCTACTGGTGCCCCACTTTCGTGCACTGCCATGTTCCAGCATACTACATGATCCAGCCTCGCCCCCTTGCACCCGCCGTCCTGTTTCCAGGACATAGTTGCTGGTGAAATCATGCGTCCTCCCGTCTCTCGCACCAGGTCTGCCAGCAGCGTGTCCACCTGGCGCATGCGATGCTCAGTCGATACTGCGTATCCTTCTCTCACACCTCCAGCGTTGGCGTTCAAGTCTCCTCCCAACAGCATCATATGATGTTTTGAGTCGAGGATATGTTTTTTCAGGATTTGCCAAACCCGGTTCTGCAGGTCTAGGTGGCTCGATGTGGCTTGATGAATGTTGAAAGTGCGCAACTTCTTGCCTCCATGCGTGGTCGCCTCGGCCCACAGCACCCTCCCCCGGGTCATGTGGCGGAGCTTTCTGGTACTGCCTTCCGTGTCCCACTCCAGGCGTTGCACCGACTTGAAGACCCCCTTGTGAAAGAAGGAGGCGACCGCAAAGTGTTTACGCAAATGCCACGGGCTTCTCCACCCGTAGGCTGTGGTGTCCCAACAGTCATCCGTGAGACTTTCCTTCCCTGTTTCCAAGAGACAAATGTAATCAGGGTGAAGATCATTCAGTTCTCGCTTTACCCGTCTTTGCGCTCCTAGAGGGAAGCATAGCTCCTGGATCATGAGCACCGCTCTCCCCTCGCCCAGAGTCCTGCGAAGTTGCTCCTTGGACGCCTCATACCCCAGGGGACCAACATTCCACGTGGTGACGTTGGCTTGGAGTTGCGGTCTCGCCATCTGCACCTCCCAGTCTAGCCAGCCTCTCCATGCACGCGTGCGGTCTCGTAGGTCATTCTGATCTACTCCGAGAGTGGGCCTTCGTATGTCTTCCCATATCCGAAGCCCTTCGTTGGCCACACCCACATGGCCTTGCTCCTTTAATTCCTGCATGAAGGTTTCGAAAGTACCACTTCGGATTGCCTCCTGCAAGTGCATTTGAGTCCCCACCCGCGCCATTTCACGCCCTACTCCGATCCGCGGCACCCAGTCGCCAGTTACAGCTCGAACCCCTGCTCGGTCTCCCTGCATCCCAAGCCACACCTTCTTCATGGACCGACAACCTCTCTGCTGTTGGTGTCCTGCATCCCCCATCCTGCTTGAAAGGCTCTGCACCCACTCTTGCTCCCAGTCTTCGAGTGCCCAGCACCATCGCCTTCTGACATCATGCTCGGATTCCGCGTTGCTGTCCGGGTTCATTGGCATGGGCGGCCACGCAGGGCGACTTGTGCCTGTTGCTGCCTCATCGACATGCGTCCTGGTGGGCTCTCCTCTGGCCATGACTGTTTTCTTCCTGGTCCAAGGAGTCGTGCGCAGCCGAGCGAGAAGAGCGACCTTGTCCCCTCGACCACCTACCAGTGCCAGGATGCGACGCACCGTGCCTTCCTTGGGGTCTCGTATCCGCCACGTGGGCTCTCCCGCACGCTGCGTTCCCATTCTAAGTTGTCGTCGCATACCCCCTCCCCACGTGTGGGCTGCCGTGATGGAGGATACTCCGCAGGCGGTTTCGCCCATTCTGCCTGATATCGGGCACCATTTGTGCCTGCTGGTTGTTGGCGTTCTCACGTCATTGCCGATGTAGAACCCGAGCACTGCGCCTACTAGGGTGTCATCCTCCATAAGAGTTCGGTCGCGCTTCTGGAGTGCAATTAGACCATCCATGTTGCCACACGCGCTCGTCACCGCGGCATAGCATACGTCAGAGTCTTCGAACGGCCTGTTCTCCAGTCGGCACACTTTCTGAATCTCATTGAGCATGCAGACCAGCCGTTGACGTACCTGCCTCCTTGACATCGCCTCTTCGTTCTCGTTTCCTAGAGATCGAATTTGCTTGAACCGGATACATACCGTGCTCATCACCTCCCAATCACTGCCCGGAATCATCGGCTCCCACATCGCTCTAAGCTGCCCGGTCTGCTCCCAGATCGGTGCGTTTGTGAGCACACTTTCTTCGCTCTTGAGGGGGTCTGGTGCTGAGTGCACGGGGGGTGCATTCCTCGGTAACCCGATCTGAATCTGTACCATGCTCTGCCTTCGCATCGTCCCCCGCGGGAGGTGATGGTCGCTGTTCGGACAACGTGTTTCAAACACCCTGCGTCCCCCAACCGCATGCGCATTCCGCAGAAGGTGTGAGTTCCGGTGCTGGGCAGCAATGTGCTCCCCTCGCAATCGAATCTGCCCTTGCATCGCTCCCGTCCCCGCCCAAACCTGGTGCAGGAGACGCGGTGGTCCAGGTGACCAAACCAGTAGTTCATCAATCCGCCATTCTGGCATGCTGTTTTGGGTCGACCAGATTATTATCTCCCGCATTTCGAGTTCCGAAAGCCCGACAAGTCGCCAAGCCCTACACCATTGTTGCAATAGGTCACTGGCGTAGGCGTGGGGTGGTCTTAGAACTGCCGTACGATGCCACTCTTCGTCCTCCTCCTGCCCCCGATCGGCTCGCTCACAGATGACTTCGTTACCCCCGACACGCTGCCTTCCAGACCACGTGTGCCGCAGTGCGTCATTCACTTCTACTGTCACCCGCAGTGTGGTCCTCCTCCAAGCGGATTCACGTGTCGTGTGTATCTGGAATGCTCGCGGGCATTCTCGCCTGCTAATCACCTTAAGGCCGGCACTAGAGAGGAGATTGACAGCCTGTACTGCACTGTCAGCTGGTATGCCATGTACAACTATGTCAAGTGCTCTATCTTGTCCCCACTCAGTTAGTAATCTGTCAACCCGCCGTGACGCCATTGTTTTCAAGAGGGGTCGCAGCATTGTCCTCGCCCATCTCCGATCATTCTGTAGGCTCATATCCGTGGGGGGTGTCCATGCTGGC
>ERZ651776.4478-NODE-4478-length-12858-cov-4.429309_pt1 | contig 12858 bp, 8 predicted proteins | sample MGYA00514761_ERZ651776 | MGnify/ENA metagenome assembly ERZ651776 | reverse complement strand
GGGGGGGGGGGGGGGGGGGGGGGGGGGGGGGAGAGGGAGGCGGTTGGGGGGAGACAAAGAGACGGGAAGAAGGGCCGACGGATGGAAGAAGACTCTCACTCACAGTCGCAGTACTCGCTGACGACTGTGGGTAATACAACAATGAACACGACACTCGGAGAACCGAGCTATTTCGACGGTGTTGGTAATGACGACGATAATTATGACGGTGGCGGTAGTGACGCCGAGTTTCCCCAGGGGGGAATTGAGCCCCAATTCTCTGAGTTTTTCTGGGAGGGTGGAAGTGGTGGTGGAGAAGGGGAGAGGGGGCAATCATCATCGAAACGGACAAAAAAGAGGCCATCATCGAAGATGTCGTCGTCTTCGAGGCCTGCGTCTTCGAGACCTACATCTTCGAAACCTAAACCTTCGAAACCTGCGTCTTCCAGACCTTCTTCGAGACCTTCCTCCAAGAAGAAGACATCGAGGAAAGAGAAGGGGAAGAAACGGCCCCTTCCTCCCCCTCCTCCTTCGCCGTCGTCCTCTTCTGGCTCTTCCTCCCCGAACGAATCTAACAACGAAGAACAGGAAGACGACGACGATGACTATGGGCGCGACAGTCTCTTAAATTCGCTCGACAACGACTTTGAGCCCGACGACGTACCGAAGGAAATCGACTTTGCTTACGAGCTTCTAAAAGAGAGCGTTGGAGAATACGTCCGCACAACAGAGAACGTTCAAGACATTGAAAAGGTTTTGCTAAAAGAGGTCTTAAAAGGCGTCAGGTCTTCCAATTCTCAACTCCACACACCGTTGAACATGCACCGTCATTTAAAGCGCTTGCAGAGCGCCTTGGGGAAGAGGGTGAATAAAACTCAGCTGGAGTATCATCGGATGAAGAAGGAGAAGGGAGAAGTCGAGAGGGAGTGTAGGGAGATTGAAGGGAAGATTAGGGGGATTGAGGAGAGGAGGAGAGAGAAGGAGAATTGCGAGGGGTATTTGAAGGTTATTAGGGATATTGCAGATGGGAAGGGCAAAGATATCTAACAGGAGTGGCAAAATGTGGAGTGGTAAACGTAGATTTTTTTGAAATAAAGACGTTGGTTTTTGTGGAAATTCTATGACAGTTTTTATGAGAGAAGAAGCGAAAATTTAAGTTCAACAATTAACTCATCGTTGTTTTTGTTGGTCTGAGGAGTTTAGGAGGCGTGTTGAGGAGAAGGAATTTGGGGTGTTGGTACACGATTTTAGAGTTGATGAGCAGTATACGGGCGTAGCCAACGACCAAGATTCGTAGTCGGATGGATAATTTTGGAAGGGGGTCAATTTGAGTCAGAACTGCTTAATTTCTTCTCAACACTTTTTCTGCAATAATTTTTTAGAAGTGATAAATATATCCTATTTTTGTGTTCCAATAAAATTACTCAGCTACTCAATGTCGTCAGAACCGTCAGAATCTTCAGATAACCCGGTAAATAACAGGGATAACGACGAAGCCTCGATTCAGGAGGTTATTCACGGGGAGGGAGTTGTTGTCGAGGAGGGTGGTGAGGAGGCAAAGGTTGACGCTAGTGGTGGACAGAATGACGGGGGTAAACCGGAAGTACCGAAAGAGAAGATAGAAGCAAGTGATGGACCCCCTGGGAGCGAAGAGAAAGAAGGGGGGAGTGAGGAGAAGGGGGGGGAGTTGGGAGGAGTTGTGGAGGATATTAATACTGGTGATAAGGGTGAGGATGCGAGGGAGGGTGCTGGGGGTGACGACGCAAAGGGTGGTGGCGATAGTGGAGATGTGGAGGAGGAGGGAGCGACGGAAGGATCAGAACCCAAGGATGGGAATGTTGGGGAGGTACAAGGAGGGGATGAGAAGGTGGAAGAGGTTGAGAATAAAGAATCGCCTGGCGAAGATAAACAAACCCCAGACGACGCAGAAGAGGGATCACGAGATGAAGAAGAAGATCCTGAAGCAAAAGAAGACTTAGTCTCCGCTCTCCCCACTCCTGGTGCCTTCGTCTCTGGTAACAAGCCACGTTCCAACGCTCACCGCGACACACAATTCTACAAAGTTCTGAACGTCTCTTCGACGTGGCATCGGAACTATTCTATTAGTTTAAAAGAGGACGAAAAGTTAAGAAGGGTGGGGGAAGTTTTGGAGGAGAAATTGAGTGGGGTTGGAAGGGTCGTTGTTGTTTTTGGGGACGAGGAAGGAGGAAGTGGGGAAGGGATTGATGAGAGCTGTAAAGATTTCCGTACCGAAGAGAGTGAATCTATCTTTGAACTCCGGAAGCGTATTGCTGAGTCGGAGGGTATTTCACCGGATAGGTTGAAGTTGATGTCTGGGGGGGAGGTGCTGACGGATGCGAGGAAGGTTGGAGAGATTAAAGGGATGAAGGAGAATAAGGGGTATCCCGGGATGTATTTTGGGATGGTGTTTGCTGTTCCGAAGTAGGTGTTGTTTGTTGTTTTGGAATGATATTAGATTGTGTTTATTTGGCGAGAATGGTTTACGCAAAACTGTAGATTTAATCATCTTCATCATCATCATCAAACCCATTCCCATTCACCATTCATCCCCATTCATCCCCATTCATCCATCCCCCCCCCCACTCTCACCACCCAGGATCCCTCCGTAAATTTCTACTCTCCACGACCTCCCTCCCGACATCTCCTGGTATTTCTACCGCTTTGTCACTCCTGTTACCGATCTGGACAAAATAATGTACCGGCGCTTCCGCCCCGTCCTTACCAGTACTGTCATTATCATTGTCGTAACTCCCCCTCCTCCCATTATTATTAAATTCGAAGTTGGAGAACCCCCATTCCGAATCGTGTATCCTCAAGAGCGTCTCGTCCTCCTCCTCGATAAAAAGAACTTGCGAGACCGGAAAAGTGTACCCGAAGGGTAATTGCGTTCTCGGACGGCGGTTATTCTTATCTCTTCTGAAGGCGCCGTAGTCCTCGCCTTCGTCGTCGCCGTAGTGGGACCCGGCGCCAAACGTGAACTCAGCGTCACCATCGGAATCATCCTCATCGACACTTACACTAACCAGAAACCCCTTCCTTAGCCCCTTGACAATCCCCCTCCCCAACGACTGCTTCGCCCTTTTGTAGACCCCGGCTGCAGCGCCGGCTACGGCCACGGCGGCAGTGGCAGTGGCGGTTGCGGCGGAGGTTGCGGCGGAGGTTGCGGCGGAGGCGGTTTTTGTCGAAGGGAGGTGGGTAAAAGATTCTAGGGAGAGACGGGTTAAGGAGAGGGGTTCTCCGGGGGAGTTGGGGAGTTTATCCGGGGTGTCGAGTAAAGTCAGTGCCGGCAAAGATCTCTTCTTCGCCCTTATCGTCGATGATAAATCATCCTCCTCCTCACCACCCTGGTCACTATCACCGCAATTTCTACTCCCAGAACCCCCGCCCCTCAAAATCCTCCTAACCATCTCCCTCGGATCACTGACAACGCGGAGACCGAGGGGGTGGACGACTTGGAAGTATCTGATTTTTTTCGCTTGTGATGTGTGGGAACGGTGGGTGTGGTGGTCTTCATAGTGGTGGTCTTCGTCGTGGTGGTGGACGTCGTCGTGGTGGCGGACGTCGTCGTGGTGGCGGACGTCGTCGTGGTGGCGGTCGTCGTCGTGGTGGCGGTCGTCGTCGTGGTGGTCGTCGTCGTTCGTATGCCTCTTCTTCGTCGTCTTCTTCTTCTTCGTCGTCTTCTTCTTCTTCTTCTTCGTCGTCTTCTTCTTCTTCTTCTTCTCCGTCTCCTCTGCAGACTTTTGTTGCTGATCTCCTTCTCCTACCCCATCCTCGCTGTCGCTGTCGCTGTCGCTGTCGCTGTCGCTGTCGCTGCCGCTGTCGCTGCCGCTGTCGTCAACAAAGCACCACCCCCTAACGTCCACCAACTTCCACCACCTCAACCCCCTTTCATCCCTAAAGTTAAGTGAAGCCAGATGCAGGGGTCCTGTCCCTTCCGCGAATTTCGTCGTCGTCGTCGTCGTCGTCGTTGTCGTCGTCGTCGTCGTCGTATTCACGTCGTCACCACTACTTGCACCAATCCTCCTCCTACCACCAGCCCTCGCTCGTTCCCTCCCCGTCGGAGGTGACCCTAAACTCGGGGATGAAAGGTATGGTAGCGGAGGGAGGTGGGGGGGCGTTGGTTGTAGTGATCTCAGTGTGAGTGTGGAGTTTTGTGGGAGATTTGGTGAAGGGGGAGGGGGGGGGGAATAAGATGCAGGAAGAGGAGTGAAATATGGTGTCGTCGTCCATTGTTCGTCGACTGTACGTTGGGGTTTGGAAGGGAGGCTTATGTAGTAGTAACACTTTGAAGAGGAGGGAGGAAGGATCGGAGGCGTTATTGATAGTACTTGTAGTATCTCATCCTCCTTTGTCTCCTCATTGTCGTCATCTGACCCAGGCGCCTCTGAAGAGGAGAAGGAAGAGATACACCAACTCTTACTCCCATCAGGAACCTCGATTATGTACCCTCGTTCGAGGTAGATTTTTTTTCTTCCCCTCTCAGGGGGGATAGAGACGGGGACAGGGGATAGAGAACAAGAAAAAGGAGGGGAAAGGGGGTAGGGGATGTTCGCGTTTTTGTTTTTGTTGTCGTCGTCGTCGTCGTCGTTATTGTTGTTGTTGTTGCTGTTGTTGTTGTTGTTGTTGTTGTGGAGGGGTATAGAAACATCTTCTTCGTCGTCATCAGTCTCAGTATCGCCAATGGGTGTCCTAATCGCCTCATTAACATCCTCCTTGTTATTGTCCAAGTCATCATGCGGAGGAAGAAGGTGAGATTGGTGGAGTAGGATTATTCAGGGTACATCATTGTTAGATACATCGATGCTACCTGCACGCACGGAGTTAGCGCGCGCGATAAAGGGGGGTACACAAGCCAAGTGGGGTGGTAAAAATAAAACAAGAAAGCGGGTGAAGAAAACGGTGGCATGCTCGTATTTTCAAGGGTTTCCCACAATTTTGGCATGATATTTCAAGCAGCAGGTTGTGGTCTTTTTGCGGCGTTCTTGAGCATTGTTTTCATTATTGTCGCAGCAAAAGCGGCCCAGCTCCCCCAGAAAGCATCGGCGTGAAATTTATCGTAGAATTTCTTGTGTTAATTACAAAGGAGGTGGTGGGCCAGATTGAGGTTTTTATTTGGTGTGTTTCGTGTGATGTTGATAATTTTGGTAGTTTGGAGGAAAGGGTTAGAAAGTCAGTCACAAAACTCTCCGTCCCCTCTTGTCATTGTCTCTCCCTCGTGCTCTTGCCTTTGTTTCTCTTGGCCTTTGCGTGGATTTTCCGCTCGCTTTGCCTCGCCTTTCCTTCTTACCTGCTGCGTTTGCTTGTTTAGCCCCCTCCTAACCCACAAATATGTGCAACCCCACGATACCCCAGCGAGGATGGCGTCAAATATTGTCGAGAGAAAATCTTCATAACTGCCCCCGAAAAGTGAATATGCGACGGGGAGCGATTTAAACCAAGTGGGTGTCAAAGAAGACACCTTCTCAAGGGTTAAGTGCTGCGAGAAGTTGGAGTATACGCCAATCAATACGGAGACGACAACAACGAAATTGAGCAGAATGGGAACCTTGCCACTGTCGTTTTTGAAAAGGAGGTCAATGTAAGGAGAGGGGGGGGAATGGAATTTATCAAGAGTAGCCATTTTGGATGTATCTTTCCGCTCTGTATGAGAGGCTATTATTGCATGTCGAGATCTAGGCGAAGTTGAAGGAGTGAGGACCTTGTTGGATGTGAGGACCTTGCTAGGTGTGAGGGCCTTACTTGGGGTTAGGGAGGTGTCATACTGCCACGATACATAGTAGCTACCGCTCTTGACGAGGTTCGTGATCGGTACAAGGTCCTTCTCAAGGTCGACGAGAGAGCTCACATGGACAGATTCGCCAGTTGCACGGGAGGTGAACCGGGTTATGTGGGAATAGAGGATGGAGGTGCTCGTAGATGGACCGAAACGGAGGTCTACCTGCTCGAGGGCGGAATCGTAAGACCCCGGAGAGAGTGGAATGTATAGTGTCAGGTGCTTCAAGACCATGCTGAAGATGGCTGCTTTATTGGCCAACAGGGGGGAAATGAGAAACAGCAGCTCGACAGATTCTTTTTTTCTGTCTTTGTCTCAGAGGGGAAATGAGAAACAGCAGCTCGACAGATTCTTTTTTTCTGTCTTTGTCTCAGGGTACTTATCTCGTACGCGTCGTCGTCGACGATCTGCAGATAGATCTAAATAATCTGAAACGGGGGAAATAAACTCTTGAGACGCGTTTTTTTACATATTTTAGATTTGTGGGGATGGCATGGTGTAGCAGCTCGACGACAAATGCGGGATTGGTGGAGAATCTGGTTTCCACTGGTGTGATACATTCAGACCGCGTAATAGCGGCAATGCACGGTACAGACAGGGGAAATTACTGTCCTCCAACACCAGCACCAGCACCATTACCGAAGGTGAAAGCGAAGACAAAACGATACAATTTTGGGCCATATGCTGACGCGCCACAGTCGATCGGTTGGAAACAAACCATATCCGCACCTTTTATTCATGGAGGAGCACTGGAGAGGTTCTGGGAGCACTTTTTGAGGAAGGAGGGAAAGGATAGGAGTAGGATCAGAGTGCTTGACGTAGGAAGTGGGAGCGGAGTCATGTGTGGTTATTTTTCGCGGCTCTTTGGGGAGAGGGCTGACATTGTTGGGGTGGAGATTGTTGAGGAACTGGTGGAGAAGGGGAAGGACAATTTGATTAGGGACGCGATAAACCTCATGAATGGGACTGTCCAGGTCAATCATGGTGCCGAAACAGCTGCAACAGCAGCAGCACTACCGACATTACCAGCACCGCCTGTTAGTCGCGTCTGGAACCTCCACCTTTGCGGCACCTTTTCGAGCGACGATTCTCCCGCATCTCTCCTTCCTTTCAGTTCCTACACGTACATCTACGTAGGTTGCGGCAGCCCAACAATACCACCAAACCTGCTAAAGCTACTGGAGCCGAACGGACGAATGCTCATCCCTCTTTCAGGGCAATATCAGAATGGGGTAATTTTTGAGGATTGTGTCGACAGGAAGGGGTGCAGAGATATATCAGGGCCAAGTGACATAGATCAAGATAGCGAAGTAGCAAAGAGGATGATGAACAACACGGTTACCTTGGTAGACAGAGACGTTGAGGGAGTTGTAAGAATCAAAGAGGGAGACTGGCCGGGATCGTCTAAAATTAGATTCGTTCCATTTGTCAGGGACAAGGTAGGAGGGAGTGGGGTTGAGGGTGTTAAAACGGGAAAAGACAGAATGAGACAAAGGGTTCAAGAAACGAATACAAAAACGACAACAAATATGGGGGGAGAGAGGGTGAAAGGTCAAACGTCATCTCGTGGCAGGGTCGATTTCGACAAGAGATACTCTCGGGGTTGGGCATACTCAAAGTGTATGAATGAAACGGTCGGAATTTTTCGAGATTTGCTTTTGAAAGAGGAGGGGAAGCCTTTCTCTTCATTATCTCATGGATGGATTCTATCTTTTGGTTGCGGGCAGGGACGTAATGAAGTTGGAATACTTGAGGGGACTGGAGAGGATGTACACGTCCTCGGCGTCGATAAAAGTTCAGTTGGAATTGAAAAGATGATGAGGCTGGGGGGAGAGAAGAACGTGCTGAAGAGACTCGAGGGTCACATAGCTGACGTTACTGATATTGAGTTTAGGTCAGGGATATTGGCCTTAGGTATGCCACAAAGTGTGGCACGGGATGCATCACCGTGGATAGGTCTGATGAGCGTATTTTGTGGAATGGGGGATACTAACGGACAGAGAAGGTGTGTGCTCAGGGAGGGGTTAAGGAAGGTTACCGAAGGGGGGTTCGTTTGTATCGAGGCGTTCGCGGAAGGACATGGATACCAAGAGGAAAATGTTGTTCCGGGACCAAGTGATGACCAATTAGTTTCAATGGATTCCATTGAAACCGATTTATACGGAGAGGTTGATGTTCTTTTTTCTGAGTGTGGTTACAGGTTGTTAAATGAAGGACGATTTCATCGGGGGATGGCCAAAACTGTGAGAATTGTTGGGAGGAGAATTTTCGCCAAGGGGCAGCAGGGAAGACTATTTCAACCCATGAAAACTTGGAGGGATAATGTCGACGATGTACTCTCGACGCTCAGTAGTTCACAATCGAAACGAGAAGATATCGGAATGGGCCTAAATTCTCTTCACCATTCCGCAGCAAATGACGACAAAATCGTATCAAATACTTATAATAAAGCTTGCAGAAATAAGACTTGTGGCAGAGATCTTCAGATACTGTTCGCAGCAAATATCGTTGGATACAGCATACGATACGCAATGACTCACTATCACTGCATTTACTGCGGATTTTTGTGTTATAATTGCTGCTGTAGGCAACTATTCCAGAAAATTACGAAGACTATTGCAGCTGATGTCGTCATACAGAAGGAAGAGAATCGAAACGTGACACCTGTCCACTTTGAGGTATTGTGTCACCCAAGGGAGTTCGGAAGGTCGACCAGTACATCCAAGGTTTTTTGTATGGCGTATAATCGGTGGGGAGCTTTATTAGGGAGAGGTGGGAGTGCAAGTATGAGGGTTTACGGTGTCAATGACGGGATGGATAGTGATTGGGAAGAGGATGGAAAGAAAAAAGAGGCGACAGCACTGGGAACCGCGTGGGTTCTTTATCCTCGCGAGGGTGCCGTATCTGTCGAGGAATTCTTATCGAAACAAAGTGAAGACTCACAAAATAACCACTCAAAAGATGGAAACGACATGGAACCTAAGTGTAATGAAAAATTAACGCCAAGGATTTACGTCCCTGACGGTTCGTGGTCAAACACAAACGCAATAGTAGACGATTTTATCTTCAGGATGAGAGGAAAGGCGGAGGTTAAGTTTGTAAAGATCGGTGAAAACGTTCTGAGTGGTCATCGATCATGCGTACTGGAAAAACTTTATAGGGGAAGTGGGGAAGGGAGGGCCAGTACGGCAGAGGCTATGTGCTTGTTCTTGAGGGAAGGAGGATGGAGAGACGGTTCAGATATGATACAGATTTGCTTGGATGCGCTAGTGGAGAGAATCGGTGGAGAAAAGGACAGGGAGATACGAGGAGATGATGGGTATGCAGATACAAAGGGGTCCACCGTTGTAAGTTCGCTCGTACCCCTCCTCCGTTCCCACTTGGATTCCCTGCCCGCTTCAGCGGAGCTCTTCCCTTTAGGATTGCGGACGTGCAATGTTTGTGGAGCTACAGTGGGGACCATCGATAGATTCAGAAAACACCTCGAGGGGAAGAGGCACTTGAACGAGGTAGCAAAGAGTGCGAGCAACCAGGAAGGGTGGGATGAATTGGGTGAACAAGGATGCAAATTTAGTGACGGAAAAGCCCAGGTCGAAGGAAAGTGCCGAGTCAATACACAAGTAAACATGGCGCAAGGAGAGGATTTGCAGTATCGTGGAAGACTAGTAAAAGAATTGTTTCAGGAATACTCCACCAGGATTCTAATGGCAGCATTTGTGGAGAGCCCTGATGCCGGATTCGCCATATTCTCAGAGAATCGGATTCGAAAGGGGGGTGAGCAAAAGGACATCGAAGGAGACGACTGCATTACAACGAGCTAATTAGCGATTGTCATTAGTACAGAGAGAGGGAGATCAGAAACGGTTCTTTGGGTAATTAGATTAATGATAAGCGAAAAGGCAGACCTTTATGTATTTGCCCTCGTATTGCAGGATGAAGCGCTCGAAGTTTGGTTTCCACTAGAAGAGACGGCTACCACAACTGCCACAGAACAATTAAATGGGATGGAGCGCGACAAAAATGCACCAACGGGAACGAAACAGACTGAAGATGAACCTACATACTCCAAGAAAAAGTGCGGCCTCTTGAGTTTGTCTGAGGAGGAAGGGAGAACTGTATGCATGAACAACTTGAACGAAAGCATACAAAAGTGTGTAATTTTCATTTTATAAATCTCTAAAAGCCACTAGGACGGCCGTTTTTCCGGATGTCACTCATTGCGCTCATTCCACCACCCTCTTCGTCCACAACTACTGCCTGGACAGTTCCCATGTAATCAATGTTTACCAGGTCGTGCCCCCTCTTTGACAGTGCCCCTATCTCCCTTTCATCGTTGCGTACTTTCCCTCCCCTCAATAAATTTTCCCCTGTATCTTCGACACCGCATTTTATATCCCCATGGTAGAGTAGCTGGTCATGAATTCTCGGCGCAACGACAGCACTGAACAGATCCATCCCCAGCCACAAATTATTCAATATAGCCTAAAAGAGAGGGTGAGAGGGTGAGAGGGTGATAGGAAGAGAGGGTGAGAGGGTGATAGGAAGAGAGGGTAATAGGGTGATAGGGTGAGAGGGTGATAGGAAGAGAGGGTGAGAGGGTGAGAAGTTTTAGTACACTAAATGCATGTATTCGTGCTAAATTTAGGAAAATTCCAGACGAAGGCAATAAAAGTACGCCGTGAACGCTTGATTGCCTGAGACTTTGCATTATGCCGTGCAAGACGCTTTTTCCTCACCTGCAACGTGGCAGTTATAATTTTGGGCCCCCCACTGGCTCCAACTACCATCCTCAGCTTTCCCCCAGCACCAAAAACAAAGGTTGGACTCATGCTGCTCAGTGGTCTCTTGCCCGGTCTGATGTAGTTCTCTTCGCTTGGAGCTAAGCCAAAAAAGTTTGCCTTTCCAGGGTTCGAAAAGTCGTCCATTTGATTGTTGAGCAAAATTCCTGTGGAAGGTGACATGAACTTACTCCCAAATTCAGTGTTTACTGTCGATGTGAGTGCAACGGCATTGCCCACTCCGTCGACAACCGAAATATGCGTAGTTCCTCTGTCCTCTAAATACCCAAAATTCCGCACCAATTCTCTTCCCCCATTACCAGCACCAGCACCGTCCACCAAAACAGACCACTTCCCCCCGTAAGTCCCTAAAGCCTGAATTCCCATGTCACTCGATAAATTGCTCCTCAGCTCTTCCATAAAGGATCCTTTGATAAAATTATCGATAACATCGGCCGTCTTTTCGCTAAAGGATGGATCTGCGAGATTCATTCGCATGGCAAAGACATGTTTCATTGCCTCACTCAGCCTGTGAGAGCTCAGTGCACCAATCCCGCTAGCGAGAGGCTCCAGGTAACCCCCCAAAAATCTAATAGCCCCTAAAACAGCCCCTCCACCGCTGCTAGGTGGCGGAGCCGAAACAAAGGAGAACCCGCCGACATCGCTCATAATTAATGGCTCTCTCTCAATGACCTGATAATTTCTGATATCCTCTGCCTTGATAATACCCCCCGCGCTAATGATCTCATCCGCTATTTTTTTCGATCTCTCTCCAGTGTAAATAGCGTCAGCACCCTCAGCTGCTATCGCAGAAAGTGTTTCCCCAAGTTTTGTCTGGACGAGCAGATCTCCCTCAACCAAGAGATTTCCGTTCCTCGTTCCGTCTCTCGACAGAACTGATAGCAACATCGCATTCCCTTTCCTAATTTTCTGCTCGTTGTCCCGAATTTCCCTGGCTAGCAATGCACTCACTAAGCAGCCATCGCTGGCAAGTTTCCTGGCAGGTTCAACAACCTTCCTCCATGCAATCTTCCCGAAGCGGTCGTGCACCCTCTCAAGAGCCTTCAACTCTCCAAAAACACCAATCGCAAGAGGCCCGTCTACACTACTCTTTCCCTTGTCTTCGTCCGCACCGGAACCCCCCCCCCCAACGAACATATTCTCTGTCGCATCGCTTGGCGCCTCTTCCCTCCCATCGATGAATACATTCTCACCAGTCTCGCCGTCGTGAACTAAAACGAACGCCCCCCCACCGATCCCGGAGGAAGCCATGTTCGTTACCCCCAGGCACAGCGCAGATGCGACAGCGGCGTCAATGGCGTTCCCGCCTCCGCTTTCCATAATAGTGCTGCCGACAGTGCTACAGATGTGATTATCGGTCGCAATCGCAGCGTTTTGCAGATTTTCCAGGTAGCTGTGGGACAAGTAAATCTCTCTGATATCGTCTTTGCTCTCGAGACGAGGAGCGTTGGCCGTTTCCTGCGAAGTAGCTGCACAGTGATGCTCGGGAACGAAAACCTCATAGCCGCCCTTAATTGCAAAACCTATAACAGCTAACACAAATATGACTAGGAAACACTTGGAGTTCCAGATGCCTCCCCCATGTCCAGGCAACAAACGCGATGAACCACCTGTGATCCTATTATAATGCTCGTCAGTCATCTCCACCATGCGCTCAAATTTGTTCATCTCATCGTCGTCATCCTCATCATCGTCAAAGTTAATGTCGTTCATATCAGCGTCCACATTGAAATTGGGAGTCGCAGAAGCAAGGTCAGAGATAGGGGCATCTTCTTCATCAACGTTCGCACCACTAGTACCTTCGCCCATACCCATCTCCTCCATTCCCACCTGAATTGCATGAGTGTCAATTGTGGCGTCTACTTCAGCAGGCGTCATTGTTTTGAGGTCAATACCAGCGTCATAGTGTGACAAATTTGCTTTCTGGTCAGAGTAATCCACCACATCATCGGTGGAAGTCCCAGAATCGAGGTTGGCGTAACCACTCATTCGATGGATACTCTGGCAATTTTTATTCACACAATATATGTGATAGAGAGGTGATAAATGGCACGTGAATGGCCCGATAAAAAAGCGAATAAAAAATATCCAATTTCTTTAACACAAATATTCAAGCAAAATAAAGGCATCACAACCATTTTCTCACTCTAAATTAGCTTCTTTCGCGTTCTAAAAAAAGCGTACAATTTAGCAATTTTCTTAACGACTAGTGATGGATAGCTTCAACCTCTTGTGCGCTGACAACCTCTGGTTCTCAATTTCTGCTACGTCACTGTTCCTATTCTC
>ERZ651776.4477-NODE-4477-length-12861-cov-3.288720_pt1 | contig 12861 bp, 12 predicted proteins | sample MGYA00514761_ERZ651776 | MGnify/ENA metagenome assembly ERZ651776 | reverse complement strand
AGGCAGCCAATCTGCGCCAAGACCGTATAAGACCATTCCACATCACTGGTCCCCCATTTCAACGCCGGATCATCCAGATCGGTGGGAATAAAATCGCGCCGCGTCATGAAGTTGTGCACGCCCTCGACGATGGGCGCACGGCCCAGATCATCACGGACCTCACCTGCAATCTTCAGTATATCCTCGCCCACCACAGAGGCCACGATCGACAACGTGTGGGTGAAATTGTTGTTCAGCCGCCCTCCGCCGTCGGCCTTTCGGTGCGACCACCCGAAGGGGATATCGCGTTCCAGATTGAAGTGGGAGACGCATTCGACCTCGGTCGGCTCTCCGATGGCACCGTCCGCCACAAGTTGCTTGGCATGCAATACGCTGGCGGTGTAGCGGAAACTTGCGGCATAAGCCGTCTTTATGCCCCTCGCCTGCGCCAGATCACGCAATTCAACGGCCGTTTCGCCGCTATGGGTCATCGGTTTGTCGACGAACACATGACAGCCAAACGCAATCGCCTGTTTGATCGGATCGTAATGCGCCCCGCCCGGTGTGGCGATGGACACGATGTCGGGGGTGCAGGCCTCTAGCGCCGCTTGCCAGTCGGTGCCACTGTAGGATGTGCCAATCTGGGCGGCAACATCGCGCACAATATCCGGCGTGCGTCCGACAATGCCCACAACCTCACATCCTGCCGCGCGAAAGGCGTCTGCGTGGCCAATTCCGGCGAATCCGGTTCCATGGATCAGGACTTTCATGGGTGCACCTTGCAATTGGTATACTAGAAGCCCGCATCATGATCTGCCCACGACGGTTTGGCAAACCAAATCCGCAAAAAGTACCAGCCCGCGACCCCAGCCCGCCCCCAATGTCGATGCACTGAAAAGCCCCGGGTATTGTCGACGCCTACTTCCCGAATTTGGCGGCAAGGAGGCCGTTATGGGGAAGCCTGATTTTAGTGAGGGTTTCAAGTGTGATGCCGTGCATCCAGTGCCCGGAAGTCGAAACGAAGGTTCGATATGAAGTGGATCGTGGTGCGGGGGGATCCAGTTCGTGAGGTTTCAGACCGCTTAGGCGTCAGTCCCTACTCGATTTGCAATTGGATGAAGCTTGTCGCAAAGGTCGCGCTGATTGCCGAGCACCGTCCCGTGTTCTCGGTTCGCAGGATGTGTCATTGCTTCAAGATTTCCCCCAGCGGGTTCTGCGCATAGGTAAGAATCCGTTGGCCGCGCGCGCGCGGATACGCGCCAGACCAAGCTTCTCAACAATGCTTGGAACGACGATGGTAGGGCCTACGGTCGCCGTAAGCTGCATGATGATCTGTTGGATCAAGGCAGACGAACAACCCGAAACGCCAACATGCCAGAAACAGGGTGCTTCGCCCGTCGACTTCGAAAACTGCACGCGCCGACTTGAAATTCCAGTCCATCCCGATGCGATAAATCCGCAATTTCCCGATTCTCATGATCAGGTGCTTCTCGCATCCGTCCTGCATTAGGTTTGAGGCCAAAGAGGTATCGTGTGGATTCGTCGTAATTTGAATTTTAAGGATTGTAGAACGTTGCACACCTTTGACTCGATGAGGCGAATTTTCTGAAACCTATCAACGAGCCGCGTCACGCAATTTTGGCCCAAACGGCAAGCATTTCTGACCTAGACCGGACCTTGGGCGCGGTCTGGGACAAAGTCGGCAGTGCGGACGAAGTGGCCGTTCGCCGCGACCTCCCAAGGGCCGATTGTGCAGAGCATTTCGAAATTTTGCGACGATATCTTTCGAATTGAATCCAGCAAGCTCAATCACTGCCCATTGCTGAGGTGCCATTTGGTCAGGTGCTCCACGCCAGACCCTCGGCCGGAAAAACCGCGATAACGATAGCCCGACTTATCTCATTACCCGTCGCAGGAAGGAGAATATGCACATCAGACGACAGTGTCGGATCGACTTTAAAAAGTACCGGCCGCCGTTCTGTCAACATGGAGATATTGAACTCAGATGTTCCAAATTGCGCGATGCAAACGCTAGCTACAGAACAGGGCCTTACGTGAAATCAGGACTCCGAACTCACGACTTTTTGGGCCAGCGACGGCATAGATATATCGATCTTCTGTCCCAAGGCAGAAACGGCTGATTTCAGGTGGCCGGCAATATCGGGGATGGTGTTGCGCAGCGCCGTCGTTTCCAACAGCGCGAGAGTAATCGCCGCGACTGGCCTTAACGGTTCTCCAATCCTAACCGGCGCAGATAGTTCCAAGACCGAATGGACATCCGGGTTACGCGACTGAACATATCCTTCTGTGTCAAAGTCCTTGAGGAGAAGGCCAAGATGTTCCCGCTCACGCGCCCTTAATCCCCAATGTTCGCTGTCAATCCTATCAGAAAGTAAGCAAGCTGCCGTTCCAGATCCGGCAAGGTCGGTCCGAAAACCAACTTGCAATGACAGACCGTAGTTTTTGGCAGCATCCGTATTGGCAATTACCAGAACCTGATTGTCATCAAGAACGCATAGATGATTCGAAACGCCGGTCTCGTCAGAAAGTTGCTTTAGATATGGGCTCGCGATCTCTGCCAACCGGCTGTTAAACGAGCGTGGAGCCCCGAGAACGGACATCCGATCGGTCAGCGTGTAACTGTCACCGTCAAATCGCTGAATATACCCGCGTTCTTCCAAGACAATCATCATCCGGAAAATTTCGCTCTTTGATCTTTCGATACCCGAAGCAACTTCCGACAACGTTGGTTTGAAATCGGCAAGCGATAGAAACTCCAGAATATCCAACCCTTTTTCGAGGGCCGGAGCAGAGTATTTCTGGAGTTTTTCGCCGTTCTTTGCCACGCGACGCTTCTAACCACTCTTGCCGTTCACGCTAGGATAAAGTGCTGACGGGGCCAGAGAAACCTCTGGCCCCGTCAAAAGACTGCTTAGCGCAGCCCATTACGAACGAGGATTTCCTCGGCGTTCTCGGGTGTGATCGCCTCGGTTCCCATGACGACCTCGCGCGGCACGTCTTCACCGGCAAGATATTTCAGCGCCTGGCGCAGACCTTCCGCACCTGGAGTCGGGTACAGGAAGGTCGCGGCCAATTCGCCATTGGCGACCCATGTAACGCCTTCATCCGGCAGACCGTCGACACCGATGAAGATAATATCATCCGCGCGCCCTGCATCTTTGGCAGCAAGATATGCACCGTAGGCCATCGGATCATTGTGCCCATAGACCATGTCGATGTCTTCGTAGTTGCGCAGAGCCGTTGACATGATGTCATAGGCCTGATCCTGCTTCCAATCGCCTGACTGGCGGTCGAGCAGGAAAGTAACGCCTTCTTCGCCTTCGAATGCGGCATGGAACGGATCAGAACGCTCAAATGTCGCTTGAACACCGAGCCCGCCGAAAATCTCCACAATATTGCCTTGCGCGTTGCCTTCACCGCCAAGCAGCTCCAGAGCATATTCGCCAGCAGCAACGCCGATCAAGGTGTTGTCACCCCCGACCCATTGAACGAACTGGTCTGTGTCAACGTTGCGATCAAGCACAAACACCGGAATGCCCGCTGCTGTCGCTTGCTCTACAACGCCCGTCAGACCTGCGGATTCCTTAGGGGAAATCAGGATTGCATCGACTTCCTGTCGAATGAAATTCTCGACATCGGCCACTTGCTTTTCGGTGCGATCGTTCGCATCCGCAATCAACAGTTCTACGTTATCGTGTAAGTCAGCTTCAGCCCGCAGATCTTTGTTGAACTGGACACGCCATGGCTCAACAGTTGTGACCTGACTAAAGCCGATCACATAGTCCTGCGCAAATGCGGCTGTCGCCGTGAGTGCCGTTGTTGCCAGCAAACTTGCTGCCAATACTGTCTTGCTAAAAGTTCTTCGTTCCACGAGGTTCCTCCCTATCATGGATGCAGCAGGATTGCTGCGTTTGGTGATTGCTCCGGTCCTTTGTGCCGTCCAAAGCGAAAGGACCGGAGCTGCTCATCGCTTGGTCAATTTGTATCTGAGCCAAGCAAATGTTCCGTCAAAGCGGCCTTCTTGCAGAAGAACCGCCGCGACTATGATGATCCCCTTCAGGATGAGCTGGGTGTTGCTATCGATATTGTTGAGTTGCAAAATATTGCTCAGAAACCCGAAGATCAGGACGCCCACAAGCGTGCCCATGACTGCACCGCGACCGCCCATCAGGCTGGTTCCGCCGATGACGACAGCGGCAATCGCATCAAGCTCCAGCCCGATACCCGCATCCGGCTTGCCCTGCCGGAACTGCGCCACGTAAAGGACACCGGCAAGTGCCGACAACGCACCCGCAATGGAATATGTCGTGATCTTGATGCGACCTACGTCGATGCCTGCCAGACGGGCGGCCTCTTCGTTGCCGCCGATAGCTAACAGGTAGCTGCCAAAGGTGGTCAGGCGCGTCAGCATGAAAAAGACCAGCAGAACGATCAGGAAAATCACGCCGGGTACGGGCAAGAATCCCCAAAGCAACATCCGTAAGACCTCAAAGGTTTCCGTTGCATTGGTGCCAGTGTAAACGGGATGGACGGCTGTATCCTGTCCGGCAACAACCCTTGCCAGGCCAAGCGCGCCAACCATCATCGCAAGCGTAACGATAAACGGCTGCAACCGCCCGTATACGATAATGGCACCGTTCATCGCCCCCATGATCGCGCCGACACAGGGGACAGCGACCAAGACAGCCAGAACGCCGAACTTGGCATCGATATGTGACGCTAGCCAGATCATCACCGCCATCGCAAACGCAACAGCCAATGCCAAAGCCAGCCGATTAGAGCGCGGCACTTGCTGATCCTTCGATTTTGATTTTGCTCTGTTCTTGGCGAGAAACACCATGAGCGCAAAGACAGCAAAGCCAAGCACAAGCCCGCTGGCAGGCACTGCGAACACGCTGGCCGCCGTCCAGCCACTTTGCGTTAACAGCATGGCGCAAATTACCGTGCCGAGCGCCATCAATGACCCGACCGACAGATCGATACCGGCAATAAAGATCACCAAAGTCATGCCAACCGCGACAATTCCTGTCACTGAAACCTGTCGCAAAACATCCGTCAGATTGCCGATAGACATGAAGATATTGTTGCCCTTGGACGTCAAAGGCGAGGTCATTGCGCCAAAGCTCAGCAAAACAATCAAGCCCCAGTAAAGCTTGGTCCGCGCCAGAACACGAAGCAGAAAAGCCGGCTGCGATGCTTTGGAAGCCTGATCTTTCGTCGAGGCGTCGGTTGCGCTCATGTCTTCACCTTTATCCTTGCAGGGTTTGGCGGTTCAAAACCGCATTGCGAGTTCTTTAATTGCATCGCCCGACATATCGTCGGCCGCGAGTTCGCCCGTGACCCGTCCTTCGCACAAAACGATGATGCGATCACACACGGCAAGGTATTCTGAAATTTCGGAGCTGACGAAAAGCACCGACAGCCCGCTATCGGCCAGCTTGCCGATCAGGTCGTAGATCTCTTCTTTGGCGCCGATGTCGATCCCACGGGTCGGTTCGTCCAGCAAAAGAACCTGTGGGCACGTGGCCAACCACTTGCCCAGAACAACTTTTTGCTGATTACCACCGCTCAGCCGCCCGACAACATGATCTGGCCCATGCGCGATGATCCGCAGCTTTTCAATTGCGTCTGCGGCCTCGGCCTTTTCCATACGCGGTGACACCAGCCCGTATCTGGTTTTCAGAGGCAAAAGTGGCAATGCGATGTTGTCGCGAATACTGCGTTCCAACAAAAGCCCGTTGCCCTTTCGGTCCTCGGTTATCAGCGCCAGCCCCGCCCGAACGCCGTCGGCAGGGGTGCTTGACCAAAGGGGGTTGCCGTTCAACGTCATCCTACCCGCGTCAGGACGGCCACGCGCGCCAAAAAGGCTTTCAAGCAATTCGGTGCGTCCCGCGCCAAGTAAGCCGCCAATACCCAGAACTTCGCCTTTGCGCAGCTCGAACGACACATCGTCCAACAAGGCCCGCTTGCCGTGTTGCAAGGTCATGTTCTCGACCTTAAGGATCACCTGCGAGTTGGGCTTCGTTTTGCGGTCGACTTTGACGATCTCGACAGAGCGGCCAACCATCATTTCCACCAGTTCGTCAGGACTTGTCTGCGAGACCAGTTTCGAGCCGATCATGTCCCCATCGCGCAGGACTGTGACGCGGTCCGAGATTTCAAACACCTCATCCATGCGATGGGATATGTAGATGACGGCCACGCCTTGAAATGCAAGGTCACGGATGACCTCCATCAAAATGTCGGATTCAGTTTGGGACAGGGCGGACGTCGGCTCATCCATAATCAGGACGCGGGCGTCCATTAGCAACGCACGGGCAATTTCAACCAGCTGCTGCTCGCCCACCCGCAGATCTTTGACCGGCTTATCGACATCCAGAGTAAAGCCGAAACGGGACAACACGGATTCCGCCTGTTTACGCAGGCTTTTGCGATCAATGAAGATGGAATTGCGCACCGGTTCGTGGCCCAGCATGACGTTCTCAGCCACGGTCATTTCCGGCACCAGACTTAGTTCCTGATGCATGATGACGATGCCATTCGCCTCTGCTTCACGCGGGGAGGCGAGTGTGAGCGGTTCACCGTCAATCGTCATCGTTCCCGTCGTGGGCTCTTGCACACCGCTAATGATCTTGACCAACGTACTTTTACCGGCACCATTTTCGCCCATTAACGTGTGGATTTCTCCGCCGACGACCTTCAACGACACGCCACGCAAAACGGAGATGCCAGAGAAGGACATCCCGATATCGGAAAGCTCCATTTCAACCTGGCTCTCGGCAGGTTTAGCAGTCGTCCGAGCTGCGGCTGGCGCTGTTAACATGTTCCCCCCCACAGCGCTCTCCCGGCACTGCTGTTTCATATGTAAAACGATTTCACAGATGATGCGATCTTGTCAAGCGATTGTACGGATCGGGTTTCCGCAATCTATGCCATTGATTTCAAAATAAAATATAAGTGAAACGCCATAATGAAGGCCGTTCGGGCCTCTTTACAGACTAGCCATGAAGCGCGCGCGGGATCGCGGGGCCCAGTTGGAAATCGCTAAACACAGCGCGAAAACCCGCACGCTCGGGCGAGCAACACATTAGCCCAACGTCCACCTTCGTCGGCAAATCGAGGTATCCGAGTCGCATGAGATGCCAGTTTCCTGTCCGGTCTTTCGTCTGAACACGCAAGACGTCGCCATGCCGGGTCAATCGAATCCGAAGGCCTGCCTTAACCACGTCCTCCGACGCGACGGATGTCGACCAGTCAGACCAACCATCGCGGGTCAATACGGTACTTACTTGCGCCCGATTGTCCGAGTACTCCAAGCCGGACTTCAACCAAGTGTCATCCCTGGCACGCACCATCAGGCCCAACTGATCATAGAGCGTATCAAACGTGGCATGCAGGACGACCTCGGCACTGAAATCGCCTTCGACCTCGCGATAGAACAGATGCCCATCCCTGCGGGTGAAGCCATAGAATGTCTTATTCCAGAAATCTGTATCTTTGCCTGTGACCACGAGCAGGCGGTCACCCTCAACGCTCCATTCTGGGGGCGGAGATCGCCATTCGAGTTCGTCATACATCTCGCAAGCGCCATTTATTATTCTGCAATAGACGAATGTTCACAGCTTTGCCTTTATCGGTCAAGTTGGACTCGGGTCCGCGTAGCGCTACGGGATATATGACATTTTCAATTTGCATAAATGCGGACATTTCTACGCGAATAAATCTCCCGACGTCTTTGACCGAGGCCAAATTTACTTTCAGCGATCAAGATTATGCTTTGTCCGAGTTCGATCGGCCCTAGGCAGGAATTCATGAGTCCGCCATCAAGGATCCTACGTGCCTGAGCGAGGTCTAGGATGACAAAAGGAGTAAAACTGCGAACATTGGGCAATCCGCCGGAAGCCGCTTTTCCCCATTCTGGGTCAGTTGATGACGTAAAGGTCAAAGTCATCTGACGTTCAACAGGGATAAACTGGCGATCCCGGGAGGACTCGAACCCCCAACATCCTGATTAGAAGTCAGGTGCTCTATCCAGTTGAGCTACGGGACCGCTTGGCACCTTCTAGCGGGCAGCGCCCCTAGATTTCAAGCGGTGCATTGCTGTGGAGCAGATAAACCTGTTCGCAAGCTGAAAAACGGGGCAAAGCTGTCTGCAATTTGCAAAATTTACCACGCAATTACAATGACTTATTTTGGATGAATATATAGTGGGAGCATGGATCCGGCGAAATCATTCAAAAGACAACAAAAAAGCCCGCCGAAGCGGGCTGTCGATCTGGTGGTATTTGAGGACATTAGGCCGGTTTCTTGGTTTTCGAAAGCGAACTTATGTCTACGTAGACGGCACCAATGCCGAGCATGTCAGGATGGCGGTATCCGCAGTTCCTGCCAGCTTGGATGCCAGCAAAGACATCTTCGAACAGCCCAGCGCCACGGTGGCATGCATAGGAGATAGGATGGAAATCCCCTTCGGCGTCATCTGCTAGAAGCGGCAATGTCTGCAACCTCTGCAAAAAGTCATCAAGTTGCGCTCGTGAAAAAACAACTTGTCTAACTGAAACGCGGCCCGACCGTGGTATCAGCGGCTTAACGATATTCTCCCGATACAGCGCTTCGAATTGACGTTTCGTTGCTCCAAGATAATCAGGAACATCCTGCAACCGAACCGCAGACTTAAATGCCCCGATCATTGGTACCGCCTTAGACGCCTCAAAGATGGCATTGCCGCAGTCCACGTCCGTCGCATCTTCCGGCAACTGCCCCAGTCTTTTCAGAACGCGTGACAACCGCACCCTTGGAACGCCGACCTCACCGGACAGGCTTTGAATGCTATGGTATTTGCGTTCTGTGATCTCAACGCCAAGGACTGTGGTGCCTGGCTCGACCGCAGAATTCTTAACTATATGGTCGCGTAGAATGTCACGGATCGGCCCCGGATCAATTGCGTTGCTACGGCGGTGTAGCCAATCATAGAGCTGCCCGTAGTGTGCCAGTGCCCCGGCCTGCACTGCCGACGCAGGCAAAGTTATCCGGATCGTATCCAGTGCTTCAGAGATCGCCTCGGGTCCCTCACTGTATATGGAGAATCCGATATCGGTGGCTTCTTCAGTCTGTTCACGGGATAGCTTCTTTATGGCGACGCGGTGCCCGTGCTCCAATGTCGCGCCTAGCATTTCAGACGCAGCAAGAACCTGTTCTGGGGTCTGATCGCGCATATCCAGTGATTGTCAGTGCGAGATCGGCCATCCAGACGCCTCCTTAGCCACCGCAGGTATCCCGGCATCCCTGTTGCTGCGGCTTTGGTTTCTCCGAGCATTTCTGTGCCAATGGCGAGGCGCAAGTTGGCCTCATTCATGCGAGGGGCATCAATTAGCCAAGTCGAATGGCGATCACATCGGACCACGTGACGAAAGCCCCAAATGAAGCGGAACCGACGGTCCCCCCCTTGGCCGTCCTCCGCCAGACAGGAAGGACAATAGCGGGCAGCACGCGGGCCCAGGAAAGTTTTGGAGATGTCTTCACTCCGGAAAGATGCTCCGCGCTGAAATACGCGGATCGAGGCCCGCTTCATATCCTCTTCTGGCAGCCCCACCGCCGCAGCGAACCGGGCAACGGCCTCCTCGCGTCCAGAAGTAAAGTGCTCTGTATCGATACCAAAATCTCTGACCACGCGCTCCATACCCCGCCCCGTATGCAGCATGGACACCCGGTCGGCGTAAGACAGGAGCGTTTCCTCAGGATGGAAAGGTAATGTAGGCCAAAGCGCCATCAATGCCCCCGACCGATGGTATTGAGCTCGGCCTTCACCACATCCCATTCAGCTGGTTCAAACGGCGTCATACCGAGGCCGGACTTCGACTTCCGAAACATACGGTCGGCAGCCTTTGACCTGAGCCCCTAAAATTCCTCCAAATTTGTGTAGGGTCCGCCCTACAAAAGGACGGACAGATGAAGGCACGATTTACGGACGAACAGATCATATCGATGATCAAGGAACAGGGTTCGAGCGTCAAGCAATTGATCCAGCGGATCATTTGCAGCGAGTAACGGTGAGAAGACCGCTGACATTTGTCGGCGGCACGGGATCAGCTCGGCGAAGTTTCTACAGATATAAATCGAAGTATGGCGGAATGGAGCCGCCAGATGCGAAGCGGTTGCGGGCATTGGAAGATGAGAACGGCAAGCTGAAGAAGCTGCTGGCGGAGCAGATGCTCGACAATGCCATGTTGCGAGACATCAATTCAAAAAAGTGGTGACGCCCGTTCATTGCCCGGCAGTCGATACGCAGTATAGATGAAAGGGGAAAACGGAAAGCTGTGGCGCATTTGATGGATGTTCATCAGGTCAGCCAACGACGGGCGTGCGATGTGCTGCAAGTTGATCGGTCTTCGGTGCGGTATTTGTCGCGTCGCGGTGACGGACGGTCGCCGCTTCGGTATCCTCGCGGTTGTCGACGACTTCAGCCGCAAGAACTTGGTGTTGGTCGCGGACACATCCCTGTCTGGGCATCGTGTTGTTCGTGAACTGGATCGCATCATCACTGAGCGCGGTGCCCCGAAGACAGTCGTTTCGGATAACGGCACTGAGTTCACCAGCATGACAATCCTAAAGTGGGTACAAGATAAGGGGCATCAATTGGCATTACATCGCGCCTGGAAAACCCCAGAATAATGGCTTTATCGAAAGTTTCAACGGCAAGCTGAGAGACGAATGCTTGAATGAAACGCTATTTGGCACGCTAGCTGACGCACGCGAAACGCTGGAAGAATGGCAGGAGGACTACAACTGGCGCAGACCACATTCAGCACTGGAAAACCTGACACCCATGGAAGTCTTGCAGAGAAGGAGCATGGACAAAATGGCCGCCTAAGGTCAAAGATTTAGCCCCAAGGACTCCGCGCAAAGCTCGAGGGATCTCGGGGCGCAGGTCAATTAATATCGAGCTTCAAGTGGCGCTTGAAGCAGGAGGTAACAAAAGTTGGCGGGCTGCGCTTTTGCGCGGCATGCTACGCGAGCCTGATGCGATTGAGTATTTACGATACAAGGCTGTAGGCGTCGCACTTCCACCTGTAGCTTGACGACTGGCAGACAAGTGCTTTCTCAATCCCGCGCGTTTGGAGTTTTTCATATAAACCGTACCAACCTTGCTAAGGAGACGTGACGCGCAGAATAAACCGTATGATATTGTCCTCTACGCGACCAAAAGTTCGGGGTCTTTCAGAGTTTCAGAAATGACAGGCTTCGAACGCATCATTTTCCTAGATAATCTCGGCATGTCTGAATCGGCTCGTAGTAAAAATCAAAATATGGTGCTGAAATTTAATTCACGCACCATTTGTTGACTATCGCTCATCTTCGCGGGATTCTTACCCCGATTGCGAGACACCTTTGCCCCGATTCACACAGGCTTAGTGTGTCCACGACCCGCGACGGTTTGTGGCAAAATTTTCACCGTAGCCACCGGCGCGAATATTGGCGCTGCGCTTCTTGGGTTCTTGCACGGTAACTTCGATCCCGTTCTCGGACGCGTATTCGACCGCTGCTTCCTTGGTCTCGAATGTCATCTTGACCTGCGTTTGCGTGTCAGACGACGACGTCCACCCCATCAACGGGTCAACATCACGCGCGGACGCGGGCGCATATTCCAAAACCCAATGTTTGGTCTTGGCCGTGCCGGACGACATGGCGGTTCGGGCTGGCTGATAAATACGTGCGCGCATGTGAGGCTCCTATCGACTACCTGCTATATCAGGGATTCCGCAACGCCGTGCAAGGGTCCTATTGCCGCGTGAGGTATGTCTTAAGGACCGCAGTGGTTGCCGGATGCCCGTTTGCCATCGTCAGACAATCTGCCCCGGAGAAACACCCCCGCCCCGTGTCGCCCGCACGTACATGCGGATCAGCACCGGCCAACAACAGCGCCTCGGTCGCGACTTCATTCCATTCGGATATGGCCAGAATCAATGGCGTCCACTGTAACTCGTCCGATCGCTGTTCTAAGTCTGCGCCAAGGGCTACACATCGCTTCACGATTTCGGACAGGTTTTCTGGTAAAATATCGCTCCAATACGCAAATCCCAATCCGTGCAGCACATTGGTTTCCCCGAGACCTCGTCTTGGATCAGCCCCTGCATCCAACAATAAAGAAATGATTTCAAGCGACGGTGCCTCCCCGTAAGAGCAAGACATCGCGTGATAAAGCGCCGATGAGCCATACTTGCCGACCTGGGCGTTCACGTCCCATGATTTCAGTTCAATACGTACCGCCGCAATATCCTTTCTTTCAATCGCATCAAAAATCTGTGGGTACGCATCCAACGGTTCGGCAAGAGCCTCATTAATTGTTTTCTGGAATTCTGGATCAACAATGGATTGTTCCAACATCTCGACGAGCGTCAGGAATTGAGCAAGTTCTTCATTGTCGGGGTGCGCCGCAATCTGCGCGGCAAGATCGGACTTAAAGGTATCGATCTTCTCGACCAGAACCGGATTATCTCCAGTCTGGTCAGGCACGCCACCCACCGCAGCAGGCATCATAATGCATGCTGTGATGTCCGAAAATCGCGATCTGAGTTCGTTTATGTCCATAGTCTTTGGCTCCGCAGTTCAGTTGTTACATGACTGCGAAATTCGGCTGAATTCAGGCACTCATTGGGCCATCGCCAAGAAAGCTTGGCCACATCCTGACACGCTGCTGACATACCCCTGTCAGCAGCCCCCCTTGAACAACCCGTCATCGGTGTCACATTGAGACCTGACAGGAGCCGCCAAGCCATACGCCCAGACCGACAAAACAGACGCCCAAGTTGCCAGCGAACAGTTCCTCGCCAACCCCGCGCCGGACGTGAAAACCCGTTAGAA
>ERZ651776.4476-NODE-4476-length-12863-cov-5.368997_pt1 | contig 12863 bp, 12 predicted proteins | sample MGYA00514761_ERZ651776 | MGnify/ENA metagenome assembly ERZ651776 | reverse complement strand
CGGACCCCCCGAATCCCCCGGACCCCTCAGACCCCTCAGACCCCCCAAACCTTGACCATAACTACATCAGCAGTAGCTCTAGAGTAACTTCGGCATCAACCGACAACCAATCAGACAACCACAACCACTCCGACGAAAACAACTCGATTTCAGCGCTGACTGCCAGTGCTGTGAAAAAACAGACGAAGAAGAAGAAGCTTCTGCACCACCTCGACTGGAACGAGAACTACCAGGCTGCCATCACCACTGGAAATTGGCCCGTTCTAAAAGAACTCGTTCAGGAGTTCACGCACCTGGCCATACGCCACGCCCAGATTCTTGTCGAAGAGATCGGCCTTGATCCATCTATGCGAACGATCACCCCCATTTTAGCCGGCGGTGTTGCCGGCGGCGAAAAGTTTCTAGTGCATGGCCTACTTTTTAAGTTTGCTCTTGATGTCGGTGACATATATGGTGGTGACGATGAAAATGCCAAAACTAGCGCTGGACACGAACTGAAGGGACTGAACGCATTCATGGAGGCTAGTGGAGCGTTTGATCCTCAAAAGTACTACCACGTTGAAGCCTTTGACGTCTCGAGCAACAATGCCGAGCCGCTCTTTTTTCCCTTGCAGTGTCTCATCGACTATCGAGGTTATCGACTTATTGCATCAACACTGTTGCCCATTGAAAACCAAAAGTCTCTCGTCTACGGATGCGCAGATGTGAACCGCTCGTTTTCCGTCAAGAATGGTGTCAACTGCAACGACCTCCCTGCTTCAAAGACATTAACCCGCATCGGCAAGATAATGAACCTTAAGGTGAGCAAGAGCGGCCATTGATTGAAGTCGGACGACCTACTACTATTTTGCCTCGACTGACGACGAATTCATTCATTCTTTGGTATTTTATTGACCGCTTTGTTTGCCTCGCAATTATTTGCCCCTTTCCGCCCATCCCCTCTCAAATTTTCTTACTCGTCTGCCCTTCTGCAACTTCCTCACCCTTCCTCCGCTCTGTAGCCTCACCTCGTGGGACCCCCGCAAGCGGGCAACTCTTCACCTCCGGTTCTCGTTCACCATGCTGTAGACGTTGAAATACACCGCTCTCCCCGCGATAAGCGTCTCTATGCCCTCGACTTCGCTCGGGCTTTGCCAGCCGAGTGCGGCGACGCCACCTACGAGACTCGGCGCTTGAACAGGGGTTCTCACCTTCTCCAGCTCCTCCGCCCAGAATTCGTCAAGAATTACAGTCAACCGCTATCGGCTGACGCGCTAAGCAAATTTACAATGCGGCGAGAGGACCGAATAACTGAGTACAATGAGAATCGAGCCGCGAGCAACGCACTCATTGAAGACGTGATCAGTAGATTCGCTGCTTCTGGCGACACTATCTGGTGCGTCACCGAACACGACGCCGCCAAGAACGACGTCGAGAACAATTTACTCCTTTTGTCGGACCTGAGGGAGACCATGCACCGCAATGGAATCAACATGAGGTTCTTGGGTATGCTGTACGCTAAGACTGACAACACATCATCGCCTTACAATTACTACAAAAAATCACTCCTGTTGACGGAGATGATCGCTCGAGTAGCAAAACACGACATCAGTCGTGAATTTAGGCGCGTCACGACTGAGAATGACCTTCCTGGTACCGTAAAATTCCAGAAAGCGGCCACTGACTACCTGAACATGCTGCTCTCTCATCCCAGCACTTCCTCTCGGGGAGGAAATTTTTGGGGGGGCACTCTACTCTCTCGGCTCCACACAAAATACGGCAAGTTCTTTAATGAAGACGACGAGAGGCTCATGACTGATCACGATGACGGCTGCAAGTGGCGTTCAAGTTTGCTCGTGAATGAAGAAAAATGCTCCTCCATGCTCGGCACACTCTACTGCCGCGTTGTTGACTCTATTGGCCTGAAGCTAGATTCCCACAATCACGCATATTTAGCTGCCAACAACCTCAATAGCCGTGTCTCCCTCCAATCGTTCGATGTCGCAGAGGTGAGAACAGCGGGTGCAAGGCATTTCTCACGGCAGCATTGCTTGCAAAGAAGGCATCCCACCGTAAGCGTGTACAACATTTTCTTTTTCACCTCATTAATACTAACCTCTCCTTTCACTTTCACTTTCACATCTTCTTTCGTCGCTTGGTGCAATGCAGATGCAAGCTCGCTGCAAACTCCCTGCGCTGATCGATAACATTATGTCAATCGACGATAAGACTGACATCGACGCGCGCCATCTTTTGCAGAAGAAGGGACTACTCGAGCGAGCAATAAATAGTGCGCCTACGTTTCCCAGCCCGATGGCTCGCTTAGGAGTTGTGTTACAGAGCCTAGCAGAGATGAATGTGGGCGCAGACGGCGGTGGCGACGGCAGCTGGTATTGCGAGCAGGCCTTTCAACGCTCTTGTGAAGCCATCAAACTTGCAGCAAATTGGGGGGCGATCCGTCGACGGGGTGACTCAGTGGACGACTCTCCTCCTTCCTCGTCTTTTGGCGCTGAAGATGCGGAACCCTTGGGTGACAATGTGTACGAAGAGGGCAATGAGGGGGTGTATCAAGTTGCTGGGATCACGAGATCACGAGAGTCGTCTTCCGCTGAGACGACGGACAACTACTACGCAAAATACGACGAGTTTTATGATGAGTGCGGGATACAGGAGGAGACTGCTGACATGCCTCAAGGCGAACCCTCCGGCGAGAAAATGCCCGTTCACAGTTTGTATGCACTTCTCGAGCCGACGGAGGACGTCGAGTCGTTTCTTCGCGATGAATTAGGTTTGAAGGAGGGGGCAAGAGACGATCGGGAGACGTGTGGAATGGCTTTGAATACTCTCGGGCGAATCTTTCTGTACCGTTCGCGCATCGAGCACCGCGGTATGGACTGTGAAAATAGTGACAATGACGACAATGACGAATGTAATGACGATAACGAGCACACAAGCAAACTGCTGCGACTATCTCAATCCTGCATCTGCTTTCGCGAGTCGTCAGCCCTCTCCGGATTTGGAAAAGAAATCATTGCTGGTGACGACAACGTTGCTGACGAAAGCAATGCTGAAGATTTAGAAATCAAAGATGATGACGACTTGGCGACTGTGGAGCGTAAACTTCTCCAAATGCATGCGAAGAAGAAGTTCAACAGGAGAACCTCTCACCAAAACTCCCTCCTCTCGCGGTCCTCAAATTGGGTAATTTATGGAGCCCTGGCTCACGCGAAAGCCCTCCTTCTCCGCGGTTACTATTTGAAAGACGCTCAAAATTTAGCTCAAACAACGAATCTGATGACAGCAGTACTGAGCTTCATTAACGTCCAGTGCCAAATTTCAGACACTATCAACTTCACCTACGTGAAGCAGACTGCCCACGGGATAATTCGCTCTGCCGAGGCGGCCCAAGCCAACCTACAGAATAATCGACTGTCAGTCAACATTACTCCGACGGGAAAATTGACCACAATGGGTGCGAACAACGACGGACTTCTCCTCGCTACCTCAATGATCTATGAGAATGAAATGTTTGTGGTCGGAGTCTTTCGCAGCGGTGTAGTGAGACGTTGGACGTACGATAAATCTGCTTCATCGTTTGTATTCAAGCGGTCTCAAACGATTACCTCGAACGAAATCACTCACTCTACTCACTGTGATAGGTGTGGTCTGATTGCGTTTGTTTCCAATGCGGAGGTTAGAAGCAGCAGCGAGCGTGCGAAGCTGAAGCTGAAGCTGAAGCCGAGCGCCTACCGAGCTCTCCGCGAGCTCACCTTTTGTGGCCACAGCCTAATCGCGTCTAACCAATAACCCCTTCTGCCTCCTTACTGTTTGCCCTCTCTCTCTTTTTTTCAGATTTTTTTGATGGATTGGATCTCCTTCGATATCATCAAAACGATTTCCCTCCGCACAGCATTGGTGACGACAAGCATGCACATAGCACTTCAGGACGATGAGAGTGATCAGGCGTCAACCGTCACGGAAGGGAGCACCAAGACGCAGCCCCTGAATATGGTCCTCTCGACCGCAGTCAATCTGATCACCGTCCCGGTTACGTGCTTCCTTGCTCGTGACTCGGGCTGCTGGATCTGCCTGCGTGCGACAGAGAACCAAACTTCTGTTGGCAAAAAATTGCCTAAAGATGTAGTTTTGGGAGCGAGCGCTGTTGAGTCCTCGCATCAGGGATATGGAGATGACAGTAGGGCCCTCCACGTTGCACTCGCCTCCGGTGCTAATCATCAGAAACTTCGGGTCGTGGCTACCAAAGGTGGAAATTTTGATCAACTTTTGGACCTACAGAAGCAAATAACGGCAGCGGTTATCACGAAAGAGCGCTTGATCGTGGGGCTGCACTCTGGCGAGGTGATTGTGCTGGAGACAGGGGGAGGAGTGCTCAACGTCTTCAAGCCATCGTCGCATCCCATAGGTGAGTTTCTCTCAAATGGCAAAGTTTTATTCGTGGCGTCCGGTTTGCAACTGACCCTCTCGCTCGCGGTCTTCTCCCTTTTTCTCCCGTTCTATATTATTGAATGTCGTGCCCCCACACCCCACGCACGTGGCTTTGCTTCCCGCTTCTTGCAGCAACTCTCTCAATTTACGATGATTGCTGTGTGATGGCAGTTGCTAAGGACCTCAAAATAGCGATTGTCGATACAGAAATAGGGATTTCTCTAGGCTCATACAGCCACTATTTTGCGCAGGAGGAGGAAAGGGAAAGTGTTTTGAAAAGCAGGGACAATGGAGTTTGCGTTTGCCGACCCAAAAATGGAAAAGACAGTTTTGTGTTTACTCACAGCAACCTTGGAATACATAATTTTATCGCTTGGAGCACGTGAGCTGCTCACACCATGCTATCGCTTTGTTCTTAACCACCTATTGCGGATGAATAATGAACCTAAACCTAAGAGATAGAAGAGCTAAGAATGAAAATTGACATTTTTGGCTCTTATTGTTGTAATGTTTTAGCGACTAACCACCCCCTGTGACTTCCACAAAACACACTACTATCTATCCAGATAACCCTAACCCTCACACAAAACCTAACCCCAACACTAAACCCAAACCCAAATTTTCTTGCCTTTATAGTATTTTCTACATGCGCGTCTATTGTGTTCACAGGGTCTTCCACCTCCATTTCCTCACCCACACACCTCGGGGTGGACTCTCCCTACACTTGCTTCCCTCAATCCAACCATCTCCCTCAAGCTCACACTGCTTCTCCTTCTCTGAGCTCCACCTTCTGCTTCAAATACTTCCTTTGGCAAGAACTCGTCGGGAATTTTTTCGATATTGAACCAATCTGGCTTCTCTCTCTTCCATCGATTGATTTTTCTTCCTACCCATTCCTTCACCTCTTCGTGAATTGTCTTAGTGTACTGAATCCGGTTGGTGAATATTGTATCAAACAGTTGAGAATCATCCTTTCCTGCCAAGTAAAGCTCGCATGTGTACTGTGATGCAGTCTTGGTTCCGAAGAATGTGTTCAAGTAGCTCAGGTCAATTGTGCAAAAAAAGATGATGTTCAACATCAACCATGCAATAAAGCTAATAGCTAAGAAACCTGTCATGATATCCTTCGTTTCTCCGTCGAAATATTGCAGCGCAACAAAGGGGAAAGCCTGGGCCCAAATCATTGACATGGTGAAGCCCAGCCCACCCATCTCATAAGGGTGACGGCAGTGGAGGCAGCCAGTGAAGTCCGCTACGACTTTACAAAAGAACCTCGCAAAAAAACTATTAATCAAAGGGGCACCAGGAATCCAATAATGAAAATCCTGTCGAATAATCTTGAAGACAAGATATAAACCAGTCTCGCCTCCAATGAAAAGGAGGGCCATTTCAGCATCCGAAACTGCCAATAGAGCACATCCCAAGCTACGGCTCAAGTTGTGCAAGGAGCTCATCAGCGTCATCAACATGAAGCACCTTCCCCTCAGCCCATGGTCATTGGGGATGTAGCCATAGAACTTGGGTTGATTCTTTCTGTGGGGCACATCCACATCAAAGTCGAATGATATCATTGCACTCGTGAACCCTGTTGTGAGACAACTGATTGCGATTGACACCAAAGCATATGTACCAGCTTTCTCTGGAGCCAACAGCCAGACATACAGCTGCAAAACACAGCCTGGAATGCTCTCGCAGCTAAGTTCACTGCCTTTGTTAAACATCATTTCGAGAAGCTGATCAAACGTTGCCTCCTGGTCGTCATGATTTGTGGAGACCCTGAAGGCATCCACAGCTGGACGCAAAAACGTCATTGTGATCAAGGCTTCCTTGCCAATCACCCACCAGCTCTTATTTTTGTACTGTACATACAAAGTCAACAGTTGACAAAATATATTCACAAAAAGCATCGCTAGCAGTGCATTTGCCTGCCCGACCAACTCTTCGCTCTTGTAGTATGTTGCAATGACATAAATATCCGTCACAGCATCAATCGTACTTAGCACAGCTCCCACAGTCACTCGTAATACCGTCCCATAGATGCTGTCACGCATCAAGTTGTTGGCAATGACAACCATGAAATCTTCAAATCCGACCACCTCCTTGAACAAGACGTCCAGCTGGGTGTAGTTTAACCTCCAGGCATCTATCGCAACAGCACCTGTCTTCCTCTTCCTTATGAATGTCGACAACGAGCACCCTACACACTGACATTCCTCGTCTCCCCAGTCCGTCAAATTGAGTTTCTTGTCGACTTCCCTCACTCGATGAAATTTGTTCTCTAAAATGAAGCTGAGAATTGTGACAAAGCCAGGACATCTTTCGACCAAAGGAGAGAGCAACTCCTTTTCCTCCTCAAATATACTGTGCAAATGAGCGACATTCTCGATATGATCGGCCGCCCTTTCTTCGTATATCTTCTCTGCTACAGCAGCCCAAGCCTCTTTCGTCGTCGTCTTTGTCTCTGGGGATGTTGCAGCCATAACTTTTAGGGTTGCAAGTCAGTTGTGCTCAAAAAAACACCATTATCAAGGAGATTTAATGTTCAGCGGGGGCGGTGGTGTATTATGGGTTGAAGGCGCAATAATAAAGAGCTGATTGTTGCTTTCGACACTTTTCTAGGTTTTTGTACCCCTTTTCTTTTCACAGGTTTTTGCGTTTTTGGAAAACTGGAAACTGGAAAGTGAATGTGTTTGAAAACAAACTCAAAAATCAAAAGTATCGAGCGTTTATAATCTCTTTAGCCAAAAAGTTTGTCGAACCATTTCTTGCCTAATTCGACTCCCAAAAATAGAGCTGCATTGGCTGGAAATGCACGGACCAGCGTTGGTCCGAGGCCTGCATAAAGGCCTGCGACTCCTCTTTCACGCAAAATCTTGGAGAACATAGGCGTGTAGTCTCCCCAAACCCGTGAGTTGTAATTGGTTTGAACCATGGTTTTTGGCACATCAAATGGCATTGCTACAGCCCAACTGAACATACCAGCGAAGCCCCCCGACATGAAGAAAATGACTTCCTCATTGACAGATGGAAGGATCGTTTTTCCAGAGTAAACTAGGAGGTCGTAGGAGCCAAAAAAGAACATGTAAAATGGAATGTCGCGGGCGAACTACGTTTGGTTATTGAGGGTGGGTAGAGCACCAGCAGAAGAGGGCAGCAGAGGAGGAGAGTGAATGAGTGAATGAGTGAATGAGTGAATGAGTGAATGAGTGAATGAGTGAATGAGTGAATGAGTGAATGAGTGAATGAATGAGTGAATGAGTGAATGAAAAAAATCGTGCAACGTGACGGCGAACTCACCTGCGCGTCGAGACCGCAGAACATACTTCTCAAACCCCCTCGCTTGATGCATTTCTTAAAAACGTCAAAACTCCCCACGCGTTTGTCTGTCTCAATCTGCGTGCGACTTTTGACTATTTCTGAGGGGATTAGGACCAAAGCAGAAGCAAGCCCAGAAGCACACCCAATCGCAAAGGGTTTGACGTAGTCGTGCTTGAGAAAATTTACAAGAGGATTTGAAGAACCGCCGCTGCTGCCAACGCCGTCTGGGCCATTACTTGTTGACTTGCCATTATTGCCATTGTCGTTGTCATCAAAGAAACGCTTCAGTGCCTCGTTGACAGTAAAGGCTGTCGCATTTTCCGCCACCATGCCCATTCCCGTTGGGATCACGCCCTTCCAAAGAGCTAATACGCCTTCTGTTTTCAGGAGATTCGCTGTCATTCGAAGAGGGCCCGTCGCCTGCTGAGAGCGTTTCAAAGACAACTGCTCTGATTGCAGACGTACTTTCACTGTATCAAAAGGCTGTCCAGTATATGCATTTAGGAAGGACCCCAATGTGGCAGAGGTGACATCGCGGGAAATATCATATAGCCCTGTCACCATTTCGGGAGCACTCTTAATGAGTGACACTGTCGCAGGGAAGGGAGGAGGATTTGTTTTGCTCTGCCTGCCGGCCTGGCGATGTGAGCTGGGATCAGGGATTCAGGAGGTTTTACTTTGCCTTTTTGGATCGTAAGAAGAAGAAGAAGTAGTATAGAGAGGCCGAGAGCGACAAAAAAAGCCGTGCTATATTCTAACTGTCCAAAATTAATTCCAACAAAAATCCAACAAAAAATACACACGAAGGGATGGCATACTGCATTCCTGCCGCTTTTAATTGAGAGATTGCTTGATAGCTGCGCCTCTGCATTGAGGTAACTGTAACTGCATTTCAGTCAACACGTACCTTATCATTCTCCCACAAATATTAGCGGGGTCAATTTCTCTTGGTCGGACTCGACACTCCCTACATACACCACAACACCACAACACAAGTAAGGGCTTTCACGGTCACTCGACGGCTAGCAGAAAAATCCGATTTTCTAATCAATAAGCTATTTCGTGAATATAAATAGTTGTTCCGTCGATTGACATCGACTATAATAAACAGGAAACAAAATGAACACCCCGCTGACGCAGCACCTATTTGTGAGTGGAGATGAACAACCTGCTGAAATTCTACTGCTGGATGAAACGATGGGATCCGAGAGTATCCTGATTCTGTCTTCGATTGCCGGACATTTTCTCGACGCAACCAAAGCTTCCCCCCAAGTAGTTTGGGTTGGCTGCAACCCTACACTGGTAAGAGGAGAATCCGAAGCGAATAATCTTGTCCGAAGAGCGTATGAGCAAACGAGCTCGTTGTCTCAGGTGATGGTGCCTCTGAAGCTCAATGCGCAAAAATTCTCGGCCGTTGAATTTGTTGATATCCCATCAATTATGAATGCTGCCATGCTGGACGATCCTCAATTTGACGTGAGTGGTTTTGTTGGCAATAATTTGATAGCAATACTGGCGAACGTCTTGGATCGTTCTTCGACTACAGTGGTTGTCGATGACTTTTCGGAACTTGTTTCCCTTGTAGGTGTAAAGAATGCTTATATCGTTTTGAGATTTCTAAAAACAAGTGGAGCGAAGATCATCCTTCGTGCCTGCAATCACGATCCTAATTTCGTTCCCCCCGGGGGGGAGGTCGGTGCCGAGTTTGGAGTGGGATTTCAAAATGTGGCGGGCACTGAGGCTGGCAGTCAAGAGTGCCCCTGGCTAGGTCTCGGGGGGGTGGTGAGCGCATCAGGCGGAGCCGGGCGTTATGATGCGGCTGATGGACACGTTGACATAATTGGGGTCACCCGGTTGATCCTGGAGACCGCCGATTTGGTTATCCACTCGCGAGAGCTATCTTCCGGCCAGAGCGCGGGCGTGAGTGGCACGGTAAACGTCTGGTCGGCACACTCGTATGATACAAACCAGATGAACTACATTGCAAAGGCAACCGGGGTAGAAGCGATTAAACTGAAATGACAAGAGAGAAGAAACGTTGAAATAATTCGGGCGCCCGCTGCTCATTCCAAATTGTACCGAAGCGCAGCTTTTATAACGCCATATTATCGAAAAATTTGCCCGCACCAGTCAGTCGAGTCCTCCAAAACTCGTACTATACTCTCGACCCTTTTGTGAAGTCCTGCTCTAATCATCGGTAGGGGCGAGGTAGGTTTCGTCGTAAAAGCAGAAAGCAACGAATGCAAAATAGATCAGCAAAAATGCTGTACCGTGCCACTTCTTCAGAATGACCATGTTCGTCGAACACTTTGAGGCAACAAGAATTAAGATGAACACCATCAGGACACCGATTTGTATCACAAAGGTGTTGAAGAACTTGTCGAATTCGACGTCGATATCCTCCTCAGGATGAATGGTCGATTTTATCAACCACGGCAGACCAAGGCAAAGTAATATATCAAAGATGTTGCTTCCTAGCGCATTGCTAACTGCCATGTCTCCGAGCCCGTTCCTTGCGACGTGGAAGCTCACGAGGGCATCCGGTGCGCTTGTTCCAGCTGCACCGAGTGCGAGCCGAAACGTGAAGCAGGTATCGATTGCGACGACCAACCGAAACAAACGAAGGCTAGTTAGCTACGCTGTAATTTTTCTACACGGATGCGCGCATTGTGGGCAGCTCAATCGGCTCACGAGGGCATCCGGTGCGCTTGTTCCAGCTGCACCGAGTCACTCGGCTCCCTCGGCTCACTCACCTGCTCCCAATGTCAGCCCCATCAAAGCGGAAGAAAATCCTAGTAAGCATCCACTCTTCTCGATCCACTGAATGATGAAGAAAACAATCAACCCCAACAATACGATCGAGTTAAGAAAAGCGAGCCAAAAGTATTTGGGGTGTTTTCTGCAGTCGAGAAGGAACCAGCTCAAAAACCAGATAAGAGGATGCGTCAAGATGTGGATAATTCTGCCGACCACGCCGACCTTGTGCTGCTCCTCTTCCTCGTTATTTTTCGAGTACTTTTCGGGGTTACCGTAGCTCTTACTACCGTCAGTAAACCCTTCTCTCAGCTCGCTGGGGTCCCACGAAAAGCTACCGTCAAAAGAGTACCTGCTGCGCGTCTTTATGTTGCCCAAGAGCTGGTCCACACTGATGCCCCTCGTCTTCGGCCCCCTACTACCGCCAGATTTCATCGAATCTCGCTGGATACTCTCATTGCCATTGTTCGATGAGCTAATTCTGCTCACGTTGGGTGTTGTTGTACCATCGACGATCGCGTCAAGATCAGTAACATAGTGGTCGACAAGCAACTCCTGTTTCAAATCGGGGCTGCTGTGACGTTCAGTGATGGAATTCGGCGTGAAGTCTAATGATTCTTCGCGCTGCTTGTTGATCCAGCCAACAATGTTGCTCCAGTATGCGTTGACAAAGACGTACACCACATAGGAGAGAAACAGACTCCAAGCCTCGTAATTCACAATCTTGCCATCCTCGAACGTGATGTAAACCAGGGCGATGGATATTATGTAGAAGATAATGTCCCTGGTTAGTGGCAGAGGGTCAAGCTCTATCTCAGGGAAAGGTGAGAGCAGTATTGCCCCCCCAATTATTATGAGCTGGTTAAAAACTGCTGATCCGATAACCGTCCCAGTCCCGGCGTCGTTCTTGCTGTCAATAAAGGTGCCAACAAGCTCAGCAAAAAGTTCTGGAGACGAAGATCCGGCTGCCATCAAGGTTGCGCCCGCTACATCAGGAGGAATATTGTATTTCTCAATGATCATCTCGATGCTGGCAACAAAGTACTCCTCGCACACAAATCCCAACCCAAAGAACAAGTAAAGCATTCCAATAAAATACAAAATGACGCTGGCTTTTGACTGAGGAAGATATTTCCCGAATGGATCAGCTATAGGGTTGACCTGACAGTCGTCCTCGTCCTCAGTCTCGGACAAGAAACGATCATGAGTACCAATAGTACGGAGATGATTCATGGCAGATAACGTGCCAATGGCCATTGTGGCGAAGAATGATAGTTTGACTCGCCGCATGTTGCGCTGACCAAATGCTGTGGCTGAAAACGTTTGCTCTTTCACAGTTACATCCTCTGAAATTGATGGGAGCATGTTGGTTTTTGTGTGACAGGAGAATTGTTTCCGGTTGAAATTTTTGTGCTCAAATGATGGTTATAATTTACTGCAGCCGTGTGCGAGAATAAAAGGTTTTAGGATGTGGTGGTGGGGTTCTTAAAGTGATTTTTTTCGCTGTAAACCCGAATGAAATTCTGCCGCTCAAAGGAAGGTGGATGTGGATCGGCTTCTGTGAAAGTTTTTTGATATTTCTAATGTATAAATGAAAGATATGTGTGTATAAAAGACAGTTAAATCCGCCAAGAATATCCTGCTTCTTCGCGATGTGAGCATATGACACACGTGTCATGCAGCTTTTTTAATATTGAAAGTTTTGGTTGAAGTTACTGGCACCAACACGTTTACACAAATTCCAAATTCCAAAACCCCCTCTTCATCATCAAAGCTAGAGCCTAACTGAGATTTCGAGGAATGGTTTGGGAGAGATATTTGGACGAGGCATCTGGTCACCATTACTATTACAATCCAGAGAATGGTGAAACCACATGGGATGAACCGATGCAAGTGAAGCAGCAGATCCAGAAACAGCAAATGTTGGCCATGCAGTGGCAACAACAGCAGCAGAATCAGCAACAGCAGCAACAGCAACAGCAGCAACAGCAACAGCAGCAGCAACAACAACAGCAACAGCAACAGCAACCTTCTAGTTCGAATTCGAATATTCTGCGACCGCCTCCGAATTACCCTCGAGGTAACACACTCTCTGCTGTCCATGCAATTCGTATGTCTATGAACCAGCAGCAGCATCAGCTGCAGCCAAATTTCCAGCCCTCAATACAAGCACAACAGCAGCAACAACAACAACAATCGCAGTCATATTGTGAGCATCTGCCACAGCAGCAACAGCAACAGCAACAGCAACAAGGATACAGCCAGCCTCCGCTGCCTGATTTCCGTCCTCAGCAACAGCAACAGCAACAGCAACAGCAACAGCAACAAGATCGGAAGAGCACAACGTCTGAACTCCAGTCACGGCT
>ERZ651776.4475-NODE-4475-length-12865-cov-2.788317_pt1 | contig 12865 bp, 2 predicted proteins | sample MGYA00514761_ERZ651776 | MGnify/ENA metagenome assembly ERZ651776 | reverse complement strand
CTCGTCGATCGGCTGCCCTCACGACAACCTTATCGGCTACATCGATGGAGTTCGACGCGCAATTCAAAAGCTTTCCCGACTCTCTGCCTCCTCTCGATGAACCTGCTGCAGCAATACGGCTGCTCATGGGCCGGAAGTGGGGGCCCGAAAATTTTAATGGCGAATTTCGGAGTTCCCGGCGCCGGCAATGCGCCGGGAGGGAACGAAGGGAGGGGCAGCACACAGCGCCCCCCTCTCCCGAAATCAAGCCTGATCAAAAGATCCCGCGAACCAGACGGCGACACCATGATGGTGGACGCTGCCGACCAGAAACGCATGAGATGTGCGGCCGACATGCCGGATCCGACCGAAGTTCGATCCGGATCCGAGCCTGACCAGTGCACGGACAGGACAGAGCCCGCAGGAACACCTCCCCTCTCCTCTCTCAGGAGGAGGAAGAGGCCTCACCGCCTCACCAGGAACGGGAAGTGCCACAGCATCCCACGCACCCTCGCCAAGACGAGGATGCCTTGGCGCCAAAAAGCCCGTCATGGTCCAGGCCACGCCAGGACGCGGCGAGACAGGATCCGCCGCCAGGAGCCGCTGCAACCAAGGACCAGCACGGAGCAGCTCACGGAATCCGGAAAGGGGAGCGACCAGGACCACGATCCCGGCGCCACCCAGCTGCAAGCAGGCTGCGCAGGATCAGGATTCGCAGATATCAGGATCCGCAGACAGCTGGAGCGCCTCATCGTCGCGGCCAAAAACATTCTCGAAGCCAGGGCGCAGCTAGCCGAGTTGCAAAATCAGAACAACTCGGCGCAGCTCAATCAAGGAATCCAGCCAGCAACATCGATCCTGGCTGAAGAATGGAGGTCACTTGTATTGAGCCGCGAAACAGACAGCAAAAGCGGGAAGACAGCCGAGGAGGAAAAGGTGAGACAGCTGCTACAGCATCTGGAACTACTCCCACAGGCGGCAGTGTCCATTGCCAAAAGCGTCGCGCAGGCTTACGCGCTAGAGCAGGAACAGAGCGCCTGGGAATCCTTCAGGATCGACAAAGCGGTCGGAGAAGCACAGGAGAGCGACGAGGATGCGTCCAAGAGCCGCGCAGCGACGCCCGACAAGAAAAAGCCAACGATCGAAGCCACAGAAGAACGCGAGTCACCGACTCCAGACACGACGCAGGACGGTGTTTCGACGAGGAGGCCAGACGAAAGTATGCCAGCGACGGCGATACGAAGACTGTCAACGTCGATGAGGCTTCGACAGCGAGCGACTTCCTGGAACCCTGGGCGACCGCGATCCGCGTACTTGCGCGAAGCGCCGATACATTGAACGCGAGCCGCCGACGCATACCTGATCCAAAAATGGCTGTCCAAGCTCTCCTGAACCTCGCACGACAGGACAGGAAGGAGCGCGAGAAGAAAAGAGCCGTGGAGCCACCAGCCCCCCTGACAATGGAGAAGACGACGGAGAAGGAGAAAGCTTGTTCGGCCACGGGGTATGTTTGTTCGGGCTGCGGGGCGGGTACGTTTTCCGGGACCGGGGCAAGTTCCTGCACCGCTTGCGGTCGCCTTCGCCTTTGCAGATGTTCGAACTGCAAGGAGGAGGAACGCAAAGCTATCCGAGCTATCGACACCGCCGCCGCACAAGAGGAAGATACGGAATTGATGGGACTACCAGCCCCGAAGACCGGACAGATGACTGAGCAGGAAGAAAATCTACAAGCTCTCCGAGTTCTCGACACCGCCAACGAACTACTGCAGACGGCAGAGCGACGAGCGCGCCTGCAAGGTGAGGCAGAACGAGAATATTCAGTGCTCCAGAGTACAAACGGCGGCGAGGCAACATCATGTCAAAACGGGACAGAGTGGGAAGTCATTATCACCGACGCGCTGCAAGAGGCCGAATTCGAAGGGGAGGAAGCCCGCCTAGATGCCTGGCTCGACCGGAATCAGCAATCATGGCTTCCGAAGAAATTCCAGCTCGAAAAGACGCCGGTGCTCACGTACGAGAAGACGACCGGCGTGTACGACGCGAAGACCGGCGAGCTGGTGCAAGAGAACCTGTTCGTCGACGAAATCGTCTATTCTGCGACGCGGGAGCAGATGACGGCCGATGTATGGGACTCCTGGATAGTTACCACCGACATAAACCGCCCATACCACTTCGACTGCAGGGAACGATTCTGGTCCTCCCACGGAGGACGTCTCTTCAACGCTGCAGTGAACATCGCCAAAACTGTTGCGCGGGCACAAGCACAGTCGGCAAGGGTAACGACGGGGGCAGCTCCCGTGACGAACAACAACAGCTTCGCAATGCTCGCGGACCCGTATGACGAGGAAGAGCGGGGCCAGAGCGGAACGGAAGCCTTCATGCTCCGCCTCGACAAAGCGACAGAAAAAACGAAGGTCACTAGGCCGAACGCCTGTCCGAGCGCCGCCACGGACGACCCTGATCACGAAGATTGGGTTGCCGGACTCCAGCGCGAGCTCGCTGTCCTGCGAACGCAAGCCCAGCCCCCGGAGAAGAGCACCTTTGAAACCGTTGAGAGCCTTCAAGCACTCCGTACCCGAGCACGGCACACAGACGCACAGGCCGATTCCAAAGATGCCAAGGCGGGGATACTCTCGTGCGTTGGTGACAATCGAACGGCGAAGCTCATAGCCATTCAGCTGGAGACGGAACACCTCCTCCACGCGTGCGCCCAGGCCTGGAAACTGCTGCCCGCGATATCCCCCCGGACGCACGAGGACGGAGACGGAGATGTACATATGGGCGAAGACGGTGAATACTGCTGGAACTCCATCTCCTGCGAGCAACTACGTCAGATCCTTGAAAGCCCCCGGAACGAGATTTGGTACAAGGCCAAGGCATGGGTGACTACGAGAACGGCTTGGTTCACCGCACTCACCAGCTCCCTCGATGCGGACGACGCCTTCACCGTGATACCAAAGAAGAACAGTAAGACTGCGAAGAAAGGCTCCGGAGAAAGTGCCACCGGCGACTCCCTCGACTCCGCCTTTGCAACCCTCGCCCAGATGAACGAGGACTTTGCCGTGCAGAGAAACAAGATCACGCAAACGTACAAAGCGTGGATGAATCAAGCACATGACCGTAGCAGCAACCAACATGCCTCCAACCGGAAGAGATAGACACGGCAAGACGCCGTGCGCCCAGGGCGCGCGCAGAGACCCCCTGAGCGCGAGATCCAACGTGACGGCTTCACAGCCCGAAAAGGACTCAAGCGCCGAGGTCCTTTGCCGCGCCACCCCGGTGCTGTGTGCTCCGCCGACCGCCACATCAATCGGCGCGCACCAGCCCCGGGAAGAAGACCCGCCGCCCCTGCGCGGACAATCAGGCGATGTTCAGGCAGAGAGAGGCGCGCGCAGAAAACCCACGAGCGCGAGATCCAACATGACGGCCTCCGGGCCCGAGCAGGACCTCGTCGCCGGGACCTCCCGCCGCGCCCCCCCCGAGACAGGCGTAAAGTCGACCACTGCAACCGTCGGCACGCGCCAATCCCGGGAGGAAGCGCCGCTCCTGCCTGCCCCCGTGGCTGCGGATCAGGCAGAGACGGCACCAAAAACAGCAGAAAATAGAGAGAGAGAGAGCAGCTGGCGGCGAATCCGGGCGAGTGTGCGGGAACGGGCGGAGAACCAGAGACAGCAGCCTCCTGAACGTACCCCGTTCCCGGCGGTATTCAACAGCCGATCGACACTCGGCCGCACCGAGCTCTCAGAACTAGCAGGAAACGGCGGAATCTCGGCAGAGACCGCGACAGCGCTGGTGGCGTGGGTGTGCAAAGCGCTGAAGATCTCCACCCCGCTCCAGCAACTAAACGACGGCAGGCTCGTCCTGTCTCCAATCCTGGGCTGGCAACTTCACTGCGCCTGGAGACAAGGACCATCAGCACTCGCCGAGAGCGCCGCCAGATGTATCCGGCGAAGCCGCTGGACCACGCAACACCGCAGAACCACCGAACTGTTCCTGCTGCCACTATTCCCGGGCACCCACGAGTCAAGCTGCGGGCACTTCATAGCGGCCCGCTACAATTTCGATTCAGCGGCACCCATCACAGTGTGGGACAGCTTGAGCGGCGACTCGACCTCGCAAAACGGAGAGGAGTTCTTGAGCGACACATACAACGCGTTGTGCACCGCACTTGCCAGCGAACGAGAGGATACTTCCTACACGACGCATGCGACACCACAATTCAACAGGGAACGCAGATCTAGGCTCCCCCTCCAAACCGAAGGGCTGGACTGCGCGTTCTTTGCAGCATGCAACGTGATAGGGGCGATGGTGGGACGGGAGGCACCCGACTGCACCTTAGCGGAGGCGCGACAGCTTCGCGCCCTCGCGCGGGACCTGCTCTGGAGTGGGGGCACCTCTCAGGAATCCCTCGCCACCGCCCAAGCAGAGGGAGAGGAGACATTACGACGATGGTGCAACGAGTACGGGGAATGCCGCACACACACTCTGCCGGAACCAGCAGAGTCACCTAACCAACGGCACCCGGTGAGCCAAGGGTGCGCACCCTCGAGGAAGCGACACAGGCGCCAATGCACCAGTCCCGTCCAGCCGCAGACAAGCGCACGGACGGCCCAACGACAAAGGCAGACAACGGTGCTTAGCTGGCTCCGTCCCACAGCCGCCAAGCCCCCGGGAGCAGACGCAGAAACGGACGCCGAAACCCGACCCCAAGCCCAGGCACCGTCCCGAACCGAGCGTGCGACACGGCAAGACCCCATCGCAAGCTCCCAGGAAGAAACCGAGCCGACGGCGCTCCCCCCGCAACCGCCACCTTACCGAGCCCGGACACCGTCACCAGCGATCCAAGCCCATGCGGAAGGCTGGGCGCCAGCTCTGCACGGACTCGGCACGCGGCACACGGATGCAATCCCCCCGTCTGCAACGGAAAGCGGCCCCGCGGAACCAGCAACCCCCCTCCCCCCGCCGCCTTATGCCCCTCCGCAAGAACGCCGGAACCCTACTGCCGCGAATCAACCTGCGTGGACCCACGTCGGATATTTACCACCACAACGGGCACAAGCGGAGGTATGGCTGGAAGCACAACCAGACCCACAAGCCAAGATATGGTCGGCCACAGGGGCTGTCAAGGTTGATCACCTCCGCCAGCTGCTCTACGGCGCAGCGGTCGAATCATCGACCAGCCGCACGGTATTCGACGCCGCGTGGTCCCTCGCCTGCCAACGAAGCGGATTACAGTTCAGCGACGGTCCTAGCACGACGCTGGACAAGGGCAGGCACCTCGCGGTGCCGCTTCGCTTCTGGGAGAAAGTCATCGGCCGCAACCCCAGAACACTCCGCTCCTGGCTAAGAGTCCTGGGCGCCGCCGAACCGATCAAAATCACCTTTGCGACGAACACGGGCGCCGGGCAGTGGAATGCGGCATCCGGGAGGGTCATCTGCTACACTCCACCAGGCGCCGAAAACACTGGGAAACCAATATGGACCCCTCACGAGATCCGTCGCCTGAGAGAGGTGATAGCCCACATCGCAATCCAACGCGAGGGCCCAGTGTCACTGATGGGAAGCATAGAAGTGCGCTCAGCTCTCAACTATACGCCCAACCCGATCACGGCCCTGCGAAAACGGCTACCTGGGTTGTTGCGATCGCCGACACCGCCAGCGCAACTGTCATGGGCAATCACGGTCCTCTTCTGCGAATCACAAGCATTCGCAAACCGACACTGCGCCGACAGCCTACGCGGCCAACTGCTCGCCCACGGATCGCCTCCTCACCCCCCTCCTCCCGCCGCTCGGGTCACGGAGCCACCACTGGACGTCCGAGCCTCCGTGGTCACCTGCAACATCGGGCCGCGGGGTTGGTTCGCAGCATCGCACGGGGGCATTCAGGAGCTGCTGGCGCACCGGCCCCTCTTAGTATTCATCCAAGACGCCAGAATCACGAGAGCACGTGCAACCTCGAAGAACTTCAAGAAACATCTGGCGTGGGTCGCACCGGGCTACAGGGCTTTCGTGTCCGCCAGCAGCGACAGGGGGGGGGATGGCCAGCGGGAATACTCGCTCGCAAGCATGACCCTGGTACACAGCACCATCATGGATCGGGTGAAGAACATCGACGTCCCGCCCGAACTCGCCGGCAGGGTAGTCGCAACGTTAATCGACAACCCGCTACACGAAAGCAAGACACTGGCGATCAACGTGTACCTCCCGCCCAATGACAGCCTGTGGCACGCAACGTGGTCACAGCTACAACAGAAAATAGATGCGGTGGAGAAGGCGGAGAAGGAAGCGGGCGGCACGATACAAATCTTGATGGGAGGGGACTTCAACGCCACGCTGTGCACAGAAGGAGAGCGCTCGAACCGCACCAGGGATACGGAACTCACGCAGCAATGTGACACACGTGGGTACACCTGGGTCCGCCCAGCCGCGGCACGAGGGCGAAGCCGCCCGATCTCCTTCCAACGATGGTCGACCTCCGAGGGCCCAGACGTGCAGAGCTCTCTCCTCGACCACTACTTTATCCGCATGTCAGACCCGCGGTGGAAGAGTGCTTCGGCCGTGATCGGCCCGCGCCCATTCTCATCAAATGGAGACATGGACCACTTCCCGATTCATCTGCGAACGGGCAGCGCCCTCCTCCCTCCGCCTCCGCCCTCCCTGGGCAACGAGAGACCCCGCCGTCGGCTCGACATGTCCCAGTGGGGGACACAACGAGAAGCGTGGGCGAAGGCGATCACGACCGCCCTGAGCTCCAGCACTGCGCGGTCCCTGCACGCCCCCCCCGCGGTGTCATTCTGGTCCGACACCCTCGGTCCTCTCCTGGTAAGGGAAGCGGGCAGGGTGGCGGGATGGAAGACGCTCGGAACCTCAAAACGTTCCCCCTTTTGCTGCGCGCGCCAACAAACCCTCCGCGCCGAGCTACGGAATATCTCGAAGGCGCAAAGTTACATCTTGGAAGCGACAAGGGCTCCAACAGGAGACACGACCCCACTGCTCCCTCCCGACGTGGCAAAACTTCTGGAAGGCAGCAACCGCTCGAACGAGTGGATGGCACCGACGGCAACATCATCGCCCCAGGCAGAACCACTGCGAGGACCACAACCCGACGAAAGCCCCAAAAGCTTCTGCGACCTCCTGCGGAGAGGCGAGACCCAACGCAAGCAAATGTTAGCCGGCATTCAACGGGCGCAGGTCCGGAAGAACCTCCAGGACGCCAAGGCGCACCTCGGAATACATTTTCCCGCCAAAGGAACGGTGAAAAAGGCACTCGGACGCACGGAGCCCAGGCCGCCGCTACAATGTCTGGAGAGCCGGCACCCCAATCTCGTCATCCTAGCACCGAACGAACAGGGTCACCAGATACGAGCCCAGCTGCGGGCATGGCTGCACGAGACGGGTGTTCGACCCCGCGAAGAGCTCGACGTAGAACGGCTTCCCCTGTGGATGCAGGTGCATGACATCGAGGAAACGATCAGCGCGGTGGCAGGAACTTCGGAGGCAATAGTCCTGGAGCAGACCACGGACGAGAGCTCCTACCTCATCCTACGAGAGCCGGCCCTCCTCGCCCGCCTAATGACCTGGCTGGAGCGGGAGGACAAGGGAAACAACCTGCGCGACGCCGTCTTGAAAATCGGCACTTCAGAAACGACGGACCGCGTCATCACGGCGTCAGCGATTCTCGCCGCCTGGGAATACCACATTGCCAAAGGGGCGCAATCCACCGACCTAGTCTGCGAAAAATGCGGGAGTCCACCGGAACCGGTGGCAATGTCACAGGCTCCCACGGCCACGCGGACCATGGCGCACCTTTGCACCCAATGCCGTCGCCTTATCCAACCGGTGGAACGGCCCCAGACCAGGCTCCCCGTAGACATGAAGCGCTGCTTGGACAAGCACCCGTGCCGATGTGACGTGAGCTCCGACAAGTACCAACCTCTCCGGACCGCTCTGTCGCAAGAAACACTCGACGGACTGCTACGCAAACTGAAGCGGAACAAAGCCCCCGGGGGAGACCACATCACCGCGGAAATGCTGCGGGACCTACCAGACGCCGCCAAACCGTCACTGTTGGCCATGGTGAACGCGGTGCTGGAGGGACAACCCATACCCTCCGAATGGAAGGTGGGGGAAGTCACTCTGCTGCACAAGGGCCAGGAAAAGGCACTTTGGGATGCGGCCTCTTACCGGCCCGTCACCCTGCTCTCGGTTGTATACAAGCTTTGTGAAGCCGTGCTCAACGAACGACTCACACGTAATATTGAGAACTTCCAGCTGCTGGAGACCAGCCAAGAAGGGTTCCGGCGCGGCCGAGGGACCCGTCGGGCGCTGCTCGGAATCACATGGAGGTTACAACACCTCCGACGCACGGGAAGCAAGGCCGTCCTAGTGGCCCTCGACTACTCATCGGCCTTTGACCGCGTGCGTCTCCCCGCCCTGTGGGAGGCCCTCGCGGACTACGGCTTCGCGGCAGGCGACATTGCACTTCTGCAAGACTTCTACGGAGGGGCGAAGGTCAGGGCGGTCACGGACCTCGGATACACCGCCGAGATCCCCTGCACGCGGGGAACACGACAAGGAGCGCTGTTGTCCCCGAACCTCTTCAACCTGATGTTGAACGTCCTACTGCGATACACCGCACGCAGTGCCCACGACGCAAACGATACAGCGACGCGGGCTCTTCTTCCCCCTGAAAGTGGGTACGCAGATGACCTCACGATCGTGACAGGGTCCGTAACAGAGGCGCAGGCGATTATTACAGCGTGCGCACACTTCGCTGACTGGAGTGGGCTGCAGCTCAACCCTGGAAAGTGTCAGGCCAGCGCTTACAACTTTGCTACTCACCAAAGCTTCCAGCCCCAACTGAAGGTGGGCGAGCACCCGATTGCGACGAATGCATCGGCAGACGCACTCAAAATTCTCGGGGCATGGATCTCCCCAGCCTTGGACTGGACGAAACAGAAGGACGAAATGCTACGCCGCCAGTCCGAGATCACCCGGGAGATCATGAACGCACGCTTAAACCCACAGCACATGAACCTCCTACAAGGCATGAGTCAACAGGCACACTTTCGTTACGCGGGCGCGTTGTGTTGGTGGACCCCCACGGAGCTGACCAAGCTCCGCAGCCTCTGGCGGGCTGCAAGAAACTTTGGACAGGGTCTCCGCGCGAGAAGTGCCTCGCGCGTACTAGCAACGCTCGGACACAGGCACGGGGGCTGGGCGGGCAGCGACCCACTCGTGATTCTCTTCAAAGAACTGGACTCCTCGGTGAGGCAGGTCTCACGCCACAACGACCCAATACGTCGGGCATTCCTCGCCGACGCCGCGCGTCTCCTCCCTGCGCTCGGGGTTACAACGCTTCATCACGCGGCGCTTGCACTGAAAGAGCAACACCATCAAGAACTCCAGGAAGACTCCCTCACGGCGCGGCTAGTCTGCGCGGCGGCACAACTCGACCTCATCCCGAAGACCGCCCTGATCCCTGTAGACCGCCTCATGAATCAACCTACGGCGGAGGCCGCCACAGCAGTGACCCATATCCGCTCGATCCTCGACAAGCACGCCCTCGAGGGGCTCCTCGAGCGAGCGCTCGACTGGTGCATCACGCATGGCTCCGACACAGTATCCTCTCTCAGGCGAGACGAGCGCTGGATCATCCCTCCCCGACTGCCGCCGATCCTGCAAGAGCCTCTCCGGCGCATACAGGGAAAGCTGACAGCGGCTCTGAGCACATTGGACTCCACGATGCCCCAGGGGCCCATCGGAATTAGGGGATGGCTCACGGGAGCCGGAACGCCCGGCTCCACAGCCCCCCGCCCTGGAGCACAGACACAGATCAAGGAGCGGACAAAGGACCGCTACTACAAAGACCCGGCGGCACGAGCCATTTGGCTCGCCAGAGCCCAATGCTTCACCAGCCTTGGGAGATCCGAGACGACCGACACCTGGACCGCCCAACTCCGAGATCAAACGGAGCTGCTGGAAGAGGTGGGTCGGAGACTCGAAACTCTTCCCCGGGCAAGAAAGGATCAAGTCGCGCTGGCCACATGGATAGAGGAAACGTTCAAGGCCCACAAAGGATTCCTACTCCAACCCGCAAACTGGTGGCCGGGCTGGAGCCACAAGGAGGATTTTCCCTTCTGGATTGCAAGACCTTGCGCGGCAGAAGTCAATCGCAAACGGCGGGGAAACGAAGACTGCGAAGACTTCGATATGCTTGGCATCTGCGCATGGAGCAATCAGGTCAGATGCACAAAATGTGGCGTATGCGAATCCGAATGGGATATGCTACAGGGAGCCTGCTCGTGCGCCAACGACCAGACAACATGGGCAACGATACGCACAGACAATGCATGCTCGTGGCGCAAACTCAGGGAAGCCGTGGAGATCACACGGGAGGAAGGCATGCGATCCCTGTCGGGCCGCACCGAGGTCTTTGGCCTTCTCCAAGCTGACGCCACATCCCCTGAGGGCCATCCCGCCTGCAGACGACGGGAGCCAGGAGCAGTCCCACGCCCCGAACCCAAGACTGCGAGGCTCGCCCCTGCCAATCACCACCCAGCGAGGAGGCCGAGACGAGTGCGCCGCCTCGCGGAGTTTTGCCAAACGCTCAACGGCACCCAAGGTGCGGCCTCGGAGGAGCTGGCGACGCACACTCAAGCCCACATCGAGGCCGGTGGCACGGGGGCAACCCTAGCGTACAACATCCTCGCAGAAGACAAGGAGGGAAGGGGGACGGAGAAGGAACTGACCCGTCGGCAAGCATATACCGCTGCTCGGCGGGCGTGGGAGAACCAACAATATCATCTCCTGTCCAACAAGGAAGCACCAAACTTCAGTGAACGGTGGATGCTGACCCCAGGAGCTGGACGAGGTTTTTTACAAGAAGTATGGAAAGAAAACAACGCGAAAATCACGCGCTTCCTCTCCCAGGCGATCACCTTCAATCTCCCGGTTCAAGTGAACCTCAATCGATGGGCGCCGAAAAAACACACCTCGTCATGGTGCCCTCTCTGTCAAAAAGAGCCCGAGACCTTCACCCACTTTGCAAGCGTATGCGAGACTCTCCAGGACATCCGCTCGAAAGCTGCACAGACGTTCTCGCGAGGACTCCTGTCAGCACTAGACCGCGAACTACCGGAAGGATGGCAAGTATACGTTGAGACGCCCGCCAGCACAGCACTGCCTCAACTACAGGGCACAACCTGTGCGAGACTGCAGCCCGACGGATTCGCAATCAACACGGTGACGAGACGATGCGCGATCATTGAGTGCGCGCGCCGAGCCGATACAATCCTGCGCGATCACACTCACGACGTATTCAATGACGGAGAACAACAACACCCGCTGCAGCGTCTGCGCGAGAAAGCAACGGAGAAATGGGAAAAATACCAGGGCCTAGCAACAGAGATACGCCAACTAGGCCTCCAAGCAGAAGTCGCAACGTTTGTGATTGGGATGAAATGCACCTTTGATCAGGAGGCGTGGCGCTCTACGCTACGACAACTGGTACCTGGGGAACGAAGCACAGAACGAATCCTCAAATCGGCAGTTCGCGCGGCAGCCCACGCCACCCTACAGTGCTGGGAAGCAAGAGGGGGCGCACTCGCAAGGCATCATACCTCCACACCCGGGGCAGGTGCAGGTCCCAGAGGAGGAGGTCCTGCAGAGGAGGGCACAGACATGCTGACGACCGTCGAGAAGGGCTTGCCGCACGCCCAAGAAGAAGAGAAGACGGCCTTGACACACGTCGCCGAGTGTCGCTGCGAATCGGCACGACCACAGTCAGGTCAACGGAAGCCGAGAAGAACACTGCACCAAGGACCAAGACTACATGAGGACAAGAAGGGGCAGAAACTGAGGGCAGCCACACCTGCTGCTTCCACTTCCACGCCTGCTGCGGCAAGCTTGAGGATGCTACAGCGCAGCCAAGCAACTTCGGACAGCAACGACGCAACGGCGCTACGGACCCTTCACTGACCCACCCGCAACCCCCTCACACACTCACGAGATCCCACCAACATGCACAACGACCCTCTTCCCCAGCCCCATCCCCGTGAACGGAGCATAGTACCGCAAGCCTGCGCTCAACGGCGAATTCGGATCCGATGCCAAGCTCGGAATTTAAGAGGCTTTACAAACTCACCCCCCTTTAGGATCTCACCCCCTGTTATTAATGTGAAGGTTTTGGAAGCCGTGAAGATTAATAATCTTCACTGCAGTCCCCCAGATCCCCCTGTTATTAATGTGAAGGTTTTGGAAGCCGTGAAGATTAATAATCTTCACTGCAGTCCCCCAGAAAATACCCAATCACCCACTCTAGGGGGGAGGGGAACCCCAGGGAGGCAGGACATCAGACCACGGCGGGCCGGCAGCGGGCGCGACAGGGGCAACAGTGACGGCGGCAACGGCGTCGGCAGCGCAGCTTGTACAGACCCGCGGCGAGACATCCGCAGACAACACAATGGGCGCCGCAGCGCCCATTAATCAAAAACACCCAAGAACAGATGGGAAAAACACCAAGCGGTATTCCGCACCATCAACCATCAACGACCAAACAGTCGCATGGCGATTACGACGGAGCCCCCCTTAGACCTGTATAGGACTAGGCGGGGAACTAGTCGAAGCCAATTGCATTTTTGCAATAAACAGTATCTCTCTGCAGGGAAGTAATACCTAAACTGACACGTGGCAGATGTGAAAAAAGGCGTGGGTATAACCAGCATATTACCAGTAATCATTCACGCCCACTAAACCAAGAACAAAAGACAGCTGGTACAAATCATCGGCGGCAACCCGCACCAGCACATAATACTCAACGACCATACGGCCGTCTGGCGAATATGACGAAACGCTTCCTAGACCCCACGACAGCGTACAGACCCGC
>ERZ651776.4472-NODE-4472-length-12880-cov-2.058814_pt1 | contig 12880 bp, 10 predicted proteins | sample MGYA00514761_ERZ651776 | MGnify/ENA metagenome assembly ERZ651776 | reverse complement strand
ATTTAAGGATAGAGAAGAGATTGAGGATAGACTGAAGAAGTCATTCCGGTCAAGTGAGCTAGAAAGCATTATAGATAGTTACACGTTTGCTTTTAAGACGCCTGGAGTTACGGAAGCGATTTCTCATTTGCAAGAGCTGTATCCAGAATGGCAAGTCGTTGTCGTTTTCCGGAAGTATGAGGATGTGTTAGCATCGATTGTTACTAAGGGGTGGTTTGATGATAGCTCCCCGCATCAAATTAAGCCTTCAGAAAAAATCGGGACATCTCTTGTTCCTTTGAATGTTGATGAGAAATGGAAGACTGCTTGGCCTGAACTTTCTGTTATTGAGCGTTCTATTGTTTATATGAACACCCAACTTGTCGGCACCCGAAAAATTAAAAATCCTATCAGGTTGAATTACGACGAGTTCGTGAGGGATCCTGAAGTCTTACTAACTTGTTTTGAGAGACTTAATATGGAGCCTACTCAAGAGACAAATGAGCTAATTGCATCAATTCGTACACGCGAAAACGATAATAGATATTTGCTAGACGGTGTTAGCTCACACCTACTCGCTGAAGTCGAAGCCCTAAAGTGCGAGTTTCAGATTTAGTATGCAGATGAGCCTGCGAGTATGTTTAAATATAGTGGAGTCATTTTTGCAGGTGATTCGCGTTATTTTTTCGAATGATAAATACGACATAATATTTTACTATCCACAGCACTTTAATCGCGGCAGGTTGGGCGATAATCCATATCTGGAAAAATTTATTACAACCTGCAAAAAAAAGGGGGTAAAATATTTGCTAGTCGAGGAGCCTGATTACGATACGGATGCTCCAAAAGGGAAGGGAGTTTTTGGGTTTGCCTTTATACTGTTTCTAATCCTTTTCATGAGAAAGGTAATCAAGGTCAGCCAAAGCTTTGAGGCAAGAGAGCAGCAGATTGGTAGAGTTATAAATTTCCTGACATTTTCCCGGCTTCAGAGTCCGCTGTATGTGACTCTATCTAACTCGCTTGGAGGTGTGCTCCGTGGGATTTCTCCTGAGGCGGAAATTTATGATTATCAGCATGGTATTGTGTCATCTACACAGCCAGGATATTTTTGTGCTGAAGGTGCAACTTCCTGCATGAAAGAAAACAATAAGAAAGTATTGGTTTATGGTAGAGGGTTTGAGGATATCTTCCTCGCCAACGATCCTTATTATAAGGAGAGGCTGGTCACCCTTGGCGATTCTTGTGCGGGAAATTGTCCGTTGGTTTTTGGAGGAAAGATGTCATATTTTTATGCAGTTGACCTACAATTGGGATTTTACTTTATGCTTTTCTCAATTCTTTTGAGTTTTTTACATATCATAATCGTTAATTACCAGTTCAAAAAAAGTAAATTGTAATTCAGGATAGACCTATATTTGCAATAAAATTCTTGTGTAGAGAGCCCCATACTGACACTTATGAAGCATAAAACATGCCAATCTTTGAAAAAAACTTATAAAAATTCATTAGTAAACAATTCCACTCATGGTCGTTTTTACAGTTGATGAAGAAACAAACTTAGCAGGAAAAATATGAGCTTTGTAATAAATACGAACATTAGTAGCCACTTCTCAACACAGCATCTTGATAGTCACTCAAGGACAAAAGATTCATCCATTGGATCGCTTTCATCAGGAAAAAGGGTTAATGCTGCTGGTGACTTTCTAAAAGGCGAGTCCATAGCTAATAACTTTCTAGTTCAGTCAAGTGCATTGAAATCGAGTCTTTCAGTTGTCAAAAATGGAATAAATTTAGCAGGTAATGCTGTACAAATTCTTGGTAATAGTGAAGCGATGCTGCAAGAGATGCGTGAACTAGCTATACAATCGTCAAACGGTACATATCTTCCGCGAACAGGCAAGGCTCTTTATACGCAGGCCACAGCATCATTTAATGTAACAGGAGGATCGCCTGGTACCTTCGCCTCTGGAACGATTCAACTCACCGGAGCAACGGAGGGGACAGCAGCATCAGGTTCACTAGGTTTTTCTGGGGCATCAGCGGGCGCAGTCGCGAGTGCTAGCTTTTCAATTAGTGGGGCTGTTGCCGGAGTAAATGCAGCAAACACACTTACGATTGGTGGGGCTGTTGACGGTACAAGTGCGACTGGGACCATCCAAATTAGCGGTGGCACTGCTGGAGGCGGAAACACAATAGACTCAATCACGCTTGGTGGTGTAAATATTCTATCTTCGGCAATAGCACACACTGGTAATAACTCCACTACTGCTGCAAATGTATTGGCTAGCATTTCAGCCTCAGGTTATAATGCGACCCAGTCAGGCAGTACTATAACTCTTACTTCAACCACAAAAAATGAAACTCAAAACGGGACAGTCTTGTCTGTTTCAACGTCAGGGAATGCCAGTGCGAGTACAAATAATATAAGCGGAGCCAACTATGCCTCTCAAAATACAATTAATGGATTAACAGTCAATGGAAACGATGTATTGGGTGGGGCAACATTAGACGTTACTGGGGGAACAAGTGCGATCGCAACAGCTATTCGAGGTGCATTTTCAAGCTCAGGTCATACCGTGTCAGGATCTGGAGCTGATATTATTATAACTTCAAATACTAAAAATGCATCTGAAAATAGCCACGCAATTGCGTTAAGTATGTCTAACGTTGCTGGAGCAACAGCGACAAGTAACGACTCCGGTCTTACGTTAACTGGAGGAGTGACGACATCGCAAACTACAATTAACACTCTGAAAGTAGACGGATCAAATGTGTTATCTGGTGGCTCCTTGACCGTTACCGGAGACTCAACTGCAGTTGCAACAGCGATTCGCAACGCATTCTCAAGCTCAGGTCACTCCATATCAGGATCTGGGGCCAATATAACAATTACCTCAAACACAAAAGATACGAACCAGAACGACGATACTATTATTCTGGATATGTCCAATAATTCTGGTGCAACGGCTACAAGTAATGCCGGTGGATCTGATGGTCTAACACTAGCAAACGGAGAAACAGCAACTACGACTACGATTTCTTCTGTAACTGTAGCAGGAATTAATGGAGGCAATAATTTAATTGATGGATCTGGCTCAATAACTGTAACTGGCGACAGTGGGGATATTGCCACAGCAGTTGCGGCTCGACTTCAAGGACATGGTGAATTCGCTTCTGTTTTTGTGAGTGGTGGAAGTAATGTTACTTTTGTTTCCAGTACAAAAGAGGTTGCACAGAATGGTAGTGCTATAGGCGTAACCGCTTCGCATGGAGGAGGAGCTTCCACAACTACCGCCAATACGGGTACTTTGACAGGTGGTGATGATACTTCAACAAATACCATATCTGCGATAACTGTAAATGGCGTCAACATCTTGGGAGCTAATGTGGTACATAACGGCGGAAACTCTGGAACTGCCACATCGATAAAAAATGCGATAAACTCAAATTCAGGTAATTCAGGATACCGTGCAGAAAACAGTAGTTCTTCAACTATAACGATAACAGCAACGGATAAAGATACAACTGATAATGGCTACGTTATTGCCATGACAAAGTTAAATAATGGCGTAGTACTTAATGAGGTAGCACAGGGAACAGTCACAAATATGAGTGGCGGGCTTACTCCAAACACTAATGCTTTTACCAATATTAGTGTGAACGGACAACAAATAAATAGCAATATTATTGCCCACACCGGAAATAATACTGCGGCGGCGGCGGCGATAGCAAGTGATATTAACGCAACGGATAGTGAAACAGTCCAAATTATAAATGGTGAAAGAATAGTAGTTAGTAGAAACTATACAGCCTCATCTACAGGAGCCACTGTAAATATTTTTTCCGATACAATACCATTTTGGGAGGACAATGATAAATCGCTTACTGTTGCTGTTCAGGGAGATGCGACTCACGATAATGATAACTCTGCTGCGGTGATGGACGGATCCATCCAGCAAAGTGGTGGAGCCGTTGTCTATATTAACAATCGAATAAAAGACATTGTTAAAGAAGTAGACGATCAACTTTTAAATGCACAGCATAATGAGCAGAACCTATTTACAGGAAATACACTTTCTTTTTATACTGGCACCGACGTTGAAAGTTCAATAAATACACCTACTTTCACCTACACAGCACTCAATACAGAAACACTAGACCTAACGGTGAATTCTGCCTCAACGTCAATTGAATATATAGACACCAACCTTGGCTCCATTAGAGCTCTACAATCGCAATATGTAGCTTTCTCAAATACACTTGAGTTTGAAATCGACTATATCGAGGAAGCACTTTTACAAAATTCGCAAACCCTAAGTAAAATTGTTGACACTGACGTTGCGATTGAAACTTCACGGCTAGTGAAAGCACAATTTTTGGAGGATGCCGCCTTGGCAATGTATCTTAAAACTAGAATGCAAAAACGAGACGTTATGAGTTTATATTTCAGCCAGTCAAAAGTCGAAGGCCAAGGAAAATTTTATTTTTAATACTCTTTCATGTAAATTATTAATTGGGGGTAATTAAGGCTTTTTACCAAATAAACACCACACATTAGAAAATAACTTTGAATTTCTCAACTTTCATGTCCACAAAAAATAGTCTAGATAAGAGTCTAATGAAATGATTAGAGAGTGACATGAACCAAACCGATGAGAACATTCAGTATATATTACCAACGCATAGAATAAAGATACTGGGCTTTGTAATTTTTGGGCTAATTCTATTTTTGATTTACGCTTTATCAAATATCAACGAAAAAACTTCTCTTTTGGATTTTTTACTTATACCAGCACTTGTTGGTATTGGATTTTGGTTTCGACGATTTTTAAGAGTGTATGCGAAAGTTGGTTTTAATATAAATGACTCAGGCTTATTTAACCTCGACAATACCTTAATATGTAGCATTACAGATATTGAGAGAGTGGATGTGAGTCCATATACCTTCAAATCTGCTAATGGCTTTATAATTCATTTAAAAAAAAGAAGTGCCTTTAAATTTGTACCAGGATTATTTTGGCAAGTTGGCCGTAGAATCTCCATTGGCGGCATGATCTCCAAAAGTGAAAGTAAATATCTCTCAAATACCCTTATCAGTTTTATTGAAAACAAACATTAGTCAAGAGAGGTCTTGTAAACTTTTTTAGTAATAAAGCAAAATATTAGAAATAATATTGAATAAGAGTGTTATTTAATTCCTGGTTTTAAATTTAGATAATTCGCTATTAATATCAAAACAGCCCCAAGAAAAACATAGATATCCACGAACTCACCATAAAATAGCATTCCGATGATAGCAATTAGTGGTAAACGTACAAAGTCGATGGGCATAACGATACTAACAGGAGCCAAAGTAAGAGATTTTGTCAGACAAAAATGTGCCGTAAGGCCAGCTATGCCAATCAAGACAAGCCATGGGAAGGTTTCAGTGGAGGGAATACTTATGCTAAAATCGTAACCTGCACAAATAAATCCAAAAATAATTTGTAAGCCCGTCAAATAAAAAAGAATTTTAGTCAACGAATTTTTTATAGTAAGTTTTCGCGTTAAGATTGCAGCACCAGCAAAACCGATCGCAGACAGTGCCCCCGCTAATACTCCGAGATTTAGTGCTATAAATTCCGGTCGAGCAACAATTAATACACCTAAGAATCCCAAGCCAGCAATAAGTATCTTTATTCGGGTTAATTGCTCACCAAGGAATAATGCCGCTAGTAGTATTACCCAGATTGGTGCAGTAAATTCTAATGCGAATAACTGTGTCAACGGGATTAATGGTAACGCGAAAAACCAAAGATTTTGTCCAATAAAATGAAAAATATTTCGCAAAATGTTCAAGTGTAAATATTTAAAATCTATTTCACGATACGTACCAAAAATCCGAGCGGCGGTTACTACAATTAAAAATCCAATTACCGAACGGTAGAGCATGATTTCAAAGGTGTCTAACGGACCGGATACAGCTCGACCAGCAATAGCCATTGACGTAAATGAAATAATAGCACCTATCATCCAAAGCACTGCATGCATGTTCATAATTTGAAGGTTTGCAAAATTCACACCATTCCTACTGAATTCATTTACAACTATTTATGTTTTTTAACCTCAGACTTTCATACAAAATAAAAAAAAGGTATCAAGCGTTAAGTAAAAATTACAAGTTACTTGATTTTAAGTTGAATACAATTATTTTACTCTCAATAAACACACAAAGGAGAGGTTATAGATGTTAAAAATTACTATGTTAATTTTATCAGGACTAATTATCTACTTTTTTCTGCGAACCAGAAAAGGCATGTTGAAAATTGACGATATTTATAACAAAGAGAACTCTGAAGAAATGAAACAAAAGCAATTAGAACAACAAAAACGATTAATCAAGAACAAGACATTTAAATGAAAACCGAACGAAATATTAATGTTTTTGGTTGCAGACTACAATAAGGCTTTAAGCTAACTAAATCCTTACATCACGATTAATGCTCTGGTACCAATTATGAAATCAATTTTTTTTGGCAAATTCAAATAAGTATCGATTCGATTAAGCGCTAAATATGGCAATAAAACTTAAGGTGGTGGAGGGGATAGGATTCGAACCTATGTAGGGTTTCCCCGACGGAGTTACAGTCCGTTGCATTTGACCGCTCTGCCACCCCTCCATTGAGACATTTCTATACTTTATCGAGCCAAAACCCTTTTCTCAAAAAAATGTAGTAAACTCAAACGCAATCTCTAAGCATAAACTAAAAAAGTGCAAGTAAGATTTTCTCTAATATTCATTTTATATGCTAGATGTACTAAAGTCGCCTTTTATAAACGCTTATGATAAGAATTCATCAGAAAATAAATAGAAGAATGACTTATGATAGCCATGAAAGGTCACCCGTGAAAAAAAATAAAAAGCCTGAATGGGTTATAAAAAAAGAAAAAGATCCAGACAATAAGCTTAATAACCATGTCTGGTTATTTGGATTACATGCAGTCAGGGATGCGTTGGATAATCCAAATCGAATAAAACACACCCTAATGGTAACACCCAATGCCCAAACAAAACTAAGTATCTCCATTGATAGTTCTCGAGTTTCAACCAAAATAATTGATCCACGAAAATTTTTTCCACCAATTGACAAACAATCCGTACACCAAGGAGCAGTACTAGAAGTTTGCCCTCTGAATTGGGGTTCACTATCTGAGGTTTGTGCACCAAAAGATAAAAATAAATTAGTTTTACTCCTTGATCGAGTAACTGACCCACACAATGTTGGTGCAATCTTACGATCTGCAGAGGTATTTGGTGCCACCGCGGTCGTTACCCCGGCAAGATATAGTGTGCCCGAAACTGGGTCATTAGCAAAGAGTGCTTCGGGCTCGTTAGAAAGGCAACCATACCTCAGGGTGCCGAATCTTGCACGTGCAATAGCAAGCTTAAAACAGATGGGGTACTTTTGCATTGGCTTGGACGGAACAAGCTCTATTGATATTGTAGACGGCTTTACAGACGTTCCACCCGGCCCGATCGCTTTAATTGTTGGCTCAGAAGGGCCGGGATTACGAGAGCTAACATTAAAAAATTGTGATTCCATTGTTAAAATATCAAGTTATGGTACCTTTGGATCACTGAATGTTTCCAATGCCGCTGCTATCGCGCTTTCCGCAGCCAGAGGCCAACTGAATAAATGGTCATCAAATATCTCATAACTCATATATTTTAATATCAGTTTAAGTTTTTGAAAAGTTTTCACGATTATTGCAAGAATATAGTTTAACAATTATATTAAAGGTTTAAATGAATCCAGAACTTCATCCAAAAGTATGTCTTTATAATGCAAAATAACGTTACTAATTTTACACTTAAGTTATCCAGAGAAAGAATTCAACTCTTACTCAGTGATGGAAACGGTAGTTATGAGGAAATCGGAGCAGCTGATCCAAACGAACGAAATATAACTGATAACCTACAAATTTTAAGAAGCCAAGTTAATGCATTGTCTGGCGATAACTCATTGATCGACGTAATGTTACCGGACGAGCTTATTCTGATTCAAAATTTGACAGTTGAAGAAATTAATAAGCCTTTATCAAAACTCAGAGCAACTGAACTAGTCGCCAAAGCATGTGACTTAAAAGAAGACGAAATTAATATTTCAGTTGGATCACCGACAAGCTACCGCACTCAACCGGTTGCTGCTGTTACAACAAAAACTTTAGATGAAACTCGTTATTTTCTGAATAATGCTGGCTTCAATACGCGGCGGTTTACCGCATCCCAACCCATGAGTGGCTTTACAACAGCCCCCATATTTCTCGAAGATCAAGTGCCAGGAATATCCTTAATAAACGCTAAGAACGTCACAATATCCACCATTTGTTTTATTACTCTTTTTTTATTTATTACCGCTACAGTATTTGCAGTCAAACCATCAAAACAACTTAAGGTTTTTGATCAAGTTAATACAAATGTTACGGCAGCCCTCTCAACTAATATTTTACAAAGTACAAATAGCAATAACAACAAAAAAACATTTTCCATACGCACATTTTCTCCACCTGATATCACTAGCCAGAGCGTATTATTAAAACCAAAAGCTCCTAATAAAATTTTTCAGCTAAAAACAAAATCAAATTCAAATACTTTAAAACAGTCTGTAAGTAACCAAAAAAACTCTCAGACCTTAAGCTCTAGACTAAGTGTTTTGACCCAAGATTCACCTATTGCTCCCTTACCAAATACAAATAAAGTTATACAAAATAAAAATGAATTCAGTACTAAAATATTTTCTGAAGAATTTAGTAACATTCAGGAATTTTCAACTCAAGATAAATTCTTACATTTGCATGCCCTTAAATCTACTATTCGAACAGATTATTTAAAATTAATTACCCCAGACTTGATTCACATTAATGAATTTACACAAATCAATATCCCAAGGGTGATCGCTGCACCAAGCAAACAGCCAGGAACCAATTTTATAATTCCAAAATCTTTTACTCAACCGCGGTTCATTTCCTTAGCTTCAATTGAACGAGATCACTTACGAAGACCATTTTCTAATTATCGGGCACTTCACAAAACAATAAAGTTGAGCTTCCAAAACTACTTCACTTTTTCGATAAAGGGTACTGCACAGCTTTCCAATACAGAACGAAGCTTAAACCATACCTTCCTTTCACGAGAGCTTGAAAAACAAAGAATCGTAACCTTCACAGATCTTAGCCTTACACCGAAAGATAAACTACTAGCAAAGCAATATATGCCGTTAATGCGACCTAAACAAATTTCTAAACTAAATGTGTTAATCGAACCGACTTTGTCGTCGGGAGCTATAACTCTAAGTAATGAGCCACTGATCCGGCCTGAACTTGTGATGGCATTATCTCGTGTGAACCCAAATGAAGTAAAAATTGTGGCAAAGGCCACAAAGCGACCGTCCTTCCCCCGCCGAGCCTCCGTACCGAATAACGCAACGATTGCCAATATAATTGAATTAAACCGAACAAATCTTATTGGTGTTTTCGGCACAACTCGCAATGCCATCGCTCTAATTCGTCTCGCATCAGGACGTGTTATAAAAGTAAAGGTAGGAGACCAGTTTGACGGTTGGAGGGTCCTAACCATTGATAAGGATAAGATTAAATTGGCCAATGGAAAGAAGCAGGAAACCCTTAGACTTCCTGGTTGAGGCTAATTAAAAAAATTAAAAAATTATCCTATAATAAAAAGAACGATGCCAAATATAAAAACCCAAAAAGTCCAATTACGTCAGTCACCGTAGTGACAAAAACTGCAGAGGATAACGCAGGGTCTACTTTAAGTTTACTAAGACCTACGGGCACCAAAATTCCCGCCAATCCTGCAACTAGCATATTACATAACATTGCAGTGCCCAACACCAAACCAAGTTCTATATTTCGATACTACACAAGGGCAATCATACCAACAAAAAAAAACTAACCCGTTCATAAGACCAACTGATACTTCTCTGAAAACCACCCGTTTTAAATTCTCAGTTGTTAAATCACGAGTGGCCAAAGCACGGACAGCTACCGTGAGTGTCTGTGTTCCTGCATTACCCCCCATCGAGGCAACAATTGGCATAAGTACAGCAAGTGCGACCAAACTTTGAATCGTTTCAGAAAACTGCGCTATCACTATCGATGCCAGAACAGTTGTCAAAAGGTTTACTGACAGCCAGGGGAACCGAGCACGCGTAATGCCAAAAAAGTTATCGGAAAGTTCCTCATCACCTACACCGCCTAACCGCTTTAAGTCCTCATCTGTTTCGTCTTTGAGCGCCGCCATAGCGTCATCAAAGCTGATTACACCAACGAGCCTGCGGTCTAGATCTATGACGGGTGCGGAAACCATATGATATTGATTGAAAGAATATGCGACATCATCCTTTGATTCTGTGACTTTAAAGAACTTAAAATCAGTTGTCATAAGATCAGTCAACCTCTCACTACGTGGCGACTGCATTAGTAAACTTAACGAAACAATACCAATTGGGTGAAATATTGGATCAACCATTATAAGCTCATAAAACTTGTTATTGAGGTCAGAATTTGATCGTAAAAAGTCTATTGTATCGCCAACAGTCAAATACTCGGGTGCTGTCACGAGCTCTAATTGCATAGGTCTACCAACAGTATTCGTACGTATTGCAGGAGTCGCTCAATAGCTATTCTTTCTAGTTTCTCAAAAAGCTGAAGTAATTTTTCTTTTTTTTATTATCTAAATCTTCAATCAAGTGAACTAAATCATCAGTTTGTAACTTGCGAATAGATTTTACTAAGGATTGATCAGGAATCACCTTGAGCAGCTCATCACGAACCCCTTTTTCAAGTTCAGATAAGACTTCCCCATTGATTGAATCGCCCCAAAGATTAACAATGCTTTTTCGCAGTGATCGGTTAACTTGTTCTAATAAATCGGCAATGTCAGCCGCATGAATTTTTTCAAAAACCAATACAAGGCGTTTTTGATCATTCTGTTGCACCGCACTATGAATACTTGCCATAGTAATTTTATCAATAGAACCTGAAATCAATTGTATCTTTTTGCTTGTATCAAATTTTTCCATTTTTCCTCAAATTATATAGAAAATGAGCTTAGGACTCTAAGCCAGAGCTTATTTTGTTCCATACATCCGATCGCCAGCATCGCCAAGTCCGGGTAAGATATAACCAATATCATTTAGTTGACGGTCGAGGGCTGCTGTAACAATAGGAACATCTGGATGACTAAGAGCTAAATTTTTTACTCCCTCAGGTGCAGCTAAAAGACAAAGAAATCGAATATTTTTTGCCCCTGATTCTTTTAAAAGTGAGATTGCCTCGATAGCAGAGTTTCCAGTAGCTAGCATCGGATCAACACAAATTACAATTCGTTCTTTTAAATCGCTGGGAACTTTAAAGTAGTATTGAACTGGCTTTAGCGTTTCCTCATTTCGATACAATCCCACAAAGCCAACACGAGCAGATGGAATGAGATCTAAAACACCGTCCAAAAGTCCATTTCCAGCCCGCAAAATTGAAATTAAGGCAAGTTTCTTTCCACTTAAAGTTGGTGAACTCATTAGCTCCAAAGGCGTTTCAATTTCTTGCATAGTCATTGGCATTTCTCTGGTTATTTCATAGGCCAACAACAGACTTATTTCCCGCAACAGTTTTCGAAAATGGTTTGTTGGTGTACTTACTTTTCTTAGTTCTGTTAATTTATGTTGAATTAGAGGATGATCGACTATTGTTAAATTTTTCATATTTTATCCTTCACCGATTTCATTTTGATTAATACTCCGTTCTCTTTGAGGTAGCTCTACAATCATTTTTAATAAAAATCAAAAAGACATACAGCCAACGAATTAATAAATTATAAGTAAATTCACCACTTTATTAATTTAATATTTTCTCAGAAAGATTTAAATGCTTTGAGAGTATATGGCCAACATCAGAAAAATTAATAATTCTACTCTGATCTTTGAGTTCTACGTTACCTTTAATTAGGACTGGAACACGCTCCCTTGTATGGTCACTACCATGGAAGGTTGGGTCATTTCCATGATCTGCAGTGATAATTAACAAATCATCCTTTTCGAGATTATTAAAAAGTAATGGTAAATGCTTATCAAATTGTTCTAACGCTGCGGCGTAACCACTCACATCACGTCGATGCCCATAGATTGAGTCAAACTCAACAAAGTTTGCAAAAATTAAATCACCATCACTAACAATATGTAAATTATCAATGAGTTTATTAAATAATTCCAAATCACTTAAGCCCGCCGCAATTGTTGTTATAGAGCGATGATTGAAGATATCACCAATTTTACCTATACCCCAACAAGTCCCTCCTGCTTTGACAACTAAGTCACAAACTGTTTCATGGATTGGATCAATTGAAAAATCTTTTCTATTTTTTGTTCGAAAAAATTTATCTTTTTGATCACCCAAAAAAGGCCGTGCAATAATCCTGCAGACACCCATTGGATGAAATACCTTAGCAGCTTCCAAACAAACATTCATAAGAGTATCTAGACCGAAGCTTTGTTCATGGGCCGCAATCTGGACTACACTGTCAGCCGAAGTATAAAATATTGGTTTTCCAGATCTTATATGCTCTTCACCAAAATCATTAATAATTTTGGTTCCAGACGCATGACAGTCCGCCAGAATTCCTGGAATTTTTGTTGCCTTAATAATTTCTTCAATTTTAGCAGCAGGAAAAACTGGGACCTTATCTTCAAAGTGATGCCAAGCAAAATTAACTGGTGCACTTACTAATTCCCAGTGACCAGAGGGCGTGTCTTTTCCACTGGAATAAGAAGTTGCAGCAGCCCACGAGCCAGAGCTAAAATCACTGACCACAAAGCCTTGCGATATTTCAATAGATTTTATAATTCCA
>ERZ651776.4470-NODE-4470-length-12885-cov-4.003279_pt1 | contig 12885 bp, 13 predicted proteins | sample MGYA00514761_ERZ651776 | MGnify/ENA metagenome assembly ERZ651776 | reverse complement strand
GTTCTACACCGCAGAAGCCGCCCAGAATGTTTGGGGGGCAGCTCTGGCTAAGGGCAACGCAAAGCGCGATCCAAACCGGGCACCCCTTGAGATTTTTGCGGGCGGCATGGTTGCGATCGGTGAAGGCCTAGAGCCATTGCGCGACTTAGCGCGTCCTCAGGCGGCACTGTACATCGGCGGTATGGGCGCACGGTCAAAAAACTTCTACAACGACATCTTTTCAAAAAGCGGCTACGCTGAGGAAGCCAAGCTCATTCAGGACCTTTACTTGGCCGGCGAGAAAAAAGCCGCGGAAGAGGCCATTCCAGACGCTTACCTAGCCAAAAATTCTCTGATTGGCAGCGAGAGTTTTGTAAAGGAGCGTCTGCAGGCACTCAAAGCCTCTGGTGTGACCGCCCTGAATGTAAGTCTCGCAGGAAAGACGCAAGCGGAGCGTGTCGCTCAATGCGATAAGCTCAGCAATCTGATCGCTTCCTTATAGGTATATCAAGATCTTAGCGGTTGGCAAGCGCTCACTCACAGGAATGGGCGCCGGCGTCGTAGATGCCGGCAATCAATGCAGATTAATAAAGGCTCAGTCCATTCCGTCACAAAATTGGCCATAGAAGCTATGGTCTTTCAGCTGAAATCGACGCGCATCTGTCGCAATACCGTCAATATGATTCCACAGTAGGTTAATCGACAAATCAGTTTCCTCAACGGGATTCGCCAAAGCATCCAACATAACCGCCGCATCTTCAGTCGTAATCATGTCAAAAGGCAGGTACGCCAAAGTATCCACTAAGTCTCTCACCAGCATATCGGATATGGTTTCATCCGCCTTCGCACCCTCAGCCCACTGCCACACCGCCAACTCATCTTTTGAGCCATTGATCCAAGCATTGAGCACAACAACGGTTTCTTCTCTTGTGGTCACGCGTTTCCCTATTCAATAATATTTCCTCGAGCTTGAGTTTATGCCAAATTGCCGCTAGACAGTATAAAGAGCGCGAAAGATCAAACCTCAAGTGGCCCTTCAAAGCCCACGGTCATAAAATCATCTGAGCCTATTATGTTTAATGCCTTAAAAATCATCCTGAAAAACACAGAATTAGCAACTGCATTTTTAAACACGAATTACTCTATTCTTAGCGATGATGTGTTTAAGGAAAAAGTCATTTTAAAGATTGGTGAAACAGTTGATTTTAATTCAACATTACCACATCTAGAAGAATGGACATTTATTACAGCCTGGAATCCTTTACCAGATATTCTTTCTAATGAGCTAAATAGAAAAAGAAATACTGCTCTCTTAGCTGAAATAAACAAAAACGGATTCAAAACGCATTTAGGTATTGGAACATCAGAGGATGGTAAATGGTTCGAGGACTCTTTTTTTGTTGAAAATATTAGTAAAGAAAATGCACTGTTTTATGCTCAGAAATTTGGTCAGGTTGCTTTCGTTCATGGGAAGAAGAATCAGAAAGCAGAATTAGTATTTACTGAACACATAAACAAATTGTAAAAAAAAATACATTATGCTTGCATAGTTAAAATATTTTACGTATTATTGATTATTCATTAAGAGTTCTACATGAAGTGTAGATGCCAACCGATCCTTAGCAGGGCACGGTGGACAAACAATGAGAGGCTCGCACCTAAAAACAAAAAGCGATTCCCATTTATATAATCTCTTAGTGATGTTTGTTTAATTTATTAATTAATAACATTATGAAAGAATTATTCTCCCGTTATGGAGGAAACATTTTCATTATTGGTAAAGGTAGAGCTGGTAATGAAAAACTCCCCAAAGATCAAAGTCTAGATAATTTGTTGGACAATTATGCCCTAGAAATTACGAAGAACATTTTTTATATCTCATCACATGATGCGCTACCAGAATTTATGGGAGGGTATCTAAAATTACCTCCTAGAACCTTCAAAGTAGGAACGATAGATCATGATTTTTATGACGTTATGATGCAATATAATCCGGTTGTAAGTTCCGATATTTATATTGGTATACATCAATATTCTAACGTGTTTTCAGTTTTCATAAAAACAAATGAAAATGACATGAAATCCTTGTTCGACGATTATAACAGTACATATGACTATGTTCTAACTGTTTTCTTTAAGGGTGTCACTGATGAAGAGGATGATTTAAAGAAAAATCCAATATTGATGGAAAAGTTGCTCTTAATTCTGTTTTATAAAATGGAATTGGATTCTGGCCTTCATGAATTCAAACCATCAAAAACTTTTTTAGGAAAGAGAGTGTCAAGCTCATTTATAAAAAAGATAAAGGATATCACGTCATCAATATCCGATGAAAATGAATTGAAAAAATGCTTAGATCAATGGCCATTTTGATTAGAATAAATAGGACTGATTTATTTGACAAATAACAGTTACTATTAATTAACATCATCCAGATTTTCCTTCGGGAATGCCAACCGACCCAACGCAGGGCACGGTGGAACAAAAGATGAGAGGTTCGCACCTAAAATTAATATGCGTATCACTTACAATTTCTAGATGATGTATTGTTTAACATTTAAAAACATGCATTATGAAACATTTTATTTTATTTATTATTCTCACATTTTTAATTAATGCTAACAGCCAAATTCAAGGTTTACAAGATTATGAGCATTGGCTAAGAAAGGATTCTATTGATATTGGTTTTAAAGGGTTTATTTATACTGATTTAAATCCCTATTTAAAACATTATTGGTATGCGGAGAGATTTGATAAAGAAGGTTTTAAAATAATTAGAGCAGAACTCTCAAGACTCTTAAAGCTAAACCAAGCTGATATTAACAAGCCAAGTTTCGAGGAATTGGATGATTCTTACACAATCGATTTATCTAATTACAACCTTATTCATAAAACTATTTTTAAAGAAGCTGAAGAAATTTGGGCCAGTTGGGAAATCCCAGACATTAATAATGCCGTCGAAGAATACTGGATACTGTACTTGTATATAGATAGAATAAAGATATCTATTTATGTTTCTTCTTCTTACGATTTTGAACTTATCAAACGAAAAAAAAATCCGGATTAGCTAATTTATACATCATCCAGATTTTCCTTCGGGATTACCAACCGACAAGCGCAGGGCAAGTTGGAAAATTGATGAGAGGGTTAATACCTAAAATTAATTGTCGTGTTCCTTCCATCTTATTATTAACAATTTAAAAACCAATATCATGAAAAATTTATTTTTATCAATGGTGCTTTTCATGAGCACATTCAGCTACAGTCAAGTAGGAGTTATTACAATCAATGAAGACGACTTAATGCCCACAGACCAGTGGTTTGTTTTCCGAGGAGAGGGAAATGAAGACGTTGTTTATTATTACAACAATCTCGAATCATGTAAAGAAGTAATAAATAAATTATTAGAAGTCTACTCTTTAGATTTTAATGATGCTAGTATCGACGAGGATGGAGTTTTATTCTGGGGGCTTGACCATATAAATGGTTATGCTTCAAGTATAAGGTTTTACCCTGATAAAGAAGACGGACAAATTATAATTTATACTTATAGGTATATCATTTATATTTCTTCAAACAATTAGCCATGGCATTAATTTATAAAGAACAAGAGGTAATGTTAGTGCACTGCAGCACCTTGGTAATAAAAGTAGAAAGTGTAAAGCTGAATTACGGAAGCCTGGAAAACTTCTGTAATGAATTTGATCTAGACGGGTTGACCAATGGTAAGCTCTTCGTTGTTTGCGATATGATGGAACCTTCACAATATTTTTATGATTTAATCAAAGATGTTTTGATGCCTTTAGGAATGAAGTACAATAATGATCATGTGATTTTATATGAACAAATTACTGAAGGCGTTCACGGACGTGATGACCTTGAAGAATCGCTTATTAACAAGCCGATTCCTTTGAGTGAAGATGCGGAGTGGATTGGCAGTATTATAAAAGAAGAAGGGCAATACATCTGGTTGATATGATAGGGGCAATATTAGGAGATTACATAGGCTCCAGGTTTGAAAAGTTTCCTATCAAAACCACCGAGTTTGAATTGTTCCATCCGGCTTGCAGATTCACAGATGATACCGTATTAAGTATTGCTACCCTTCACGCGATACAACGAAAAATATCCTACAAAGAAGCTTATTTATTGTTTGGGAGAACCAACCCAAGTGCTGGATATAGCAAGCGTTTTGAGTTATGGCTTTCGAGCTCTAATCCTCAACCCTATGGCAGCTATGGAAATGGTTCTGCAATGAGAGTTTCTCCGATTGGTTGGGCATTTGACACCTATGGTAAAGTGATTGCAGAGGCTAAAGAGTCAGCTGTTGTAACGCACAGTCATCAAGATGGGGTAGTCTGTGCACAAGCGGTTGCTGCTTCAATTTTCTTAGCCAGAATTGGAACATCGAAAGATGACATCAAGAAAAGAATAGAAGATGACTTTGGAATTAACCTATCGATACCTCTGGATGAGGTGAGACCAAATTATAAGTTCGATATGACTGCTATGGGTTCTGTGCCATTGTCCATTCGATGCTTTTTAGAAAGCGATTCTTGGGAGTCTGCGATCCGTCTTGCGATTTCTATGGGAGGAGATGCAGATACAATGGCGTGCATTGCTGGTGGAATAGCAGAAGCTTATTATAAAAACAAATGAAGATGTACGAAGATTTTAAAAACGAATACAAAATACGATTTGAAAAACATTCAGATCAAGAAGTGATCGATGCTTTCAATTCACAAGTGGAGAATCAAGGTTCAGGAACTGCTAAAATGGCTTTTCTAGCGGCTATAAAAGAAGCGATTATTGAACGATTCATTGATTTCTCATCAGTAGGGGATAGACTATCAATGTCCTATGCAAATTGTGTTGTTTTGAAAGGGAAGAAGCTGCACGTTCTGGATGAGCTAAGCTTTTTAGAAATAGAAAAAATGGCTGATACTTGGATGAAAAAAGAGGCTCCAGCAATGCTGTTGGATAATGCAAAACTGACAAAAATCGATAATGGTCAGCTAACGTTTGAAATGAATGACGGACACTTGACGACAAGTTTTAATCAGATTATTAAAAAATATTTTGGTTCTTGATTTTAAGAAGATAAGAGTATAGGCTTTGTTTTTATAACTTAGATTTTATAAATTAACAACAAGATTTTTGTGAAGGATTAACCTATTAAACTATGAAGATATATTTTTACTTTTTTGAGTTTAAAATATCTTATTACATAATTTATAAACACACATGATAAACAATAAATAGCCATGTATACACCAAACACGTTTCAATTAAAAGAAAATCAATTTGTTGATACATATGGATTCTTTACTCTTACGGAAAAAAAATCTTTCATTTATCATGTTGCTAAAAACATGAAATATGGAAAAATTGGAAAGTATAGTGGATTTCGTGTTAAGCTGTCTCTTATTTATACCTCGCACTATGGTCATATTATTGAGATGGAATCAACCCAACTTAGTGCTAATCAAAAAATCAAAAAAATAGACCTGGTTGAGTTTAATAAAAGACAAAAGAAATTTAGTGAATTTGATTCCTGGACAAGTGAAAAAAGGACAGAAGGCGTGCAGTATTTTAATTTTCTTAGAAAGCACAACCCAATTTATATCCAAAAGCATAAAGATTGGATTAAACAATTTGATTCTGAATCGAAAATAGGTGATTATATAACCATCAAAATAACCAAGCGAACAGGTAAGTTGAAATCATTGATTGGCCTTGATTGTATTTTTGTTGTAACTTATAATAGCGGGTTTAAAAATGGGTTTATGGTGCTTCCATTAATTTAATTGTCAGTATAATCGATACTAAGAACAGAATTATTTTAATTCATAGATTGAAAAATCAATTGTGTTCACTTTAATTTCTCTAATATTGAATCAACCTGACATGCTAATTCAGAATATTCGCTTTCCGTAACATAAAATGATTGAACAGTGTCATCGTCATCTAAAAAAATAATTCTTGAGCCATCATCGAGTTGTATTTCTTCTCTCGTACCGTCATTGTTTTTTCGAACTGTTGTAACTCGATCTTCGATGTCTTCAAAATTTAAATCTAATGACTTGAAAATTGGTGTGTTTGGATTAAACCACTTTTTATTTAAAGTTTTAAAAAAGTCAATATTGTCTAAAATATTATTATTCAAATGATTAGGCAGCTTACTGTCAGAATTAAATTCAAGTAAATAATAGTGTAATGTCAGTAATTGAACTCCCATTTTATTTATTTTGAAATTACGAAGCCAATTAGAATAGGTTGTCTTATTTTCATCAAATAATGGAAGTGAGTCATAATGTTTTTCACATGAACCTATATCGATATAATCGATATAGGTATTCGAATCAACGGCTTTAAATTTAATTTTCCTTTTATCCATTTTTTTATTCATTAAACGATTGAAAACGAACAAAGCCAGATCAAATCAAATTGATTCAGCAGAGCTTATTTTTTATAACCGTATTAAGTATATTAATGTACAATAAATTTTAATAATGCCTTTTTAATGAATTTCATTGAGAAAATATTCCTATTTTACAGCTTAAGTTTTTTTAAACTAAATTCATGAAATTGGTTTTAAAAAGTGCTTATGAGTTACTATGGTCAGAGATGAAAAATATGACGCGAATTTCACTGCTGGAGGTCTTCTTTTTGAAGATTTCAATGCGTTGACATCTATTCTTTGTGAAGACGACTTCATTGACCAAATAAATAATGAAAAAGAACTCAATAATATATTGGGTATTCCAACGCTAAGTGCTCGTAAAAGAATTATTTCTGAAATAAAGAGAAGATATCTAATAGTCCCAGTAAACTTTTGGGAGTGGTTTGTATGTCTTGGTGAAAATGAAAAAATGCTAGCCCTTTTTTACATATGCTTAAAAACGTATCCGATAGTTTTCGATTTACATTTAGAAGTTGCACTTAAAAAATTCAGAATTGGAGATGATTTGGATGCCTTCGCAGTCAAAATGAGAATGGATGAATTAGCAGCTTCCAATGATCAAGTAGGAAGTTGGTCCGATAGTACTTTAGACAAGATTAACTCTCAATATAGATCAACATTAAAAGACTGTGGACTGCTTTCAGCAGATAGGTTAGTTACCCCAGAAAGAATATCAAATGTGTTTTGGAATTACTTTGAAGAAACAGGAGAAGGTTGGTTTAAAGAAATGTGTTTTAAATAAAAATTGAATGACGATATCCGAATTATACGATCAATTAGAAGATAAAGATTTTCAGGATCATTATACTGGGAACCTTTTCTTTCCAGCATATATGTATATGTATGATGCAGAAAAAGAATACGAGATTGATAGAGAGATAGTAAGTATAAAAGATAAGTTGTATCGACCATCTAATTATTTAGATATAATGGTGATTGATATTTTCGAAGAGTTCACAAATTACCTTAAACAGGAAAAGTTTGGGAGGGATTCTAAGTTTGATTTCTACATAGAGCATGAACCAGGAAAACCAAAACAAGTTGCGGATGCATTGAAGAAGGATGCCTATGACAAGCGTTTTTTATCTTATTTGGATAATAAAATTCAGAGTCATCTCAACAGCACGGAAGAATACGAAGTAGCATTTGTAATTATGAAAGGATTTGGAAATGCATTTCCATACATTCGAGCAAGTCGCTTCATGAATAATTTTGAGAAGTATATAAAAGGATTCAAGCTCATTATGTTTTACCCAGGTGAAGCGAAAGACTACTACAGTCTGTTTGGATTACTAAAAGATGAAAACCTATATCGAGCTATTAAACTAATTAACGAGTAACATGAAGATTCAAGAAATTTTTGAAAGAGATATATTTAGAAACATCAACCCTGCTGTTGTTGTTAGCGATAAAAAGCTAGAAACTATAGAAGCTGAGATAAAGGAGTATGTATTCACTGATGAATTAATCGAGAAAATATTCATCATGGTAGATACTGTGTTGAATAAGAAAAGTGGAAAATCAGGAATATGGATTAATGGCTACTACGGGTCAGGTAAATCTCACTTTATAAAGTTTGTACATTACCTACTTGATAAAGAAACTTCAGAGTCTGCGTTTGAAGTCTATCAAAAAGCTGTTGATGGATATGATTCTATGAAAGCAGGTGGTAACGAAAAAATTACAACGAGCAATGTTACACTATTAAATAAAAGAGTTGAGTCGTCACATTGCGATAATATCATGTTCAATGTAGAAGATGAAACCGATGATGGAAGTCAAGAGAGGCTTACTCGAATTTTCATTAACATGTTCAATAAATTTCGAGGATACAATGCCAATGACATACCATTAGCAATTTTATTGGAGAAACCGTTGGATGAAAAAGGTGTTTTTGAAGAATTTAAAAAGAAAATTAATTCTGACTTAGGTTTCGAATGGGATTTAGATGCTGCACAGGTGGCAGCTTTTCAACTTCAAAGCGTTCTTGATATAGCAAAGTCTTTATATGCTGATTTAGATATTGTTTCACTTCATGGTAAATTATCTAACCCTGAATCATTCAAGGTTGGAATCAGCTCTCTTCTTATTCCAGAGTTAAAGGCTTATTTAAAACAAAAAGACGATTCTTATCGCCTTTTATTTTTAGTGGATGAAGTGTCACAATATGTTGGTGCGAACAAAGAGATTCTTTTGAATTTCCAGAACATTATTGAGCGCGTAAGTGATGATTGTAATAATCAAGTTTGGATTGCTTGTACAGCGCAACAAACCCTAGATGAGGTTTCTTCAGGAGCTGACGGGGTGATGGATGTACAGGATGAGTTTGGTAAGATTTTAGGTCGTTTTGACACCAGGATATCGTTGCAAAGTAGCGATGCTTCATACATTACACAAAGAAGGGTGCTAGACAAAAACAGTAATGGAGTCGGAGCCCTTGAGAAAATGTATAATGACAAGAAAACATACATTGAAAATCAGTTTAAGATCAACCATGATCTTTACAAAGGCTATAAGGATGATGAAGAATTCATAAGGAGTTATCCATTTGTTCCCTATCAGTTTAAATTAATTGCACGTGTATTTGAAGCATTTCAGCAATTAAAATTTGTAATCAAGGAGGTGAAAGACAACGAACGATCTGTTTTGGGAATTACTCACTTTACAGTAAAAGAACATGCTGCAGATGAGGTAGGAGGATTTATTTCTTTTGATGCGTTTTATAATTCACAGTTCCATACTAACTTAACTCAAAGAGGGGCAAGAGCTATTCAGAATGGTTTGGAAATGCCCTATGTTAAGAATAACCCTTTTGCCGGAAAAGTTGTAAAAGTACTTTTTCTAATTTCTAACTTATTAGAGAATCAAAGACAGACATTTCCATCTAATGTGGACAATCTAACGGTCTTATTAATGGATAAGTTAGATCAAAATAAAAAACAGCTTCAACAAAGTATTCAAGAGGTACTGGACAAATTAATTGAGGAAAGTATTATTCGTGAAGATAAAGGCAGCTACTTCTTCTTTAATGAAGATGAAATGGATGTGCAAAACTTGATTAAAAGTCAAGTTGTTGGTATGGAAGACCGATGGATAGAGTTTGATGATATTATTCGACCATTACTTAGAATATCTCCCAAAGTAAATTTTGGAGATAATACTTTCAAAGTTGCTTACAGTATCGGTTCAAAAGACTTTTTACCGAAAGGAGATTTCAATGTTAAAGTTTTGCTTTCGGATCAAACTGATGTTGCTCAAAAAGTATTGGAAGTTGCAAAAATGGATTTAGTGATTTGTATCAATGAATGGTATACAGCTGACACTAGTTTAAAGAGTGATTTTGAATGGTATTGTAAGACAAATAAATATTTCAAAAGTAATTCAGGAGGTTCTGGGGAACGTAATAAGACGAATGAGAATTTTAAATTAAGAAACAGGTTGCTTCGAGAGAATATAAAAGCAACAGTTGAAGCAAAATTTCCAGAAACACGTTTTATTTCACAGAATGGTATAATAGAGGCGAACGAAATAAATGGCGTAAAAGCGAATGAAAGATTTGATAACCTGGTTAAAAAACATTTAGGAGGTATTTATAAGATGCATTCATTGTGTAATGAATACGCTAAAAATCAGGCTGAATTAAAAGCATCTGCATCCAGTCCTCAGATCCCGGCTCCATTTTTAAAGCCAGCAGAGGAGTCAGTCAACACCATGATTACGAATAATAATGGGCAGATGACGGTACACGATTTAATTACCAATTATGCAAAAGAGCCTTTTGGATGGAAGCACGAAGCGGTTTTGGACGTTCTTATTCAATTAGTTAAAAAGAAGAAACGCGAATTTCAATACAAAGGCCAACCACGTTTTCCAATTATTGATTTCATAAACAAGGCAGTTAGTACTTCAGAACGAATGTCTTGTGAAGTAATTACAGGAGAAGATATCGATCAAACAATTCTTGACAATACAGTACAATCCTACAATACCATTTTCAACGATAAAATGGCTGTAGCAACAGACGGTAATGAATTGTTCGCTGCTATAATTAATTCAGTGAATGGATATATTGATGACTTTAAGGCGCTAGAGACTAAATTCAGAACTTACCCATTCGGAGCACCTTTCATGGAAACTGTTAATTTGTTATCCAACTGGACAAATAATCGTGATCCGAAGAAATTATTTAATGAAATTACAGAGGGTGAATCAGCTGCAAAAGAGCTGGTTGACAAAACAAGAAAGATTGGAGATTATCTAGTCAGAACATTTGAAGAATATAAAACAATTAAAGCCTTCTATGAATCAAGCAATGACAATTTTAAGGAACTTTCACAAGATGATCAAGATAAAGGTGAACTGCTAAAGACATTCCTTCAAGAAGAAGATGTAACCGCTCAATTTAGACATGCAAAAAAGGCTTACGAAGAACTAAAATCTTCCATTAGTTCTTATTTGAAGGACTTGAGAGTAGAAGTAGTGAAAGTTTATGAAGACATTTTCGAGGAGCTTGATAAACAAGCAGCAACACGCGCATGTCCTAGGGGACAGTATGCTCAAAAAGACTACACGATTAATGGTATAGAAAATTTGAGTAGCATAACCAGTTTAAAAAATAAGCGACTTTCTGCGGGTAACTTTAAAGCAGCTGAACTGGCAAAAATATTGGCGTACACTCCAGCTGGTGAAGCTGCGGAGGCAACAGCAGAGTATCGAGTGGCATCGGGAACGTCTGTTATTAAAAACCAAGAAGAATTAGATAAATACCTTGAAGGACTTAGAACGAATATGGAAAAAATATTAGCTGAAAATAAAACGATCATTATCAAGTAGTATGAATACAAAAACCTTTGCACAAGAATCGAGAAGGAACTTACTGGAAGCAGTAAGTAAGAAGCTTCATTACTGGGGTTTTAGTGAGGACGGTAGTTTTTCTGAGCAGCCTCAAAAAATTACCGGAGGGTATTCTTTTCGTGGAAAGGTGTATGATGATCCAGAAGTTCCAAAACTATGGGACAAGCTTCATAATGCGATTAATACACATGGCGTTGATGTAATTATTGAACAAGCGGCTTATACGTGGTTCAACCGAATTATGGCTTTACGTATTTTGGTAAAGAACGACTATGAAAGACCTGAGTTGGATTATGTGGAAGGAATGGCACTCACCCCACAAATACTGCAAAGAGCCAGACAAGGGCAATATGCTTTCTTATCAAAAACAGAACAAGAACGCCTAAAAAAGATCATTACCGATTACAGTAAAGACAAGGAGGCCTTTGCTATCTTGCTCATTGGATTTTGTCACTCGCACCCTACTCTTAAAAGAGTATTTGGAGGTATTGATGATTATACGGAGTTGTTGTTGCCAGATAACATTCTACAAGAAAGTGGCTTTCTACATCTACTCAATACTACAGATGCCATTACTGATGAAGAATATCAAAAAGTAGAGCTCATTGGTTGGTTGTACCAGTTTTATATTTCAGAAAAGAAAGACGAAGTATTTGCTTCATTTAAAAAGAACAAAAAAGCAGAAGCCAAAGACATACCTGCAGCAACCCAAATCTTTACACCCAATTGGATAGTAAAGTACATGGTAGAAAATACAGCTGGTAAAATTTGGTTGGATAAAAATCCAAGTAGCCCACTTAAAAGCCAAATGAAATATTTGGTTGAGAATGATTCAGATAACGAGGTCACTGAGAGAAGTCGAAGTGTGATAATTAGTAAAATAGAAGAACTGACTTTAATTGATCCCGCAGCAGGGTCAGGACATATTTTGGTAGAAGGCTTTGGCTTGATATACCAAATGTACATGGAGGAATATTACACTCCTGAAGAGGCAGTACAATCCATTTTGAAAAACAACTTATTTGGATTAGACATTGATGACAGAGCAGCCCAATTGGCCACTTTTGCCATTTTATTGAAAGCGGCTAAAGTATATCCAGAAGTTTGGAAGAAAGACTGGCTACCCAATGTCTATGCCATGCCAGAGGCACAAGACTTCAGCCTGCAAGAAATCAAAGACTTTTTAGGTGCTAAAGGGACGGATTATGTAGAAGAATTGGAAGCTGCTTTACGATTAATGAAGCAAGCGAAGAACTTGGGTTCTGTAATGAAGTTGATTATCAGTGAAGAAGCTAGGGCTTTTATTGAAATGCGTTTTAAAGAAATTGAAAATACAGATTACCGCGACTTCAATGTAGAGGCTATTTATCAAAACCTCAAAAGATACATTCCAGTTTTGTTGATTCTGACAAAAAAGTATTCTTCTGTAGTGGCCAATCCGCCTTACATGGGGCAAAAGAGCATGAATGCTGATTTGAAAAATTACGTAAATGTTAATTACCCCATAACAAAGTCTGATTTGATGACCATATTTATGGAAGTCATACCTAATTTGACAGAGGATAATTCACGCTTTGCACTCATAAACT
>ERZ651776.4469-NODE-4469-length-12889-cov-8.072120_pt1 | contig 12889 bp, 11 predicted proteins | sample MGYA00514761_ERZ651776 | MGnify/ENA metagenome assembly ERZ651776 | reverse complement strand
ACATTTCAACAAACCAATCTAGTCAAAAAGACAGCTGTCACAAGGAGTAGTATATATCGTTAATCCGTCTTATACTCTCATTGCGTTTGAGTAGGCGTGCTATTTCAACTTGAGTTTCAAGAGAGATATAACTGAAGACTTCTGCTCGACGCTCAAGTTCGATAGCTAATAAATAGCGCAAACCGATTTCTAGCTCAACATTCTCTATGAAGGTGGCAATATCAACTGGGTAGGCCGATTCAATAAAGTGGCTAACGACCTCTGGTGACGAATGCGCGTCAGGTATTGAAACGCCTTGATAAACTTTACTAGCACCCATTTAACACATCTCCAAAGCAGAATAGTACTTCAAGCGTACTTCAAGGTTATCTAGCTTACCTACTCCCGATATAAGTTGAAAGATATATAATAATTGCAGGGTAGATGCTTTATTGAGCATGGTTTGTAGTATATGCTTAGCGCCTCGCCAGACATGGCGGTTAACTTCAAATTTGATACTGAATGCCGTTAAGCAAAAATCGACACTTACCTTGTTTAAGCTTCACTTATATATAAAGCGAAATCAATTTAATAGAAAACACTTTCTAAACAGGAAATTTAAGAATGGATAAACTACTTAGAAAACTTCCCTTACACTTACTAAGCGCTGCATTCTTCCTTATCGCTTTTGGCTGTTCAGAACAGCCTCAAGTAAATGAAAACGCAAAGCCGCCGCGCCCAGTTAAGTTGATTACAATTGAAAGTGCTGGTCAAGGGCGTGAGTTAACCTACCCCGCTATTATTGATGCCGTTCAAAGCTCAAAGCTTGCATTTCAAGTGTCTGGTAAACTTGAAACCTTAAATGTCATTGCGGCACAAGATGTTAAGCAAGGAGACATACTAGCAACGCTTGAGAAACGCACCTTTAACAACCAATTAAGTTCTGCAAATGCGCAATACAAAGCAGCCTTAAGCGACTATGAGCGAGGTAAAGCTTTAGCTAAAGACGGGGTTGTTTCAGCGCGAGAATTAGAACAATTAAAATCGAAAAAAGAAGTGGCTGAGTCTTCGTTTGATTCAGCAAAAAAAGCACTGTCTGACAGCACCTTAGTTGCGCCTTATGATGCGGTCGTATCAACCGTTCTCGTTGAGAACCTAGAAAATGTCAGCAGTGGGCAACATATAATGACACTTTTCGGTCGTGGACAAATGGAAGCGATTGTTAATATTCCCGCGACCATCGTTGCTACCGTTGACTCGGTTAGTGACCGTCAAGTTTCTGTACTACTAGAATCGGCGCCTGACTCACCAATTCACGCCACCTTTAGACGCGCCAATTTAGAAGCTGACACAGCTAGTCAAACCTATGAAATTCGATTTGCATTTACACCACCCCAAGGGCTGAATATTTTGCCAGGTATGAATGCAAGCATCCACATTAAATTTGCAGGCAAAAACGACACCCTATCCACCGCTGTTTCTGTGCCCACTTTCGCCATTTTTCAAGAAAATGGGCAGCATTTTGTATGGAAAGTAAAAGCAGATGACATGACGGTCGCTAAAGCGCCAGTCAAAATTAAAGACGGTATTGGACAAGAATTAATTGTGACTGAAGGCTTACAAACTGGAGACACCATTGTTGGTGCTGGTGCTAGTTATTTGACCGAGGGCATGGTTGTTCGTCCTTGGACAAAGCCTTAGGAGCCCCTTATGGATTTAGCAGCGTGGACAATTAAAAATAAGCTAATAAGCATCATCTTTATAGCGTTAACCCTAGGCTTCGGCTATTCCTCCTACCAAAATATGGCGCGATTTGAAGATCCTGAGTTTATCATCAGGACTGCGCAAGTCTTTGTACCATACTCTGGCGCAAACCCCAGAGAAGTAGCGGAAGAAGTAACTGAGCCACTTGAGCGAGCAATTCAAGAATTACAGGAAGTAGATTCAATATCATCTACATCAACGGCCGGAAAGTCGGAAATACGAGTAGATATAAAATCGGAGTTCTCCACTAGCAAGTCAGAGTTGCAAATTGTTTGGACGAAGCTCAGAAATAAAATCAACGATGCTCGCGCATCACTTCCTCCTGGTGCAGGTACGCCCACAGTAATTGACGATTTTGGTGATGTTTATGGCTTAAGTTACCTTCTTACTGGCGACGGTTATTCGCCAGATGAATTACACGCCTATGCAAAGCAATTACAAAGTGAAATTTTGCAAGTTAAAGGCGTTGCGAAGGTGGCAATGACAGGGGTTCAACGCGAAGGTATTTTTGTTGAAATTTCTCGCCAAGAACTTGCATCGATAGGTGTTTCAATAGGTAATATATATTCAATTCTCGATAAACAAAACACCGTGGTGAGTGCGGGAGACACACAAATAGGCGACCAACGCATCATCATCGCGCCAAACGGTGCAATTGATTCAGTTGAGACGATTCAAAACTTACTGGTAAGTGCTTCAGCAGATGGTAAAACGGTTTATCTCAAAGATATTGCGAATGTGTACCGCGGCTTTCAAACACCGGCAAGCAAGCTCATTAGATACAACGGTAAGCCTGCAATATCTCTTGGTGTTGCAAGCGTACTTGGCACAAACGTTGTAAAGGTATTTGAACGAGTAGATGCCAAAATAATAGAGGCGGAAAGTCGCCGTCCTATCGGCATTGAAGTTCACGAGTTTTATCATCAAGGTGAAGTGGTTCAGGCCTCAGTTGATAGTTTTGTCGTGAATGTAATTGTTGCCCTATTCATTGTGATGGCGACCCTACTGGTGTTTATGGGCCTGCGTTCGGGTATTGTGATTGGCGCCGTGTTACTACTGACAATTTTTGCAACTTTAGCAACAATGAATTTTAGTGACATTCCGATGCACCGCATTTCACTTGGCGCCCTCATTATTGCTCTTGGGATGATGGTGGATAATGCCATTGTAGTGACCGAGGGAATATTGGTTGGTACTAAACAAGGTCGCAAAAAACTAGAGATCGCCACAGAAGTTGTGAAACAAACAAAGTGGCCCCTTTTAGGAGGCACATTAGTAGGCATTGTTGCTTTTGCACCTATTGGTCTAGCCCCTGGTGATACCGCTGAGTTTGCCGGTCATTTGTTTTGGGTCATTTTAATTTCCCTGCTATACAGTTGGTTATTCTCGGTTACCCTAACGCCTTTATTTTGCTATTGGCTCTTCAAAGAAAACAGTGAAAAACCTGAAGCTGCCACTAAACCTAACAAGCTAATGGCGAGTTATAACTCCATTGTTACAGCAGCACTGCATCATCGCTGGCTGACAATTGCGATAGTTATTGGCATGTTTGCAAGCTCTATGTGGGGCTTTCAATTTGTTAAGTCGGGCTTCTTCCCAGCGTCCACAACACCGCAAATGGTGGTGGATTTTTGGCTACCACAAAGCACTGATATTGAAAAAACCGAACGCGACATGATTCAGCTTGAACGCTTTATTCAAGAAATGGAAGGCGTTGAAGGTGTACAGACCTTAATTGGTGGCGGTGGACTTCGATACATGCTGATTTATGGCAGCGAGTCACCCAATAGCTCCTACGGTCAAATATTAGCAAAAGTGGATGACTATAAACGTTTAGATGGCATGCTGCCTAAAGTACAAGCGTATATTGATTCTTCTTTTCCCGATGCCCAAGGTAAAGTCTGGCGCTTTGTTATGGGGCCCGGTGGTGGCTCAAAAATTGAAGCCACGTTCAAGGGGCCTGATCCTGAAGTTCTTCGCTCATTAGCGGCGCAAGCCAAAGCGGTCATGGTAAATGATGGCGGTGCCCTTTCAATCAAGGATAATTGGCGTCAACAAGTGAGAGTCATCGAACCACAATACGTATCTGCGAATGCGCAGCGTGCGGGTATCACGCGCACGGATGTCGCTGATGCATTGCAGCTAAATTTCTCAGGACAAACGGTTGGTTTATATCGAGAAGGCGACGAATTAATTCCTATAATTGTGAGGGCACCGTCGCAAGAGCGACTGCAAGTAAGTGATATTGGCAATATCCAAGTGCAAAGTAAACTCACAGGGCAAACGGTTCCACTAGCCCAGCTCACCGATGGCTTCAAAACGATATGGCGAAACGGCATATTAAAAAGAGAAGATAGGGTTTGGACAATTAAAGCCCAATCTGACCCACTGCCGGGTGAGCTAGCATCTGAGTTGTTTAATAGAGTGAAACCACAAATTGAAGCTATCGAATTACCTGATGGTTTTACTTTAGAGTGGGACGGTGAGTTTGGTCAATCTAAAGAGTCAAATGAAATGCTAGCCTCAACCCTTCCCTTAGGTTTGCTAGCCATGGTATTGATAGTGGTTGTGCTGTTTAACTCACTGAAACAACCCATCATTATTTGGTTGGTTGTTCCTTTGGCCTTAATTGGCGTGGTTATTGGCTTAGTAACAACACAAATTCCATTGGAGTTTATGGGGATCTTAGGCTTGTTGTCCTTGTCCGGCTTACTTATTAAGAATGCGATTGTCTTAGTTGACCAAATGGACATGGAAATAAAGCAAGGCAAAGCAAGGTTTGATGCTGTTGTGGATTCTGCAAATAGTCGGGTAAGGCCTGTGATGATGGGAACCTTAACCACGGTATTAGGTGTTGTTCCACTTTACTTCGATGCCTTTTTCCAATCGATGTCAGTGGTCTTGGTATTTGGCTTGTTATTCGCCACCTTACTAACCCTGATACTCATACCTGTTTTGTATGCAATCTTTCTGAAGATTTCACCGCAAGAGCGCGCTGAAATCTCAGAACCAATGACATAAGAAATCACAATGTGTGTGGCTAGGTCTTGAGCTTAGCCACCGCCTTTTCTCATATGCTCCTCTAACAGGGCTTCAAACTCCGCTGCAGAATATAAGCCAAGATCCTCTGCCGCTTGGGCTAAGCTTAAATTATTTTTACTAGCCTCTCCGACTATTTGAGTGGCAAGGTCATAGCCAATTGTTGGCGCTATTAAGGTGATGACCGACAAGTTCTGTGTCATATTCGTATTAATCTGAGCTTCATTTAGTGCCAATCCCTGCACACAGTTATCGGCAAAAGAATGCATCGAATCACTTAGTAGCTCTATACTTTCCATGACATTATGGATAATCAGTGGGCGATACGTATTCAGTTGTAACTGCCCGCTAGATGCGGCAAGGGAAACACTTAATTCGTTCCCGAACACTTGCAAACACACCATGCTTAGTGCTTCACATTGAGTCGGATTTACCTTGCCCGGCATAATAGAGCTAAGTATGGCGTGAGGATACTGCGAGTACTTTATAAAAAAATGGATTTTGTTCGCCACCTTTAACTGGCAAGTGCCATCCAATTGCCGCCGATGGCGAATACAGTAAATTTAAATATCGATGCTCTCTGATATCTCTAGCGCGTCATCAACTTCGATGCCCAGATACCGGACCGTACTTTCTAATTTCGAATGACCGAGAAGCAATTGACAAGCCCTTATGTTTTTAGTCTTTTTATAGATCAAAGAGGGTTTTGTTCTTCGCATTGTATGAGTGCCATAGTGCGTTCCTTCTAACCCAATGGAGTTTACCCAACCATCGACAATACGGCTATATTGCCTAGTAGATAAGTGTGGCGAATTCTTGATACGAGACTTAAAAAGATAGTCGGAATTATCTAAAGCGTCTTTCTGAATCAGTGCTTTTACAGCCCCTCGAGTCTGCTCGGTGATTTCAAACTGAACTGGTCTTCCCGTTTTTTGTTGAATTATTTTGGCTCTCGACTGAATATTCATTCCAAGCGCTACATCTCTAACTCGCAGTGATACCAGATCGCAACCTCTAAGTTTACTATCTAGGCCAAGACTAAATAAGGCTAGATCTCTTATGTTCCCTGAAATTTCTAACCTGATTCGAATTGCCCATATTTGCTTTTGTTTCAAAGCTAGTTTTTGACCAACGAGCTTCCCCTTATTCCAAGGCTCTTTTTTCTTATAAACGGCAATTGGGTACATAAGTATTCTCCAGGGTTCAGATAAACGGCAAACTTTTAGAATATGATTGCAATACAAATGCCATGTATAATAGTATTTAATACTACCGACAAAGCTGATGGGTGAATTATGAGCATGATTAAGAAGAGCATCACTGTTACTGATACACAAAATGAATGGATGCAAAGTCAGTTGAAAAGCGGCGAATACGCTAGTGATAGCGAATTACTAAGAGATTTAATACGCAAAGAGCAACGTCGAAACGAAGACATTAATGTCATCAGAGAAGCACTAATTATGGGTGAGCAAAGTGGCTATTCCACGAAATCTGCTGAACAAATTTTGCAGGAGTTTAAAGAAAAGCGCCGCATAAATGCCTGACTACAGGCTAACTTTTGCCGCAGAAATGGACCTCGCTGACATCTTAGAATATGGCGAAGCACATTTCGGAACTAGTGCAGCCATTGAGTTTTATGAAGGTCTAATACGCGTGTTCCCAAAAATAGTTAATAATCCTGTTCAATTTACCCGAATAGATGAAGTGCGAAAAGGATACCGCAGAGCAATTTATCAAACGTATTCCATCTATTTCATCGAGCGCGAAAACTTCATAGAGATAACGCGTGTTATACGCAAGTATCCAGTAAAACTATAGCTAGACTGACATAAAATGATTGGCGGGACACATCCAAAAGCAGACGGTCGGACATTAATTATGAACGAGCATTTTTGTGCGATAATCGGGTCCCCGCTAAGCCTGCACTGAAGTACAGCTTTGGGCAGTTTGCAGACATAGCTATCTCTTGGGATTACTTCAGATTTTAGCTGTCAGTCTACATTTGGGATGTTGGCGTTTAACTCAAGCTCTTACTATAAATCGAGCGATAATACGACTCAGTAAATAGGTTAACCAAAAGGAGGCAAAGGCGAAATATTGCAATCATCGTCTTGGCAAACATGTTTTTTGACTTACCTTTATAAGGGTGCCTTCAGTGATAACCACAACGCCTCCCTATCACACCCAACAACAAGGGTGCACCAGAGAGCTTCTTGGCTCTGCCCCGTCGATAGTATTCTAGCTATGCCAATCGGTTTATTTGTAATGATATTCTAGCATCACACGCCTTTATGTTACTGTAGCGTTAATAATGCGTTAGCGTTCCGTTAAAAGGCCGATTTCAGTAGCAAAATCACTTTACAAGAACCCGTTATTAGACATACTGAAATCATTAGTTGAGACGCAAAAGGAGTTTGCGCAAGAGCATAAAGTATTATTACCAATGACGAAGTTATCACCCGTGCAAGAGCAGCCGCATAAAGTGGCAGAATATTTTAGGCTGAGTCTAGCAAAGTTAGGGGCACTCAACATTGATGTTACGCCCACTAATTATGCCTTAGTTTACTACTATACATCTGGCGATGATGTCGAGCTAAATGCCAAGTTAGATGCCTTATTCACAAGTGCCGATAGTTGGTCTGATGAAGAGGCAACAAAAATACTCGTTGAATTTATTCGACCACTCATTCCTCAAATAGATGACCAGTTACACCAAAACCTACTAACCACGGTTGCTCACATTCTAGAGTTAGTGACCGACCTCTCTGATATGTCAGCGTTATCTAGTGATTCATTAACGACGCATTTAGAAGCATTAGCCGAGAGTAAAGAGCCGCAAGCGATATTGGGAATTGCGTCAGAAATTGTGGCCGGCACAAGAGACTTTGTGAACAGAACAAAGCAGTTTGAATTGTCACTACAAGAGAGAAATGACCAAATACAAAGCTTGCATGACGAGCTTTATATTGCGAAAAAGCAAGCCACGTTAGATGCCTTAACGGGCCTTAACAACCGCCGTGGATTTGATGATGCACTCATCGCGTTAATGAGTCATGGCATAGCTTCGAGCCATAACGCATTGCTGCTACTTGATATTGACCATTTTAAAAGCGTCAATGATAATTTCGGCCATTTGGTGGGTGACAAAATTCTGATGGGTGTGGGTAAGCAACTAGCCAAACAAATGCGGGCGAATGATTACCTTGCTCGTTTTGGTGGTGAAGAGTTTGCCATCATTTTAAAAGACACGCCGCTAAAAGGCGCTGTCACGGCAGCAGAGAATCTGCGCAAATCCATTGAAAAAATTCGTTGGCGTCAAACAAAATCAGGTAAGGAAATTGGACAAGTGACCATATCGATTGGTATTGCCGCTATTGAGGCAAATGAGCCTATTAAAGAATTGCTAGGTCGTTGTGATGTGGCGCTGTATCAAGCGAAAGCCCATGGCAGAAACCGGACTCGAATTGCTCAGTAAGCGTGCGCGTATAAGTGGGTAGCTCATTGTGAATTGATGTGTGCACTAAATTTAACGACGTGATTACCGATAAATAGATGTACTGCACGCATGATGAACTAGAGATAAAATTATTAAGTGCAGTGACTTATCGCACGCTTGTTTGACGCTAGTCTGCGTTTAGCATTGTGTAAAAATACCAAAATTGTATATTGTTTACGAAGGAGCGAAGTACTTGACAGCATGTTACCTGTGTATGGGCATAAAAATGTATCAAATGTTGATAATGGTGTCGCGCAAGTGTGTGCATATTGAGCCCATATAAAAGATGAAATCGACTCCTCCTTCACAACCCTCTAGCGTGCTCGGTGCCGATTGGTTTGAAAAGTGCGCTAACTACTTAAACGACGCCATCTTAATTACTGAGGCGGAGCCTATCGACCTGCCCGGCCCAAGAATCATCTGGGCTAATGATGTGTTTTACAAACAAACCGGTTATGTGCCTGAAGAAGTCATCGGCCAATCCCCTAGAATATTACAAGGGCCATTAAGCGATAAGGCTACGCTAAAACGCCTTAGGGAAGCACTTAAGAATTGGGACGTCTGTCGAATCGAAATCATCAACTACAAAAAGGACGGCACAACGTTTTGGAATGAGTTTGAGGTAACCCCAATTGCAGATGAAAATGGGTGGTACACCCACTGGATAGCGGTTCAGCGAGATATCACCGAGCGCAAGCAATTAGAGGCTAAAATAGTTGAAAACGAACAACGCTACACGCATGCGATTGAAGGCGCGAACGTGGGGGTTTGGGACTTCCAAGTAAAATCACAGTCAGTCTATTGCTCACCGATATGGAGAAGCATGTTGGGCTATGACAAAAGTGAGGCCACTTTTGCATTGCAGTCATTTGTTGACATGCTTCATCCTAATGATAGAAAAAAGGTATTAAGCGATTTAAATGAGTTCATCAGCGGCTCCTCTGCCCATTATGAGCAAGAGTTCCGCCTCAAGCATAAGCAAGGGCATTATGTAGACATTCACTCTAACGCTGCCGCTGTAAAAAATGAAGCTGGTGAAATCATCAGGGTGGTCGGCACCCATGTCGACATTAGCAAGCGCAAACGAGCGGAAGCGGAGCTCAGTTACCAATCATCACACGATGAACTTACCGGCTTGGTCAATCGCCGTGAGTTCGAACGGCGTGCTGAGCAATTGTTAACTAACGTTGCCAATGAAAATATCACACATGCTTTGTGTTACATCGACCTTGACCAATTTAAGGTCGTCAATGATACCTGCGGGCACGCGGCGGGTGACGAGTTGCTTCGTCAATTGGGCGTCATATTGAAAAAGATGGTTCGCAAGGGCGATACGTTAGCGCGTTTAGGTGGGGATGAGTTTGGTGTGTTGATTAACAACATCGACATTGATGATGCAAGGGAGCTTGCAGCGTCTTTAAGAGCTGCCATTGAGGATTTCCAATACATCTATCAAACGCATAGTTTTCGCATTAGTGCGAGCATGGGCTTGGTGCCAATCGTTGATGCACAGACAACCCTCACTGAACTATTAAAAAATGCGGATGTAGCATGTTACATGGCCAAAGACTATGGGCGTAATCGTATACATGTATATAGCAACAGTGATGAAGAGCTAAGGCAACGACACGGTGAGATGCAATGGGTCAATCGTATTCAACATGCACTTAGCGAAAATCGCTTTTGTTTATATGCGCAAAGTATTGCGTCACTAAAAGGCAGTGAAAAGGCCCATTATGAGTTGTTAATTAGGATGAAAGATACCGATGGTGCCATTATTCCTCCGGGGGCATTCTTGCCCGCGGCAGAACGTTACAATCTGAGTGTTCAGCTAGATAAATGGGTCATTGAAGAAACATTTAGGCTGTTATTTTTACATCCTTCCTTTTTAGAAAACATTAACTTCATATCGATTAATCTGTCTGGTCACTCTCTCACTGATACAAGCGTGCTGCACTTTATTACATCAAAACTCAGTCAGTATAATTTCGACGCCCATAAATTTTGCTTTGAAATTACTGAAACCGCAGCGATATCTCACATCGTCATGGCCGAAAAATTTATTAGAGAGCTTAAAGCATTGGGGTGTCAGTTTGCCCTCGACGATTTTGGTAGTGGCTTATCCTCTTTTGGCTATTTAAAGAGTCTGCCGGTCGATTATTTGAAAATCGACGGGATGTTTGTGAAAGACATGATTGACGATAAAATAGACCATGCCATGGTGAAGGCCATAAACGATGTGGGTAAAATAATGCAGATGCAGACCATTGCCGAGTTTGTTGAGAATAACGATATCAAAAACGCGTTAAGCGAAATTGGCGTTGATTATGCTCAAGGGTATGGCATAGACAAACCGCAGCCGTTTGAAGAGCTTATAAACGCGCAACATATGACTTGATGTTGCCCTTATATACATGCTGGTGAATCAATCGTTAGTAGTGGTAGTCGTTCATTTGTGTCTTTACGCAAGGAGGCTACCCATGTATACAAACTTGTTTCGATAGAGCCAAACACTTTATCACTCATCGCGCTGTCTTGCGTCGCCGCTACCGTCAAGGAATGCAGCAGAATCGTTTATCGCTTGAACAACCTTCTTTTCCATCTCTAGACGCTCTGACTCAGGCAGGTAAAACATCAAATCCACCTGATAACGAATATACTTAGGGGGTAATTTGTTAAGCACTAAACAAGAAATATCAGCGATATAATCGTCGGTTTTTTCCTGAATAAAATCCATTTCATCTAGTATGTCTAACACTAGATGTTCGTAGTAATTATGAATGTCATCGTATAATTCCACTTTATTTTTTCTCACCCTCAATAAGCGCTTTTCGCCTTTTTGGTTATCGGCAAAAGGGCATAAAGCGTAACTCTAATTTATTGAACTTCGGCATAGATATATTGATCTTAATCAATGAGGGAATACCTAAGAAAGAACGAAAATCAAAAACTTGGTATCATCCAACATGTTTATGTAGTGTCGGGCTAGAAATGTATCACCGCCCTTAAATAATAGGTTATCTTAATGATAAAGCCCAAAATTCCTAGCAATGAAATCGAACGCCTGCACGCTTTAAAAACGCTACACATCTTTGATACAGCTCATGAGGAAAGGTTCGACCGTGTTACGCGTATGGCGAAACGCATGTTCGGCGTTTCCATATCGTTGGTTAGCCTGATTGATGAAGACCGACAGTGGTTTAAATCGAAAGCAGGGTTAGAAGCGTCGGAAACGCCGAGAGATATTTCATTTTGCGGACATGCAATCAATCATGATGACCTGTTTATCGTAAACGACGCGAGCACCGATGAGCGTTTTTTTGATAACCCTCTTGTAACGAGCGCTCCAAATATTCGTTTTTATGCTGGTTATCCTTTAAAAATAAGAAAAGGAGTGAGGATAGGGACGCTGTGTTTAATAGATGAAGCACCTAGAAACATGGATGAGCAAGACCAGCAACTTTTGAGAGATTTAGGCACGATGGTCGAGCAAGAAATTAAATCGATTCAGTTAGCTACCTTAGATGAGCTAACATCAATTTCTAACCGACGAGGATTTTTAAGACTAGTCGAACATAGCATAAAAATGTGTCGGCGCGCCCAAAAGTCAATGTCATTTATATTATTTGATTTAAACAAATTTAAAATGATTAATGATGAGTATGGGCACCATGAAGGTGATTTTGTTTTAACCACATTTGCTGAACTAATGCTTGAGACATTTAGGGACAGTGATGCTATCGGAAGACGAGGCGGAGATGAATTCGTGGCTATGTTGAATGATTCCGATAAAGACAATATTGATGAGGTTTTAACGAGGTTTGCACTCGCTGTTCAAGCTGCAAATGTGAAAATGAATAAGCCTTACACGATAGAATATAGCGTTGGCGTCGCGCATTTTGAGCACGATACGATAAAAACCGCTGATGAAATGATGCGAGAAGCTGACGCTGCAATGTACGAAGATAAGAAAAAGTTTTCATAACGTCCAGATATAGTGAGAAGATGTCTATGACATCACACAATTTATTTTGTTGAACGTCAGAACTTTATAGAAATCTCGCATGGAATTAGAAAATATCCAGTATCGCTGGTTTTGAGTAGTGGATATAACTAAATGGTGTATTGGTCGACTGCGAGTCAAAGTAGTCATAGCGTGAATTAGTCATAGCGGGTTCAAATCCTCGCTCAAATTAACGTGGCTTTTTAATTATAAAGACACAATCAGTGTCAGACCGGTTTGAACAGTTAACATGATGATATTTAAGCTTCTAAAATTTTTGTAAAATTTAAACAGGGTTAGTAATTTAAAACCTATGTAGTAGTGAGCGTCGAACGGCAGCAAATGCCGTTAACTTGCCTGTCAGAAAAATCTATGATACTGCGAAACCTTGTGGAAGCAGGACGATTGAAAATAGTAGGTGCAGAATACTCGCTTGATACAGGCGAGGTTGTTTTTTTAGATGACTAGAAATTTACACAGTATTCCAATCATTTGCTATCGTTACGATAAGAAGCTAAACGAAAAGCTTTACAAGTAGTTATAACTTATCTTTTTTACCACTCATGTCTTTTAAAGGAGGACAACATGAACAAATTATCTGAATT
>ERZ651776.4467-NODE-4467-length-12893-cov-4.273330_pt1 | contig 12893 bp, 7 predicted proteins | sample MGYA00514761_ERZ651776 | MGnify/ENA metagenome assembly ERZ651776 | reverse complement strand
CGGCGTCGGCGGCGCTCGCGGGGGACGCGGAGGCCTCCGCCGAGCTTCGCGCGCTCGCGGCGGGTCCATCCGGTCCGCCCCCCGCGCCACCCGCGGGCGCGGCGGCGCTCAAGCCCGGGACCATCGAGGGCAACGCGGCGCTCGCGGCGGCGGCGACGGCGCTGAAGGAACGGCATCTGCGGTACGCGCACCGGGTCCACGCGGCGACCAAGCGGCACAGCCTCCGCCTCGGCGCGGAGCTCAGGCGGCAGCGCGTGGAGGCGAACGCTATTCGCGATGGCTTGGAGTCTGTGAGGCGGCGTAAGGAGATTCTGGCGCAGAAGATTGGGCAGAGCGTGGCGAACCACGAGGATATTCGCGAGCGGCTGAGGAAACTGGCCGAGGCGGAGCGGTCCTTGCCCCACCCGCTGACGCGCGCCGAGTCCGCGTTCCAGACCACGCTCCAGGCGAACGCGGACGACCTGCCGCTTCTGGAGGCGAAGCTGGAGGAGCTGAAACGGCGGTGCGAGGAGATTGGGGAAGATTTTGCGACGATGGGTCGGATGGCGGCGGGTGATCACGTGAGCTCGTTTGAAAAGCTCGCGGCGTCGGACCCGGAGATTGCAAAGGAGGTCGAGTCGCAGGACGCGGCTACCCGGGCGAACCTGGAACGGGTGCGACAGATCGAACTAGCGGTCGGTTCACTCGATGGCGTCTAATAATACTTAATTCCATCCAAGGTGATGTCATCTAACCAAAAGGCTCCTCACGTCAACTGCTGAAGTTCGGCGTTGATCGCCTGGCTCAACGTATACGCCGGCGAGTGAAGCGGCTTTGCGCTCGACGCCGCGCACTCCACGCACGCGTCCTCCACCGCGCAGCACTCGTGCATCGTGTGCCCGCACGGGAACGTCACGAGCCCGCCGAGCGCCGATCGACCTCCCTCGACATCACCGCTCCACCGAATCTCCCGCAGCGGAAGAGCGCATCTCGCGCACGCCGCCGTCGACAGCGGCACCTTCGCGCCCCACCCGCCCGTCGGATCCTCCAGCGTCGGCTCGATCGGCGCCTCGTGCGTCGCCGTCAGCACCCACCGCGCTCCGTCCTTCTTGACGAACGGCAGGCGACGCATTTGCGCGTCGTCACCTGGGGAGGCTTTCAGTGAGGCCTCCGCGGCGATTGTCGCTCGAAGCTGCGGGAACCGGCCGACGGGATCCGGGGGCGGGTCGGTCACGCGCGCGTCCAGAGGTTGCAGGATGCTGGACGCCGCGCGGCCGCGGTCGCGCTCGTCGCGCATCTGTTGAACCAGATCGAGGGACACGCACGTGATGGCGTCGGCGAGCGCGTCGCCCTCGTTCGTGCGAAGCGCGTCGCATCCGATTTTCTTCTCGACGGCTTCGTCCTCGGAGGCGATCTCGAGCGCCTTGAGCGCGTTCTCCGCGCCGAGCGCGGCGGCGGTGACGGTCGCGACGGACTCGAGCGACTCGAGCGGCTGCGCGGAGTCGTGCCTGTTGAGTAAATCGATGAGCGCGCGTCTGAACGATTCGACCGCGACGATCTCGCCATCCTCGGGGGGTATCGCTCTCAGGATCCGTTCCACCCTTTCCTCCTCGCCGAGGCACAAGGCGCCCACGAGCGACCCCGCGAGCGCGCCGAGATCCCCGTCGAACGGCTCATCAACCTCCGGTGCCTGAGGTGCGGATGCATCGGCGGCGGCATCCTTCGCCGTCCTCGCGGCAGCCTCGACGGCGTCAGCCTCGGCGAGGACCCGAGCCGCCGCCTCGCCAACATTTCGCTCCGCGGGCTTGGCTCCGACGAGCCTCAGCTCCACCGCCGCGACGTCCAGCTCCTTCTCCACGCGCGACAACGTCTCCAGCATCTCCTCGCGCGCCACATGCGTGGAGTCGGACAGCTGTCGCATCGCCTGGGTCTCATCGCCGCCGCCGAACGTCGACTCGCCGTCGTCGCCGTCGTCCCCGCCAATAGCTTCGTCGCACTCCGCTCGAGCCGACCGCCACCGCCTCAGCGCCGGGATCAGCGGGGAGGCGTCCAGGGACCGGCGCGAGAGTCGAAGCGCGCGCGTGGCGACGGCGGCGGCGGTGACGCGGCGCTCCCTCGCGCGGCGCGCCGCCTCGCGACGCTTCCCGGTGGTGGACTTGATCCGCGTCGGGTCCGCGTGTGACACGGATCCGTCGTGGAGACTTAACCGAATCTCGCGGTACTCCGTCCAGTGGAGGAACGGCGTGGACGACGCGGGCGAAGCTGGCCCGAGGTCACTCAACGCTTTAACAGCCGCGAGGTAATCGTCCCGGTCCTCCTCGAGCCGCGCGACGATCGAGCCCATGTCCGCGGCGGTTTTCTTATCCTCAGTTTCCGGAGCCGCCTCTGGCGTCGCGGATGATTTCTTGGGTTTCTCCCGCCTCGGCTTCGGGTTAGGGTTAGGGTTCACGTCCACGTCCGCGGTCCCGTCGCCCACGTCCACGACCTTCGCCGCCTTTTTCTTTTTCTTCTTCACGGGGGGGGTCGCGGATGGGACATCGGCAAAGCCAACCCCACGATCAACTGGGATTTCATCGTACGTGACAATGCGACGATGAACAAGCCCGATCTCTGACATGTACCGGATCTCAACCTCGGCGAGAAGAGCACCCTCGTCGTATGTGTTCTTAGACAGCGATGAAAAAAACGGTTCTCCAGCGCCTGCGATTGACATCATCGCACCCTTTTTGTCCTTCAGAGCGGGTCCGGAACTGGGGGCTGACATCACGACAGCCTTCAGCTCTCTGTTCTTCTCCTTCGGCCTGCTAAGTCCCCTCTCGTAAACTTTGAACTTGATGATCCCCGTCCTGGTCAACATGGTGTTGTCATCATCCTCCTCGTCAGGAGGGTTCTCAACGAATCGCAGAGGAGCGTACGATCCATCCGCAGCGCGTGTACCGCGGTAGGATGGTGATCTTTTGGGTTGGCTCCAGCCAGTACCTGTTTTCATATTCACCCCGTCGACCGTCACATCGCTGACGCAGCGGAGGGGCTCCGTGGGGCGGAAAGATAGGAAATAATCCATCCCCCCGACAGCGCAGAAGTACTGGATTTGGTCGGTGTGATCCTTGCTGAAGAACGGAAGCTTATCGCTCGCACGGACGATATCAAATTCGACGCCAGCATAGTTCATGAGGTAGATTGCGAGGGGGTAGAGGAGGGCTGGGGGTGGCTGGAGAGGCTGGTGGGCTGATACTTTCGTCGTGATTTGTTCTGTGTTAAAAAAGAGACCAAAGAGACCAGACATAACCTACAACAGAAAAAGAAAATTTACGTTACGTTCAAATCAATACCGAACGGCGACAAAGAACACCCCGAGAGCGCATAACGGGAGTTATATTTAACAGAATCGACAGAATCCTGCAAGATAAACACCTTGGAACACAACTTCACAACTTCCTTCTCCCAACTTCTTTTCCAGAGTGATCTAAGAGAAACTCGTCATTTTACGCGTCTAAAGGACTCTCTTTCCGAAAGAGCATCGCTGTCATAACTACACAATGACGCTCAACCCGGAATTATTGTCCTCAGCATCTTCCCATTCATCTGATAGTTCTGGACCTGAGGAAAGCCCGGAGGAAATCAGGGCTCGACAAGAAATGGAAGCCAGAGCGATCCGAGAGGAGACGGGGCTGACATTTGACGAGATCAACGAGTTTAGGGAGATTTTCGAGCTTGTCGATGAAGATAAGGGCGGCAGCATCGACCAAGAAGAGTTGAGGAAGTTGACTGATCTTATGAATCTAGAGGTGACGACAGATGAGCTTGAAACAATGGTGACCGAAATTGATACGAGCGGGACTGGCGAGATTTATTTTGACGACTTCGTGAAGTCCATGTCCACAAAACCGAAGGTCGATTACACGGAGGAAGATGTCATAGAGGCGTTTCAGTTCTTATCATCAACAAAGGACCACAGGAACAAACATGACAACATAAACGTTAAGACCGATAAACCGGGTCAAATATCACAAACAAGATTAGAGTGGGCCCTGACGAATTATGGAGAGAAGCTATCGAAGAAAGATACGGAAAAACTTCTGGGAATGAGCGAATTTAGCGCCACAGGGTATTTGGATTTTGTGGACCTTGTGAAAACCATGATGTCTGCCTGTTAACATTGACACTCGCATCCATCGAGAGAAAGAGAAGAGAGGAGAAAAAAAGAGATTAATTGATACATAAGGTAGCTGCTGTTTTTCAACCAAACAAAACTAACTACCGTCATTTTCCTAGTCCAATTGCTACTCGCAGATGCAAAGCTCATTCTCCATGCTTGTCCTTCTCCTTCTCTTCCCCCCCACCACCACGATAGGCAAGGATGAAGATATTTTTCTCCTTGTTCTTGAAGAGCGTAAGTTTGTCGATACTCCTCAAAAATACCTTACGCAGGGTAATATCGTACCGACCGTCATAATCTATTTCTTTCCTTTTTGCTCGCCGGACTTCCTTTTCCATATCCTTGATCACCTCCGCAATTATAACATTACCGACGGTGATGGTGGTCTTCCGACCGCCGATCAAATCCATTGCTTCCATTCTAAACACGACATCCTCGATGGAATCTAGCCCACTCTGAATTCTTCCGGTAATGTAAAGTCTCGTTCCATCAATATATTTCTGTGTCTCAAAACGACCCTCCTTCTCCAACTCCTCACTCCTCTTTTCGTAAACTCTCCTCGCGAATTGGCACCTCGCAACAAACGCACGGACAATCCTCTGAATATTGATCGCATTCCTGTGAATTCTCCGCTCCTTCTGTCGCTCCTTTTCCCTCTCCTTTTTGGCATGGTCCCTGATTTCTTGCATCGCCACCGCCTTCTTCCTGGCGAATCCTCGCTTCACCGAGGCCTGCAGGACTACAGCCGCGGAACTGCGCCGACGAGACTCGTAAGCTCGCGCCTCGATGCGTCGTTTCTTTGCCAACTCATCTTTCCAAGTCGCTTTGAGTCTTCTGAACCGCCTGCGTCCCAGTACTCCCCGGTAGTGCCGCTGAATGACCGTGGCACGCCGCATCTCGTTGCGGTATTTCTCCCGCTCCTCAGGCCACTGGACGCAGTGGTGACTCGCCTCCTCACCGGCGATAACGATTTTCGAGCCACAGGTGGTGTTTATCAGTCTGAGTTTCCCCGTGACTATCCTCCACATAGAAGATACGTCTTTTGGGTCTTTGGATTCTAGGAGGGTGCGAAAATTAAAGGAGGTTATCGAGGTATCAACTCCCAGTACTTTCGTGACGTCGTAAGTCGTTAATTCCAATGTAAAGATACCTGGATGTCGATGGGATTTACTGAAGCAGCGTAGCAGCAAAATGCCCCTTTCCAGGTGAATTTCCCCTTGATAGTAAAAGTGCGCCCACCATCTGCGCCATCGAGGGCCCCAACAGACCTTTCCACAGGAACGATGAATCGTTCGCTCAATTCTTAGTTTGTATGCCATCGTAACGTCGCGTTCAAAAGCCGACTTTTCCCTCTCCGTCGCGGCCTTAAACCTCTCCTGGAGGACGATCCGGCGGGAGATGTAAGGCATCCACTCCTTCCAGTTATCGGTAATGAACTTACAGTCTAAGTCCATATGCTCGAACGAGACAAAGCCAATAGAGCGGGGGATCATCTGAGACACTTCCGCCTGGCTACCCCACCAACGAAACACACACTCGCTATCATTCTTGTCGTCAGACAAACCTCCGGTCGACTGATAAACGTCCACCTCGAGGCAAAGTCTCGACCTTGACTTAAGCTCCTCCCGGATGGTCCTCTCCTTTGCAGTGAGTGTAGAAGACGGACGGGCAAAGACATCGTATTCATCCGACGTCTTACTTACAGACACTACGGTGGATTTGACAAGCTGGGGGGGCTCGCGAACCATGGAGAAAACGACCACAAGTGGAACCCCTGACACCACAATCGAATCCGACCAAAGTTCAACGCAGTTGCGACGGCGGGCCTCCTCAAACCGTTTCCGGGCAAGCTTGCGTCGGAAGCAGCCCTGGATCACCAAGGCGGCTGAGGAGATTTCTTCCTTGGAGTATCCGCGCTGGGCAACGTGGTCCAAGGAGCAGCCCCGGCGCACGAACAAGTGACGACCAGAGCGAATTGTGCCAAATTGAGGCTCGGGTGAGAGCGAGGAGGACATTTTGCGCCGATTTGAAGTCGTCATTTTCTGTTGCGGAGTATTTTTCTTTGTTGTCGTGGTTTTGGTCGTAGTTGTTGTACCGTCGACTGTGGTGACAGTCGTAATGCTGGTTACCGTGTTGTCGTCGACAGTAATCGTATTGTCAGTTTCCACATTTTTGACAGGGGGGGTGGTGTTGGTGTTGGTGTTGGTGTTGGCGACCTTGAGTGACTGTTTCTCGTTCAATTTCTTTTTCGGAACGGCTGAACCTCCGTTACCAGAGCCAATCTTTCCCTCGATCGCCTTCCTAGCTTCTGCCTTTCCTGTCACCTGCCACCTCCTTGACTTTTCTTGTTGCTCTCTTTCCTCCATCTTTCTCTTCCTAACCTCTTCGCGCTTTTTCTTCCTATCCAACCGGACCGCCTCGTCCTCCTCCTCTCGCAGCTTCTCCACAATATCTCGGCCCTTATTTCTCCTGATCATCTCCGAGACTTTTCTGTCACTCACTAGCATCCTTTCCGCCTCATTCAGATCGACAGCAACATCACCAAAGAGAAAATCAGCCCCCCCTTCAATTGCCTCCTCGAGTGATGCGATCCCCCTTTGCAGAGCGACATAAGCTTCTTCCCCCGCGCCGGACTTTTCGAGAATCTCTGACCAGGATATCAACAGCTTGCCCAGTTTATTGCACGCCACTTCTAGTTGCTTTTTATCCTTGAGCTCCTTGGACAATCTCACCGCCTCAGCGAAAGACTTTTCGGCCTCGTTGTGACGGTGGAGGGCTAGGTATTCGTCTCCCATGCCAAGGTGGCAACGGAGGCGGGTGTCAATCTCCAGGGAGTTAGGATCGGAAGCTTGCAAGAAGGAGAGTGTGGCATGATACCACTTTAGCGATTGTGTGTGTTGACCGGAGGAAGACGATGCCTGGGCAGAGGTTAAGAGGGAGAGGAGAGAGAGCTGGGAGGTTGTTTTCTGATGGAGGTGACTGGAGAGGAGGTTTTTTGTAAAGCTAGCCTGAGTCGAGTTTTGAGGGTCTCTTACAGACATCACCGCCACTGTCGGGTTTGCCACCTTCTTTTCTTTCTTATTCTTCTTCTTCGTTGTAGTTGAACCGGAAACAGGCGGAGCAAAGTAAATCTCGGCAGTCTGGGCAAGTCTATCATTAGCAAGTGGAATCTTGCTAGCATGGGGAGCATGGAGGGACGAGGCACTTTTTGAGGCGCTCTGAACTGACGCAACAACAGCTGGCGAAACATCTCCCGAATCATCGTCCGGCTCTGGTTGTTTGACGAGCACATCCATGTTGTTCACCTCCCTCTCTTTCATTTTCAGGAATGCCCGCATTCTCTCCAGCTCCTCTCTCTCGGTGGCCATCCTGGCCTTTTCCGCGGCAATGGAAGCCTTCTCCTCAGAGAGTTGCTGTTGTAGGGAGAGAAGCTGTTCGCCCTCAAGATTCTCCATTGCAATGAGAAGTAAGTCAGACAAAAAGGTTAGCAGAAAAGACGAAGCAGAAAATAACTGTCTTCTCCCTTCCGTTTATTTAAAGCGTCACAGATAGCTGATGCACAAGGACCAAAAAATCATCTATTCTTTTGTGTTGGGTTAACCCTAGTTCATTTCTTTTCTGAAAAAATGAAAACTCAACAGCAGGAAGCAGGAAGGGGGAATGGGTCCAAAAAGGCAAAAAGAGATTGGACAAGATTGACTCTGCATTGAGGTTAAATAAAGACCGACGAGAGCCGCTTCTGCAGCTGTCTAAGGTTTTACACCAAATCACACCCTTATTATCTCTGCCTCAAAAGTTGTCACAAATTGTGTCTGAAGTACTGTCTGACGACAATAAGTCCTTTGTACCGACAACTAGGAGGGAAGCAGTAGAGGATGGACATTGCGTTCAACAGTGAATGTTCGTACCCCGAGAACGTCCTTTCTTCTAAACCGTGCTCTGGAAATGGGGATTGCATAAACAGCATCTGTGTATGCAGTACTGGCTACACAGGGCGCAGCGATTGGATCAACCTGGATGGATATGATTGTCACATAAATTTAATGGCCGAGAAAGTCCTTTGGGCGGTCCCATGCATCTTGTCGCTCATGAACCTATTCAGATGTATTTCTTATTTCCGGTACGAATGGAAAAGGTTTTCAGGTGATATTGAGAAACTAAGAAAACGACCTCTCCCAGCCTTAATGGTGTATCTCATTATTCTCCAGGTGAGTTTGATGGAGCCCCATAAAAAATAAGAAAACGTTAAGATTCAAATGCTTACTTTCTCTATTCGCTTCGTCCTCCAGATATTGTTCTTAATCATGGCTTTTGGCAAGCTCTTTGTTGCAGGATTTGTGATCGGCGTGGAGATTCCTTCTGCTTTGATTTCGTTCGGCTGCTGCACGGCGTGGTTCTTTGCTACGACTGTTAAAATCAGCCGGCTCCAGATCAACCTCGGTCTCAAGGGTATAAACCAACATCACTTGCAGCGACTTGAAGGTGCGATGAAAGTCTTGCCAATCAAATGCACAATCGATGCTTTAGCAATTATGGCAATAGTGATTGTCACACTTGCAGGCAAGGAAAACCCGAAAACTGTCTACGACGGCTTCTATGCGTGCCAAATTTATCGAGCCTTATCTCAGCTCCTGATTGTACTTCAGGTGCTAACAATGAAAAATTCAGTCGAAGATGCCTTCTCCGGCGTTCCTGACACAGATGAAAAAATTCAACACATTAAGATTACAATGGAAGAAATGGTAAAAAGTAGTCGAGTTGGCGCAGTAACGATGGGCTCAGCGTTGATCGTTCAGGTATCCGTGAAACCTCTTCATGGACACCTGACTTACTTTCTCCCAATTTTTTATTTATTGATGCAGCTTGTCATTTCCAAGACATTAAAGATGTTCAATGTGACTAGCGGGCGTATTGCATCAAATGGTACCGGTTCTTCAGTGCAGACGCAGACTTCTTCAATGCAGAGTTCAACAGAGGAGGGTCCTTGAGCCTTTTGTCTCTGCCTCAAATTAAGAACAGGGAAGGGTAAATTTGCTGAATAGGCATTGCTGTCATTAATGTGGAAAGCAATTTTGAAACGAAAGTTTGAAGTGACATTTGATACCGATTTTATTCTTCATTCTTCTACTTCGACGTGTCAAAAATGTCATGATGATGTTGTGACATTGATTCACCATTAAACTTCATTTTTTAGGAGAATGAATCTCGGTTTAAAGAGTTAAGAATATTTCAACACGATAGCTTCGACTATGACAAATAGATGAAAATCGTTTACAGCGTTTTTTAAGTTCCCAAAAATGATGCTGCCAGATTTTTTTTCACCAAATTTTTTTGACACTTCGATGAGTCATTTTGGTAAAGGATCACAGGATAGTACTTTTTTGGTAATTTTCTCTGTACAATCCTTCTTATCACGATCCCAAGGAACCAAGCTTGATACCGAATAACTTCCAAGAGCTTTGGTGCCAGTTTTTGGGGATTCATCAACTCCATTCTGCACAAACATCTTTCATCTTTCTTGTCTGAATCAAGTAAATATATATTGTAATGGGCGGCTTCGACCCTCTCTTCGACTTCAACTTAAAACTGGATCATCTCCTCGCCAATTTATTTATCCGATGGACTACTTATCTTGCGACACGCCCAAAGCGCGTCATGTTTTTATCATCACTCGTGCTAATTTCTCTTGGTTTTGGCATAGTTACAAACGGAGTCAGCGAGTCGTCCATCTCGGCTCTCTGGGTACCTCAAGACTCTGAGGCGGCCCGCGATCGAGTCATCTACCGCGAGCAGTTCCCTGTGTACAATGACGTTCGTTACTCCACCATCATGATTAATGCCAAGGGAGAAACTGATGTCGATGGAGACGGTGTAGGGGACGCTGACATCGCTCGCTATGAGCCTCTTCTAGAAATGATAGACTTCTACCACAAAGTGCTGAACATCACGGCCATGTGGAACGGGACGGTGCAGAACTTCAGTCAGCTCTGCTACAAGCCCGACCCTCTCAATCCGGATGACTGCGCCTTAGAGTCGGTTCTTGATGCCTGGTCCTATGTTGACAACGGACCCGATGACGTTAACAAATATAGAATCGACGAAGATCTTCTTTTGGCCGACTATCTTTCGGCGCCTAACCATCAGGGAATCAAGGCAAGGCTGAATGGTCGCTTTGAAAGCGAGCGTGGCAGTCGCGTCGGCATTGAACCACTGATTGGAGGATTCGAGAGAAGCGCCGGTCAACTGCTGTACGTTACAGCCTTCCGGTTTGGGATAATATTTCGGCGTGGGGACGACGAAAGCCCCTGGGGAGAGGCGATGGACTCCTTTGAATTTTCTGTCCGAGATATGACCGCTAAGCAGGAGTATGACCACATCCTTGTGGATTTTCTCGGATTTCGATCTTTAACAGATGAGCTTGCAAGGTCCGTTTCAGGCGACGTGGTGCTTTGGGGCATTGGCTACATCTTGATGGTCGTGTTTTGCTGCTCTGCGCTCGGGAAGATGGACTGCGTAAAGTCGAAGAAAATGCTCGGTGGTATGGGAGTTTTAAGCGTCATCTTTGCAGTGTGGGGTGGCATTGGGCTCAGTTGTTTCATGGGTGTGCCGATTACGCCTATCACGCAAATTGTACCGTTTCTGGCGCTCGGAATCGGAGTCGACGACATGTTCATCATGGTCAACTCTTTGAGTAAAACCGACAGGAGCCAGCCTATTGAGAAGCGCATCGTCGTTGCCGTCAGCCGCGCCGGCGTTTCCATTACAATTACCAGTCTCACTGACTTCCTTGCATTTATTGTCGGATCGACAAGTCGTCTCCCAGCAATCCGATATTTTTGCGTTAACCTCGCCCTCTGTGTCCTCTTTGATTTCTTCATGCAAATCACGTTTTTTGCTGCTTACATGGTCATCGACGGACGTCGTGAAGAGAGGGGGATCATCGACTGTTGTTGCTTCCCCGTCTGTGCCATCAACAAAAAAGTTGAACCGGAGGATCTTGTTGAGCAGAAGGGGACTCACAGTCCTCATGAGGAAAACGACAACTCGCTGCTTGGGCTGTTCTTCAGGAATGTCATGGCGCCTCTACTCCGTAGCAAGGTTTACCGAGTCTTCGTCACGTTGTTTTTCATCGTTTTGAGCATCATGGGCGGCATTTTTGGAGTGCAAGTGGAGTCGCGCTTCGAAATCTACGATATTTTAACGGACGACAGCCCCTTAATTGCCTTCTTCGACAGGTACTATATCAAATTCACGCACCTAGGGGCTGGCATTGACATAATCGTCAACGAACCAGATTTCGACTACGTAACGAACAGGGAAGGTTTGCGCACCATGCTGCAGGGCATTGAAAAGGCGCCCTACGTTGAGCTGGGCTTTTCCTTCTGGCTCGACGACTTTCAAGAATTTCAGCAATGCAGCCCTTGCTGCCAGAGCGATGCCGTCTACACCCTTCACGGACCGTCGGGCATACCGCTTCCAGTCTTCGAAGGCGACTCAACCGAGTGTACACCTGCTTACCTCGACCTTCTTACCGCGCAAGACGGGACCGGATTCGCCAAGGACATGGAAAGTTTCAATCTACTTCTATACCACTTCATCCACGACGAATTTTACGGTCCTACCAGCCTTCCGGACCTCGCTCTGATTCCGGAGTGCAGCAGTTTTGCTTCGATGACTGTCGAAGAATGGACAGAGAAGGGGTGCTCGCTGATGGCTTCTCAGTTTGATTTGCGCCACTACGGGTCATTGAACATCGAATCGACGTCGGTTCGGGTGACAGCTATGAAGGGAACCAGGACCGAGTTCGCCAAGTACGGCTTCAAAGGGTTCGCGTACTGTGGCGACTATTTATTTTGGGAGCAGTACGACATCCTCGATGATGAGGCGGGCCAAAATTTGGCAGTGGCGCTCATAGCGGTCATTTTTGTCTGCTTCTTCTTTCTAATTCACCCCGGTATGTCCTTATGTATGGCAATCTGCATCGCCGGAATTGACCTCGGCATTGTTGGTGGCATGTTTCTCAGCAACGTTTACATCAACGTTATCTCCGTCGCAAACCTGGTTCTTGCCATCGGCTTGTCAGTCGACTACTGTTCTCACATAGCTCATGCATTCATTGTTATGCAGGACACTGATGCTGACGGTAATGATGTCACCTCGCTCGACAGGAGTATAAACGCCTTGATCCACATTGGCCCCTCCGTCGTAAGCGGCGGATTCACTACCTTTTTGGGTATTGCCTGCCTAGCCTTCTCCAAGAGTAATGTATTCCGAATATTTTTCAAGATGTTCTGCTTGATCATCGGCCTGGGGCTCGCCTACGGGGTGTTTGTCATTCCTGTTCTGCTGACATGGTTGGACCTTCGCATTCCCAAGAAGAACCAAATTCAGCTTCAGCAGAAATTAAAAATGGAAGCGGGAGCAGAACACGGGGAAAAAGTCAAGGGTAACCTGAATAATCGTTGGGAAAAAAGGCGTGCCTCATCAATTATGGTGGTCAAAGAATCACCACCAACACCCGTGGAGGGAGAATGAATCGAGAAACGAGAGCACGGAGTAATTGACCAAATGTAAAAGGTTTTATTATTAGAATAATTTTGCCCGAATATCGCGTCTTTCTTCATCGCCCACAATACCGCAATTAATCCTCAATCAGTCATCTTCACCCCAAAATATTGACGTCATTGAATCTTGACACGCGAACTCCTTGTGCCCCCTCCCATGTCTGTTGATCCAGGAGCCCAAGAAATCGTCA
>ERZ651776.4464-NODE-4464-length-12902-cov-5.303548_pt1 | contig 12902 bp, 16 predicted proteins | sample MGYA00514761_ERZ651776 | MGnify/ENA metagenome assembly ERZ651776 | reverse complement strand
TTTTGGGGTGAAGATGACTGATTGAGGATAAATTGCGGTATTGTGGACGATGACGAAAGATGCAATCACGGACGTGTAATTTAAAGGGCGTTTCTACGAATGGTGGTGTCTGAAAGAGGGAACGGCGGTTTTCCCTTTCGCCCTCCTGGGTGTTGTACCTCTCCCTGAACCTCTCACTATTTCGATATTTTATAAAATGTGGCTCGTTGCCAAGATTTTTGTTGCTCTCGGCTTCGCCGGCCTCTTGTCACATAAAATGTGGCTCGTTGCCAAGATTTTTGTTGCTCTCTGCTTCGCTGGCCTCTTGTCACTGTTTGCCATCGTCTACCTTCAATTCCACAGTAAGTCCCTGCCATCCGATGCCAGTTCCCTTCTTTCTGTGCAGCGTAAGATCCTGGGCCAACCTCGGCTTCTTCCTAAATCCGACGTGAAAGTCACAGGGTACTGTGACCCGTCATTTGCCTGGGTTAAGGAAGAGTTTCAGGCAAGCCTGGAAGAGGGACGAGAGGTTGGAGCCCAGGTGGCTGTGTACCGAGGTGGACAACTGATGGTCTCCTTGTCGGGAGGAAGTGTGGAATACATTAATAAAGTGGAAACAGCTAGTACTTGTGCCTCTTCAGGCGCTGAATCGGTGTCGCCACTGTCTGTTTCTGCAAGCATCCCAATCTTCTCTTCTGGCAAGGTGGCCGAATCCGCCGTCATTGCAATGCTCGCCGACAGAGGGCTTCTCAACTATTCAGATCCGATATCGAAGCACTGGCCAGATTTTGCGCAGAACGGAAAGGAGAACATCACCGTGTCCGACCTCATGCGACACCAGGGAGGGCTCGCAATGCCGGATTCGCCGTTTAAATGGGCCGACGTCGCTAATTCTAGCAAAATCGACAAGATTCTCGCCAGGCAGCACCTCAATTACAACCATCCTTGGGATCATCCGACGAAGCCGGCGCAGCTATACCACGCGGTGACGCGTGGAATGTACGCAAACGAGTTAGTAAGGCGTGTAGATCCTAAGCATAGAACTCTCGGAGAGTTCTTTCGGGACGAAGTCGCCGCGCCTCACAACCTGACATTTTTCCTTGGCATAAATGAGGAGGAGTGGCCAGTGACGAAGATTGGCAAGATGACAGACTTTCCGATACTTTTCTTTCTTCGCTATGTTCCGCAGTATTTTCTCCCTAACTGGAAGGAGGCGAGAGTGTGGATTCTGGGAGGGGACGATCACGACGTTCTACAGGATTTCGAAGCTCGGATCGGGCTTGGCGTCGTCAAAAAATTGCTCACAGGTGGCCACAGTCTCGTCGTGGCGATGGCGAAGAGCATGGCGGGAGTCATCGAGGGATTGAATAGCGTTGAAGACGTCAACAGCCGGCGGTTCTTGAGTTTGGAGCTCTCCTCGGGCAACGGTCTGGCGAACGCTGAGAGCATGGCGAAATTTGGAAGCTTGGTGCTCGAAAGGAAACTATTCACTAGGGGAGACGATGGATACCTGGCGGCGGCGGAAAGGGGTGAGATTAGATTCGATCATGGCGTCAACTTCGATGTCGCGTACACTGCTTGTGGGTGGGCTTATGACCGGCTAAAATTCGCGGGGCTTGAGGGTTGGATCGGTTGGGCAGGAGCCAGCGGCAGTATTCTGCAGTGGAATGATATGCTTGGCCTTAGCTTCGCGTACACCACGGTGCTGCCGTACGCTAGAATTGGAAAGCCAAGAGGCGAAAGGCTAATGAAAGCGGCAGTGAGAAGCGTTGAAGGGTGGACCAAATAAAGAGGAGTAGGGAATTATGAATTATGCTTTTAGAATGGTAGAGAATGAGGTCTAGCACGCAACAGTTAATAAAATCTCGCGATCTGGCTAGCTAAAATTGTCTTTGCAATTTTACAAACTACACTAACATTCATTACTCAGCCGATCCTCGGAATCCTTCTTCCACGGATGGTGGTGTCCCAATTTTTAAGCTGTTCGAAAATACTTTGAAGACTCTGCTTACGTTGTCAAATCGGTGTCGTATGTCACGATCGACAGAGTCAAGAGAGGAGTGCACCTCGATGGAGTCCATTTTAAGAGTGCTAATACTGCGAATTTTGTAATCGGTGAGAAAAAATATATACTTTGCATCGATTGCAGACTCAACAACAAGTTCGACAGCGTCGCGCGCGAAAACACAAACAAACTTACCTAGCTTCCAGCCCCTCAGTTTTGCTTTTGAGGCTGCGTAACTCCATCTGTAAGGGTGCAACAGTCTCATCAACTCCACTCCTCAACCGCACCTGCTGAGCCTGCAGAGTGCTCAGAGCCTTCTCTAGGAGCTCTAAATCGTCCATTCTTTGTTCATTGGAGGTAGTCAGCTCTGCCCGTTGCTTGCTAATTTCTGTTCCGCATTCATTCACTCTGCTAATTATGGAGTGGCTCTGATTGTCGACGTGTCGTTTGAGTTCGCTGCATTCCTTGGCAACTTCTGATGTGCTTGTGTTCTGTTTGTTACTAATCTCGCCTACTGTCGCCTTCAGTCCCGTTAGCTGCTCGCTGACGGATGATAGCCAGCTTTGAGTTTGGTCCCCCTGTTGCCTCAGGGCTTTCAATTCAGAGATGACAGATGATTGCCTGTCCTCTACCTCTCCTAATCGGTTCATTAACAGTGCGAAATTTTGTTGAAGGGTTTCGACGTTCTGGTTGTTGGTCGCTACGGTTGTATCGCAGACGTCTATTCTCCTTCTGGCTTCGCTCCTCGCCGCGTCAACCTCATGCATAACTACATCACTCAACATAGCAAAGGCGTTTTTCAAACTGATCATTTGTCCCATGAAGTGTTCAAGTGTCATTTGTGTCTCCAATTCGAGTTCAAGCTGTTGGTCGGCTTCCTTTTGAAGTTGCGAGAGCGATTTGTTCAAGGTGATGCTGCTGTTTGCAGCTTCCTCGTCTTCCTCTCCTCCCCCTCTCCTTCCTCTCCGGGAAGACGATGCCCCGGTCCCAACTCCTGAAGTCGTACCCCCGTTAATACTGAATACATCGTGGGTATCGCTCGCTGCGTTGCTTTGCGTTCTGGTTGCCTTTGACATTGCTTCCAGGTCTGGGGTGGAATTTCGTTTGGTAACTGGCTTGCCCTGTGATTTAATGTCGCTGACAGTAGCAGATCGTGTTCGAGGCATATGAGAGATGTGCGAAGTGGTCACTCGTGAGTCTTTAGTCGAATACGAGAGAGCTTTTTACTTGCTTTTGACCATCTCTTTCATCTTCCTTCAATCCCGAAAAAAAGCAAACGACAAACAAACGAAAGTCGACTGCCTCTGACAGTTTTCTATCGCGCAATTATTACCCGATTTCCGTTACCTCCCCTCACTGAATTGGCGTTGTTTCGTTTAATTTCACAACCTCCGGTTCCTAACAGCACTTCCTATTCCCCAAACTCCTAACTCAAACTCGACCTTTTTCCTGCCATTATGGGCATCAAACATTCAAGTATCAGAGCACCTTTTGATGCATTTGCGCATCCTCCTTACACTCTCCAGACTGTCCCTAACATCATTCAGCTGTACAAGACTCGCTCATTCGATTTTGGTGTGGATGCTAGTGTAGTTGCCACACTGTTAGATGGTGACGCTCCCCTGGCTGATAAGGTGGTGGTTGCTTTCGATAATGACGGAAAGGGTAACGATAGCGACGAGCCGCTACCCGACCAGGTCATTAATGCTCTGAGCTTTTTGAGCAGCCTGGTCTTGCTTGCAGGTTTAGGAGGTGAGTGAGTGAGGCCTGCAACTTCTGACCGGGGTTCGTTGGTTTTACGTTCTAACAGTATACTTTGCGTACTGCGTGTGGTTGTGTTGCTTGCGGTACAGACGAGGGAGGTAATTCTACTGATGACAGCGAGAATGTCAATGCACTGGGACCCAACCCAGTGCGAACAAAGGCCTCCCTGATATTCTCTCTGTTCGACTTCCACTCTTCTGGTTCTATAACCATGGATGAGTGTACCATTCTCTTTCTTTCAGTCCTCAGAGCCGTGCATGTGATCATTGGCCGCGAGGGAGATGAAGTCGACGACGAACTTATGGAGCAATTTACGCTTGCAGTCTACACAGCGAGCGGGAAATCTCCAACAGATCCAAACCAGACTGTCGGGAAGAAGGATTTCTGTTCATGGGCAACAAGCTGGCTTGAGGACGGCGAGCCAACATTAGAGGTGAGCGCGTAGTATATCGGTCGAGTGAGGTCGTAGTATATCGGTCGGGTGAGGTCGTAGTATATCGGTCGGTCGAATGTATACCTCTTCTGTCGAGTTTACCTCTCTTGTCAAAGTTTTTCTTCTTCATAAAACTAATTTTAATTACTTACCTTATGTGCACGTGTGTTCTGTGAAATAGAATCTCTCGGAGCGCTTCACAGAGGATGCCCTCATCACTCCAGAACAGCGGGCGGCATTTGAAAGGCAGGCGAAGGAAGATGCCGAGTGGGCAGAAGAGCAGGAGAGGAAAAGGAAGGAAGAAGAGCTTCGTTTGAAGCTCGAGGCAGAGGAAATAGCAAGGAAGAAGGAGGAAGCTCGGATCAGAGAGCTCGAGAGAATTGAAGAAGAGAGGATCGCGAAGGAGAAGGCTGAGCAGGAGAGATTGGAGGCTGAACGGCTTGAGAGAGAAAGGCTTGAAAGGGAACGGCTTGAGAGAGAAAGGCTTGAAAGGGAACGTGTTGAGAGGGAACGGCTTGAAGCGGAGCGCATCGAGAGGGAACGTGTTGAGAGGGAACGGCTTGAAGCGGAGCGCATCGAGAGGGAGCGATTAGAGAAGGAACGGCTTGAGGCTGAGCGCATCGAAAGGGAGCGAGTAGAGAAGGAGCAGGCCGAAAACGAGCGTTTAGCTGAGCTCAAGAAGGAGAGGGAGGCTGCTGAAACGAACAAGCGGGCATCAATTGATGAGCTGTCAGAGGAGATTCGTGTAAAAGAGGCGCGCATCGAGGCCGAAGGCGCCAAGCTTGACTCCGACACGTCTGAAATGGTCGCAAAAGAAGAAGCCAGCAACGCCCTTAATGCTGAAGGTGAGTGATTTTTATTTTACCGCACCGTGCTCGCTTGCGGACATAGAATTTTTGGTCTCACATGTCCTCCGCTCGTGTCTACACATTTTAATCGTTCGTTGGCAGTCGAAGAGAAGACTAAGGCTATCGACATCGAGCAGAAGCGCCAGCGAGAAGTCCAAGAAGAGCACGAGAGGCTAAACAAGGACGCCAGCGAAGGCACCTTAAGCGAGGAACAGGTGAGCAGAGCGCAATCTTGCTCTCTCCGTCCGAAGATTTTATCTATTCGTTGGTCACTTCTCACATCTCACATCTCACATCTCACACAATTTCGCTCTGCGCACACTAAAGATTACTGCATTGGCAGAAGATATAGAGAAACTCAAAACAGATACGGACAAGTTCAGTGGAGAAATGGAGGCCTGGGTCACCCTCTCGGAAAAGGCCGAGAAAGACATCGATGAGGTGAAGGTGTTGAAAAATAGCATCACAGAGCGGACAAATCAGCATCTAAAAGACAAAGCTGAGCTTGAGGAGATGAGAGCGCGACTGAAGGTTGCGGTGGCAAAGGAAGAGGAGCTCAAGGCGGAGAGTAAACTCGGCGAAATACTCAACCAAGCTGCTGGTGATAGTGAGGCTGACAGAAAAGAGGATTCACCAAGTGAGAGTAAACTCGGCGAAATACTCAACCAAGCTGCTGATGGTGAAGCCGATGATAGCGATGATCTTACGGAGGAGGAGAGAGCCAAAATCAAGGCTGCTCAACGGAACCGCACCCATACAGTCGCACACACGACCGCCGACCCACTGGTCGAGGACTTTAAGAAGCAGGAGGAGGAGGAGGAGAGAGCCAAAATCAAGGCTGCTCAACGGGACCGCACCCATACAGTCGCACACACGACCGCCGACCCACTGGTCGAGGACTTTAAGAAGCAGGAGGGGGAAGAAAAGAAAGGCGAGGAAAACTCAATAAGAGAGGAGTAGAGGGGAAAAGGCGGGAGGGGGGGGGGGGAATAAAAATAGTGAATAAATTTGTCTGTAAGCTACGCATAAACCACATAGCCACACATAATTTTTTTTATTGGAACCTAACCTATTTTTTATATACTCGCCTTTGGACGGTACGGGTTCATTTTTGGCTTCTTGATGCCATTGCTACTACCATTGTAAGGATTGCTACTCGTGGGCTTGACGGAATTAGTGGAATTAAGTTGGTTTTCCGTTCCACCGGGAGACCTATTTCGCTTCAGCCTGCTACCACCGCTTGGTGTCGTCGTGGTGGTGCGATAGGTAGAGCCAGAGATATCGCTCACTTTGCTCGGGCTACCCGGTAGGGAGGGTAGATTCGTCATCTTTTCATCGTCAGTTGAAAACGGAACATGCTCGACGTACTCCAACTCCCTGGCGTGCTTTTCCATCTCTGCCCTATTGTCTGCTGCTATTGCTGACTGGACCAGCTCCTCCCTCGCTTCCTCGCTCTCTGCGGCATTCTTCTTCGAATTCTTCTTGTACGTACTGTTGCCAGTATACTCTCCGAACAAACGGCAAGCTCGCTTCAGGGCATCACTGTAAGCACTCTTGTAGCAGCTCTCTTTCGCTTGCGCCCAATTTTCTACAGACATTGTTTTAAAATCCGCTCCAGTATCAGTCTTGTCGCCAATCCAGTTGATGCCATCCCAGATAGTCACAGTGCACTGAACCCGAACGAAGCAGCTGTACATGCCGTCTTTTGATCCCTCCTTAAAATCCATCTCGATGTAAGTGACCTTCCAGTTGGTGCTCCCAAAAACCAAATTCATGTTGGTTATTGCCTGGTGGCAAGGAAGGTAGTCAACCCATTGGTTCCCATAAGCCTTCCTGCTCTCGACAGACTTTCTTGAAGGTCCGACGTTGAGTTGGTGCTGTGCGGCGGTTGTATTGAGTGAGTGGGTTGGAATAAAAGAGGGTTGCTTAAGGGTTTTGGATCCCGCGAGCAGAAGTCATCGATTGCAAAGGGGAAAGAAAGAAGGAAGGAAGGACACTAACCTGCATCTCCTTCTGATGGATATTCATCTGGAATGGGACCGGCTTGGATTCGGTTTTTCTACGAGTCTCCGCCAATTCGGTCTTCAATCGCTGAACCTGAATACAAGAAAATACGGATTAGTCTCACACTGTAACTAGGGACATTAAGGAAAAGAAGAAATGCTCTGCCTCTAGCGCTGCCTCACCTCCAACGCACCCTCGAGCCTCTCGACCTCGGCCTTAAGTAGCTTCATCTTTAATTCTTGCACTGTTTCTTCGCCTGGCGAAGACATCTCTGCGGTGTTGAGACAGCAGAATGGCTCGGAAATGGTAGCGGTGGCAATGTAACGACTACGTAGAAAGGGTTTCCCTGTGACTTCAGTTAATTTACTTTTTTACTGAATGAGTATATGGGTATATAAAACTGAACTGCTTAGGCAATAGATAACGGTTGAATATTATATATTGGGGACAAAGGACGAACGGGTTTTTTTTTATCGAACCTCTTTTTCTTCACTGAATGATGGCTTGTTTCCGCGGTTATGCGCGACATCCGCATCCTCTGTAATAAGGAGAGTGATACGGACGCATCATCGTCCCTTTTGGAGTTTAGGTTGAAATCCGTGGGAGGCGCCATAATCCCTCTTCCTTTTTTATTGTTTGGTGAGCAGTCATATAGTGGGTCGTGTTCTACTGCGACACCGTGCAAGTATTGTTAAGGGAGCAGCAGTGGATTTTTTTCAGAGGGTGGTATTTGAGCAGTGGTGTTTGAGCAGTAAATCCTACGAACGAGGCTAGAACACATGTCTGACTGTATCGGGAAAATCTCGTATAATAAGAAGGTACGAATCCCCCTCAAAAACAACATCCCGCCCCCACAATAACAACTCTCTCATCTCTCTCTCTCTCTCTCTCTCTCTCTCTCTCTCTCTCTCTCTCTCGTTTGCCTTGCCTCTCTGCCTCGCTCTGTTTAGTCATTTGAGGCGCATCGTGCGAAGGAATATTTGGAGAATTTAAAAAAAGAGTTTACACCAATTCTACAGAAGCGAGGATGGCGGGTTGAGAAGCTTTCTGAGTTGTGCTGCTGTTTTGGTGGTAAGCTGGGAAAGAATCCGAGTGTTGGAGGGTACTGCATGCCCGCCGGTGATGGCAAACGTTCGCGGGGAATTTACCTTCGGTTGCGGTCTTTCGCAAAGGGCGGAGATAAATTTGATGCTGGGCATGCAATCACAGATTATGATAGCGTTGCCAATGTGATGGCTCACGAATGTGCGCACATTGTTCACTCCAAGCACAGCGTCGAGTTTTACAAATTGATGGACGAGTTGTTTGAGGAGTGGCGCGACGGTGGCGGGGGGGGGGGGAGGGGGTTCACCGTCACGGGGGGGGGTGGGAGGGATATCAATGGCGCTGGAGCTGGAGGTAACAGCAGTAATGGCAGTGATTTTGGTGGAAATGGGCTTGCTTTGGGGGGTGGAAAGATGGCGGGGTTTCAAAGCAGGGAACTTCGGCGGAAAATAGCTTTGGACGCAGCTTATAATAGGCAGAATTATCAGGCTATAATGAGCGCTGGGGGGAAAGTTTTAGGTGGCGTTGGCTGTTTGGGTGAGAAATCAAATGTAGACCCGCAGGCAGCTGCTGCAAATGCGGCCATGAGGCGTCAAGAGGATTCCTGGTGCCAGGAGTGTCAGGACCTGACTTTCAGTGATGAGGAAGAGGAGGTAGAGGAGGTAGATGAAGAAAAAGCAGAGGTTGTTGTCGATTTAGAAGCAGAAAGACGAGTCAAGCGGGAGAGGAAGCGAAAGCTGGAGGAGGGCATCATTGACCTCTGCAGTAGCTCGCAGGAGGAAACAGTTGAGGCAACGGAAGCAACAGAGATTACGGCGGTCAAACCTGGTGAAGAGCGCAGCATGGGATTGAAGAAGTCTGTCTGTGAGAAATGCACGTACTTAAATGATCAGTCTGACCTGTTTTGTGCGCTTTGCGGCGCGAGTTTGCCAATGAATAACCTCCCTGTCGACAGCTGGCTGTGCACCTTTTGCACCGTCCTGAACTCGAACGATGTCAGCAAGGTCAGGTGTTCTACTTGCAATAAACTCAGGCCTGAAGAGCAGAGAAGAATGGAGGAGTGTAGCAGACGGGCGATTGAGCAGATTGAAAAGAAGGAGCTTGTTGATGAGCTTTGTGAAAATGTGAAAAAGGATGAAGTTGCGAGAGCGACAGCTGAATTTGGGTTCAACATTTACGATTCGGGCAGAGGCAGGGGCAAGAACAAGGAGACAAGGAGACAAGGAGACAAGGAGAAGTAAAATAAGAGGCAAAAGGTAGCTGTGTTGTTTTTTTCTAGAAACTACCCCTACATTTTCTACGTGCTCATTTTCAATAGGCCTAAAATTGATCCTCTCCGCCCCGTTTTTGTCGCCGCCCCTCCTCCGTCGTTCTTCATCGACCCTGGGGTTATCAGGTTGAGGAGAGCCGCACCAGACGAAAATCGTCGCTTGGTTTCTTGCTGCACATTATTTTCAGCAGATGTGGAGCTCTCCCGTTTGCTTCGTTCCCGCGTGCTTCGTTCTCGGTTGCTGCGCTCGCGCTGGCTCCTTTCTCTCGAGCTGAATACACCACTACGCACCAACCAACGGATGAGAGAGGGTTTGAATTTGAAACGAGGCGTTAGGGTTAGTAGGGTTACACTACTGTGTAACTTAATACAAGAAGCCATCATGTCGGCGGCAAACCCCACCTCTCGCTTTCTTGTTCACGCGGAAGCAATCTGATTTTTGATTCTGCCCCCATGTTGTTGTTGTAGTACATGTCCCCTTCCTCTCCAAACTCGATTTGATCTGCGATCTGTCCAGCTACCGAGCTCTTAATCAGCCCGTACTCAGTCCCGTTTTGCAATTTGGCCTTTCCTCCGTCAGAAAGACGATGGTAGAACCGCCCTGTCCGCTCGCTATACGCAAGATCATCGCCACTGAAGGGCTCACGAAGTGAGCCCCCAAAAACCAGCTCTGACCCATTCAAAAATTCATGAAAAACTATGCCAGTATCAGCAGGTCGGATGTAATTATGCTCCTTTCCACAAGGGCTATAATAAGGGTAGTCGCCATGTTCATATGTGTCATTTCGTCTCATCTGCTTGAAGAAGAAATCCAAAAATTTGGTAGATTTGAGGCTGGTCGCAATGTTCTTGGGATGAGTCTCTTCCAGAAATAGGCGACCAACCAGATCCACCGTGTAGAAATAAACACGATTTGAAGCGTGCATTTCATAGAACTCATTTGTTTTCATAACATTCTTCTGCCATTCCTCAATGTAAGAGGTGTTCGAGAGGGTTGAGGAGGAGAAAGAGGACGACGAGAAAGGGGGATGCACACGAAGAGGTAAATTGGGTAGATGACGACTCAGAGATCGCAACATTCCCATATTAAAGGCCCATTCTCAAATGCCTTTTTTTTTTTGGTCAATTTCAATTAACCCTTGTCAATTTTCTCGTCGTTTTTTTTTGCAAAATTCTTTCGAAAAAACAAAAAAAAATCATCTCCAAACGAGATGAATATTCCGTATACAGCCGCTTTGAGTGAGGGCGATGATGATGACGAAATTACTTTCAGTTCGACGTTGAATGATGAGAACGATGAGAACGTTTCCCATAACGTTCCCCACCAAGCTCCCCCAGCAAAGAGCAGTCTCTGGAGCCAGGTGTGGAACCAGAAGCGAGCTAGCATCAATCGCCCTGCAGAAACTGAACCTGCGATTCCTGCGGAGGATGAATTACCGCTTGATGACGAGGCAGCTTTTTTGCCTGATGACTTTGTGGAAGATGAAGAAGAAGAAGAGCATGATTCCACTGTTAGCGACACTGATGCTGATGCCGACGCTGATGCCGACGCTGATGCCGACGCTGATGCCGACGCTGATGCCGACGCTGATGCCGACGCTGATGCCGATGCTGATGCGGACGCTGATGTTGATGTCCCAGCATCCGGCAAAGAGGACAACGAAAACGACAACGACGACAACGTTGAAAGTGACACTAGCGAAAGTGCTTTGCTCAGTGATACCAGTAGTTGTAGTGAGGGCAGTAGCAAAAGCGACAAAAATATCAACATTGATACCTTGGCCCAACCCTCCCCCCACTCCACACCTAATCTTCCCACTCCAACAACTGCGGGTCTCTCGAACGATTACTCTGCGTTGACAATGTCGGACCATAAGCCAGTCTACTCCAAAACTGAGCTTGAACTGAAAATATCTTCAGAAATATCGTCGGCAAAGCTGCAGATGACCAGGTCTCACGCGGCTGCGCTGTCTGCAGTGAAGACAGCAAGTTTCAGTGAGGGCATGCGCAAAGGGGCAGAGGAAAAGGAGAAGGAGACGAGGAAAATAATAGAAAAATTGAGGGAGGAGATGGAATTGAAAGAGAGGGAGCACGAGTCAGTTTTGGAAGAGATGATAACAAAATTAGACGACTTTGAGGCAGAACACAATGAAGAGCTCATCGCATCGAAGGCCGCAGTTGAGCAGAAAGATGTCGTGTTGAGTGCGTTCAGTGAGCAGCTCCAGACGGCAAAGCTTGCATCCCAGAAATTCAAGGAGGAGGCCGATTCTCTTACAGCAGCGAACGAATCCCTTACTTCGCAGCTCGCGGCACTGCAACGGCAACTTGAAAGCGTGAAGGTGGATCATGAAGAGGCAATGGCTGCTGAGAAGGAGAAGCGGCTGAGGGCTGTCGAGAATATGAAAAATGAGGTCCAGACCGAGGCAGAGAAGCAGTTCAGCGAGGCGAACAAGTTGTACAACAAGTTGAAGGAGAACCACAGCAGTCAGTCCACGGAGATCAAACAACTAAATACCCAGCTCCAGCAGCAGGTAAGGGTGACACTGAGACGCTTACCAATGCAAACTTTCGCAAAATTCCTAACCCTTCGCGCCCCCGAAAACAGAGCAAACAACACACACAACAGATAAAGAAACTCGAGCTTTCTCTTGACGAGGCCAACAGTAGTGTTGCCCAGATGAATCTTACCATAGCAGCAGCGGAAGCGAAAGAGGCTTCTGCATTGATCGAGGCTCGAAAGCACGCCAACGGGCTGGAGGACAAGGTGACGGAGTTGGAGTCAAAGCTGGAGAAGGCGAACAAGGAGGTGAGTTAGCAGGTAGCGGAACCTCAACATATTCAAGCCCCCCACCCCCTCTAACCCAATTTTTACCCCGTAATGAACTGCAATACCTCGTGAAGAATGTTGATCTGACGGATGTCTGTGAAGAGTTGATGGCTTCGCTGGAGAAGGCGGAGGCGAACAAATAATAATAATAACCATGTGTGGAGCGAAAGTAATATTGTAATGGTGCAAACCTAACCTAAACTTTGGTGTTTATACCCAAGCGCGTGCCCCTAGTACGGCCCCCTAGCGGCATGTTACTCTTCCATTTTCACCATTTTCTCCCTCAATGGTATATCAACTACGCTCTTTCACCTAAAAAATCAGCAAGCTTCCCCATAGCATTCTCCAAATCTTTCATACTTGCCGCGTAGCTGATCCTCACACTGCCCTGCTTTCCGAACCCGCTTCCAGGTACAAGCGCAACTTGCTTCTCCTGTAGCAAATCAAGGCAAAATTGAACATCATCCCCCTTCGTGTAATGCCCCATCTCGACAAAGACGTAAAAAGCACCATCGGGGATGCTGACTCTCACATGCTCAATCTCCTGAATCTTGGCGATGACAAAGTCCCTCTTCTCTTTCATCGCCCGCATATTGTTTTCAAGCCATTCATCCGGGACTTCTGTCAGGGCTGCCATGACCCCCCCCAAAAAAGGAGGGAGCCCAATGCAACCGCATGAGGGCCCCCTCTACTTCCTTCTCTCTTTTGTAGAACGAGAACAACAAGAA